>Ga0209726_10005961_pt1 | contig 14447 bp, 13 predicted proteins | sample Subgrocontami54m_FD_187453 | JGI IMG/M metagenome (GOLD analysis project Ga0209726, IMG submission 187453) | Subsurface groundwater microbial communities from S. Glens Falls, New York, USA - GMW46 contaminated, 5.4 m (SPAdes) (version 3) | ecosystem: Environmental > Aquatic > Deep subsurface >... | reverse complement strand
CATTGCCACGCCCACGGTATTCACCAGTGCATCCTTACCAAATTTGGCCCGGAAACGCTTGAGGAAGTCGGCATTATTCGGGTGCTTGATGGTCATGAAGTAGTCGAAACTGACGTACGTACCCGCAGAAACCTCCGGGCCGAGGCCCGAGGTAACTACTTCTTCGTCGTCCACCGTCCACAGGATGAAATCTTTGTTCATTCCGGCGGCAACGAACTGGCGGCGGAAATTGACCGTGTCGCTGCCGGTCAACGAGTGGAAGATAATATTGGCGCCTGAGGAACGGATGTCGCGCAGCACCGATTCGTATTGTGGCGTGTTGAACGGGATGTACACCTCACCCACCACGCTGCCGCCGAGTTCGGCCAGCTTCTGCTTGGTCACCTTGTTCGTCACACGCGGCCATGCGTAATCCGATCCGATCATGAAAAACTTCTTGCCGTACTTCTTCATCATGTATTCCATGTGCGGCCATACCTGCTGGGTCGGCTCTGGACCGAACATGAAAATATTCTTGTTGCAAACGCCCGGGTAGTACTCGTTTTCCTGGCCTTCATAGAACGTCGGATAAAGCAGAATCTTGTTGCCCTGGGTTACCACGGGTCCGGCAGCGTTGCGCTCGGCGCTGCTGAACGTGCCTGCGAGGAGGTCGACCTTTTCCTGGCGAATAAGACGATTGGCCTGCTCCACGACGATGCGCGGTTCCGTCTTGGAATCGCCGATTACGATCTCCAATTTCCGACCCAGCACACCGCCCGCCGCGTTTATCTCTTCGACCGCCAGTTGAAACCCCGAGATGTGGGCCTTCCCATACACAGTCCAAGCGCCGGTAAGCGGAGAGATCACTCCGATTTTGATTGGGTCCGCGGCATATGCGCTACGAGTCAGGGCGGGCGCCACCACGCTGGCAACTGCCGCGCCGGCTCCTGCGCCGAGCATGCCGAGCGCCTTGCGTCGGCCCGTGTTCACTCCGTTAAGCTTATTGTTATCGCTCATCTAAGTTCTCCTTCGTCAACGATGTTAGTGAAGATTCCCGCTTCAACTCGGGCTCAGTACCACCCTGGTTCGGCCTTCGAGCCAAGCATCTCCGAGTACACGTCCGTACGGCGATCCCGCAGCACTTGATTGTATTCATTCCAATTGCGCTTCCGACGAGCGTCAGCGAGATTCAAATTGGCGTAAATGATCTCTTCCTTCGTCGGGCTCGCAGGCCCTCCGATAGGCCAACCCGTGTAGCTGACGATGATACTCTGGCCGTTGAACAACTGGCCACGTTCGGTGCCTACGCGATCAGCCGCTGCAATAAACAGGGAGTTTGAGTGAGCCGCCGCCATACACAGTATATTGGCCATCGCTTCGCGCTTGGGATCCTGTCCCGGGATAGGCACCCAGTTGGTCGGAACGCAGATAATGTCCGCGCCCTGCAGCGCGCACAAGCGATAGCTTTCCGGAAACCACCCGTCGTAGCAAATGAAGATTCCAATGCGACCGATTGCCGTATGGAACACGGGAAAACCAAGATTTCCCGGCTCAAAGAACAGGTTTTCTTCGTTCCACAAGTGCACCTTTCGGAAGGTGCCGATGTAGCCATCGGGGCCGATTACTACAGACGCGTTGTACAAGGCGTCGCCGTCGCGCTCGGTAATGCCGGCCACGATATAGACCCCGTGCTTTGCCGCAATATGAATCCACGCATCGCAGGTTGGTCCGCCGGGTACAGGTTCGGCCAGGGAAAACGCCTCCTCGCGGGTCTCAAACACGTAACCTGAATTCGCTAATTCCGGAAGAACAATTAGCTTTGCCCCTTTCTTGGCTGCCGCGGCAATCATGGCGAGACTGCTTTTTACGTTTGCCGCCTTCTCGGCAATAATCGGCTCCATTTGGATACATGCCACCTTAAGCTCGCTCTCGTGACGCCCTTTCGCCTGTGTCATATTTTCGTACCTCCTTATCTTGCTAATTAAAGACTCTTAATCATCGCGTCGAGAATCGACTTCACCACGAAATCAACGTTTCGGTGCATTGTGTTGTAGTTATGTCATGCAGCAAAATAGGCACGTCGTGAATTGTGTGACGGCAGGTCCGCTCATGGTTCTATCTCCTAGACGGCGACGGTAAGAGCACCATCGATCACCAAGTTAGTCCCGGAAATCCGGCTGGCGGCCGGGCTCGAGATGAATACGACGCCATTCGCGACCTCAGCAGGCGTGCCGAACTTTCCGGTCGGATTGACTTTGAGCGTTGAACTGAACAGATCCGGCATGTCCTTCTCGATGGTTTGCCAGATTCCGCCGTCGAAATAGGTATTGCCCGGGGAGACGCAGTTCACCCGGATTCCCTTGCCGACAAGCTGCCGGCTCAATCCCTTCGCGTAGTGGATCAGCGCGGCCTTCATCGCACCGTAGGACCCTGCTGCGAAATCCACCTCGAATCCGGAGACGCTCGAAATCAGCACGATGGAGCCGGCTGTCGATTTCTCCAGGAACGGCACTGCCGCCGCCACGGCATTGACCGTGTGCATCATGTCGATGCGAAAGGATTTTTCCCATGTTTCGGGCGAATCGCCAACGGCCAACGCGCTGACGTTACATACCAGCGCGTCGATGCCGCCCAACTCGTCGGCAGTCGACAATATCCACCCCGTCAACGCGGATGCGTCGGCCACGTCGAGGGCCCGGCCAAACGCCTTGACGCCTTTCGTTTTCAACGAGGTGACTACCGCGGCCACCTCGTCGGCCTTACGCGCACAGATCGATACGTTGGCCCCTTCCGCGGCGAATCCTTCTGCAATAGCGCGGCCAATTCCCCTACTGCCACCGGTGACGGCAGCGCGCTTCCCATTGAGTCCGATATCCATATCCGCTCTCCAGTTGCGGGTCGGTGTAATCTGTCAAAGCAGCGTTTTAGGCAACGGCGCGCCCGGCCAAAGGCACGTCGACTTCCAGCGGCGCTACTTGCTACGAAGATAGTGCTTACGAATTGAGGCGCCGACTGTGTACTTGGGATCAACAAAATTTCCTAGCCTAACTTTTCCGCACTGGCTAAGCATCATGTACGCGTCCCATTGGTCGAATCCATAATCCGCCGCCATCCAGCGTACAAGTTCGCGGTAGGCAATCCGCGTTGCATCTTCGAGCGGCCTAGCGCTACCAATCGCCATGATGAATTCGTCGGTTTCCAGGCGCGGCCACTCTATCGACCATCCCTTAATGAGGTCTACGGTAATTGTGGTGGAGGTCGGATATTCCACGGCGACTCCGCACACTTCACCATCTCCCTGACAGGCGTGGGCATCGCCGATAAATAGTCGCCCGCCAGGAGACCGAACCGGAAGGTAAGTGATGCTAGCCGGCCCCATGTCCGGCAAGTCCATGTTGCCTCCGTGATTGTCGGGGGTAAGGGAGTTAATGGAATCGATCTCCGGGGACAAACTCAATGTGCCAATATGGGGTTTGTACGGCAGGGTAACGCGATCACTCCAATAGACATTTTCTTCGTCAAGCTTAATTTTCCGAACAATTTCGGGTAATGGTTGATTCAAGGTCGCTGTATAGTAGGTGCCCGTGAGCGCTCCGAACTCCTGGATCATGCAGCACGTGCCTAGCGGCTGCGGTCCCCGCGGCGTCATCTTCTCAATATGAACGGCGACCACATCGCCTTTTTCTGCACCTTCAATCATGATCGGCCCGTTCTGTGGATTGAGAAAGGGCATTTGAAGCTTCCGGCTGGGTAGGTCCTGCTCAGTCTTTATTGCTCCTTCGAAAGCGTCACGGGTCTCAACAACAACTCGATCGCCCGGACGAATATGCAACACGGGGGCAGAGTAAGGGCCCATGGTGTAGTGATATTTCCCCTGCTTGGCCTCGGTCAATTCATGGGTCGTTCCCTGCTTTCCGCGCGCTATACCGCGCGTATGCATTATTGAGCTGTCTAACCAAGTCATGCTTATGCTCCTTATCGGTCATTTGTGCCGCTTGCCAATTGCGCCTACTTCGTGCGCGCAAACTCTCTTCTATTCTTGAAATCGGGCGCCGGTCGCACCCGATTTCAAGACGCTACGTTCTTGCTTCTTGAGTAATTGCCTGCACGGCGAGAAGCGAGCAATGTAACTTTGCTCGATCGCCCCGTCGACGTACCTGCCTGATTCAAAGCGGAGCCGTGATAGCTGGAAATCTCTTCCCGCAAGTAAGTAAGGCTCAGTTCCTCCATCGACACTTGGCAACGCATGCTTTCCAAACGCAATTCCTCGAATGCCTCGTCATCGGTCAGATTGGAGTTGATCATTAATTTTAGCAACGCCTTGAACATCAACCGTCTTGCTCGCACTCGCTCTTGGAGCTCCCTCATATCAGCGAGAAAAGCTTTACGTTGGGCAAAGTTCTGTATAGACGTCACGAGAGCCACATACGTCCCAGTCGAACGAATCGGCTTAACCAGAAAAGCCGAGGTACCATGGGACAAACTCCACTGAATACGCTCCGGCGTCTCAGAGCCCATTATTGCAATCAGCGGCACCCGAGGCTCTCCCTTGGTCCACGGAAACGTGTGATTCCGGCAGCGGTCGGCATCGAAGAAACAGATATCGACTTGCGGCCATTCATGGCGGCCCGTCGGACATCTTTGCTCGACAATCAAACCTAGTCGGCTCAATTGGGCAACAAGAGCCCGTTGGTCACGATCAGGGTCGTGCAGGATAAGCGCCGTCTTTCCTCTGAAGCTGGAAAATGCATTGCAGTTCATCTGTGCATCTCCTGGGTCTCGATCCACTGGCAGTATGATTGATCCTGGCCGATTGAGCTCCAGTTTCTGGTGTCTCGGATTGGATCAAACCATACGAGGTAGGGATCTGGTCGCAGAGGGCCGTCGGCGGTATATAGAATCTCGAAATCCCCATTCTTGGTGGATCGACCGAGACGAGGCGTTAGATGACAATGGTTGTTTTCACTATCTACATGTACAGCGCCTTGGGGTGCCTCCAGTGTAAACTCGTGGGTCGCCCTCCGCACCGCCTCGATCTCGGTTGATCTGGCCCTTCGAATCGCGTGGGCCAATAGCAGAACAGCAACGTACGAAGCCTCCGCATCGGCGGACGCTACGGCAGAGCTGCCGAAACGCTTCCTGTAACGGTGGATGAATCGATGATTTTCGGCGCTATCAATGGTCTGAAAGTACACGGACGAAGAAATGTGACCGCCTCTCGCTTCCGGTCTGAGGGCCAGGAGCTCCGGCTCCGACAAGGTGCAACTAGCGATTATTGGCAGCGGCAAACCACTGACCCCGCGGCGCGCTGAAGCCGCGCTATATGCTTCGATAAATGCGTAGCACGATTCGCCAATTAGCGAGTTGTAGATGAAATCCGGCTCGAGATCGCCGATTTCATCGATTATGTGTTTAACGTCTTTCACACCTAGCGGTAAATACCGTTCGGCAACAACGGTACCGCCATTGGCTTCGAGTATCTGTCGCATGATTCGCGTGCTTTCCCAGGGCCAGATATAGTTCGAACCAACGCAATATCCTCGTCGGCCAAATGCCGACATGAGATATCCTGCAAGAGGCACGATGTGTTGATTGGGGGATGCACCGACATATATGACGTTATCGCTACATTCGAACCCCTCATAGTGAGAGGGATACCACAGCAGCGCATCGCATCTCTCGAAGAACGGGATGACTTCCTTCCGACTTGAAGATGTATAACATCCGACCACGTGCGAGACGCCGCGCTTCCGAAGAAGCGTCTCGCAACATGCGTAGTAACACGGCACGGAACCGCCCGGGTTCTCAATGACGGGCGTAAGCTTGAAGTCAAAACTGGCATCGGCTGAAATTTCCTCAATCGCCAACAAGGCACCCGACAGCATTGCCGTTCCGATGGTCCGATACGTGCCTGTGGTAGAAAAAAGCAGCCCGATTTCCACTTCAGGTCGACTTCGAATACCCGCAACCATTCCAGCCATAGTAAGTGTTTGACCTCTTACCTTCTTACCAAACTCGTCGGCCTAATGTGTGGGCGATCCACACAGCAGCCACCCCAGATCCTGCAATTGCAATCTGCCGAACTTGGTTGCTTCTAGCCTGACAGCTTTCGGCAACCACGAACATTCTTATATGGCCAGGTATTTTCTTACCACCGCTTCATCGGCGAGATCTTTCGGGTACACTTGGTCAACGATCTTGCCTTTATCCATGACGTAGCAGCGTTGCGCTATGGACCTGATCATGTCGATATTCTGCTCCACGAAGAGTATCGTCAAACCGATCTCAGCGTTGAGCCGCTGCATATTTTGTGCGATCTCGTGGACTATGGACGGCTGAATGCCTTCCGATGGCTCATCCAATAAGATCATCTCCGGATTACCGACCAGCGCTCTGCCGATCGCAAGCTGCTGTTGCTCGCCGCCGCTCATTGTTCCTGCTTTTTGGTATCTTCGGCTCGTGAGAATCGGGAAATAGCGCTCAACAAGCGAATGGAGTTTCTGCTGACTCTTCATGTTAATGAGTTCCCCCATTAAAAGATTCTCGTGGACCGTAAGTCTTGGGAAGATTCCTCTGCCTTGCGGAATGTAGCCGATCCCCATATGGGCGCGATGATTGGCTTCCACCATTGTAATATCGCCCCCCTGGAAACGGATCGAACCGCCCGCAACGGGGAGCAATCCGATGAGCGTTTTCAGTAATGTCGTCTTGCCGACTCCGTTGCGTCCGATGATAGCGACGATTTCACCTTTTTGAACGGAGCAGTCGACGCCCTGCAGAATTGGTGTTCCGCCATATCCAGCACGCAGGCCAGAGACCTCCAGTATTGGTTCGCTCATCACGCCTTCCCGAGATAAATACGAACCACGTCTTCGTTTTGGGTGATGTCGTCAATGCCGCCTTCATCAAATATCTTGCCAAAGTGTAAAACCGTCACCCGCTGCGCGATCTGGCGGATAAACGTCATATCGTGCTCGATCACCACGATAGTCATACCTTCCGCATTCAGCCTTTTTACCAATTCTCCGGTCTTGAAGGTTTCCTCCGGAGACATACCGGCAGTTGGCTCATCCAACAGCAGGACGGTAGGTTTTGTCGCCAGCGCCATGCCAATTTCAAGCCACTGCTGTTGACCATGCGCCAAATTACCAGCGAGTTCTCTGCGCTGCGACTGCAAATCGATCAGTTGAAGCAAGCGCTCAAGCTCGGCTTCAAGTGGGTCGTCGGCATATCCACGCTGCAGCGCTATTCGAATATTTTGCTCAGCTGGAAGCTGCAGGAAAATGCCAGGAACTTGGAATTTTATGCTGAGACCTCTTCGGACTCTTTGGTAGGGCTTGAATGTAGAGATTTCTTCATCGCGAAATAGTATCTGGCCGGCAGAAGATGCATAAGTGCCAACGAGAAGCTTGAATAATGTGCTTTTTCCCGCGCCATTTGGCCCAATAACGCAACGCAGCTCCCCCTCACCGACTGCGAGATCTACTCCGTCGATAGCATGCAGCCCACCAAAGTATTTTCTTAATCCACGTGTTTCTAGAATCGTTGCCATGTCTTATTTAGCAGCAGACGTGAACTCTCGGACCGCATCAGCCGCCTCGCGATCGAACGATCTTTTGGACAGACTACGCCAGACGCTCACTACAAAACCATTCGGCGCAAACAACACGACAAGAAGAAGCACTATACCCATCAGTATGAGCGCGTACTGGCTGCCGTAGATGGCGAGCTGTTGGGACACCCAAGTCAGAGCGATGGTGGAAACCAGGACAGCCGTAATATCCGTACGGCCACCAGCGGCAACCCAAATTATTGGGAGGGCTGCCGCATTCAGGCCCATCGAGGAAGGGGTGATGTACGAACCCCAAAGCGTATAGAACGTCCCGCTCAATCCCGCAAAAAATCCTCCGACGGTGAAAACGATCAACTGGTAGAAACGAATATTGTAGCCTAGCATTTCGGCGCGCTCCGGATTTTCCCGAATAGCCACCAACACGTTGCCGAACCGCGAGTTCACTAACACGCGGAGACCAAGATATGCTGACACCACCAAGGCAAGCAGCAGCCAGTAGAACGGCGATCCGTCGAAGATGAAGTCGGCTGAGTGAAGATTGATCGTCAACGCCGGCATCCCCGACATACCATTAAAACCGTTTAGCCTGGCATCACCGATCGTCCATTCAGGTCCGGCCGTCTGGGCCATAAAAGTTTCAAACACCAGGGTAACCGATAGCGTCACAATGCCCACGAAGACTTCTCGAATACCACCGTAGAAAATAAGATATCCGAGTACGCTGGCGAGAATGACGGGCAGTGTTAACGAGGCAAGAAACGCGACCCAGGTAAGTCCGTGGGCATCGCCTACATTGATGCTGATAACGCCATATGCGTATCCGGCCAATCCAAAAAACGCGGTCTGACCAAAGCTGAGAATCCCGGCGTACCCCCACATGAGGGAGAGCCCCATCGCCATGAAGGTCCAGACCAGGAAAAAGGAAAAATTTTGCACGGCGAAGGAACTCGCGAACAGTGGCACGCTGGCCGCCGCGATCACCGCCGCGAAAAACAAAACCCAGAACAACGGCCCCTTGCCAAGGGTTTGCGGACCACTGAGGCAGGAAAACATCGTTCTCATCCGAGATCTCTCTACTTGGTGCCCGACCCGCGAAGAAAGAATCCGCTTATTCCGGTAGGCATGATCCGAACGACCAAGATCACAGTCACCAAGAGGCCGATCTGTCCAATCAATTGTCCGTGAAATCCCGTCAACAAGGCCTGTATCAAAGCGAGGGCGGCCGCAGAGGGTGCGAGACCAAGCATCACGTCAGCACCGCTCACGACCACTGTCACAAAAGATTGAACGATGAATGCGGATCCCATGGTGGGAACGGCCGTCATCGTGGGTGCATAAAGAGCGCCGGTCAGCCCGGCCAGCGCGGCCCCTAGGCCAAACGTTTTACTATAGATCGCGTCGGTGCTTACGCCCAGCGCCTTTGCCATGCCCGCGTCTTGCATAGCCGCGCGCGAATGGATACCAAACCGGGTGCGGACAAATAGCCAGTACAAAGCCCCGAGCAGTAGAAGCGCGACCGCCGGTAATATTGCCCGGTACACTGAGAAAGATATGCCGCCAAGCTCAAAACTCCCAAAAGGCGTCTTGATCCCTTCGAGCGATGGCCCGGCGACGATCAGCATGCCTTGCGTCGCGATGATGCTTATTGCCCAGGTTGCAACTATGGAATCGAACAAACGCTGATAAAGGCGACGGATGATCAAACGCTCCAAGACAAGACCAACTAACCCCGACGACAGCGTCCCGCACACCATCGCGAGCGGTAATGGCAGCCCCGCGCGCGCACTGAGAACCGTCACATAGGCACCGCACATGATGAATTCGCCGTGTGCTAGGTTGATTACCCCCATCATCCCGAAGATGACGGCAAGTCCGATGCCGCTCAGAATGAGGAACGAGAACGCGTCGGCGAACTGATAAAAAGCAGCATAAACATAGAATAACAAGTCCATTTTCGAGCTATCCGATCTGACACGAACCCACGTCCACGCAAATAGCAAAACACGCGGGTCGGCTGTTTCCGCCGACCCGCGGCACCTAAGAACCTAGAACCTACTTCTTCGGGAGATGGCTCGGCGTGTACTGGTTATGATCGGGTTTCTTGGATAGATCGCAACCAACCGTTCCCAGCCAGTAGGGTTTGATATCATTCCATACCTTCGGGATGTCCACAGAATGGTCAGCGTTGACGTGCACCAAGTAGATCGTGTGGCTAAGGTGCTGGCTCTTCGGATCAATGCACACCTTGCCAGACGGTCCATTTGTGCAGATGCTCCCGCTACGCAGCGCCTCTGCGACTTTCTTCTGGTCTGTCGTACGGGCCTTCTCGACCGCCGCTTTGTATAGGTAGACCGCGTCGTATGAATTAGCCGCTTCCTGATTGATGTAAGGCTCGTTCGGGAACTTGGCATGGAAGCGCTTCTTGAAGTCATTACTTTCCGGAGAATTGACTTCCTCGACGTAGTTAGCGGTCACGTACATATCCTTGAGCGCAGGCGCCTTGAAACGGCGATGCTCATAGGCCTGCCCGACGTTGACCGAGCTCGCCATCGGGAGTTTTAGGTTAGCGGACGCTTGCTGCTCATAGTACGATGCTTGATTAGCACCTACAAGCAGCGTGACTACAAAGTCCGGCTTGGCCTTCTGTATGTTTTGAATCGTTTGGCTAAACTGCGATACACTTAAAGGGATAAATTCCTCCCCGACCATCGTGCCACCCTTCTCCTTCACGATGTTGCGCACCCACTCGGCGGAGATTTGGCCGAAATTATAATCCGCCGCAATCGTGTAGACGCGCTTCCCATATTTCTCCATCATCCACGGAATGAGTGTAGAAAACTGCTGTTCTGGAACGGCGCCAGTAACAAAATTGTTTGAATCGCACACTCCACCTTCATACTGGTTGTTGTAGAAATACAGCTGATGATAGCGATCCATGATCGGGCGAATGGCCTCGCGCGACGCGCTGGAAAATGCGCCGAAAACCACATCCGCCTTATCCTGCTGAATTACTCGCCGCGCGAACTCCTGAAAGCGAGTGTTATCCGATTGTGTGTCATAGGCAATGATCTTTATCGGACGTCCAAGTATTCCACCCTTGGCATTAATCTCGTCTACGGCGAGCTCCACGGCATGTATCTTAGGAATTACGGCTATGGCAAAGTTGCCCGACGCGTCTTCAAGCATACCAAGCTTGATTGGATCTGCGGCTTGAGCCGCCGGAATGGCCATCGCGATTGCAAACGTAGCCAGCATCAGGCCGGCCGTCCTTGCTTTTCCCCAATTGCTTACTCGCATGTTTCCCCCCAATAGTTGAGTTGATACTGAAGCTGCCCATACAAAACCCGTTAGCCTACCTTCTCCGTCCACAATCTCCGGCCCGATTTAGGACTCCCCAACATCAAAAGCACAACACAAAAAACGCAACCAAAAAAAAGCCCTTCACGCCTGAATGGCGGGAAAGGCCTTTTTGCCGTACCCGGTCTGTAAAACACCCGGGGGATGTGTGGAGCGCGCGTCAGCAGCTAGTGGCGCTTACCGGAGAAGGAATCTGACAGCCGCGCTAACTTGAAGAAATTATAGCCATGCTTTTTGATCTATGTCAACACTATGCTATGTATTGAACCTCCGGGGTTGTAGCGGTAGATTTCCTTTAGTAGCCGCAAGGGGCGCGGCTCCTCGACATAATTGCGGTTGCAACAAGCGGCTTTGCGCTTCTTAGGTAGACTCTTGACGGTGTTTTTATCCCTTCGCAACAAGTTCAACGCGAAGCTACGCAACAATGCGAAATTGGTTCTGGCAGTGCGCAACCAAATGGCAGGGGCGCCTTAGCGGAAAGCAACATTCAGACAACTATGGAACCTGTTCTCGATACCCCAATGCAGTCTGGCCACGCGGGGATCTAGCCCGCATTCGGCGCAAGTGAAATGACGGCATATCGTGTCTCCGTTTACGCCGTACTACCCAATTCGCAGCGCGCCTCGAACTTTTGAAATATCTATGGGACGAAAACATTCAGCAGCATCAGGTGTTGCCCCTTTGGAGCCGTTGCGCCCCGCTCCCAAGCGCCCCATGTCCCTTCGTCAACCCCAAGCTGCCGGGCAGCGTCCTTGATTGACCAGCCCATCGCCCGGCGTTTAGCGAGTAGGCGTTCAGCAAGGCTCTTCGGCTCCCGGAATGGGTCGTAGTCCAAGAACCGTATAATGGCGGGCATGGATTCGATCGGCGGCTCGGTGTGGTCTTTCTCCCAGTCCAGGACCGTCCAGGGATTGACGCCTAGCCGCTCCGCTGCCTGCTTCTGGGTTAGCCTCAGTTCCAGCCGTCGCTTCCTGACGTGCTCTCCCAAGATCTGTGGCGCAAAATCAGTTGCCTTTGGTTTCAATGCCTTAAGAGTGATGGGCGCGAATTGCAAAAGAGCAACGCGTCCCTGCCCCTGCGGCTATCTCGGGCATTTCAGCGGCAAATGCCGCTGCACGCCGGACCAGGTGGCGCGCTATCGCGGCAAGATTTCCGGACCGCTCCTGGATCGCATCGATATTCACATCGAAGTGCCTGCGGTGCCAGCGGAAGTTCTTTCGCGCGTGAGTAATGGTGATGTATCCAGCGTAATTTGCGCACGCGTGGAACACGCTCGCGCCAAAATGATCACGCGCCAAGCAAAGGAAAATGCGCGGCTAACCACGCGCGAGATCGACAGTCACTGCGCACTCGATGGAAAAGGCGCAACGTTGCTGATGCACGCGATTAGCAGATTAGGCTTATCGGCGCGCGCATATCATCGCATTCTCAAGGTCGCGCGCACGATTGCGGATGTTGCGGGTGTAGAACGCGTCTCTGACGCCCATGTAGCGGAAGCGATTCAGTACCGGAGATTTGATCGCGCGTAAAACCAAATGACCGGAATCAACCCCTATGTGGTCAGTCCCGCTGGGTGTTAATCCGAGTCCTTGGTTCGAGCCCTAGTCGGGGACCCTAGACCGCGGTGATTTGGGGATGCAGGCGGTCGTCTTCGCTGTGCTTACGCCCATGGCGCGAATCGCCTCCAGGCTGGCGACAGCTTGACGTCCTTTGTGATCAGGCTTTCGGTAATCTCCAGTTCCAGTCCAGCCAGGACATGCGCGTCACTACCGATTGCCTGCTTGATCTCGGCGATGAAATTGCGATTGCGCAGGTGCAGCGGTGACACGTTCATCTCGATGCGCACGGCAGCGAGAGCCGTGCTGCCCCAGCGCAGGTAGTCTTCGATGGCTTTGCGCAGCGCCCAGCGCCCAACTTGATAGATCAATCCGGATTCTTCCAGGATCGGGATGAGCCGGCCCGGCTCGTTTATATTCTTCCGTTTCATTCCTTCATGATCTTCAGGGTCTGGATCGAGGTGTACTCCTCCAGCCCATAGCGGCCGAACTCGACGCCAAAACCCGATTGCTTGACGCCGCCGAAGGGTGCGTTGGGCTGAATTGCGCCATGCTCGTTCACCCAGGCCGTACCACACTCCAGACGCAGCGCCAGTTCGGTAGCCTTGGCCTTGTCGGTCGACCAGATGGAGCCGCCCAGCCCGTTGGAACTGTTGTTGGCCCGGGTGATCACTTCGTCGATATCCGAGTATTTGATCACCGGAAGAATCGGGCCGAAGGGCTCTTCATCGACCAGCCGTGTTCCATCACTGATGTCCGCGACCACAGTCGGCTCGAAAAAATAGCCTTTGCCCGCACGAACATGGCCGCCTGACAGGAAGCGCGCTCCATGAGCCTTAGCATCTTCGGCAAGTTCCTTGACGATTTCCAGTTGGTCCTTGTTCTGCACTGGTCCCAATTGGGTTCCCTCTGCCAGACCATCGCCGACGACGGTTTCCTTGGCAATCCTGGCCAGCTCGCCGCACAGTTCTTCGTAGATGCTCTCATGCACGTACAGCCGCTTGAGACAGGCACAGGTCTGGCCGTTGTTATGAAAACACGCACCGAACAACTTGTGTGCGATCGCTTTCGGATCGATATCGGACAGCACGATGCCGGCATCGTTTCCGCCCAGTTCCAAGGTGAGACGCTTCAGATTGCCCGCCGCGTTCTGCATGATGCTCCTGCCGGTGGCGGCGGAGCCGGTGAAGACAATCTTGTCAATGCCAGGGTGCTTGGCGATGGCGACGCCGACGTCGGGACCTCCGGTGACGATATTCAATACGCCCGCAGGCAATATCGAATTCGCCAGCTCTACGAAACGGACGGTCGACAGCGGCGTAAGTTCGGACGGCTTGATGACCACCGTGTTACCCGCACGCAGCGCCGGAATGACGTGCCAGACAGCAATCATCAACGGCCAGTTCCAAGGTGTGATGGAACCCACGACTCCCAGCGGCTTACGATGAACCTCTATGCGCGCGTCGTCGTTGTCCTGAATCACCTCGACCGGCAGTTCGAGATCCGCTGTCACATGGGCCCAGGCTATGGCTCCTCCGACTTCCATGCCGGATCCGACGCCATTCAAGCCGCCCAAGGGCTTGCCGGTTTCCTTCGTAACCAACTCCATCAGGTCGGACATATTGGCTTCAATCGCAGCCGCTATGCCATGCATCAATCGCTTGCGCTCCGAGTCGGGTGTGCGGCTCCAGGCAGGAAAGGCGGCGCGCGCCGCGGCGACCGCCTGGTTCACATGCGCCGCATTTCCCGCTTGGGCTGTGGCAAATGACTCTCCTGTTGCGGGATTGATAACGTCGAAAGTGTTACTGGCGGAAACCGGCTGGCCGGCGATCATCATGCCATAGGACTTCATCATTGCTCCTCCAAAGTATTGTCTTGTTCCTCTGCCCACTTTGGGGCAATGGCGCTCTGTAAGCCGTTCGTGACAGACGCGTTCCCGCTCGAAAGAACCCTGAAGTTGAGCGGCATTGCTTTACCGCCTG
>Ga0209726_10005952_pt1 | contig 14458 bp, 23 predicted proteins | sample Subgrocontami54m_FD_187453 | JGI IMG/M metagenome (GOLD analysis project Ga0209726, IMG submission 187453) | Subsurface groundwater microbial communities from S. Glens Falls, New York, USA - GMW46 contaminated, 5.4 m (SPAdes) (version 3) | ecosystem: Environmental > Aquatic > Deep subsurface >... | reverse complement strand
AAGAAAAGAGAGAGGGTCGAGGAGGTGGTTCTGGATGGTTACAGATGAATGGGTGATCGCGCATAAGTGCGATCAAGCATCCAAACTGCGAACGCAGTCCAACCATTGTCTCCTCGACCTTCCGCTAGTAGCGGAATTGTCTCATCCGGAAATATCCGAACGGACACCGTCTCCCCCTCCATTCGCCTAAGCGAACTTTGGACTAACTACTTGCAAACGTTACGATGTGAAACGAGCGCCGTGGTATCAGGCGATAGAAGTGGGTGCGACTACGATCGCGGGGCGTGGTTTGCCAAGTACGCAGCGAGCGCGGCGTTGCGTTCTTGACGAACTCGGAGCAGATAGTTTGCCGCACTGATCTGGCGTTTGTCGTTAACGACCGTGTACTCGCTCAGAGTACCCGTGTCGATTCGCGACTCCAATCGCTCGATCAGCTTGTGCAGACTGCCGTCGCCTTTTTTCCGAAATCGCCGGATGAACCCTGAGCACCCTGCTGGTACTGGTGGCTTCGGCGGCGGGACGAACGGCGGCCTAGGATCAGGTTCAGGTGTGTAGATCGACCAAGACCTCCTGTCATACATGACCTAACTTTCTCCTTCTGAGAACGAACTCGTGGCAATCGCCGCGAGTAGTGGACTCTCGGATGCGTCACCGGCATTGGCCAGTTCGGCATCGGTCGGGTTGATCACGAGCATGGGGCCATCCCAGCTGTGGGGCCAGTTGGCAGAATACCCGACAATCGTGTCGAATGAGAGGTAGACGGCGCGTCCGCTCGAAAGCAGGACAACGAGGTCCCGATTCTCCAGACCGGCGAACTTGCCGAACTGCTCATCCTGCAAGGTGATGGCGACCGAAGCCGATCGGAAGACGCGCGCTCCTATGATGATGTGGATCGGGTTGATACGAGCCGCCGTAACGGGATGCGCATTGCGCATATCTCCCTGTACGGCAGGCGGGACGACGACTCGACCACCCATCTGGTCAAGGTCTAATCCGCCCGGCGGCATCAGGTTGTGTGCTTGTTCGTTTCCGTCAAACATGACCGTGTTTCTCCTTCAGAGAACGTGACTCGTGGCAACCTGCCGCGAGTAAAACTGATTGGACTACACGTCGAGCAGAGACCCTCGCCGAATGCGGTAAATCTCTTTTCGAGCGTAATCCCCGCGTGGTGGGATCCTGATCTTTCGCTTGGCGGCAACCTTCAGGGCGATATCGAGTTCGTCCGAATCTGCTTGGTTCCGAAGCTGAACGATTCTTGCCTGCACGAGTTCCGGTCGCAGTTTCAGGTACCGCGTCTTGATACGCTTGAACAACTCGTTCCGAAGCGCCGCGAACCGCCGTTCTCCTTTGCCTCCCGAAGTGACAATGCTCTCCAGAAGAGCCATCATCTCGCGAAGTTCGGCCTCGGAGAAATGCTTGGCGGACCTTGTCGGGTCGTCGAGGAAGCGTGACTGTTTTTGTCGAGCCGTGAATACCACCTCGGGCATGTAGCGTACGTGATACACGTTGGAGACCTGTTCGCCGTCGAACACGATCACCGTCACGTAGCCAAGCGCGCCCAGGCCCTCAGTGGCCTCGACTGTCGGATTGTCAAAGTAGCATCCCCATTCCCAGTGGGTGACGCTATCAGTAGCCTTGACGGAGCCTGGTCCGACACGTTCGATGGGCTGGTCTGTCTTCAAATCGATTCCGTCGAGACCGATCCTCGCCGTCTGGCCCGCCTTGAGGTACCAATCGACCAGGAACTTTTCCCCGAATCGGGAACCGATCGAGAGAACTCCATCAAGCTCGGCTACTCGGTACGCGGGACCGACGCGGAAGCGAGAGAACTTCCTGAGGGTGAAGGGCAAGCGGCTCCTGCGGAGGAGCTCAGCGCGCAGTGTTGCCAGGCGAGCATGGTCAATCGCTTTCAGGCTCGTCTGTTGATCGAGGTTTGCGATCTCCGCTCTGATACGACCGGGCTTCATGCGCGATGGTTCTGTCGGTGGCAATTCCAGATTTTTTTGTGGAACGCCACTGCTCATGGTCATGCCTCGCGCGACTGGATAGTCGTCCATTTTCTTCCCTTCCCCTCGTTATGAGCGACTTGTTTTTCGCGAGCTGTGCGAACCACGAACCGACTGCTTGTTGGGCTTCTTCTTGCCTTCTTGGGTATCGGGGCCGTTCCGAGCAGATGTGGACGAAACCGAAGTGTTACCCTGCTGCCCAGACGGTGCCTTGTTAATTCCCGTGGTAGATCGGTATCCTTTTGCCCAGTAGGCAATCCTGCCTCGGACACCGATGTATCCGTTGTTGCAGACGCGCTGGATCTCTCCTTCCAGATTGAACTGCGGGTTCCGATACGCTTTCCCGTAGTACAGATCATGGACGCGAGCGCGGCGACCTTCACGGAGATCTCGTTCGGGTTCTCCTTCTTCGCTCTGACCACGAAGCGCCTTACATTCGGCCGTCATGGTGGTCAGCTGGTTTCCCAACCTCGTTACGCGGAGAGCGCCGAACTCGATGAGAGCCTCGTTGTAGCCTCGGATGAACGATGGGCTCTCGTTTCTGTTGTCCCGTTCGAAAATTGGTTCATCTTGCCAATCTTGGCGGTCTTGTGTATCCACGATGTGTTGACTCCTGTCCTATGGATGGACATCGAACGGAAAGGTTTCCGCCTGCTGTTTGACCTACAGCTCCCCTCTCTCGGTTGTACCGGATGGGAATTGCGTCGGGCGGAGCGACACTCGATGACTAAGCGAATTGCTGGGCGTCTGCCTGGGCATATCGGCGATTCTCCTTTTGCCTTCTTTCCCAGACCCAAAGCCCGATTCGCCTGCGTGGTGTTTGCACCGGACAACTACGCAAGAGATACGCTTCTGCGCGCAACTCGTCGTCGGAGAGATCGTCGAATTCGATAGCGAGAGCCGCTTCTTCCGCTGCTGCCGCTTCTCCAAAAAAGGCTTCTCGCTCGCGTTTGGGCTTGCCGTCGGCTCTCGCCTGCTCGCCTACGAGTTTGAGTTCTGCTGCCTTTTTCTGAAGACTACTACGATCTCTTGTGTCGAAGAATCCTTGAAAGACCTCCAGATACCGAGTGCGAAACCACATGGAGTCGCCCTGGAAGCCTCGACGGGGTGTCGTCGCACTCATGTCGACCTTCTTTTTGCTGGATCAGCGTGACCGCGGCCTGCGAGTTCGTCAAGCTCAATACCGTGGCTTTCAAGCTCATCCTGCTCGTCGCGTGATAAACCGGTCCGAGAGCGCTGGTCCTCGAGTTGCCCGATCTGTTCCCGAAGAAACGCTGCTCGCTCGCGATCCTTTTCGAACTGCGTCGGTTGCCGTCTTCCCTTTGGTATGGGTGGATCGGGTTTCAAGCTGGACACTCTTGCCCTCCTTTCACTGGGCTATGGCAGAGCTGCCACAATGAGCGGGACGACTTCGAACTCTTCGAGCAGGAGGTACGCGATTGCCCGACGACGGAGCTTTTTATCGTGTCCTTGCCTACCTTCGCTGAGTCGTGCCTCTTCCTGCCCAAGCTGTACATCCGTTAACTCGCGATACTTCTCTCGGTAGGCAAGCTCTCGTGACGCATCGCGTTCTGCCAGCTGTTTCCCGATGAGCTCATCTTGTAACACGCGCGCTTCTTCCTTGCCGTACATCCTGGCTGTCTTGCTGACAAGCGTCTGCGCGTGTTTAAGATTCTCATCGATTTCCCGACGCACGTCGACAAGTTGAGCGCGGGAAAACTGGGTGTAGACAGGGAACCATGCCTCGTAGGCTGTCTTTTGTACTGACCGCCAGGTGTCACATCTGCGGGGGTACCCAAACCTCGCGAGGATGATGCCATGGCCTTTTTCGCGGACCTCGAACACGCTTGTTCGATGATTGAGGATCCCCAGCATCTGCTCAAGCGTTGTGTCGGAAACGCTTCGCTCTGCTGCCTGGATGATTCCATTGAGCTTGGTCCGCAACCTCAGCAGCTCCGTGGTAGTAGTCGCCGCACTCAGCTCCGCCAGGAATCGAGCGAAGATGTAGCGATCGTTGGCGGGAATTCTGCCTTTCATGCCTTCTCCTCTGCATGACGCTGTCTGCCTATCGAAAGGGGCTTTTAGGCGGCTCGTGGAACCCCATCTGATGCAACGTCTCCAGATCATGGCTGATGAACAGTTCCAGAATCACATCTCCTCGGAGATGGTAATAGAGGAGCTGTTTCATGCCCTCTGGACCGATTCCGTCGGCTTCCTCCTCTTCAAGAATCTCGATCGTAACCGGCGGCAGGGCCTGAATCCTCTCCAGAAGCTCGGGGTCCTGGTGATGGATTCTGATCTCGATCCTCAGAACTGCTGGCTTCCCATCCGTGGTATCGGCCAAGAGCGTGTCGAGATCGAGTTGCTCGGCGATCACCTCGGCGGGAACCGCGATCTTCGAAATACCCCACCCAGCACGGGCCCCATGCAAGGTGTACGGAAGAGTGAGCGTGAACTCTCCGAACTTGATACTTGAGTCCTCGATATCGCCACCGAAGCGCTCGAGCTCGAGAGACAGACCTTTCAGGTCGTCTACCAAGGCTGCTCCTCTGAAGATATACGATGGGAGCTGTTCGGCTGGTAAGAGCAACGAAAGTTGTTGACCGCTCGGACGGATAAGGCGAACGCGGAACTGTGAACCGTGCATTTCGTTTCTCCTTGGACGAGGGATCTTCGCCTCGACCTTGTACTGTGCCTGTCGGAACGACGCGGACGAACTACTGGCTAACTGCCGACTTCGTAGTCGGGATTCGTCACGATTTCCGACGTATTCGCGTTGAGATGGACTTCTCGTTTGTCGTAGTCGACGTGGTCGATCAGCTCGATCGGCAGTCCGTACTGCTGACGACCTTCTCTCTCGACGTACAAACGGTCCCCTACACCTGGATCTTCAGAAACGATGCCGAGCAGGCTCGCGTCAGAACCGAGGACCTCGAAGCCCTTCCTAATCGACTTGTTGATTCCTCCGCTCGTCGGCTGCGTCTCGTGTGTTTCGCCGAGGTCGTGTTCGGTCCGCTGCCACCAAACGCGCTCAGCGAGCCTTTGAATCCTTTTAGGAACGGTATCCACAGAGCGAAGCGCATCAAGAAGTTGTTGCGCTCGCATGTTGACGACTCTGGAGGGCACACGCTGGATGAAAACCATACGCATGAGCTCTGCGCACTCTGCGTCGGAAAGCGATTGCCTGTCTTCTGTTTCCGTATCCACGTTGTGTTGTCTCCTGTCTGTATAGACATCGAACGGAAGGGTTCCGCCTGTGAGACATCAGCGTTGATGTATCACTCTCACCACGCGTACCAAGCGGGGCTGTGCCTGACGGACGACACGTAAAGACGACTACAACGCGGCCTGAACGAGCTCCATCTGGCAGACCTCGTCATAGGTCACATTGAGGTGAATCTCACCGACGGCCAGGTTGAACTTGCTGATCGCCGTCGTCGGGACGATTCGATTCTCCCACGGCTGGTCCGTGTGGAAAATAATCGCGTCTCGCGAATTGGTACCGTGGAACCGCCCCCATACGGAACCCGTGGAGTCGATAACCGTCATCGGCGTCGGGAGCGTTGTGGCGTCAAGCGGCTCGAAGCCCTTCTCCTTTGTGATGAGACCACCGTTGACGCTGACCCACACGTCTTCGACTTTGGGCTCGTCTTCCTCGTCGTCGACGTTCTGATCCGCGATTGCGTCCGCCAAGAGCTGAGCAAGTTCCGCTGAGCCCTCTTCGGTGATGAAGATGGTCCCGTCCTCGTCAATGTGGCCGACTATGTCCCTGAGGACGACGAACGGAACGCTCTCCCATGCCAAGACGAACTGCTTCGCGTTAACTGGGCGATCAACCGTACCGATCGGGCGGCCTTCGAAGTCGGCAACGATCTGACCGGCAATCACGCCGCTGAGATCGACGAACTGGACCCGGGTCGCGCTTTCAGGGACGTTCAGGTTGATGACGAACATGTTCACGTCACCCAATTCGAGCCTGAACACCTGGTCACCGCGGGTGATCTCGAGGGTATTTTCACCTCCTCCAAAATCGTCGTCAATGACGATTCCGATCAAGTGGCCATCTGGATCAACCACGATGAGTGGGATGTCGTCATCCTCCTCGTAGGATGCGAACATCTGCATCGCTTCCTCTTCTGCAATGTCTAGATGGAGTCCCTCGTCATCTTGGCCAACGACACGCCCAACCGAAATGTGAAGTGCCCGCAATGGATCCTCTGAGAGGACCAGGAGATTTGCGTTGTCCCCTTCTCCTTGGACGTGGTATAGGTCGCCCACATGAATCCGACCAGAAGCGAAGACGCTCGCTTGTACTGAAAGGTGAGCCGCGAGCTCTTCTGGTGTCGGTGTTCCTGTTCCTTGAGACTGCATGACTGAATTCCTCCGTGAACTGAAAAACGGTAGGTTTCCGCCTGGGACACATCAGCGTTGATGTATCACTTTCACCTCGCGTACCAAGCGGGGCTGTGTCGGGCGGAACGACACGGACGAGAAACTAGACGCCGCCGTGCTGCGGGATCTCCTCGAACTCGGCCAGCGTCAAGGCCACGTTGAGGGTGTTCGTCGCCGGGTCGAGGTCGACGATGTTTTGGCGAGAAACGGTCCGGTAGTTACCGGCCGTGTTCCCCGTGGGGAGCACAAGGATATCGCCTGGTGACCGCTGATCCTCGCCGTAGAACGATCCCAGCTCGACGCCTTCAGTGCCGCTCACCCGAGTACCAATCGGAATCCTCGAGAGATCGAGCACGTGTCGCATACCAGCGTCGGTCATGATCGTATCCTGACCGATATGCACGGTGGGAACGGTACCCTGCGTAGTATCGGCGATCGCGTCGGCGTCGGCAGTATTAATCTGTGACATGGCGTTGGGTTCTCCTCGTGACCGTACGCATCGATAGCGTCGGTCTGTTCAAGCGAAACGACGAACGAGTTCTTTCCGCCTGCCGCCTTGACCAGCAGCTTCGAATGTCGTCGGGCGGAACGACAAGAACTGAAACTACTCGGTACCGGACTCGTTCACGTAGCGATAGGGGGCCTGAGGAGAAACGACTGGAATTTCGATCTCGAGATCCCGGGCAAGACTCGTCGCGATACTGAGGCGGTGTGTCCACCCTCCCTGCTGCAGTCGGACGATTTCCGTGACAAGCTCGGGCTGCTCCATGCCCCCATACTTGGTCCAGAACCGCATCGGCGACCGCTGTGCCTCAAGCTCTTCGCTCTCCTCGACGAAACGAGCCGACGCCTCCGCGGTCAGGTGAATTTGGCTCATCAACGGATCTTGCCGAGACTGGTCGATATCCGTCATCGAGAACACGATGCTTCCGAACGTGGAGGCGACGGTAAACGAACCCTGGTCGCCTTCGGTAACGTTACCTATGATACCGATCGGGGTACCAGCGGCATTGAGGACTTCCGAGTTTTGACGGAAAGTGAGCTTTGTCATGGTCTTCTGTTCTCCTTGTGAACGTGAACCGCAAACGCTTGCGATTCCGAACGATTTGCCTAGAGGTCATTGGCGATCTTTGACAACCTGTCGACGGGATCGTCAGGATGGTGACCCACATCGGGATCATCAGGCTTCTCTTGGACTATCACCCTCGCGCCACCGGCCTCGGACTCTGCAGCTCCTTGGACACGGACCCGTTCCTTGGGAGTCCAAGGGCCCTCGAACATAAGTGTGAGGCGTTTTTCGCCTGTGGAACTGCTCACGTCGTTCTCCTCCTGTCGAGTTAACGATTGAAGACCATTTTGCCGAGCCGCTGACGAATCGGTTCTGCTCCTCTGGACTCCATCCCAGGGGCATCTCGGCTGGAATTGAACTACTCGGAGCCGGACTCGAGACTCTCCGTCCAGTTGATGAGCACGGCGTGTACATCAAGGACTGGGCAGTCGTCTTCCTGCTGGAATCCGTCGGTCGGGATCGCCATACCCGGCCTGAGGAAGACAACGCGGATGAACACGGGCAATGTGGGTGAGCTCGGCTGCCCACAGAAATCCCAGATCGAAAAATCATGGAAAAAGACATCCTCCCCCTCGCTGAGCTCGAATCGTACGCAGCTGTTGAGGAAGCAAACGTATGCCTGAGCTCCAGAGCCAGGGGGTCGAAGGGCCTGTAGGGCGAAATCAAGCCCGAGTGGAGCCTCGTAGGCGGTGAGCTCTCCTGTCGTGAAAGTTTCTAGCCACGGTATACCATCGTGGTCAGTCACGATTGCATTGTAACCTGCGTTCGTTTCGGAGTTTGTCTGTATCACGAATGAACCTCCATGAAATGCTACGAGTGACGAGACGAACGCTTGCCGAGCCGCTGCTACGGTACCCTACCTCAGATGGGCTTTTCTCGGCAGGAATCGAACCTAGACAACGAACACGCCGATGATGACCAGGATGATCACCACTACCCCCAAGAGCGCCAAATTCCGATTGTTCTTTCGGCGCTCACGGTTGGTCACAATGACCCTCGGCTGCCTTCGCTTGCCGCTCATGACTCCACCTCGGTATGCGAGATGTGCCACTCAGGATGAGCGTTGATGGTCGACCGGACGAGATGAAGCTCGACAAACCCGTCATCAACCTCCGCGACGAAGTTGGCCGGAATCCGCCAATAAACAGAACTCTTCTCGCTAGGAACGACTACCAGGTGGGTCCCTCCGACGGACTCTGGGCTTTTGTCCGTTGAGACCACGCCGATCTTCGTTCCGTGCAAGTCGTACACCGGCTTCCCGACCTTGGCACTGAGAACTTGGTCTCTCTGGGTCATGGTGCCTAAACCCTCCTTGGATTAACGCCTGTGGACCGGACAGTTTCCGTATCCACGTTGAGATGGATCACTCCATCCTCGATTTTGCCGACCATGCTGGTATAGACGACCAGTCCATCCACCGGATCCGTGAAAAAGTGTTCCGGATGGACCTTGTTGGCCGTCCCGAGCTCCGCTCCGGTCTTATCTCGGACGGGCATCCCTTGAATTATTCCGTTCACGACGTTCTCCTTCTACGGTTGACGGAATTGAGTAGTTCCCTCGAGTTTACAAGAAAGCACAACGGTACTGGTGAAGCCCGCCTTGACCTCCTTGATCGACCCGAACGGGATGTGGAAGACACCGCCTGAGCTGTTCTTTACGACGAAGTGCCGGCTCTTGATATCTGTAACGGAACCAATGTCGTAGGAATCGCTAGCGATGACGCGAGCGTTGAGGCTTGGATGCATTGTCGTGCGCTCCATTTCTTAAATCGCGAACGGTAGGGTTCCGCCTGCTGTCTTGACCACAGCTTCGAATGCTGTCGGGCGGAGCGACAAAGTCAGCTTGTTCTAGAGCTCCAGATCGTGGAACTGAGTGATGACAATCTTCGTTCCCGAATCTGTGCCGTAGTCGTCGAGACGAGGTCCGACGCCATCAGCGTTGGCCAACCACTCTGCCCACTTCTCGTTGAGATAGACGTTTCCGACCCCATCGACCTGGATGATGTCAGAAGCTCTGAAGCTGGCCGGATGATTACCTTTCCTCTCTATTGAGGCCTTATCCGCTGCAACTTCCGATACGGTACCGACGAGCTCGTGACTGGGGTTGAAGACGTTCGAGCCGATAACCAATGTTGTCAAATCGACGATTGGCTTGAGGTGGACATTTCCGGCCTCGTCGACGCCCGCAATTTGATGGGGCTCGAAGAAGAGAGGGGGACGACTCCCAGGGACTTCGACCCAAACGCCTTCTTCTTCGGCGTCTTTCGACACGCTCCCCAAAAAGGTTCCGTCCGAGCGGTGAACAATCGCCCCTTTCGCGATCATCCTTGTCAGATCGTCACCTTCTGCTTGACCGAATTTCACGGTTTTACCCTCCTGTGTTAACGAGATCCATTCGGAAAACGACCGGATGAATGTACTTAGCCTGTTGTACTCGAAACAAATCGTTCCAGCGCATCAGCATCGCCGGTGAACTGTTCCGATTGCCGCATCTGTTCGACGAGTGCGTCCCACATCACATAATGCAGCACGTACTTTGAGATGGGCTGAGGATTGATGAGGCCACGACCATCTACCTCTGACAGGTTCCTCGTCACTTTACCATCTTTCTGATAGACGGTAACGAGTCCGTTTGCCAGAGCGGAGACTGCCATGTTGTGCGGACGATCATAAGGCACCAGGGCGTCCCTACCCGAGCTTCCGAACGTATAGACACTGACAGTGCCGCCAGTCATGGCAAAACGGTTGTCGAAGACAACGTCGCCAGGCAACTGAAGCTCTGTACTGATCGAAAGAACCTGTCCTGAAGGGATAAACCACAACGGGCCTTCGAACCTGGTCGGATCCAGCTCCGGTGCGCCTGTGAGGATATCGATATCCCCATGCATGACACGCGCGAGATTGCCTGCTCGGGTACCGTTTTTGATCTCGATGCCGAACGTCTCGGATGGCAGAATGCCTATCGTTTGACGATTACCCAGAACGTGGTAGTCGTACACGAGACGGGTTTCGGCGTTGCGTATTCGAAGATCCATGTCTTTCTCCTCTGAACCGTTAAACGTTCGACCGGACGGTTAATCGCTTTGCCGAGCCGCTGGTACGGTACCCCTCCTCAGTGGGTTTTCCTCGGCAGGAATTGAGCCTAGAGAACGAACTGCCCGATGATGATCAGGATGTCTCCTCCCCTTGTGCGGTGGCGATCTCATATGACGGGTCGTACGTGATCGGGATTCCGTCGAGTTGCTCGAGCGCGATCCTCGCGAATCCGCCTTTCTGACCTTCGTCCCAGTTTCCTTCGAAAACGAGGTGAAGGCCGAGATCGGCTTCTCCATCGATCACGACATCGAAGTTCATTCCGCTGTTTGCCTGTCCGACCATAGCCGCAACCATCCTTCCAGGTAGCCCTTCTGGCCACGATCCTCGGAGATGGACATACAGCGTTCGCCGGGTGCCTGTCTGCTGATTCACGATTGTGCTCCTTTCGAACTTGTTAAGGCGAAAACAACCGAGAATCGGTTATGTTCACGGCGGTTGCGTCGGTTCCGGTGGCGGACCTTGATCCCACGCTGAGAGCCTAACTTCCTCCTGTGTCGCCTTGAGACGAACCTCCCTGCCATTCCAAGAAGCTACCTCACTCGCGGGAATGTAGTAGATCGTTGGCCTGTTCAGACGGTTCGTCATGGTCAGATACGCTTCAGTCGTGCCCTCGACCGTTCCGAGGAGCTCATCCTCAGAATCGAAGACGACTGTCCCTTGCGGGATTTCTCTCGGATCTACCGGTAACATGTTCATACTGCCTCCATTCTTTGCTTTGCTTGTCCAACCTGGACGAAGCTGCTGTGGCTGACAAATGCGCCCTCAGAGATAGAATAAGAGATTCTACCCATGAAGGCGCATGCCAACCATGCCTGAAAGGAGGCTAAAAAAATTGGTATTCCCCTATTACGAGAGGAATACGAAGACAAAATGTAAAAATAGAAATTTGTTTGCAAGTAGTCATAGGGAGACGAACTAGAGACAAAAGCCAAGAACGAAGATGAAGCGCACGTTTACCTCGCTTATGTGAGGTAGGTGTTCTTTACCCAGCTCTTAGCTTTGCATCCAGTTAACTCCCTACGATCTACTAAAGTTGTCAAAGTGCGATAGTTTGCGGGACAGTTTCTACTCACACAACGCCAAATACACCCTCATCCTCCCCTTCTCTCTTTAGGAGAAAAAGATTACTGATAACGGCACGATTTGATACTTTGTGTGGGCTTGTAGCGTATTCTAAACCACGAAACAAATGAAGTCAACTATAGGATGAGTTATCTTGTGTGTATGCGCTATTCGTTTCCTTGTGCTTACAGACGTACAAATGATCAAATGAGCAAGAAAAAGGATAGAGGAAAAACACGGACGAAAAGTGGCTTCTTTTACACACCTCTGTGGTAAAGCGCTGCGTGCTCACGTTTGATTCTTTCGAGGTCAGGCTTTGCCAGATGCGTTTTGATAAAAACCATCGTCTCTTTCGGGTCTTGCGTATTCACGAAAACGCCCGTTCCCACCTCAAATCCCCCGATCGTTTTATCTCTCGGAATAAGACGGAGATACCACTCTACTCCAGGATATATGTAGAGGTTAAAAGGAAACTCCTGCCCGTGCCTGACATTGTAGATCTGAACGAGTGTCTGAAGTGTGACAGCCAGATCTTCAATTTCCGTATCAGAAATAGCATCAAACTTCGTTCCTTGCCGCTTTGGCGCAAGCCAGAGTTCATCGGGCCACTGTGCCGTAAGAGGTGAAAACAAACGAAACTGGGCTGTTTCATGCAGATAGGCTTGTTGCTCCGTACGTGAAAGCGTCTGTAAAAAAGCGATTCCTGAGGCAAATGACGGCACTTCCTGCATCATTTCTTTCGAAATGACGGTCAGCTGTGAGTGAGGATGCGAAAGACTCTCGCCACCTTTCAAACCCCGATTATGAAAGATATAGACAAAGCCATCGTTTGCATGCGCCTGAAACCTTTGTTTATAGGTCTGCAAAAGCAAAACAACCTGGGAAAGTGGCAATTCATCAACGTTTTTATGATGATCTGGTGAGTGAATGATGACTTCATGATGTTCGGTAAAAGGAAACTTATTTGGCAGCACCCGGACAAACCAAGAGGCCTCACCCTGTGACTCATCCTTCACCTCATAGAGTACCTCTTCTCCTTCTTTCCCTGGACAGAAAGGACAAGGAGGAAGTGCCTTTACTTCACCTTCTTGTGGCCTCTTTGCACGCCGAGGAGCAAGAATCGTCCACTGCTTCGTAACAGGATTTTGAATAGTGGTAAAGTCACTCACCACTTTAGTATAGGATAACGCTCTCAGAGTTGCTAGCAACGCTTACTGATAGTCTGCTCCGAGGATAACAAGAAGCTGGGCCTCTTTCGGCTTTACTTCCCCAGCAGGAAATGAAGACACTTTTCCACTGAGTGCTTTTGCCAACCGTGTTGCTGCTGCGGCATGAGTTCCAGACAAATCGATAACAATTGTTTCTTCATAATCTGCTTTTTCTGCATTTTCCTTTGCTACAACGGTAAATGGCTCCTTGGCATCACCCAGTTTCTTCTCAACCGACTTTGTCAGCCCTGGCGTATTTGTCCCATTGTATAGGGCAATCTTTGTTTTCGCTTCTAGTGTTGGCGAAACTGTTCCTGACTTTGTCGCTCCCGCAGATGGCGCTAGCGTTGCTCCGATGTTTACCGGTCCTACCTCAATAATCTTATTCACACTCGGTCGATACAGCACCGCCTTTTTTGCGTTCTGGAAAATGAGCACTTTATCACCATTTTTTGCATTGGCGAAGAATTTCTGCCCTTCAAGCTTACTCACATCAGAAATGGTCGCTACTGTTGGCTCTTCATTCGGGAGTTCTATGAGCTTTCCTACCGTACCCACAAGCATTTGAACTTCATTTTGAGACGCTGCAGCGGAAGTCTTTAAAAGATCTTGGGCTTTCTGGTATTTGCTGTAGAAATAAAAGCTCACACTGGCAGTCACGATGACAACTAGAAGAAACGCAACAACAATAGCAGTACGAGGCGCTAATTTGTGTAGAGATTTTTTAGTCATAGCGCTATATCTTTCATAATAAAGAATCCATAAGCTCTACGTCAACCCCAACGCATCTATTGATATCAATGAACGCTCTTAAGATAGGACCTCTTTTATGCTACGATGAAAAGGTATGAGACTGCCCAATCCACGGATGCTATTGAGAGTATCACCGGGAATCCTTCTTCTTTTTCTTTTCCTTTTTACGATTCCTCACCTTGCTCGTGGCGTAACAGGAAACTTGAACTTCTCAGCGACTGTTCCAGCCAGACCCATAGATCTCCAGTCAGAACTGTCACTAACACAACCAGGAAACGCTGTATTCCCGCAAGAGACAGCCCTGACCTATGAAATAACCTATGGCTCATCACTTCCCTATACGGTGAATGAACTCACGGTCGAAGCCTCATGGGACTTAGGAACTGTTGATGGATCAAGCAACCCAAGCGTCAGCATTCTTGACTACAGTATCGGCACTGCAACTAATGGATTTAATGGTGTTCAGCCCACTATAGATATAACGAACAGAAAAATTACCTGGAGGATTTTGCAGTTCCCTGCAAACACGAAAGACCAAAAAGTAAGCTTTATCGTAAAAACAAATAGCTCGTATACCGGAGCATCAAGCGTTTCGGTACCCGTACATGCTGTCGTCTCAGGGATTGGGACTTCACAAAAAAGCACCATAACAAATGTCTATCGCTATAAGAAAGCTGGTAGCGAATCCCCTACATCGACCCCTGTTCCAACAGAAACGACAAACCCTACACAGACACCGGCACCGACAGAAACGATAAGTACTCCGTCCCCGACCCAAGTGCGATCTCCACGACTTCCTCTTCAGATTACTACTATAGACATTCCTGAAATTGCAGAAGATACGGCAAAAGTAAGTATTACAACGTCACGAAG
>Ga0209726_10005947_pt1 | contig 14464 bp, 15 predicted proteins | sample Subgrocontami54m_FD_187453 | JGI IMG/M metagenome (GOLD analysis project Ga0209726, IMG submission 187453) | Subsurface groundwater microbial communities from S. Glens Falls, New York, USA - GMW46 contaminated, 5.4 m (SPAdes) (version 3) | ecosystem: Environmental > Aquatic > Deep subsurface >... | reverse complement strand
GTCATTAAGTTAAGAAATAAGATTAAACAATTTAGAGTGTAATTTCTAGATGCCTCTAAATTTTATTATTGAAAAAATTAAAAATATTTCTAATTTTTTAGTTAGAATTAAACAAATTAGTCTTAAATGAATGTCTAATTATTTTATTGCATAATTAAACTGATTTCTTTTTGTTCATATGGTACTTCTTTCTGGGTCCATGATCGATTCTCGGAAATTTTCTTCCATTTCTAATCGGCACAGGTTCAATCTTAAATAGCCTCTTTAATTCTTCCATGTGTTTATCATCATTTTTCATCAGGATTTCTACAATCTTATCTTTCATAAAACCAAGAGAGAGATTTCTGTTGATTTTATAACGATGTTTTCTCTCTTTAGTTTCCTCATTAATTTCTTCTTGAACATCTCTTGCGATAATAGTTTGTAGATTAGTAATAAACATATTCGCAAAAAAATCTTGTTTAATCGATAAAGGAGTTAAACCAGTAAAATTTTCTATCTGTAAATTATTTTTAAGATGATCGTAGTTTGTCTCTATGCCCCAGCGTTTTTTATAAAGTCCTTTGAAGATAGACCTTGAATATTTTTCTTCATCAAGAAGAGATGTCGCAAGAACTTCTATTTCTCCATTATCAAGTATTACTTTTACAAGTCTTATTTTGAATGGTTTAAACTCTATGCTTAATTCTTTAAGTTGATTTTTTGAATCTTGATGTAAGTTTGTTATCTCAATTATTTTCGATTCTTCATCGGAAGAGAAAAATTCTCGTACTTGTGAAATAGAATTTTTAGCCATTCTAATAACAAAATCTCTTTTACAACAAAAATGATAAAACATAAACCATGTTCCATGATAATATCTATCATAAATCAACAAATCGTCTTTTTTTGTTCTGTCCAAATGCAATAAGGCTAAGGGATATTCTCCAGTATCACAATGAGATATTTCAGAGCTTATTATCATTTCATTTAGTATATCATAACATGTTGATGCTTGAGCCGTTGGTACAACCATACTAGAACCATTATTTGAACCTCCAAACTCTTGCAAAATAGATGGGCTGTTTGGTAATTGCAATTTGACTCCGTCAACGGCGAGCAAACGAAAACCCTTCCAAGTATCAATAATGTTATCTGTATAAAATTCTTCTAAAAGAATATTATCTAATTCGATAAAAGCCGTATGTTTAAGTTTTAACCTACTCTGGCAAAATGCAGATTTTGTTATATTCTTATCTTTTGAGATTAGGGAAAAGAATTGTGTAAGCTCTTTTTGTAATGTTTGTTTTACTATGTTAAGCATAAAAATAACTAGAGAAACAAATGGCATTTTTCTTTCTCTCGTAAAATCTTTTTTTGACATCTTATTTTCAATTACGAATATTGCACTATTAAGTTTATTCTTGATTCTTTTCACAATAAAACTTGCAGATTTCTTCTTGTTTCCTCTTTTGTTCATAGATAGTTGAAGATACAAAGGTTTATATAGATATCTATAGATATCTTATTATGAGAATAATAAAGCTAAATAAAGGAAAACTTGTATTGAAGGATGAAGAAGTAGAAGGTTTTTTGGAAAGGGTAGTTACTCCAATTGGAACATCTGCTAAAGCAGATGTTCCTAGAAAGTATTTAGGAAAGAGGGTTTATGTTATTGTTACTAAGAAAAAAGTTAGGGCTTAACTTAATGACATTGGATTAATGCCCCCACGAGATGTTTAACCTTAGGTTAAGAATCTCACGAGTAAAATGGATACTTTGTCGACGATAAGGTTTTTTCATGTTTTTAACCAAAGTTTTAGAATGATTTTTAATTTTTTATTGCTAGTTCAACGCTCCCCGCGTTTTCCTAAATTTAAGTCATTAAAATTTCCATAAAATTATCAATATGTTACAACAAAAATTGCTCTGGATTATACTCCTAAAAATTCATTAGAAGATTGTCCATAAGAAAAGCTACTTCTTCAGAAGTCTGTTCTATATTTTTAGAGATAGTTGTTCCTCCTCCATGACCAGAACCTTTTCTAACTAAAAGAAGAATAGATTTCCCGTTAGGATTAACTTCTTGGAGCTTAGCAACCATCTTTAGAGCATGCATTGGATCTACTCTCGCATCGTTTTCACTTGTAGTTATTAACACAGCAGGATACTTTATATTTTCTTTTATATTATGGTAAGGGGAATATTTATAGATAAATTTAAACTGATCTGAATTTTCAGAACTTCCATATTCTACAGCCCACGTATTTGCTATACTTAGTTTATGATACTTTAACATATCTAACAAAGGTACGGCACAATCGACTACCCTAAATAAGTTAGGTCTTTGTACCATAACTGCCCCAACAAGCAAACCGCCATTACTTCCTCCAGAAATTGCCAATTTTTCAGGATTGGTGTATTTTTTATCAATTAACCATTCTGCAGCTGCAATAAAATCATTGAATACATTTTGTTTTTTATCTAATTTTCCCGCTTCATGCCATTTTTTACCATATTCTCCTCCACCTCTTAAATTCGGTATTGCAACTAGCCCTCCAGCCTCTAACCATACAACATATTTCGAGGAAAAATATGGAACCAAAGAGATATCAAAACCACCATAACCGGTTAATAACATTGGGTTATTTCCATCCATTTTTATGTCTTTCTTACTTAAAAGAAACATTGTAATCATAGTTCCATCTTTTGATTTATACTCAACCTGGTTTGTGATAAATTCATTTATATTAATATTTATTGAAGGTTTGAAGAATAAACTCAGTTCATTTTTATTAAAGTTATATTTGTATGTTGTATAAGGGAAAAGAAAAGAGGAGAAGGTAACCCAAATAGTTGGTTTCGAGAAGTAACCATAAATATTTGCACTACCTATTTCTGGAAGAAGCAAGTCTTTTATATATTGTCCATCTAAAGAAAAAATGCTTATTTTTGAATACGCCTTATGGAGATATTCAAGATACAGATTTTCTGAAATTGCATGAACGCTAAGAAGCCGATCTTTTGATTCTGGTATTAATTCTTTCCAATTTTCTCTTGTTGGTTTTTCTATACTTGTAATATACACACTTCCATTTGAAGATTTTAAATCAGTTTTAATGATTATTTTTCCATTTATTATAGTGGCTTCATAATCTGCTTCAAATCCCTCCGCTAAACTTAAAATCTCTTCAGAATCAATTTTTTTGAAATAAACCTCGTTTTTTCCAAATGTGGTTCTATAAAAGATCACATAATTACCATCTTCAGAAACTACCGCAGTATGATAATATTCTTTTACTGATTCGTGGAAAAAAATTCTTTTATCTTTAGAAGAATGCGTCCCCAACTCATGAAAATAAACTTCATCCCAATAATATTCTTCGTTCTTAGGAACTTCTTTTTTCAAAGGTTTTCTTGAATAGTAAAACCCCGAGTTATCATGTAGCCAAGAAATTCTGTTTTGTTTCCATCCTGTTACAGAGTCTTTTAGAATTTTCTTTGTTATTACTTCCATTATAAAAATCTTAGGATTTTCATCTCCACCCTTATCTTTGCCAAATGCTACATACTTCCCATCTACAGAAGGAAATGTATCGCTCAAAGATTCGTCTTCTTTCCATTTATTTGGGTTAATCAATTCTATTTTTTCTGCTCCATCGTTTTCTTGAGTGTAATAAATCCATTTTTCATCATCTTTTTTTCTTTCATAAAAAAATATCCTTTTTCCTTTGAGCACTTCCCAAGGAACAGTCCTTTCATCATATCTACACAATTCATTTAACCTTTTCTGAACACTAATCCTTTGAGGAATTTTACCTATAATAAAATGAGTTAATTTCTCTTGTTTTCTGACCCAGTTTTTAACAGTTTTGTCTGAATACTTCTCTAACCACTGATACGGATCAGATACTTTTGTTCCATGATAGTGATCTATATGTTTGATTTTTTTGGTTTCAGGATAACATAAATGCTTCATGTCTATAAAACGAAATAGTTCTTTTTATTCTTTTTGTATTTATAGTAGTTAAACGCTCCTGCGGGAGCGTTTAACTAGAATAAAATTTCATCAGCATCGATAAAAAAATAGGATTAAGTGAGGACATTAACCTTAAGTTAGAGGACCCCACGAGTTCTGTGTAATGCTTTTTATTACACAATTTATAACACATTTTGATACAAGAGGTATGACAAAATATACTACAAAATGTTAAAAGATAGTTTTTTAAAGTAGACATTTATTAGTTTTAAGAGGTGATGGTTCAAGAATCGTCTTAGAATTCTTAAATGAAAATGGACAAGAAATAACAATCATATCAACAAAATCCAGAACTCTTAAAAGGAAGATTTGAAAGTGGATTTCCTTTATTATATCCAATGGATACTGTAAGAATTAGTTCAAGATGGGCTGGAAATGAAAAAAATCCTTTAGAAGGTAGATTAGGTTATGTTCATAATATAAGTCATGGATTACAAAGTAGATTTAATAGAGATTATTTAATTGTAGGATTAATGGGTGGAGAAGAACTTGGAAACGGACAAGGTTTTGAAAGTTGGCTTTATACATTAGACTTGGTTGATAAAGATGAAACAACAGGAATTGCTAATTCTGTTCAAAAACAATTTGGATGCTTATTATATGTTGATGACAGAATAAAAGTCGTTAAACACCCTAGCTTTAAGGGAAAAACTGGAGTGATAAGTTCATTACAAGGAACAGGTTCGGAAGGCGATTGGTTAGGTATCGAAGTAAGCGATGAAGCAACAGCAAAAGAAATTCGAAGATTGTATGGAGAACTCAATAAAAAAGCTGGACAAGAATTTCAGAGAAGAAATGTTTTGCAAGGATTTGATAATTTTGTTGTAAGAATAAAAGGCAAGAATTTAGCATTATACCAATTATTAGAACAAGAAGGAAGAACAAGAGAAACTTATGAAAGACTATTAAGAGATGATATTTACAAAGAACAAGCAACAACTCCTGAATTTCAAAGAAGACTAAAAGATTTGCAAGAACAAGCTCAATTTTTTGTTTCCAGTAGAGATGTTGAATTAGTAGAAAGATTCCCTCCAAATGATTTGTTCAAACAGGGTCCTTTCTCAAAATAATTTCTTTTCAATAAAAGTGAGATTGTTAACCTTAGGTTCAATACTTCTCAAAATAGCTAAAATTTTGTCAAAATTATGATAAAAAACACAAAATGGATTTCCGTCGATAAAACGAAAAAAGGTTATGAGATTATTAACCTTGGTAACATGCCCCCACGAGATACAGTCCCAAAAGGGGAATTTTGAGGGACACTCCGAAGTATAAGTATAATGATTATGCAACTAATTCTTCTAAAGGTCTAAACTCTTTATCTAATGACAATTCTTCTTCTTTTGCTTTCCCATTTTTTCTATAAACTAAATACGCTTTTGCACCCTTTAGCGATGTAACAACTCTATAAGTATCATCTATTATTTCTATTGCTGAGCCATTTTCTAATGCAATAGCTACACCACCATGGTTTCTAACCATTCTTTTTAATGTTGGTCTTCTGGATTTTTCTTGGTCATAATGAGGACAAGCCATTAAATTTACAAAGTCTAACCCTTTTAACTTGATTAACTGAGAACTTTTACTTGCTCCAAATTTCATTGAATCACTATTTCCATATTTGAACCAGCAAATTGCTCCAGCACTTACTCCTGATAATATAGTTCCTTGATTACCTGCTCTCTCAAGCATTTTGTCTACACCTAATTTTCTCCAAACCTTTAACATTCTCAAAGTATTTCCGCCACCAACATAAACAATATCTGCCCGATTTATTCTCCTTTCAATTTCTTGCTTTGACAATTTTTCTTTTATTAAATAAAGAACATCTGTTTTGCAACCTAACATTTTTCCATAATATCTTTCAAAAGTTGGATAATAAGTATCGGAATCTCCACTTGCTGTTGGCAATAATAAAGCAGTTGGATGAGTCTTACCCGTAAGTTTTATTATTTCTTTGTCTATCTGTCTTGTTTCAATAGGGTACCTTCCACCATCTTTGTTTGGTCTTCCTATCTCCCCTCCACCGATTGCTACAATTTTCATAATAAAAATAACAAATCTAACTTTTTAAATCTAAACATTATCAAAAAAATATTATATTTTTCAGGGACTGTGCCTCCTTTTTATGAAATCATCTTGTCGTAGGTGATGATAAGGCGCCCCCACGAGGAATTGAACCTCGAACAACTCCTCCGCAAGGAGCTATTATATCCGTTTAACTATGGGGGCAACTAATTCTATCAACAATTCAGTCAATAAAAACCTTTTTATGGGTAATTCTGTCGAGAAGTATTTATTTCTCAGAATTATCCATTGGAGAATTCTGAACAAATTTTATTCCGATTATCAGAATTCTCTTTAGAGTTATGCTTCTATTAAAAATATTAAAATTATTTCCTCAAAGGAACTATTTCCTCAAATCCAATTTGTTCTTCTAACCAACCGTTTCCCTGCCTTGAATCCAATAAGGCATCATTCTCTTTCTCCAATCTTTCAACTCTTTCTCTTAAAGCTTTAATTTCATTATCTTTAATCTCAATTTCCTCATCTCTTTTAGAATATCCTTGATTTAAATTGTTATAGACATTCCCGTTGATTGTATCACCTTTCGTTCGGGAATGTCTATTAGAGATTTCAGATTCTAGAGTGACTGAATTAGAGGGAATCTCTATATTTCCTAAATTTCTGCCCCCTTCCTCAACAATCTCTCGAGCTAAAGATTCTCTATCGTGTAATATCAAACTTAGGCCTAAAGATATTGCATCAAAATCTCTTCTTAATAAATCTAAACCATAATAAGGAGGACTTTTCTTGCTTTCTCTACTTTTTACCTCGCCTAAAATAGAATGAGCATAAAGTTCTCTTTCTTGAATACCTATTTTTTGAGCTAGTCTAATAATGTCTAGAAGTAGTGGACGATAATCCTTAGGAACAGCAGGAACTCTCAACCCTTCTCTGACACCTGATTCAAAGCCATGAGCATATAACTGGGCATATCTCTTCAAAGTGCCCACATCCTCCTGCATAGCCATATAAGAATAAGTTTGTTCTTTTCCGCTTACAAAGTTTCTAGCTCTAAACAACTCTTCTGACTCTACTCCTAAAACTCTTGCTAACCCTAATAAGCTTATAGCAACTTCTCTTCTAAAGTCTGAAGCCTTATTTCTTCTTCGTGCCATTTTCACTTCTCTAAAATAAAATCATGAATTGTTCTATAGCTATGGAGTTCATTTGAATTAAACCATAATTTTATTTCAATTTCTGCGCTTGCCTTGTCTTCTGGTGCATGGATAAGATTCCTGACCATTACATTATTTGAATTTGCAAAATCTTTGGAAATATGCGCGAAATCTCCTCTTATTGTTCCTGCAGCTGATTCATTCGGATAAGTCGATCCCACTATTTTTCTTATTACTCTTATTGCATCAGCTCCTTCCAAAACAAAAGCGATTACCGGTCCTTCTTTTATGTACTTAACCAACTCGTTTCTCACATTTCTCCCAAATTTCTGTTCTACCTCTTTATATCTTTCATCTAATTCTTCTCGATAATGTTTTCGGGCAAATGCCTCATCAATCCAAACCATCTTCATCCCAATAATTTTCAATCCAGCATCCTCAAATCTGCTGATTATCTTCCCAATAAGCCCCCTAAAAACCCCATCGGGTTTTATTAAAACTAGTGTCTTCTCTTTTCCAATCTTATCATCCATCTCTAACTTTAGAAATTAGGCGTTTTAAAGTTTATTATAGAGAAAAATATCCTTTAGACTTTATTTCTGAGAATTAAACAACTCCTCTTCTAGACAAATAAGGTCTATCAACATCTTTTCTGTCATAAATTTTCCTTAAAGCTCTTACAATCTCAGAAGAAATCTTTCTTTCATATTCCAATGCATATTCCAATATTGTTTCATTGCATCCAGTCAATTCACAAATTTCCTCTCTGTTAAATCCCGCATCTCTCGCTTCATATATCTCGCTTGCCATCCGATATTTTAATGTTCCTTCTTTTTTATTGCCAGGATAAATAATTTCAATTTTTCCTTTCCCTGCTTGTTTCCTAAACCTATTTACAACAACCCATGGAGACACTCCAACAAAATACGCTAAATCATGTGTAGACATCTCTATATGAAAAGCTCTTTGAATCATCAATTTTTGTTTTTCATTCAAACGTTCAACCTCTTTATGATATCCCCTTACCATAGGTTTTAGGTTGCTAAAATTCAAAATCTTCCCAACTTGCACAAAACTAATTTCGGTTTCTTTGGCTAATTCATATAAAGAAAATTTTCTTCCTGCTTTTGGAGCATCCTTATATCTTTGAAAAATATTAGCCAAATCTCTAATTCTATAATTGGATCTTTTGCTCCTGAAATACGAAGTGGTTTTTTCTACAGCCAAATCACAATACCCTTCTTTTCTCAAAAGATATCCAACAACTCCTAAAACTGCTCCTCTAACTAAATCTCTAGCTTCTTTTCCTTCTCTAACTAAATCTCTAGCTTCTTTTCCTTTATTCCTTCGCGCTTCATATTTCGCTTCTCTTCTTTTTTCTTTCCAAAAGTCATGTAGTCCCCGTTTCCTAATATAACAATCAATAGCCTGCGTACTGACGCCCTCAAGTTCAGCTATCTCTCCTGAATCCATCCCCTCTGCAATCGCTTCTTCCCTCAAAGCATATTTCTCATTATTTAAATCGGCATCAATTCTTTTGTTTCCCTCATTTCTCAAATCAAATACAATCCCATAAACTAATTTTCTTGTTCTAATTGGAGGCATATGGTGAATTTCCATAAGCTTTTCAATTACTTCTTCTGCATTAATTCCTTTTTCTAGTTCTTTCCTAACATTTGGTTTAAATTCTTTTAGTCTATCACTGCATACTATTGATCCATGCTCTAAAAAACGAACGCCCATATTCTCTCTAGTTATTCGAACGCAACTGTAAGACAAATCCGTATGACTCATAACTTCACGAACCCCCCTAGCACCTCGAGCTATAGAATCATCAACTAAAATAATATTCCTGCAACGAGCATAAGCCGCATTTTCGGTCCCATCAACATGTCCTCTAACCCAATTCTCACTAACCCCTACTTCTTTCAAACAAGATATTGCTTCTTCCCTATCTGAATCCCATTTTTCAAATGCACTATCTAATTTCTCAAGCCTTTCATCCAAACTTAACATAGAAATGCATTTCTTATTCTCTATTTAAACTTAGTTCTCCCCGATAATATGGGCAATTAGCTTGATTATAGAGAACTGCGTACAAAATGTCATATAACCTGCGCAGTTCTCTATAATTCTAAATTCGCTGTCATAATAAGATATAAAAAAGATAAATAACACAATTCATAATGCCTAACAAAGAAGAACTCCTAAATCAAATCAAAGAAGAAATTCTAAATGATAAAAATATTCATCTTAAAGAAACCGCAACTAACTTAGTATTTGGAAAAGGAAACCCCGATTCAAAAATTATCTTTGTCGGAGAGGCGCCAGGAGAAAATGAAGATATCCAAGGCCTTCCATTTGTTGGAGCAGCAGGAAAAAATCTAGATAAAATGCTTGAAAAAATAGGCCTTTCAATTAATGAGGTTTACATCGCAAATATCTTAAAATATCGCCCTCCGAATAATAGAAACCCCCTTCCTGAAGAAATAGAATCTCACACTCCTTATTTGATAAAACAAATTTCAGTCATCCAGCCAAAAGTAATCTGTTCTTTAGGCAATTACGCAACAAAATTCTTTCTTTCGGGGGGGAACATCTCTGAAATGGATAAAAAAGAGGGAATTACAAAACTTCATGGCAAGCCATTAAACATTACTCTAAAAAATTTAGATATAAAACTAATTCCCCTCTTCCACCCTGCTGCAATAATCTATAACCGCCGTCTACTCGAAGAATGGGATAAAGATATTCAGATTGTTAAAAACGAAATAAATTAACAATCTTCAATTTTTCTTCTTAAATATTTCACTGACATCACTCATCTTAACAAACTTATAATGCGCATCTCTAGTCTCTTTCCCGCATTTCCCACAAATCCCATTTAAAGTATATCCATGTTCTAGGCATTTCTTTATTTTCATTTTCCCTTCAAAATCTCAAATTCAGCTTTCTTCTCCTTAGCCCTTTTCTCAATTTCGTTTAATGAGATTTCAAGTTTATGCTCCGCTTCCTTAAAATCCTTTCCAGAAATAGAAATACTAAAAATCGAAGACCCCCTATAATGAATTTCTCCATCAACATCTAAAATCTGTTTCATATCGCTTATCCCAGAATTAGAAAGACTTTTGACCATAAATATTTTCTTAACGACTTTTTCTTTCTCCGCCTTTTCCTTTATCATCAATAATATCTTCTTTGCATCTTCCTTTCCTAAATATTTCTCAAAAATCTCTGGTTTTTCCCTTCCCTGCTCTACAAAATCAACCAAGTCATAATCTTTAATTATCTTTTCAATTATATCTCCCGAGTTTTTCACGCTTGATTCTAAAATTCTCCTAAATGCTCTTGCTTTCTGATGCCAGTCCAATACCTCTTCTCTTTCTTTCGAGCTTACCCTCCTCAAGCTTAATTCAACATGGTCTTTAGAAACCTTTAATACTTTACAAACAATCTTCTTCCCCTTAGAAACATAATCTCCTAGATTCCTTATTCTCCCCGCAGCTACCTCCGAAAGAACCATGCTCCCCATTAAAGGACATTCTTCTATCTCCAAAAAAACACTAGTCCCTTCTATCTTCCTTACCATACATAAGGCTGCGTCTCCCTCTCTTATATCCATTGAAGAACCTCCTCAATAAAAGTCTTTATCTTTGTCTTCCCGCCCCGAGGCTCAACAAGCAATTTGTTGCATTTTAAACATTTCACATTAGAAGAAGATTTTCCATAAATTATCTGCTTATTTCCGCATCTTCCGCAAACAACCTTCAGGAACTTTCCTTTGTGGACATTTCTGTTTATTTCGTTGTTAGTCTTATCAGAAATGTCCATTGAAGATTCTGGACAAATCACAGCCCCTTTACCAGAATTCTTCTTGTTTTTTTCCTTCTCCATAAAATCCTCAATTTTTACATACTTTTAAGTCTTTCTAAGCCGTTATGAAAGACTTTACTAAATCAGTTTGTAAATCAAAGAATATAACTTATTATAATCTTCTTTATAAATAAGCTTTTTTTAAAAGAGTGTGATAAAACAAAAACTTAGGGATGTTTATGTTGTTGAAGCGGTTAGAACACCAATAGGAAAATTTAGAGGAGCATTATCTAGCATTAGATCAGATGATTTAGCTACATTAGTAATAAAAGAATTAATGGCTCGTTCTAATTTACCTTCAAATACAATCGAAGGTGTAATCTGGGGAGCAACTAATCAAGCAGGTGAAGATAGTAGAAATGTTGCAAGGCAGGTTGCTTTAATGTCTGGATTGAATATAGAAACTCACGGTACAACTATCAATACACTTTGCTCTTCAAGTTTAGTTGCTACAATATATGGTGCACAAGCCATTATGTTAGGCGAAGGAGAGGCATATATAACAGGAGGATCAGAGAGCATGAGTCGTGCACCTTGGGTCATGTTGGATCCAGACTTAAACTCTCCACGTGGAAAATCAGAAATAATAAAAACAGCAATAGGATGGAGATTTACTAATCCGAACTTCATTCAAAAATATATGGCTTTAGAAATGCCTGAGACAGGGGAAGTAGTAGCAAAAAAATATAATGTTTCACGAGAAATACAAGACACTTTTGCTCTAAACAGTCAAATTAAATATAAGAAAGCATTTGAAAATGGATTGTTTAAAAAAGAAATTGTTCCAGTAAAGATTTCTAGGAACAAAAACGAGTCTTTTACTTTTGATAATGATGAATGCCCTAGATCAGATACAACACTAGAAAAATTAGCAAATCTAAAAACTGTCTACAAAGAAGGAACAATAACTGCGGGAAATTCATCTTGTATTAGCGATGGCGCAGCCGCTTTGTTATTAACCTCTGAAGAAATAATAAAAGAATATAATTTAAAGCCAATTGGTAAAATAGAAAGCTGGGGAAGAGCGGGAGTTCATCCAGATTATATGGGCATTGGACCAATAGTAGCTACAAAAAAGGCTTTGGGAGTTGAAGGAATAGGAATTGAAAGGGTTGGTTTAGTCGAATTAAATGAAGCATTCGCTGCTCAATGCATTCCTTGCATAGAGCAATTAGAATTAAATCCAGAGATAGTTAATGTGAACGGTGGAGCAATTGCTTTGGGTCATCCATTGGGTGCGTCTGGTTCAATTATTTTAACAAAACTTCTGCATGAACTTTCTCGCAGAAATGATGTGGAATATGCTCTAGCTACAATGTGCGTAGGCATCGGACAAGGAGATGCTATTTTATTTAGAAATCCAGATTACAAAAGATAAAGCTTTCTCAAACCTTCACAACCTGCACATCCAAAACTTTCCTTAATTCGGAAATAAATTCTCCTTCCTGTTCTTTCAGTATCAAGCATCCTGCTGCATTTGGATGCCCTCCAACCTCCCCTCCAATTGGAATAACCGCCCTATACAAAACATCTCTTACATTTCTTCCTTCCCTTCCAGCAAGCCTTGCAGAAACTTTTATCTTATCATTATTATAAGCCAAAGCAACAATGACCAAGCCTTCAGAATACAGCGGAGAATGAGACATTATAGAAGCTACCGTCCCAATAATCGTATCTTTAATTTTATCTCTCGCATTAATTATAATATAATCCTTTCCTTCTATCTTCTCAATTTCAGAAAGATGTTTAAGCGCAGAAGACAAGCTCTGTTTGTAATTTATATATATTTTCTCAGCTTCCTCCCTGCAATTCTTATTTCCCAGACAAAATCCCAATGCAATTTCAGGCCTATCCATTCTACTGCAAGAGTTTATCAAAGCAGACAACTCTCTTGCATCCTCGAGTTTATTAAAAAACTTTACCAAAAATAAATTCCCAACTATCTGCTCTTCGTTCAAACTCATTCCTCTCCTCAATAAAATCGCCGTAATCAATCCTTTCATTTCTTCATCGTTTAATTCATAAAGAGCCTTATATCTCCCATTTTCATTCTTTATCCCTGCGTCTCTCAATAAGCGTAAAACTCCCTCCCTAGAACCGCTAACCTCTGGAATGTATGGGCTAAAAGAATATTCTAAAGTTCTATCTAAAGGCCTTGTCGAAGGATACACTAAAAAGCCTTTCTTTATAATTGTTTCTGCGTCTCTTAAAATTTCTCCAAAAATCTTTCCAATGTTCTTCTCATGTAAATCCCCTACCATTCCCAACACCGCAAGGCTGGCAAGTTCTTTATTTGCGGGCTTTAATTCTTTTGCAAAAAGATAACAAATCGCTGCAGATGATAATTTCTCATCCCCCTGTGTTGCCGAGTTAACCATAAAAACATTTCCGGGTATTTCCTGCACAATTTCGTGATGATCAAATATGAAAACCTCAGTTTTTTTATTCTTCAGATACTCCAAGCTACCAGAAGCTAAATCAAGAAATATTAACACATCCTCTTCGCTCAACTCTTTGACAATCTCTTCGTCTAACCCCTTAACAATCTGCAAACTAAACTTCTTTTCCCATCTAGCCAAAGCTTTAGAAAAGATTGCCGCAGAAGTTATTCCATCAGTATCAAAATGGCTGATTACCTTAAGACTTTTTTTCTTGCTTAACTCATCAATTCTTTGAATACTTTCTTTTATTTTGTTCAACATCATCTCTTAATATCGGTAATTCTCTTGATTGGGTTAAATTGTTTGAGAATTATCTATTGGAGATTCTGGACCAAATATAGTCTAATTGCAGAATTCTCCATAAATGCCTCGTTTAATTTATAGATAATTTATCAAATTTGTTTAAAACCCAGAGCTTTTTTGTTAATGACTTTGAAGCACCATAGTCATGTTTATGTTTTAAAATATGGCTCCTTAACTTCCCAACTTTATCGTCTAATATATCCTTTTCCCCCTTATACTTGACTTTCTTCTCTCTCAAAACGCCAGTTATTTTCTTTCCAAATAATTTAGAATTGGGCACACCATATTTATCTCTCAATATCGCACCTATTTTAGCAGGAGTTTCTCCTTCCTTTGCTAAATCGACTATGATTTTCTCCATTTCCTCAGGCTTCATCTTAATCCAGCCAGGTTTAACCTTAGTTTTCTCCCCTTCGGATTCCTTCTCCTCGCCAGCAGCCTTTTTCATCTCTTCACTAGATTCTTCTTTCTTTACCATTAAATACTTCAGAAATTAAGCCTTAAAAAGCTTCCGCTTGTCCCAGTTGATTGAACAATAGCTTGTTTTTGTCAAAGCAAAAACAAGAGGATTATTGAAATTTAGCCGTCTTTCAACAGGCTAAATTTCTGATTTTTACGATTATTAGCTCACTAACCAATTTAGAGGA
>Ga0209726_10005946_pt1 | contig 14465 bp, 12 predicted proteins | sample Subgrocontami54m_FD_187453 | JGI IMG/M metagenome (GOLD analysis project Ga0209726, IMG submission 187453) | Subsurface groundwater microbial communities from S. Glens Falls, New York, USA - GMW46 contaminated, 5.4 m (SPAdes) (version 3) | ecosystem: Environmental > Aquatic > Deep subsurface >... | reverse complement strand
AAAATATGTATAAGTCAAGGGTTAAAGTGCTAAATAACGTTATAATTATAACAAAAAATGCACATCTCGCTATGATAAATAAGTTACAAATATTGTGTAAAATACTATAATACTATACAATTATATTGTCATAATAAATATGATAATATGGACATATCAAAAGAACTGATTAATCTTGGATTTAATAAAAACGAAGCAGAGGTATATCTTGCTTTGTATAAAAAGGGTTCTGCGAAGGCCGGTGAACTTATAAAGCTCACGAAAATCCACAGAAACTTGGTATACCAATCTCTTGAGCGATTGGTTGAAAAGGGGTTTGCGGTGCAAGTAATAAAAGGAAAGGTTGCACAGTTTGAGGCAGTAGATCCGCAGCGCTTGCTTGAGCATTTTGAACATCAAAAAAATCAGGCACAGCAAATCATTGAAGTACTCCATAAAGAGCGAGAACATGAGTCACGTGATATTCGTGTATATGATGGAATTCAGGGGGTTATCCAAGCACGAGAGCAGACGTATAGTTTAAAAAAGGGCGATACGTTGTATGTGCTTGGGTCTTCTCCTGCAAGTTCATTTCCTCAACTTGAAAAGGAGTGGAGAAAATATCATATCGAGCGCGAAAAGCGAGGCATCAATTTTAGAATTTTATATGAACATACGGTTGACCCTGAACATATAGCTTGGAGAAATAGCCAAGCATTAACTCAAGCACGGATTTTGCCGTCTGCCGTAAAATCGCCAATCTGGTTTGAAAGTTACGGGGATACTTTTGGTATTGGAGTCCCTGGCACCGATCCAATTTTATTTACTGTCCGCTCAAAAGAAGCCGCTGAAGGATTGCGACAGTATTTTGAGTATTTGTGGAATCAGGAGGTAGTTGTCGATTCGGGAGCACAAGCAATAGAGCGGGCATTTTATGAAATGCTTGATGAGCTTTCGCAAGGAGATGAGTATTTTGTTCTTGGTGTATCACAGGCAGCATTTGATCGATTACAAAGGGATTATTTTTTAAATTTTCATCGCAAACGCATTGAGAAAGGAGTACATGTAAACATGCTGTGCTATGGGGATTTTTCTACTGTGATGCAGAAACTTTTTAATCAAGCCGGGGACGCGGATAATTCATTAAGTCATGTAAAATCCATTATTTCAGAAACAGGCATTCCGCTCCAAATAAATTTATTTCATAACAAAATATATCTTGTGTTGTATGGGGAAAACCCATGCGTTATGCGCATTGAGCGAAGTGATGTATTTAAAACTTTTAAAGAATATTTTGACCATTTGTGGAATCAAAAAACTCAAGTGCTTACTGGGTTTAAGGGTATTGAAGTGCTATGCAAAAGTGTACTCACAGCCAATGAATCGCTTTATTTAATTGCGGCTAATGGACATCTCTCAGTTAATTATCCGGACTATTATAAAGAATTTACTAAGCAACGAGTTAAGCAGGGAATTCAATTACATGCATTAGCAGTAAACAGAGCGCGTAATACGCCATTTGCGCGTTTGCCGTGGTCTACGTTTCACTACTTACCAGACGGGTTTGAAAGCCCGATGGTGGTTTGGATTTTTGGAAATACTGTTGCCAATGTGCTTTTTAATAAACCAGAAACCGTCTTTTTAATTGATGACAAAAATATTGCCGATTATTACCGGCAATATTATGATGCGCTTCTTAAATTATCAACAAGTTAATTACTTTGGTTTCCAAAAGTCCTCGAGGACATTTATGTTGCAGGCCCTGTGGACCGCGACGGCGGGAACTGGGAGGAAATTTTCAGCAGAAAATTATCCGTCCTGCAATATGAATGTCTGAAGATTGGGGTTTTGGAAACGAAAGTAATTCAGCCTAAAATAGCTATGTTGATATAAATACTTGCGATAGTTCCAATGATATTTAAAACCAAAAAAATAATTCCCCATACTTTCCATTTTTCTTGGGCGGTTTGAAATTCTTCAACACTTAGCCAGGCGTTTTTACGCCACGCCCATTCGTTTCCTTTGAACCCGAGTATGATCATTGGAATTATTCCAAAGAGCGGAATAAACGATAGAAACGAAATCCATACTCGAAAGTACACACCCCAGACTGCATTGAGACCAAACGCGCCCCAGTTCCATTTTTTAAGTTCATCAGGCACAACCGAATATTTCCCTTGCCCTGAGCGATTATCAAATTCTAAAGAACCCTTTGGCATTTTTTTATTAAGCAATGAAAATCCAATCGGAATGCAAATGAGTGATGCGATAAAAAAACAGGCACCATAAAATCCATCTATAATCATGAAAATATTTACCACGGGTTCTTGGTTGCCCTTCGGCTCTAACGCCTGGAGAATAAAATTCAGTGTCTGCAAGATGTTTACTACAAGAAGGCCAGTAAGTGGCCCAAACACTAACCATAGTGCTCTTTTTTTGTCCTCATGTGGTATACGCGCGACACGCAAGTCGCTTGGAATTTGAAGTGGTTGCATAATAATATTAATTACGATTTGGCGAAGGAAGGGTATTCCATAAAGAAAAAAATATGGTGCGTTGCATACGCGAAAGCTCTTCGCTTTCAATAACGAAAACTGCCTGATCTTTTTCAAGAGAAAAAAGCGCAATTTTTTTATTCCATACGGAAAGCATAGCATGAAATTCTTGTCCTTTTGGCATAAGACGCATTTCTCGTAAATCTTCTCTCCCTCGTTGTTGGCGTTTGCGAGAAAATTCTGTGTCATACGTGATTACTTTTACTGGGATTTTTTGCTTGATGCGCCTCTCAACAAATGAGGGGAAAATATCAGGGAGAATTTTAAACACATCATCTGCCCAGGAAAAATTAAGAAGTTCTCGCGGGTTATCATCAAGAATTTCTCGCAGGATAGTTTTTATACCCTCAGTGCCCCTATAAGATCGTAGCGTAGCAGGTGGGCTTGCATGTCCATACAACGAAAGAAGTCGTGGTAACACTGCCTCAATTGTCTGAGTTTTTTCTTTAAGTAACGAAAGGATTTTTCTTGGGTCTTCCGCGCTAAAATAGCGTGTTCGTTTTTTTCGAAATGTGGTAACAAACCCGCGCTCAAATAGCTGAGTTAAAAGAATGTCACATGTTGAGCGTGGGAGTTGTGCACGCTTGCTAATAGACAAAATGCTGCCCGACCCAATTTCAAGGCACGCCACGTATACTTGAATTGCATTATTTTTAAGCCCCAATTCTTTAAGGGCTTTTTCAATTGTCATGTTTTTATTAATATGCCAACAATTTTGGCGTCATTTTGATACTTAAATAATACTATAAATAAAATAAAAATCAAGATAGTTCCATACATTATGACCGAAATTATGGCATTTATACATATTTATTACTACACTAAAAGCATTATTTTTTAATAGTTTTACTATATGTCATTAAAAAAATGGCTTGGTGTCATAGGTAGTGTAATCGTTATTTTAATACTAGGATATGCAGTTGCTTTGCAATTGCAGTATTCTAAAAAGCAATCAGCGGTTCGTGTCGGGGTACTTGTTCCTCTAACTGGTAAATTTGCAAACTACGGTGAAGATATAAAAAATGCCCTTGAGTTGGCAAAGAAGGATGTTAAAGCCAAACATGGATTAGATATGGAATTTTTTTATGAAGATTCTGGTGCTGACCCCAAAACAGCCGTGCCTGCCGCAATGAAATTAATGCAAGCAAACAAGGTATCTTTTGTTATTGGTGGCCCTGGGAGTACGGCGAATTTCGCGGTAGCGCCTTTGTTTGAAAAGGAGCGGGTATTCTTTCTGCCAATTTCACACGCGCCTAAACTTGTCGACGCGGGAAATTACATATTCAAAATGATGCCCGAATTTTATACTGAAATTGATAGTATGACAGGAGAAATAATTTCCCAAGAAAAAAAACGGATCGCAGTTATGTATGATTCTTCAAGTGATTCCCAAATTGATAATCGAGCCTATTTTGAAAAGATTTTTACAAAACGCGGCGGCACCATTGTATTATCGGAGGGGTTTGATAGTAAGACAACGACAGATTATCGCGCAAGCCTTGCAAAAATAAAAGAGAAAAATCCTGAGGGGCTATATATTTTTGCAGTTGATAAGGACGCTGGGCTCCTTGTGCAGCAGGCGCGAGAGATGCAGATTAAATCCCAGTTATATGGTTTGTCGGCACTTAATTCTGAAGAATTTTTTCGTGGGGCAGGAGATACGGGTGAGGGAATGATTATTACGGATTCATTTTTTACATGTGAGCAACAAGAAAATCAAGAGATCATAGACTATTGTAAAAAGTATCAAAACTCCTATAATGGGAGGCATCCGCTCTATTTTGGGTCGCGCGCATATGATGCGCTTACTATTGTTTCTGGTCTGATAAAAAAATCTTCCCTACACATTGATACGCAAGAAGGGAAAGATGTATTAATGCAGCAACTCCTTACGGTATCGCGGTATAATGGTGTGAGCGGAAATATGAGTATCGACGAGAAGGGTAACGCGCTTGATAATACATATGTTATGCGAGTAGCTCGAGACAGGAAGTTTATTAAAAAGTAAAATATTGAAAATGAAAAAAATTCAAGTATGCCATGGGCCGACGTGTGGGACGCATGGCGCGCAAAAAATAAAACGAATATTGGAAGAAGAATATAAGGATCAGGAAATAGAAATTGTTGAACGGGAATGCTGTGGAAGGTGCAAGTTCAATAATACTATTGTAGTTGATGATGTTCCCATAAGCAGGCTATCGCCTGAAAATATCAAAGAAAAATTTATTAAAGACCCAAAGCAAGCTTTAGAGCAGGCAAAGAAAGATGAAGTAGAAATTCTGAAAGGGTTAAATGAATTTCTTGATTCCGATGATCTATTGAGTTCATAGCATTGATTTTACTAGATTTTATTATAAAACTCTCTATACTTACTAGGTAAAGAGAGTTTTATTGTATACGTATCTATGGTATTAGACATATTAAAAAAAATGATGAAAAATGACGAAGCATCAGATGAGCTGGGTGATGCATATTTCCAAGCACCCACTAAAGAAGAACAAGCAATTACCGACGAACAATATCCATGGAACTCATTTCAAGAAGGAGAGCTGGTTATTGATATGTATAAAACCGAAACAACAGTGATTGTCCGCTCGCTTCTTGCGGGCGTTGACCCAAAAGATATTGAAATTAGTTTGCATCAAGACGTGTTGACTATTCGGGGAAAGCGGGAAGAAACCGAGATGATTTATGAAGACCAATTTTTTCACCGAGAATGTTTTTGGGGTAGTTTTTCTCGAAGCGTAGTACTTCCGGTCTCGGTTGATGAAAAAAATATTAAGGCGTTTTTTAAACACGGACTGGTGATTATCGAGTTGCCACGAAAACAGGAAGAAATATTTGTTACCCAAGATTATAATAGTATTAGTACCCAATGAAAAAAAAGCATATTAAAGAATTGATTACCTCACCGCATGGTATTGCGCTTGGAGCAACGGGAAGTGTTGTTATTCTTTGTGTTGCATTTGCAGGAGTTTATTTTGAAACATACGCATTATCTGAAAAAATATTTCCAAAGGTTGCCATTGGGTCCCTTGAAATAGGATCACTTACCAAAGAGCAGGCGCGCGAAGTGTTAAAAAAACGTATTGAAGAAATGAAGCAAAAAGGCGTCACGGTGATTACTGAGGGCAAAGAAGTCGGTATTGCGCTTGAGGAAATTTCACTGAGCTCTGATATAGGCACCGAAGCGTTATCACCGATTTTTTCGCTTGATGAGGAAAAAACACTCGTCAAAGCGTATGATATTGGCAGAACAGGGTCATTAGCAAATCGACTCATTGACCGCACGCGGTCTTCATTTGCAAAGAATGTGGTTACACCCGTTTTCAACTATGATCGTGAAGCATTTGAACGTACGGCTCAACAAGAATTAAAAGATCTTTTTATTGATCCCAAAGCTGCTTATTTTGAGTATCAAGGAAGTAATAAGAATGTAGTAGTTGTTGAAGGGCAAAAAGGAAGAAATGCTCAATATAAAAATATGAATGCTTCCCTCGAGCGTTCTCTTGCGCTTCTTGAAGTGCCAGTCGTACCCATTGAATTTATCGAAGAAGATATATTTCCAACCAAAAAAGATCTTCTTCACTATCTTCCTCAAGCGCAACAATTTGCCGCACGCGAGCCATTACTCTTAACATTTGATGAAGATCATATTACGTTGCCATCCTCGCTTCTTGTCGAATGGCTTACATTGGAAAAAAATAACAATGAAATAAAGTTTTCAGTTAACAAAGAAAAACTTCGAGCATTTCTCGAAGAAGAAGTGGCACCAAAAATTAATAAAGAAGCACGAGCAATTCAGTTTGATATTGTGAACGGCGTTCCTACACTGATAAAAAATTCCGAAAAAGGAAGAAAAGTTCTTATTGATCAAAGCAGCGACCGTATTTTAGATGCGCTTGCAACACAAGATCAAAAAGAAGTAGAACTCGTGATCCAAGAAATTGATCTTAGCAGGTTACAAGAGGAGTTATTTCCCGAGGTGAGAGAAGTTATCGGGAAAGCAACAACGAGCTTTGCCGGAAGTCCGAAAAATAGAATATTTAATATTACCTTTGCAGCAAAAAAAATTCATGGGGTGGTGGTAGAATCTGGTCATGAATTTTCACTTATTAAATTTTTAGGTGAGATTGATGAAAAAAGCGGCTTTTTGCCAGAGTTAGTCATTAAAGGTAATAAGACAAAGTCAGAATTTGGAGGCGGGTTATGCCAGCTTTCAACAACCGTGTTTCGTGCAGTATCGGTAAGCGGTTTGCCGGTATTAGAGCGAAGGAATCACTCGTATCGAGTTCCTTACTATGAGCCACCTATCGGCTATGATGCTACCATCTATTTTCCTAAACCCGATTTTCGATTTAAAAATGATACGGCGCACCCCATTTTAATTCAATCCGGGGTACAGGGAACAAAAATAACCATCACGCTTTGGGGAACGAAAGATGGCCGAAAGGTAGAAGTTGATGCACCGACCGTGTTTAATAGAAAAAAACCAGCAGAACCTAAAATAATTGAAACGACCGATTTAAAACCAGGACAAAAAAAATGCATTGAACGTGCTCATGAAGGTTCTGATGCTGTTTTTGAGCGAAGAGTAACTCTTGCAAATGGCGAGCTTCGTAAAGACGTATTTAAAAGTCATTATGTTCCCTGGCAGGCGGTTTGCTTAGTTGGAAAAAAGGCTGAGCCAAAGGTAAGGGCAGAACCAAAAGATGAACCCGCCTCCGCTCAAGGCTCCGGCGAGGCACAGCCCGCCATAACTCCATCAGCTGATGGATCCGGCGAGACGCAGCCTACCCAAGAGCCAATTGAACCAACTCCCACAGTGTCATCCCCGACTCCGACTGAGAATCCAGTAGAATAAAAAATATCCGCCATATGGCGGATATTTTTTATGTTTGAAAGAGGAATCTGCAGACAAGAAAATGTATTATTCGGTAAATAGAGCCAGAGGCCCCGTTGCCGCATAATACATCCCCATGCTTGTCGTGCCTGCAGATTTCTCGTTCAAATCATGGAATTCCTTAAATAAAAAGAGCTTTTTAGATACAATCTAACAAGCTCATGCATAGTAACGTATAATAAAAACCCTGTCAAGGGTCTGGCTGTTCAATAAAAGTGTTCACCCCGCCACGGCGGGGTTTGGCCTAATCAAAGATTGGGTCTCCTCCTCGGCCGGTTGTGTGTTTTGGTTCGCCCTTTAAACAGGGTGGCGGTCGAGGAGGAGATAATGAGGAAGGAACAACGTGAGACCATGAGGTCTCTGTGTGGGGCGGCATGGACGCAGTCGGGGTCATGGAGGTTACTAATCCAGTATCTCGTTTTTACACTCCTTAGGTCAGGATCATGTGCCGAAATACTGGAAGCGCTAATCTCGCCATTGCCTCAGAAGTCACTCATGAACTTCATATGTATAGTGTACACCGCTCAATAAATTGATCAATACTTTTTTGTCAAGAGATTCCATTTGATAATACACAGGTCGCGAAGTGTGCGGTGGGCGTCGCGAATGGGGCGGAGGCGGCTTTTGGACATATCGTGCCAACTGACGGGAATTTCTTGGATATGATAATTCATATGGCGCCCCAGTGTGAGAATTTCCATATCAAACCCCCATCGGTGTATTTTTTGTTTCGGAAAGATACGGTGTGCAGCTTCAAACGAAAATGCTTTAAATCCACACTGCGTATCTACTATTCCTGAAAGCAGTACCAGCTGAATTAACTTATTCCCAACTCTTCCCAGTGCAATGCGATACCAGGGTTGTTTTCGTACAATCGAGCTTGCCGGTAAGTAGCGCGAACCAATGACAATATGGGTATCAGGTGAAAAGCTTGAAAGAAGTTTTTCAAATTCTTGCAAAGGGGTAGACCCATCCGTATCGGTAAAAAGAACAATGTTACCACGGCTTTTGAGCACTCCTTGTTGTACTGCATATCCTTTTCCAAAATTTTTTTCGAGGGGAATAAGAGTGATATGTGGGTTTGCTTTGATATATTCATTTACAATTTGTTGCGTGCTATCCGTACTTCCGTCATCAACCACAATTACTTCATATGATAAGTTTTGACGTTGTGAAAAGAAGCGTTTTATTTCATCAAACATTCTGGCAATATTTTCTTCTTCATTTAAAGCAGGTATCACGATTGATATGTCGTGTGTTGGTGTAAGGCCTGCGGGAAGTTCGGGCCTGGCAATAACATAGGATGCAAATGTCCAAAATTTGTTTGCGGAAAAATTCCAAAAAAATACGATTCCTGAGGTGATCAGTTTTGCAAAAACATACCAAATATGGAATACGAAAATAAGGAGCGACAAAATGAGGTTATTGAGCGCAAGGCCGACCAGGGCGGTTGCGAGAAATTTGAGTGATTGGCGAAGCGATTTTTTCTCACGATTTTTAAATGTCCAATATTTATTCATGAAAAAATTATTTGCAACCGCCGCACAAAAGGAAAGTGTTGCAGCACTCAGAATTGGAAAGTGTGCAAACTCTACCAATAGGTATAACAATCCAACATCAATAATGGTGCCGACTACGCCAACCATACCATAGCGGAGGATAGATAAATCGCGTATAAAATGAGGAATCTGCATATTTACTTAATGCTATCATGAAATTTTCGACTCGAAAAGGCTTTGATTACATACGTATCTTTGGTATAATTTTGGAATATTATTAGTTATTGTAATTTGGTACTTAGTAAACATCCCTTCACGCTAGTCGTTTCACGATAGACAAATGATCTCATTGCACTCGGGGTCCCTTCGCAACCGCTCTTCGCTATGCGGCCATCCCTCTCGCTCCATTTCGTCATTTGTACCTATCGTTCCACTAATTCGCTTTGAAGGAATGTTTACTCAGTACCAATACGGTTATGTTAATCTTAGGAATTGAAACATCGTGTGATGAAACTGCTGTGTGTTTGCTTGAGATTCAAAAGGGCAAACCTCGTGTGTTGAAAAATATCATCGCATCACAAATTGATATCCATAAAGCAACCGGGGGAGTAGTGCCGGAAGTTGCTGCGCGTAATCATGTGCTCAATATGCTTCCGGTTCTTGCAAGGGGGCTTGGGAAACGAAAACCACAGTTTTTAGCCGTGACTGCGGGCCCCGGGCTTATCACCTCTCTTTTAGTAGGAGTGCAAACTGCGCAAATACTTTCCTATGCGTGGGATATTCCACTAATCGGGGTGAATCATATCGAAGGGCACTTGTATGCAAGTTGGCTTGAGGGGAAGCCCTATATCTACCCCGCACTTGCGTTAATCGTATCGGGTGGGCATACGGAATTAATTCTCATAAAAGAACAGGGTAAGTATGAGTATGTTGGTAAAACGCTTGATGATGCGGCCGGTGAAGCGTTTGATAAGGTTGCAAAAATACTCGAACTTGGCTATCCCGGCGGGCCCATTATTTCTAAATTAGCTCAAAAAGGAAATAGCTCAACATTTTCTCTTCCCAGGCCGATGATTGCAAGCGGAGATTTTAAGTTTAGTTTTAGTGGTTTGAAAACTGCTGTTTTGTATTTGGTGTGGGATTTAAAAAAGGCAAAAAAGTTTTCACAAAAAGTAGTGCCTGATATATGCGCATCATTCGAGCAAGCAGTTGTTGAGGTATTGGTTGAAAAAACATTGCGCGCGGCAAAAGAATACAACGTAAAAATGATTGTGATTGGGGGCGGAGTTTCTGCAAGTGTTCATCTTCGAAAAACTTTACAAGAGGAGTGTAAAAAAAGATTACCAAAGGTGCAATGTTTTATTCCTTCTCTGCAATATTGTACGGATAATGCGGCAATGATAGCGGCGGCTGCTTATTTTCACTCGCACAAAAATAAGTCGCAAAGCTGGAGAACAGTAAAAGCCGATCCCGGGCTGACGTTGTAAATTATGAATTACTTTGAATTACCCAATTTTTTGTTATTCCGTACTACCCCTCTGTCATCCCGCACTTGATGCGGGATCCATTTCAATAATTCTGGATCCCGGGTCAAGCCCGGGATGACAAAAGAGGGTATAAAAATAATTTTTCTACACTCTCAAGGTTTAATTCTTGACAATATGCTAAAGGAATATTAGAATTTTGGGGTCGCGCGCAACACTTACAGGGAGAATTTTCCAAAATGGCGAAAAAAGAATTCAAACCATTTTTCCCCGAGTTTCTCGACAAGGGCTCGGATGGGCCGGCGGTTGCGATGCTCCAGAGCTGGTTGCAGTTGCTTGGCTTTGTCGAAGTTCAAGTCGATGGGAACTATGGGGATGTGACGGCGGCAGCCGTAACGGGTCTCCAACACAATATGGGTGTTGAGGTCGATGGCAACTTCGGACCGGCGACCCGCGTTGCCTTCAAGAAGTGGCACCGTGTCGACGTTAACGCCATCCCTGCGAACATCATGGCCGGCAAGACCAACGGGGTTGGTCCGGCGCTTTCGGTGCCAAAGGCACAATTCTTCACCTACGAAGCCAAGTAGTCATGTTCCTTCTCAGGCGAGCCGATGCAAATCGGCTCGCCAAAACCACACTCCTATGCAAAAAGAACAACGAAAACTTGTTATTACAAAAAATGAAAAAATAATCGATGAAAAAACATTTTCTTCTAGCCAAGAAATGATGGAGTTTGCATCTCAATTTTCAAAACGTCTCACAGGTGGGGACGTTCTTTTATTATCAGGCGAACTTGGTGCGGGGAAAACAACATTTACCAAAGGTTTGGCACAAGGGTTTGGCGTCACACGTGATGTTACAAGTCCAACCTTTATTATTATGAATATCTATGCGGTTTCTCACTCAAAGGAAAACATTGTGCAGCTATGCCATATCGATGCCTATCGGTTATCAAGCAATGAGGAACTGCTTGCAATAGGTACCGATGAATATATTGGTGAACCTCGTACTATCACTGCACTTGAATGGCCCGAACGAGTGTATAAAAAATATCCACCATCAGCTTATATTTTAAAATTCGAGCTTGTGTAATTGTATTCGGCTAGGTACTATGGTTATAGCAGAATCCTGATTCAATTTTTATGGCTGATGATTTTTCAATACAACCACAAGAGCAAGGGCACGATAGTGTTTTTGATGTGCAGCTGCGTCCGCAAGCGCTTGATGAATATGTAGGCCAAGAGAAAATAAAAGGCTCGCTCAGTGTTTTTTTACAGGCCGCGCAACAACGTGGTGATTCACTCGAGCATGTATTACTTTCAGGCCCTCCGGGTTTGGGAAAAACGACACTCGCACATATTATCGCTAAAGAAATGGGAGTAACGATTCGCGTAACTTCAGGGCCCGCTATTGAGCGCGTGGGGGATTTGGCGGCGATTCTTACCAACTTGTCTGATAAGGATATTTTGTTTATTGATGAAATCCACCGGCTCAACAAAGTGATAGCGGAAAGTTTATATCCTGCAATGGAAGATTACGCACTTGATATTGTGCTTGGGAAAGGCCCTTCTGCGCGCACGATCCGCCTTGATTTGCCAAAGTTTACCCTGATAGGCGCGACCACGCGTATGAGTTTACTTTCAGCTCCTTTGCGTGATCGGTTTGGCACACTATTTCACCTTGATTTTTATAACGAGCCTGAGATAGCAAAAGTATTAACACGGTCCGCGCATATCTTAGATATCGCGCTCGATGGGGAAGCTGCTTCGCATATCGCGATGCGTTCACGTTGGACGCCGCGAATTGCAAATCGGCTCTTGCGCCGTGTGCGCGATCATGCGCAAGTAAAAGGAGACGGCAGTATCAATAAACAAGTAGCCTATGATGCGCTTCACACGTTAGGCATTGATGAGCTTGGTCTCGATCATCTTGATCGAAAAATTTTAGAAACTATTATTGAAAAATTCCAAGGAGGGCCCGTGGGACTTAATACGATTGCCGCATCACTTTCTGAAGAAATGGAAACCCTAGAAGATGTGTACGAGCCTTTTTTAATGCAATGCGGATTTTTACAGCGGACATCTCGCGGGCGTATCGCCACTCCTCGCGCCTATGAGCACTTAGGAATAAAAAAACCAATTGATTCGCAACAAGTGTTATTTTCTTAAATGTTTTTGAATTATTAAATTCTCACCTTCAGGCATCTCTTGATCGGACTCATGATATTTTTCTGCTGAAAAATTCAACACGCTCCCGCCGTCGCGGTCCGCATGGTCCGATTCAAGAGATACCCTCGGAGAATTTTATAATTCAAATTCGCTTTGAAAGAATATTTGTTAAGCGTATCCCAATTACATTATTTGTTATCTAATTTCATGAAGCCGGCGATTGTTATTCCAACGTTAAATGAAAAAGAAACTATCGGGACGCTTGTATCAGATATTTTAAAAAGGGTACAAGGAGATTTTTTAATTGTCATTGTTGATGACCAGTCAAGCGATGGAACGCAGGAAATTATAAAAAATCTCGAGCATACGCATGAAAATATTTTTGCGCTTATACGAACGAGCTCAAGAAGTTTTGCTCAATCATATATTGAGGGGTTTGGATTTGCATTATCTCAAGGGGCAACCCACTGTATTGAAATGGATGCGGATGGATCACACCGTGTTGCCGATCTTGTTCGTATGATTCAAGAACTACAAACACATGATGTAGTGGTTGGTTCTCGATACTGCAAGGGTGGAAAAACGGTTAACTGGCCATTTTCCCGCCAGCTGTTAAGCCGCGGAGGGAATATTTTTGCAAAAATAACGACAGGTATCCCACTTACTGATATTACCAGCGGATTTGTGGGATACTCACGCTCGGTTTTGAATCGTATTGCCTACACATCAATTAGGTGTGAAGGATATTCATTCCAAATTGAAATGAAGTGGCTTTGCAAAAAGGCACACGTTTCGCTTTATGAATTTCCTATTACGTTTGTTGAACGTGTACACGGACACTCGAAAATGTCATCAAAGATTGTGCGCGAAGCAATGCTATTTTGTATACAAAAAATATTTAAGAAATAAGTATGAAATTAAGTTTTATAAAAGAACATCTTTTTTATATTGGGTGTTCTTTTGTTATATTGGCACTTAATATTTTTCCCTATATTTTTGCATTCCTTTTTGCACCGGAGGGGCGTATTTTTTCTGGACAGCTTTTTATTTATTATGATGTCCCAACGTATTATGAAAAAATGCGAGCTGGTTTTGAGGGTTTATTTACCTACCATAATTTTTTTACGACTGAAACCCCCAATCCTGATATTCCGGTATATCTTTTCTATAACCTTCTCGGCCATGCTACACGAATTTTCCAGAGTGATATTCCAACGATATTTTTTACCGCACGAATTATTTTTGGCGCGCTCCTACTTGCTAGTATCGTTTGGTTTTTGAAAACATTTGTTCATATAATTTCCTTACGAATTGTTTCCTTTAGTATTATTTTGTTCGCATCAGGGTTTGGGTGGATTTTTTTTCTTATCTATCTTATTTTTCCGTTTTCCTTTCATCGGGAAATGCATATTCTTCCTGATCTATTACTTCCAGAATTTATTCCCATGGCACGCTTTGCATTTCATCCACATTATCTTTTTGCCCAATCACTTTTTTTAATTGCGCTCATAAGTACCTATCGCATACTTGTATCGCATCAAAGACGATTTGGTTGGGCATTGGGCTTAGCAGGTTCCTTATCACTTCTTGCACTTGTCTTGCCATTTCACTTACCGGTTGTATACGGCATTATATTCGTAATGATTGCGTATGTATTTTTTAAGGAAAAATCATTTCTAAAAATTCTACCCGCGGCAATAGGACTTGCTGTATCACTTCTTCCTCTTGCATGGATGCACTCGTTGCTTTCTCGTGCGCCGCTTTGGAATATTATTGAGCAGCAAAATGTTATTCCACCACTGCCTATTTTTACCCTCATTATCGGTTGGGGCTTTTTTGGAATAGGTGCAGGTGTATATACAGGGAGGAGAATACGA
>Ga0209726_10005943_pt1 | contig 14466 bp, 13 predicted proteins | sample Subgrocontami54m_FD_187453 | JGI IMG/M metagenome (GOLD analysis project Ga0209726, IMG submission 187453) | Subsurface groundwater microbial communities from S. Glens Falls, New York, USA - GMW46 contaminated, 5.4 m (SPAdes) (version 3) | ecosystem: Environmental > Aquatic > Deep subsurface >... | reverse complement strand
AGGCAAAGAGCGGCGATAACATGCGCGTCAGCCAACTGCCTGCCATATCGAAGACGTGAGAGAAGAACGTGGTTAGAATAAAAAACAATTTCGCGCTTCTAGACAACGAGGTGGCCAGAAAAAGATGTGCGAGAATCAAAAACACCACGCTCATCGTGAAGGCGTGAAAATGGGTTTCTTCGAGCAGGGCGTTGAGATTCTTGGCGAAGAATATTTGGCCGCCGATCTCGCCGCCGAGATAGTAGGCGACGACGCGCTCGTAGCTGATGCCGATGCGCTGAAACTGCAGAAACCAGACGGTCGCCAAGCCGCTCAAAATGAAAATGAGAAATAAGCTGTAGATGAGCCGAACTTCAAACGACGCGTCGCGCAAGCGAAAAGACGGAGCCGCGAAGTTTTTCATGGTCTGGGGATTTCCTTCCAGGAGAATCGGCTGCGAAATTGACGGGAAAACGTCGGCGCGCCGTTTTCGGGGATGACAACCGCTTCGCAGTCGGCAAACTTTTCGACGATTCGCAGCGCGCTTGCGCCGATTAACACGAGCGGTTTCGTCAATGCCTCAGCTAAAGTTGCGCTAGGCGTGACGACGGTCGCCATGCGCGTCTCGGTTGCTGCAATGCCGCTCTGCGGATCGATCAGATGGCCGTACTTTTTGTCGTTGATGATCCAGCCATGGCCCATGCTGCCGGACGTGGACAGCGCTACGTCGCGTAGATGAATCGCGCCGCGCAGGCGGCCATCGCTGTCTTGAACTGCGATTTCCCAGCCAGTTTTTCCGGGGGGAGCGCCGATGGCGCTCATGCTGCTGGCGCCGAAATTGATTAGCGCGGCGCTTATTCCCGAAGCTTTCAACATGTTTGTCATCCGGTCCACGGCGTATCCTTTGCCGATGCCGCCGAGGTCGATGCTCATGCCGCCGCGGATGAGCGCTGCCGCATCAGGTCGACGCAGCGCAAGCTTGCGGTAATCCACCAGTGCCCGCGCTTGGTCCAACTCGCTTGGGTTCGGCATTTGGTTACTCGCCGCCGCTTTTTGCCACAACTCCATCAGCGGGCCGATTGTGACGTCAAACAGGCCGCCGGTTCTCTCAGCGAGCTCGCGGCTGCGCGCAAGAAGCTCGAAGAGCTCCACCGGCACACGCATGCTTCCCGCGCCGGCATGCCGGTTCAAGCGCGACAGCGCGCTGTCCGGATCGAAGTTCGACAAGATTGCATCGAGACGGTGCGCTTCTTGTATCGCGTCGCGAATCAGGCGCTTGGCGGTTTCCGGCTCATGGTGCCAAAGGATCACTTCCAGATAAGTTCCCATTTGGAAGTGAACTTCGCGTACTTCACGCAGAGTCGCCAGGGTCGGCGTCGGCGGCAACGCGACTAGAAGCAGGAGCGAAAATATCTTGAGCATTTTCACTTCGGCTCGGTTCCTTCCATATAAACTGTTTCGACCAAAGCTAGGGCTTTCTTGCTGCCCCGGCCAATGGCTTCCACCGACATCGTTGCGCCGCTGATATTTTGAATATCGCGGAACGGCAGAAGCGGATCTTGCAGTTGCTTGCCTTTGTACTGTTGGAGAAAGCGGCGGTCCCTAATTTCTCCGCCATAGGCTTCGCGATAGATCATCAGCGCTGCGTCTTTTATTTTGCGGTCGGCGCCGACCCCGACAATAAACGTGATCGGCCGGTGCTTGCCGATCTCTTCGACGATTACCGCGTAACCGACGATCGCATCGGCTTTCTTGGCGATGAAGGTTATATAAGAATCTTCCCAAATGGAGGTTTTTGTCTTGCCCAAGCGTTGGCGGATCTTTTCTTTTAGTTCTTCGGTTGAGCGGATCACCCTTCGTTCGAACGCAGTGGCATCGGGGAAGACGGCCTTAGGCGCTTCCGCTTCCTTCAGAAAACTCCCCTCTTGGGCCGACGCCAAGGGGGGAGTTCCCAGAGAGGAAATAAGCCAGACTAGCCGGAACAATTTCCCAAGCAAGTTCATGATTAGAATCCGAACGTGAGCCCCATGAGTAGCGCATTTTGAAAATATTCTCCGCTTCTAGCGGGCAGAAAGTTCGTCACACTGGAAAGGCTCTTTGCTTGGTTGGTGCGAGTATACTCGTAGGCGAGCTGTAGCGCGACGAGGGGAACCGGCCGGTAGGCGAGCCCCAAAGTGACGCGGTTAAGAAGCCGGTTCTCTGTTTTAAAATCAGTTAACGTTCCATCGGTAAATCCTGCTGATTTCAAAAGATCGCTGAACCAAACCTGTTCCGCGCGCAGCGTGGCGATCAGCTGGGGATTGGCGAAATGGCTGCCAAGTATGGTTTTGTTCAAGAAGTCAGGCCAAAATCGATAGCGAAAATCCACCCAGTATCCCTGTTTGCGACTCGCCAGATTAGCCAATTCAAACTCAACTTCGCTTTCAACATTGTCGACCTCGGCCTCACTCGAACTGCTAATGGCTCTTTTTGCCAGGCCGCGGGCGACGCTGCGCACGCCGCTCCACTGAGTATTCACATACTGCCCCTCGATTTCAAAGGGTCCCCAAGTTTTTTTGCCGTCAATGGCAAAGGAGAAGACCGGTTTGCTCGGAAGGAAGTCGGGAGTGTAGCGGCCCCAGTAAACCGACGCGGCGATTTCAGCGCCAAGCGACGGACTGTAGGCCCAGCGCGTGCCGAGAGCTTTACCTTTTTTGAGGTCGTCGGAAAAAGTCCCGCGCGACGGTTGGAGCTTGACCTCATAGGCCAATTTCGTCGTGTCGCCGGCGCGCGTTTGGCCGATCTGCTCAACTTCGGAATTTAACGTTACCCCGTTCATGACGTACGCCTGGTAGCTCAGCTTTCCCGTATTGCCGAGTGAAATATCGCCCAGAAAGCCGGCGCCAAGCTCCGGCCAGGCGGCGGTCGTCGGCAGCACGGGTGTGCCTCGATCCACTAGGCTGCGCCGTGGCAGATCCCAACGGTTATCGTCGTGGTTGATGTTGAATCGTCCCAACGGTACCAAGACTGCGCCGCCGCGGAACTTGAGCCAATCGGCGATGTCGTATTGCATCCAGGCCTGCTCGATCGAGATTTCCGATTTGGCAGTGCCTTCAAGCGCGACCTCGCTTGTCAGGCCTCCGCCGGACCTTCGCGTGAGTTTTTTATCAAGTTCGATGCTGGTGAATCGTTCGAACTCGAGTTCCATGTAGGCTCTCAGGCGTTCGGCGATCGGCGAGTCGACCGTCGTGACGAAGCGTCTGAAGGTGAAGCTATTATGCAGATCGTCCAAATTCGACGTGCCGTAACGCATGGAGCCGTACGCGCCAATCTTGGTTTGGTCGATGAGCTTGCTGAAATAGCTTTGACCTTTGGCCGAAACTTCCGAGATTACATCCTTCTTGACGGTTTCCGTTATGGCCGCTCGCTCTTCGGCGGCTTTTTTCTCCCGGACCGCTTCGTCAGCCGCCAGTTTACGTTCCAACCGTTCGAGTTTTTCGCGCAGCTCGCGAATCTCCGAGCGAGTGTCGCTCTCCTGTGCCAGCGCAAAACCTGGCGCAAGAAACGCGAGAACCGTTAATATTAATATTGCTTTCATGGATTTTTCTCCTTCTTGTTTGGTGTTAACAAAATAAAAAAAGCCCGCGCCCCACTATTTGCGTGGAACACCGGGCTCTGGGTTCTAGACCTCTGGCCGCTGACGTTCTTCACCTCTCATCCTCGACTTCGCGCTACGGCGGGTGCCGTTCGGAAACGCATTGGGCATGCTCGTGCATCTTCAAGACTTTTCGCATTAACGGATCGTGCAACATGGCTACCTGCGACTCAGAAGCGAAGAGCCTGGCTCCACTGAATAGGGTCGCATCATTTCGTTGTCCTCGTGCTCCAAGATGTGGCAGTGCCAGACGTACCGGGCAGGAGGTATCACATAACTGGGAAGATCGAATTTGGCGACGATCCGGGTGACCTCTCGCGGATTGGCACAGACTGTGTCCTTCCGCCCGGCCTCATTGGGACTGGGATGTATGGGAGCGCCAGTATAGTAATTTTCAATCGGACCAGGGGTTGGCCTGTCGGTTAGAAAGGCCTCCACATCAAAAGGAATGCGGTCGAGTATCTGGAACTGGACCAGATGCAGATGGATAGGATGTGTGTCTTCAGTCGTGTTGATGATCCGCCAGATTTCGGTCGAGCCGCTGCGTGGATTTTCGGTGATATCTTCCTCCCAGCTCAGGCCTTGAGAGGACGTGCCGAGCAGCGCTGAAATGGGAAACTCCTCAGATCCGGCGATGAGTTGGTTTTCATTGAGGCTCACGTTCCTTGTGTTAGTGGCATCGGATTCCGACAGTCGCACGAACGGAAAAGACGCGGGCACCTCGCTCCTATCGCTACCTGAAAGCGGCAGGTCAACTCTGATCTGCATCACCTGGCCGGTCGTGTTGGCGTTAGGTGGCGGTGGCGAATCGGGATTATTGGGATCGGGAAGGAGACCGCCAAACGGCTCATCCGGAGCGGTATTGATAAGTAGAAATCGTTGCCCCCGAAAGCTTGAAAAGTCGACGATCACATCGGCGCGTTCCGCCGGTGCGAGGAGAATTTCGCCGACCTCCACAGGTGCAGGCAGGAAGCCGCCATCGGTGCCGATCTGAGTAAAGGTTAAGCCGTTGTTGAATTTCAGGTTGAAAAACCGGGAACCGCTGCCGTTGACAATCCGCAAACGGTACCTTCGCGGCTCTACTCTAAGAAACGGCCAGACTTTTCCATTCACCAGAATCGTGTTGGCGAAGAACTCCGGGTTCCAAATCGGATGAATAACCGCGCCAGGCTCGGACACGTAGGGCCCGGGGAATCCATCAAAGAAGAGCCGATTATCTGGGTAAAATAGCGAGCCGTCCTGATTGAAGCTCCGATCCTGGATCAGAAGAGGGATTTCAAACCTCCCTTGAGGGAGCTTGAAACTGTCTTCAACCTCATCTCTGATCAAATAAAAACCAGCAAGGCCCGCGTAGAGGTTCAGCCGGGTGATGCCCAGGGCATGGTCGTGGTACCAGAGCGTGGTGGCTGGCTGGCTGTTGGGATAGTAATATGTTTCGGTCGTGAAGGCCGGACCCACTTCCTTGAACCTGCGCGTGAACCAGGCTTCAGGATAGCCGTCGCTCTCCGGCCCTACTTGGGCGCCATGCAAGTGTACGACGGTGCGAACCGCTGGTGAGTCCATTGTCCCGTGCAGCGTTGGGTCGACGGGAAGTAGATGGGTTTCCGGAAGATGGCTTTCCCATCTCACTCTAATCGATTGGTTCTTCCTGACCTCAATAGTTGGACCGGGATAGGTACCGAGGAATCCCCATAGGCGCGTGGGTGGAAGATCCCGGTGGAGCTTTTCTCTCATCGGAACCATCGGTACCACGTGGTGCTCTCCTCTAAGTACATGAGGAATTGGCAGCGGGTCGACATATTTCCTCAGGACCGACGGATCGAGAGGCGCTTCGCCGAACGCCTGGCTCACAGCAAAGCCGCGCCGAAAGTCAAACTTCCAAGGCAGAAAGAGTGCTGCTCCCCCTAGGCCTGCAATTTTTAAAAAATTTCGCCGCTGAACGTCGGTTCGATTGTTACTCGCGGTAGTTTTCATTTTTTCTTCTCCTTCAAACGGAGGTTTATCGTCTTCAAAATAAATGAGCCCGGGCCATGCACTGCGTGACATCGGGCTCCGGGTTCAGGACCTCTGGCCGCTGTTAACTATTCAATTGGCAATGTTGACTCAGTGCGACATGCTTCATTGCTTGTAGGTTGGCTTCTTAATCGCCGCTTTCTCTACGTGAATTGCTCTGTGCCGGCCACGCGATGCCGCTCTGCACTAAAAACGACACCGTGCTGATATGGCGCGTGCGGTCGAACTTTTCATCGCCTTCACTGCCCGGTTTGGTTTCGAAGTAAACCGTTTCGATCACATAGCGTCCGGCCCATGGAGTCGGCACGCTTATCCGGCCTCGGTCATCGGTGGTGAGTTTCTTTTCCCATTTTGGCGGTGCGTAGACGGTCAACTCGGTTTTAACCACAGGCGCGCCGCGCAGCAGCAGCGTGAACTCGTTGGCGTCGGCTTTTACCGGGACTAATTCAACATCGAGCTTCGCGGCGGTTCCCGATCGACCCGCCTTGGCGTAATAGATGGTTTTCGTAACCCCGCCTTTCTCACTGTCCGGCCGCGGCGCGATGCTGTCGTCAACCATGCGCAGGTCGCCGACTCCCTTCACACTTATGTCAAAGCCGTCATTGCGCTTGTCGATCGGCAACAGCTCGGCAGGCGATGTCAGGAAGGCGCGCGGTTTTCTAAAGCGATCGAGCAGGCCGCCGGCCTTTTCGTGCAAGTCCTCAGCCCACTCGCCAAAATAGGCTTTGGCCGGGCCGTTGCCATCCCGCTCGAGCCAAAGATAATGCGCGTTGGCGGCGCCGGCGGTGAGGCAAAAGGCCGCAAATGTCGCGGTGAGAACTATCGACTTGGTTTTCAACATGGGTTTGTCCTCCGCTATTGTTTTTCGACAAAAATAAAAAGAGCCCAGTACGCCATCGCACAACGATGGCGCACTGGGCTCTGGGTTCGAGACCGCTGGCCGCTACATTTTCTTCGACCGTAATATTTTCCTTAGGCCTACATTTGAATACGGACTCCAGCGCGGGTGTCGAACGGGATGACCACCTGCCGTTTACACCTGCGACATTTTAATTCGACTCCGTCAGCGACCACCCGGGCGAGCAAGCTGCCGCAGCCGCAACGCAGCGAAGTTTCTGTCTTCGGTGCCGCGACCGTTTTGTTGCGATTGTGTTGCTCGGGGGTGCGCATGTCATGCCGCTTTTATTCTTTGTCTTGCAAGCCAAAACGAGGTCGTGATAAAGGCGGCCAGCATCAACCCCTGTGCCGCGAGGGTTTCCACGGTCGGATAGATTCCCAGCATCGGTATCGCCGTCGGCACGCTTAGCGGTGTGGTCGGCAGCCACTGGGCGGCTTGCAATTCCTTGATACCGTTGCCGGCGAAGATGAACGCCATGATGTAAAGCAATGTGCCGGTCGCGCCGAAGAAATATTTCAGCGGTATTTTTAGTCCGAGTTTGAGGATGGCCCAGGTGGCGACCATCAATGCTGCCAGGCCCACGGCTAGGCCCCACAGTATGGAGGCATGATTGCTTTCGTTCTGCATCCACAGCGCTTGGTAAAACAGCACGACTTCGAAGGCTTCGCGATAAACGGCGAAAAATGAGATGCCGGTGAGGCCGAAAATTCGTCTGGTGGAAATTCCGGCTTTGACTCTTTCCTCGATGAAGGCGCGCCATCGGCGCGCTTCCGATCTGGTATGCAGCCAATAGCCGACGTAGAAAAGCGCCACGGCGGCGAACACGGAAATAAATCCCTCCATGCTTTCGCGATGGCGGCCGCTAATCGTCAAAACCGTTTCGGTTGCCAGCCAGGTTAGCCCGCCGGCTACCAGCGCGAGAATCCAGCCGAGATGAATGTAGCGAATCACTTCCGTCGCGCCCATGACGCGCAACATTGCAATGATAGCGGCAAGAATCAGCGCAGCTTCGAGACCTTCGCGCAGGATGATCAATGCCGAGTTGGCGAACGCATAGTAGCCGGAGAAGCTGTCCTCGCGGGCGAGCACTTGCACGGCCTGATCAAGATTTACTTCGAGCTCGAGATGTTTTTTCTGAATCTCTTCGGCGGATGCTCCCTGCTTGATGGCATTACGCATCTGGCCGAACAAGTTTTCGATATGATTGCCGAGATGCGAATCTTTCGCTTTTAGCGTCGGCTCGGCGAGTTCGTAGCCGTCGAGATAGGCTTCGACGGCTTTTTGATAGGCGGCTTCCTTGTCGCCTTTGCCGTAGATTGCCACCGCCTCGCGCATCCGCCCGCGCGCGATCAAGAGCGGGTCTTGAGTCTGTGTCGCCAGAATACCGCGGCGCAGATGGGCCAGGAGATTTAACGCGTCGGCATCTTGGCTCGCGAAGGGTTTCAGTTTTTCCAGCAGCTGCTCGTCAGAGTGTGTCGCTAACAGCGCGCTGGTGGTGAATTCTCCGGGCAATTTCTTCGACTGGAACAATGCCGCTCCCGCATTCGCGGCGTCCGCTGAGAAGCGCAGGGCAAAAACATAGAAAGCTACTTGCCAACGCTGCTCGTCGCTGAGAGCCGCAAAGGAGGCCATCGCGGTGCCTTGGATGCCGAAGCTCGCGGTATTGAATACCTTGAATGGCGATAGGCCGCCGATCCGTTCCGGGTCGGTGAAGTTGGCCGGCAGCGGAGTTTTAGGATTCATCGATTCGCGCCCAGGCCCATCGCCTTTGCCGCTCGCGCCATGGCATTGGGCGCAGTTGTCGTCGTAGAGCTTTTTGCCGTCCGCCAGCGCCGGCAACCGGCGCGGATAAGGCACGATGTTATACGCAGCAATAAGCTTTTCTTTGGTGCTCTTGGCTAGCTCGGCGACGATTTTCGGATCGGCTTTCTGATCGACCTGGGCGGTCAGCGATTTTACCTCGGCTGCGACGCCGGCTTTGTCGCCCTTATCGAGTTCTTTCAGTTGAGCGAAGAGCTCCGCGCTGCGCTTGGCAAATTCCTGCATCTCGGCGTATTCGTCTTGACTTAGCACCTTGCCGTCTTTGACGGCGTTTTTGTAATCGCTGCCGAGATAGTCGAGCAGGGCGACCAGTTTCTTGGCTTGATCTTGGGCGAAGGCCGGGCAGGCGATCAAGACAAATATGAAAATCGCCAACCAGCGAAAGTTGTCTAAGCGATTTTTTCCGACGCGTCTTTTCGGTGCTTTGCTATTCATGACGACGATTAAGTTCCTTGAGTTGACAACAAAAATTTTTTTCTCAGCCAGGCGCTGATGCCGTCCATGAGCAAAACGATTATCAGCACCAGTAACAGCACCGTCGCCAAACGGCGATAATTCAGATTCTGCAAATAGATTTGAATGACCAAGCCGAGGCCGCCGGCGCCGACGAAGCCGAGGATCGATGATGCGCGGATGTTGTATTCGAGCATGAACAGCACTTGGGCCAAGATCGCATTGGCCGTTTCAGGAACGATCACGTAACGCACCAGCTGCAACTTCGACGCGCCGGTGCTTTGTACCGCCTCGATAATTTCCGGATCGGTGCCTTCGAAAAGATCGGCATAAATTTTCGCCAGGTAGCCGACTGTGTAGGCGGCGATGCCGAACGTGCCGGCTAACGGGCCGAGGCCGACGAGAATGACAAATACGATTGCCGCTAGGAGCACCGGGATCGTGCGAATGCCGGCGGCGACGAAGCGCGCCAGCCGCGAGATCCAATCTGAAAATAATCGGCGGGTGGCGAGAATGCTGAGCGGCAGCGCGGCCAAAAAGCCGAGCAGAGTGCCGGCAAACGACATTTCCACGGTTTCCCACAACGCTGCGCTAGCCGTGGGCAAAATCGACATGTCCGGCGGCACCATCTCGGCGCCGAGAATTGTTAAGTTGCGAAAGCCGCGTGCCAGCCGGTCCCACTCGAAAAACCCCAGGTGAGCCAGAACCGCCAGCAGGAATAGCGCTGTCGTTATCGGCAGGAAAAGCTTCGATCTCACAATGTTGCGGCCTCTTGGGCGGTCTCGATAATTTCGTTGCCGATGAATCCCCGCATGATCTCGCCATTTTGCAAGGCGAGAACTCCGTCGCCGAACGTTCGGGCGAGTCCGACACGGTGCATGCTCATGATGAAGGTGAGGTTTTCTCTCGCGGCAGCGCTGCGGATGCGGCCGAGGATTTCATAGGCCATCGCCAAATCGAGGTCGGAGGCGAACTCGTCGGCGATAACGATGCGCGGCCGTTGCAACAGCGTGCGCGCGATCGCGACCCGTTGCCGTTCGCCGCCGCTCAAGTGAAAAACTTGCTCAGCGCTTTTGTGGTCGATGCCCATCATGTCGAGCGCGGCATGGGCGGCGTTTATTTCTTGGCGCGGGAACAATCCTAAAAGAGTTTTCGTGTCGCCAAGCCGGCCAAGGGCGCCCATGAGCACATTGTCGAGGGCGGAAAGGTTACGCACCAAACCCAACTGTTGTGGGATGTAGCCGATCAGCGAGCTCATCTCACGCTGGCTGCGGCCGGCGACCGGCTGGTCGAAAACCGTGATCCGGCCGCGACTTGGTTTTAAGATTCCCGCGAGAACTCGCAGCAGTGTAGTTTTGCCGGTGCCGGACGGCCCCATAATGACCGTGTGTTTTCCCGCCGGAATCGACAGCGAAACGTTCTTCAAGACCGCGCCGCGGTGGGGATAGGAAAACCAGACCTGCTCGGCGTTAAGAGCGATTGGCGCGTTGCCGTTCTCGTTCACAGGCGCTCCGTGAACTTGAGATTGGCGAGCTTTAAATATTTCTGCAAAGAGCCGAGATGCTCGTTGGCGTTGGTCGGCTTAAAGCCGACGAAGATGCTCGAAATGAATGTTCGCATCAAGTCGCGGTGTTCCGGCGCGCCGAGTTTAGTGATCGCCTGGACGGCACGCGAGCGCAATGGTTCTTTGAGTTCTTTGCTGAGCACCACAGCGTGAGACGGGATCGGTCCCTGGGTTTCGATGACGCGCGTGCCGGCCAGGATTTCGTTGTATAACTTTTCCGGCACGTCGCCGGCAATCACGGTAGCGTCGACTTGTCCCTGTTTGAGCGCCTGCCAGCACTGGCCGTAGCCGCCGCCGAACAGTACATCTTTGAAAAAAGCTTTTGGATCGGCTTCCTTGCCGTCCGCTGCCAGAACCAAGTTCAATTCAACCATGCGGCCCATCGGCGCGACAAAACCGGAGGTGGAGATTGGGCTGGGAAAGCAGACGCTCTTACCCTTGAGCGATTGCAGATCTTTGTGCGGCGAATCCGGCGCCACGACCCAATAAGAGTAGTAGTAAGGCGCCTCGACTTTTTCCTTGCCGTGAAGCACTTGGCGAATCTCAGCTAGTGCGGCTTCGGCACCGCCCAGCCGCACCGCCAGCTGGGCCGGCCAGGCTGACATGAAGGCGACCTGAGCGTGGCCGAAGCGCAGCGATTCTACCACTGCTGCGAAGCTGGTTGGGACGTAAAGTTCCACCTTGGTCCGTCCACCGAGGCTTTGTTCGAGAAAATTTTGCAGCGGTTTGGCTTTACTCAACATCTCATCGCTGGCAACCGTGGGTTGGATCGCGACAACGAGTTTGCCTTGTGCTAGAGCCTGCTTGTAGGAAGTTATCCACAGGCCGAACGCAACCATAACTGCGACCGTTAGAGAGCAGCGAAGTTTTGCTTTCATGGCATTTCCATTCTTTCTTGATCTGCTGCCACAAATTTACTATATAAGATGACCAGCAGGGATTGATTTAGGTCTAAAGTATATTTTTCATTAGTGTTGCACAAGATCGATTGTTCGTATACTCGAAGTTAAAAAGTTTGTCAAACCTATGGCAGAGCCGCGAATCACCCATGTGTTAGAGGATTACCTCAAGGCGATTTACGTGCTTGCGGAAGAATCGCAGCCGGTAATCGCGGCGCGCATGGCGGCCGAAGCGGGTGTGTCGGCGTCGACCATTTTCGCAACCCTGCGGCGCTTGGAAAAAGATGGCTACGTGACAGTCAACAAGCGCAAAGAAATTCATCTTACGGCGGAAGGCAAGAGGATCGCCGAGAAGATTGTCCGGCGGCATTTTCTGACGGAGCGGTTCTTGACGGATTTGCTCGGTTTGGATTGGGTCAAGGCGCATCAAGAAGCGCACCGTTTGGAGCATGCGATTTCTCAAGAAGTGGAAGAACGCTTGGCCAAGCTGCTCAACAACCCGACTACTTGTCCGCATGGCAATCCGATTCCGGGCGCGAGTCAGAGCGCGTTGACCAAAACCATGCCGCTCAATGAGGCGATCGACGAGCAGACGGTGGAACTGGATTATATCACCGAGGGCGGCGAGCGCGACGTGCGTTTACTAGCGTTTTTGCAGGATCACGGGCTGGTGCCGGGAGCCACGGTTCAGGTAATCGATGTCGCGCCATCGCTCGGCATGATGACGCTCAAAGTGGCCAACGATCAATTCTCTTTAGGGATCGAAGCGGCAAAAAAAATTCGCGTGCATTAGCCGCGACGATTCATCTGGTAGGCTCAAACGGAACTTGCTACTTGCTCCGGCTCGCTAGCGACGCTGATTGGCTCGCGCCCTTGACTCAACTCACTGGTGAGAAACTCGATTTGATCGCTAATCGGCGCATCGCGGTCGAGCAGTATCACATCCTGGCCGTTGATGCGGCAGCGCCCGCTATGGGCACGGTACCCCGCTTCCCGCAGCAGTTTCTCCGTGCGCACGTGGATATTCATTTCCTTGGCGTTGGCGATCAGTTTTTGCAGCCGGGCTTCCTGGCGGTGCTTTGATTGTGACATTAGATGAATTTATCGACTTGGCAATAAAGTATCGCGCAAAGCCGGCGGTTTGTAAACCGGCTTGGCGATTTTCTTCTTGCAATAATGGCCCGCCCTGTTATCGTTCCGCCAAGAGAGCGCAGGGCAAATGGAAGCTCTAACCACAGCGAGATCGTCTAGGGACTAGTTTATTGCCGCGCATGCAGCAAGCGGGGGCGACATGATCAAAAACATTCTCATTCCTCTCGACGGTTCCGAACACGCCAAGGCTGCGCTCGAATACGCGGTTTGGTTGGCGCAAGGGTTTAACGGCACGCTACTCGGCCAGCATGTCATCGATACCGTGTCCATTGAGGGAACCTTCTTCCATGATATTTCCGGCTCCCTTGGTTTCGAACCCTATCTCGATTTCTCCTCCAAGATGCGCGAGATTCTCGAAGAGCGCGGCAAAGCGATTCTCGACGATTTTCGCGAAACTTGCGGGAGCAAGGGGCTTCGCTGCCAGACATTTCTCGACATGGGACTGATCGCCAACGAGATTTGCGAGCGGGCGAAAACCGCCGACCTAGTCGTGATCGGTCATCGCGGCGTCAATGAAGAATTCTCCACCGGCTTGCTCGGTACCACCGCGGAAAGCATCACGCGCAAATGTCCGAGGCCGATTTTTGTTTCGACCAAGCAGTTCAAAGCGATTGAACGACCGTTGCTCGCTTACGACGGCAGCCAGCGCGCTAGCTCGGCGATGGAGTCCGCGGCGGAATTTTGCACGGTTCTGGGCTTGCCTCTGACGGTCCTTACCATCGCGCGCGAAACCGCCCTGGCGGAGAACATCGTGCGGCGCGCCAAGGGATATCTTGGCTCCTATGCCATCGAGGCGAACTACGAGACCGCCCAGGGTTTTCCCGAGCAAAAAATCATCGAGCGGTTGACCCAGCTAAAATCCGACCTCTTGTTTATCGGCGCTTACGGCCACCGCCGCATCATCGAGATGGTGCTCGGTAGCGCCACAGAATATGTCCTGCGTAACGCACCCTGTCCGGTGTTCATGAATCGCTAAGCGCTGGCACAAAGCCCCAGCCGTCAAAAAATCAAAGTCTTGGGATCAAAGTCGTGAAATTTGTTGCCGCCGCCGTGCAGATGGTCGCTTCGGATGACAAGGCGGCCAATCTTAAAGAAGCGGAACATTGGATTCGTCGCGCCGCAGGACGAGGCGCACGGGTAGTGGCGCTGCCGGAGGTATTTATTTGGCGCGGCAGCAAGCAATTGGAACGGGAGTTCGCCGAACCGATTCCCGGGCCGACATCGACGCGGCTTGCCGATCTGGCACGGAAGCTCGGCATTTATCTCCTCGCCGGCTCGATTCTCGAAGCGATCCCCGAAAGTACGCAAGCTTACAACAGCAGTTTGCTCTACGATCCTAGCGGCAGCCTGATCGCGCGTTACCGCAAGATCCATTTGTTCGATGTCGATCTCGCCAACGGCGTTTCTTTGCGCGAGTCCGAAACCCGCGCCCATGGCGCCGCGGTGGTCGTCGCGCCAACCGAATTGGCGACCATGGGATTGTCGGTCTGCTACGACCTACGTTTTCCTGAACTCTATCGCGCTCTCGCCGACGGCGGCGCACAGTTAATCTTCGTTCCCTCGGCTTTCACCGCTTTCACTGGTGCCGCCCATTGGGAAACGTTGCTGCGCGCCCGCGCCATCGAAAACCAAGTTTATGTGATCGCCGCCGATCAGTTCGGCAAGAGCGCCAAGAGTTTTACGACCCATGGCCACTCGATGATCGTCGATCCGTGGGGCAAGGTATTGGCTGAACTCGCCGATGGAGCCGGAATTATCGCCGCTGAGATCGATCTCGACTACCTCGCCAAAGTGCGCGCCGAATTGCCGGCATTAAAGCATCGCCGGCTGTAATTAGTTCTCGCTGAAAAAGTCAGAATGTTCTTGGGTAAGAATCCGCGATTGATGTAAAACAAGTTATGCGCAAAGCAATTTCTCAGCAAATGAGTTTGGGCGATGGCTTTATCGATCCGAGTTTGTATCAGTTGGACGAAGAGCTCAAGAAAGTGGACGAGCTTCTGAGCCAGGGCCAGTTGCTCAAGCCGTTTGAAGAAGTCTTCGATCAGAGTATGGG
>Ga0209726_10005941_pt1 | contig 14467 bp, 11 predicted proteins | sample Subgrocontami54m_FD_187453 | JGI IMG/M metagenome (GOLD analysis project Ga0209726, IMG submission 187453) | Subsurface groundwater microbial communities from S. Glens Falls, New York, USA - GMW46 contaminated, 5.4 m (SPAdes) (version 3) | ecosystem: Environmental > Aquatic > Deep subsurface >... | reverse complement strand
TCCCCCACCGTGAACCATCTCCCATCAACCATAACCCATCCCCGCCTCTCCGCCCTCCGCCTCTTCAATAGTAGTAGCTGGTGTCCGGGCTGGGGCCGCCCTGCGCGCGCTTTTTGATTTGCGCCTTGGGCCAGCTCTTGAGGCTGCCATCGGCGTAGCCGACGGGCTGATCAGGCGTGACCGACCAGGCCCAGAGTGGCTTGCTCGTCGTGCCGCCGCCGTGCCGGCCGAGATGCCCCACGTCCCACAAGGCGGTGCCGGGCGTGTCGCTGACGCGGTGCGTGATGAACGCGCGCGCGCTCTCACACTCGTTGGCGTTTTGTGGCCAGGCGGGTTCCTTATCCGGCGCGTTGGGATCGGTGCTGCCGCTGAGGGAGAGGAATTTCATGCGCGGGAAATTCGCCAGCCACATGTACGGCGTATAAACGTACGGTTCTCTGGTTTCCCAACCACCGTAGCCGGTGCCGACACCCGCGAACGGGCTGCCGTACGTTGGCCACTTCTTCGCGAACGAGCTCGTGATCGGGCAGATCATGATCCACGTGTTCTTCACGTAAGTGCCCTTCATCGCGTTGACGATGCTCTGTCTGTCGGTGACGGGCGTGCGTTGGTAATCCGGGCTGGCGTCGTCGTGGAAGGGGAACCGCGCCGCGTTGTCGTCGGCGTACATGATCTGGCAGAGGTACTGTTGGCGGATGTTGTTCCAGCAGGCGCCTTTCTTGCCGGTGTATTTGCTGCGGGCCAGCGCGGGCAACAACAGGCCCGCCAGGATGGCGATGATCGCGACGACCACCAGCAGCTCGATCAGAGTGAAACCCACGTTCTGGTTGCGCGTTTTCATACTAACTGTTTGGACTCTTAGACGTGTCGCAAATCCGGGCTGGTTTGGCAACCGAAATCCCGCACGAGATCCAGTCGGCGGTTTACCGTAATCCAGCATCGTTAGCCGCGCAGGGTGCGACCCCATGTCTGCGAGAGCGCACTCTCTCCACTCCTGGCCACTGCACTCTGCCTTGCTCTCCAATCGCCGAAATGCCTCCGGCGGCGCGCCGACAGTGGCCACCCGCGCCTCGAAGAGATCACTGGCGATCAGCAACTGGTTCGTGTGGAAGAGCCGCTCCACGCCCTCGCTTTCGGTGTGGAGCGCGGGGAAAAGGTCCTGGCGCTGGTTCGTGCCGCGCAGGAGCTGATTGATGGCTTCCTGCAAGGCTGCCTTGGCTAGGTTCCCGAAGGGACAAGCCCCTCGGTTTAGCCTCCACCTTCTGACCCCGCGCGGACGGGACCAGGTGGAGAGGTGGAGTTGGCAGTTCGTTTGCCATTCGACATCCACAGGCACGTTCATCCTTCGACTCACGCCCCTCTCTCAGCGGGAGAGAGCAGGGGTGAGGGAAAGCCCGACCTCTCGCCAGTACGGCACCATCTTCTCGGCCACTTTCCCCACAACTCTGCAAAAAGCATTCGTCGGGCTTCGGCCTTTCGCCCTCGCGGCGGTTCCGCTATAACCGCCGCGCATGTTTGAACTGCTCAAGACCGATCCCGACACGAAGGCCAGGCTCGGCCGCCTCACCACGACGCACGGCGTCATCGACACGCCCGTCTTCATGCCCGTCGGCACGCAAGGCAGTGTCAAGGCCCTGGATCCGCGCGAGCTTCGCGAGATGGGCACGCAGGTCATCCTCGGCAATACGTATCACCTGAAAATCCGGCCGGGTCTGGAGATCATCCGCGCGGCGGGCGGTCTCCACCAGTTCATCAACTGGCCGCACCCGATCCTCACGGACAGCGGCGGCTTCCAGGTCTTCAGCCTCGCGAAGATTCGGAAGATCAAGGCGCATGGCGTCGAGTTCCGCTCGCATCTCGATGGCTCGCTGCTCTTCCTCGGCCCGAAGGAAGCGATGGAAATCCAGCGCGAACTCGGCTCCGACATCGCGATGGTCTTCGACGAATGTCCGCCGCATGGTTGTCCGCCCCGCGAAGTCCGCGCGGCCGTCGATCGCACGATCCGCTGGGCGGAGGAGTGTCGTGCCCAGCCGCGCGCGCCGGGCCAACTCGTCTTCGGCATCGTGCAGGGCGGCGCGAACGCGGCGCTCCGTGAGGAATGTGCGAAGCGCATCGTCGCGCTCGGCTTCGACGGCTACGCCATCGGCGGCGTCAGCGTGGGCGAGCCGGAGCCGGAGATGATGAAGGCCATTGAGCTGACCGAACCGTTCCTCCCGCCGCGCCTGCCGCGCTACGCGATGGGCCTCGGCACGCCGGCGCAGATCGTCGAGCTGGTCGCGCGGGGCGTGGACATGTTCGACTGCGTGCTGCCGACGCGCGTCGCCCGCAACGGCACGGCCTTCACGCGCAAAGGTGCCGTCAGCATCAAGGCCGGCTTTAACAAAGCGGACTTCCGGCCGATCGAAGAAAGCTGCGACTGCTTCGCCTGCCAGCGCTTCACGCGCGCCTACCTCCGCCACCTGCTCAACGTGAACGAGATCCTCGGCCTGCGGATGCTCAGCGTCCACAACAGCCACTTCTACCTGCAGGTCATGGCCGAGATTCGCTCACACCTCACGGCCGGCACCTTCGCTGATTTCCGTCGCGAGTTCATCCGCGAGTACATTCCCACGAAACGCGTGCTGGCTGGGCGGATGGCAGACTAGCGTCGTAAAGGGGTCAGTCCCGCACAATCGGGCATTTATGGATTGACAGAATGAGGCGCGCGGGCAAGCTCAGGTCATGGCTCGCAAACTCAGAGTGGAATATCCTGGGGCAATTTACCACGTCCTGAACCGGGGTGACCGGCGCTAGCCGATTTTCCAGGACGCCGCGGATCGGCAGTGCTTTCTGGAAACCTTGGGGGAGGGCTGTGCCAAGACCGAGTGGCAAGTCCACGCCTACTGCCTGATGGGAAATCATTTTCATCTGGTGATCGAGACGCCCCAAGGCAACTTGGTCGCCGGCATGAAATGGTTTCTTGGGACGTACACTTCCCGGTTCAATCGCCAGCACAAGCTCTTCGGGCATCTTTTTAGCGGACGTTACAAGTCGCTGATCGTGGACGGCAGCGGCAACGGATACTTGCATACGGTCTGCGACTACGTGCATCTGAATCCCGTGCGGGCAAACCTGATCGGCACCGAGGCGCCACTGCGAGCTTACCGGTGGAGCAGCTTTGGGGAATACCTCAAGCCGCCCGGCCAACGGCCCGCGTGGCTGCGCGTGGACCGGCTGTTGGGCGAGATGGGCATCCCCAAAGACAGCGAGGCGGGGCGAGCGCAGTTTGAACAGCGGATGGAAGAGCGGCGGCGCGGGAACGATCCGACGGAATGGAAGGCCTTGCGGCGCGGTTGGTGTTTGGGCGAGGAACAATTCCGGGCGGAATTGCTGGAAGAGATGAGCGCGAAGATGGGAAGGCATCATGGCGGCAGCGTGCGAACCGAAACTGCCCAGGCCAAAGCCGGGCGGATCGTGGCGGAAGAATTACGGCGCCGCGGCTGGATCCCGGCGGAATTGGCGCGCCGGCGCAAAGGCGATGCGGCGAAGATTCAATTGGCGCAGCGGTTGCGGAGCGAAACGACGATGACGTGGGGCTGGCTCGCCGCGCGCCTGGAGATGGGCACGGCGGGTTACGCGGCCAATTGCCTCCGGAAAGTGTGACTCATGTCCGACATGCGAAAGTGCGGGACTGACCCCTTTAAGCCGCACGGGACTAAAGCTTCTTGTCGGGGATTCGCGTTGACAGTCCAGGTGGCCGCGACAAGCTTATTGGCATGGCACTCTTCGTAAGTGACTTGGAACAACTCGGACAAACAGCCTTGGCGGAGTTCAATCAGGATATCGCCCAGCTTGGCGGAGCTGATGAAGAGAACCTTGAGCGGCAAATCGAGCGTCTTGAGGCCAAACTGGAGCAGCTTTACGCCGTCGCTGCGACGATGGCTCAACGCGAAGAAACTCTGGAAGGCGTCGCCGCCATCTGGGCCAGGATGGTTTTCGTCTGCGACAGCAGTGCGGTGGCCGTCTCAGAGCTGCTGGAACAGCATCCGGCTCAGAGCGTCAGCCACGATCGGATTCTCGATATTCGCAACGCGTGCGAAGAAAACCGCGCCTTGCACGCATGATCGCGCGCGAGCAATTGGCCGCGCTGGCCGAGCTCTACGATCAATACCAAAACTCGCTCCGGCCACTTTCTCCTGCACGCGCCGCGGCCGGTCAGGCTTTCAAAGGACTACTCGCCGCGCTGCATGCTACGCACGTCGCGGATGTGGCGTTCGAGGCCTTCCGCCGAGAGACGATTCTGCGGTGCCGGGATTACCTCCGGAAGAACAAGCCTGCTTGAGATTTCCGGGTGCCCGTCCGGTTGTCGCTTGGAGGTCGGGGCGGAGAGGTCGAGAGGCCGGCCTGAAGAACGTAAAGCTTGCCAAACCCCGCTTCGTGCCTAGATTGTCCCCTTTCTGAAAACGACCGACATGAGTTTTGACGCATTGAGCGGGCTGCTGGCGATGGGGACGCAGCCCACCCAGCCCGGCACCCAGCCCGATCCGAAGGCCCAGATGCTGCAGATGGTGGCGATGCTGGCCTTCTTTTTCGTGCTGCTCTGGCTCACCATGATCCGGCCGCAGCAGAAGAAGGCCAAGGAGCAGGCCGCAATGCTCAAGAACCTCAAGCCGGGCGACAAGGTGCTCACTTCCGGCGGCATCCTCGGAATCGTAGTCAGCATCAAGGACAAGAGCGTCTCCATCCGGTCGGCGGACACCAAACTGGAAATCCTGAAGAGCGCCGTGGCTGAAATCACCGAGCGCGGGTCCAGTTCGAGTGAGTCGTAGTTTTGTCGCGCGCCAATGCAGGTGACCTTCCCCGTCTTTGCCATGAACCGGAGCGCCGATCTCCGATCCGGCGTGCTCCGTCTTACTCCTCGGGCTCCGGGATGGGCGGCATTTCCGGCACCAAACCGTAGCGCAGATTTCCAATCTGCCGTCTCGCGGGTTTCCAACCTGCTGGGGCTTGAACCAACAACGCCGGCCTGTTCTCAATCGAACGCTCTGCCGATAGGAAATCGGCGATACAGCAGATTGGAAATCTGCGCTACGATGAAGTCTCATCCAGCCCGCGGCTTACTTTGCAGCTCCACTGCGCCGGGTCGGAGACCGGCGCTCCATCGGACGGAGGAGTTGGTTCCGTGCGCGGTCCCTCGGCGCGCGCGCCGGGGACGCTGCCTCACTTTCTAGTTCCATGAAAAACAAAGCCTTTTGGTTCGTCTTTACCATCTTCTTCGTCGCCTGGGCGCTCTACGAGCTGTACCCGCCGACGGGCCGGAACTTGATCGAGGTCTTTGAAACGGAGGCGCGCAACACGGACACGAACCTGCCGCCCGCCGCGGCCCAGGAGCGCCTGCAAAAGATCGTCGCCGACGCGCGCAAGCTCGAACAGGAGAAGCCCGATCGCACGTTCGCCAACTTGCGTGAGGCGATCGGCACGAACGTCATCACGAACTACTTTGCCTACATCGACGTGAAGACGGAGCGGGACACCACACGCGCGGTCCTCAATCGCCTGCAAGTGGAAGCCGCTGGTCGCATCAAATTGGGCTTGGACCTGCAAGGCGGCACCTCATTCCTGGTGATGATGGACACCAACGCGCTGAAGTCGCTCGACGACCGCAGCCGCGCATTGGAGCAGGCCGTCGAGGTGTTGCGCCGGCGTGTCGATCGCTTCGGCGTCGCCGAGCCGCTCATCCAACCCGCCGGGGAAGATCGCATTCTCATCCAGTTGCCCGGTTTGTCTGAAGCCGAGAAGGAGAGCGCGAAAAACCAGATTCAGAAGGCGGCCTTCCTCGAATTCCGCATGGTGCATCCGGACAGCGATGAGCTGGTGTCGCAGGGCGTGATCGAGCCCGGTTATGAGGTTTTACGCCAGCCCCACAAAGACCGGGATGGTCGCGAAATGCTCATCCCGTACCTCGTCAAAAAGAAGCCAGAACGGGGCCTGACGGGCAAGCACGTCAAACGCGCCATGCCTTCGCGGGATCCGATGACCGGCGAGCTGGAAATCGATTTTACCCTGAATGACGAAGGCGGTCGCCTGTTCGCCGACATCACAAAGGAGAACATCGGTCGTCAATTCGCCATCGTCCTGGACGGAGAGCTGTATAGCGCGCCAGTGATTCAGACCGAGATACCCAACGGGCGCGCGCGCATCACGGGCCGGTTCGGGCTCAAGGAAGCCCAAGAGCTGGCGAACGTGCTGGAGAATCCGCTCGAAGCCCCCGTGAAAATCGTCGAGGAGCGGGGCGTCGATCCGTCGCTCGGCAAAGATTCCATTCGCAGTGGCGTCAAGGCGGCGCTCATCGGCACGGTGGCCGTAGCGGCCTTCATGTTGGTTTATTATCTCTTCTGCGGCCTCGTGGCCAATGTCGCGCTGATCTTGAACATCTTTATCTTGCTGGGGGTGATGTGCTCGGTCGGCACGACACTGACCTTGCCCGGCATTGCCGGCGTCGTGCTCACCATCGGCATGGCGGTCGATGCCAACGTGCTGATCTTCGAGCGCATCCGCGAGGAACTGGCCGCCGGCAAATCGTTGCGCGGCGCGCTCAACGCCGGCTACAGCCGCGCGTTTGGCACGATCTTCGACTCGAACCTGACGACGTTGATCGCTTCGATCATTTTGATTTTCATGGGGACTGGCCCGGTCAAAGGCTTCGGCGTGACGCTGACGATCGGTGTGTCCGTCAGCATGTTCACCGCGCTGATCGTGACGCGGTTCATGTTCGACTGGCTGCTGGCGAAGAACTGGCTCAAGGGGATGCCCATGTTGCATGTTGTGCGGGGAACGAAGTTCGATTTTATGCGCTGGGCCAAGCCGGCGTTCGCGCTTTCGTGGACGCTCATCATCATCGGCATCGGCTGGGGTTTGGTGCGTGGCAAGGAGGCGCTGGGGGTGGATTTCGCCGGCGGCGACCGCCTGACGCTGAGCTTCGCGCAGGAGGTGCCGGTGGACAAACTCCGCGAGGCGTTGAAGGCCATCGGCGAGAGCGACGTCCAGATCAGCTACGAGCGAGAGGTCGGCGTGGGCGCAAAAACCCTGCGCATCACGACGGCCTTCGATAAAGGCAACACGGTGTACAGCGGGCTTCAGCAGAAGTTCCCGGAGGCCAAGTTCGACCGCAAGGCGATCGACAAAGTGGGCGCAGTGGTCGGCAAGGAAATTCAGAAATCGGCCCTCATTGCCGCCCTGTTGGCGCTGTTCGGCATCCTGGTCTATGTCGCTTTCCGTTACGAGTTCTCCTTTGCGGTCGGCGCGGTGGTCGCCATCCTCCATGACATCCTGATGACGATGGGGTGGTTTTTCTTGTCCGGTCGCGAACTGAGTGCGCCCATCGTGGCGGCCATCCTGACGATCATCGGCTTCTCGATCAATGACACGATCGTGATCTTTGACCGGATTCGGGAGGACTTGAAGCTCGGCATGCGCGGCACGTTCAGGGAGGTGATGAACCAGGCGCTCAACCAGACGCTGAGCCGCACGCTGATCACTTCGGGCACGGTGTTCCTGTCCACCTTGTCGCTCTATATCTTCGGCGGCGGCGTGATCAACGACTTCGCGTTCACGTTCCTCGTGGGCATCATCACCGGCACCTACTCGAGCATCTACATCGCCAGCGCGCTGGTCCTCTGGTGGCACAAAGGCCAGCGGCCCGATCTCGGCAGCGGCGCGCGCGTGATGATGGAGCCGGCGGGGCCGGCCCCTGCCCACCCGTGACCGTCCGGCGGAGAAACCTGTTCTCCGAACCTGCGCCTGCCCCTGGGACGGTAACGGAGAGCCGAGCCTGCGGCTGGTGTTTGGCGTTGTTCACTGCGGAATTGCGACCGCGTTCCAACTCATGCTTGCGCTGACCGAAATCACGCCGTGGCATTGGGTCGGCTTCGTTTGCGCGATTCTGATTTTCCTCGGGCTGGACCTCGGCGTGTTCCATCGCCAGGCGCGGGTCGTCCGGTTCCGGGAGGCCCTGGCCTGGACGGCGGTCTGGTTCACGATGGCGATGGTGTTTGCCTACGCCATCATCCGGCCGCAGATGGGCGGCAAGTATCCCGTCCTGTTCGTCACCGGCTACATCACCGAGCTGTCGCTGTCCATGGACAACGTCTTCGTGATCGCGCTGATCTTCGCTTACTTCCGGGTCCCGACGGAGTATCAACACCGGGTGCTGTTCTGGGGGATTGTGGGCGCGCTGGTCATGCGCGGCGCGATGATCGGCGTCGGCGTGGCCGTCATCAACGCGTTCACCTGGATGCTCTACGTCTTCGGCGCGTTCCTCATCTATAGCGGCATTCGCATGAACTTCACGGAAGAAGAGGGCGTTCACCCCGAGAAGAATCCGGTCATCCGGCTGGCCCGCAGACTGTATCCGGTGACGACGACCTTCGAGAGCCAGAACTTCCTGACCGTGGAAAGCGGGCGGCGCGCGTTGACGCCGCTGGCCCTGGTGCTCCTGATGGTGGAGACGACCGACCTCGTGTTCGCGGTCGACTCGATCCCGGCGATCTTCGCGTTCACGACGGACCCGTTCATTGTTTTCACGTCGAACGTGTTTGCCATTCTCGGCCTGCGCTCGCTCTACTTTGTGCTGGCCGGCGCGATCGGGTATTTCCGCTACTTGAAGGTCGGCCTGTGCGTCGTGCTGGTGTTCATCGGGGTCAAGATGCTGCTCGACCCGCACATCAAACCGGAGGAAGCGCAGCTCAAGAAGCCTCTGTGGTTCCAACTCGAGATCGAGCCAAACGTCTCTCTCGCCGTGGTCGCCAGCATCATCTTTGTCTCCATCCTCATCTCCGTCTTCGCGGCGCGCACCGAGCGCAAGGCCGGCCGCGGGAATGATCTCAGCGGCGGCGCGATGCCGTCGTGAGCCGGAGCCACGGTTGAGACGGCGCTCGTCATCGAGGCCATCCATGCACCACGTCCCGCTCTCGCAGAACCTCGAGGAAATCCTCGCCGGCCCGGCGCTGGCAGCGGACTTCACCGTGGCGCGGCTGCTGGAACACACGCACGGCCGCGGGCTTTACCTGGTGATCGTGTTCTTCTGCCTGCCGTTCATCATGCCGATTTCCATTCCGGGTTTCAGCACGCTCTGCGGGCCGGTGATCGGTTTTCTGGCTCTGGGCCTGGCCCTGCGCCTGCCACCCTGGCTGCCGCGTTTCATCGCCGCGCGCCCGCTTTCCTCCACGCGCCTCCACAAGGTGCTTCGCGCCAGCGTCAAGGTCTTGCGCTTCGTGGAGAAGTGGATCAAACCGCGCCGCTCGGCGTGGATGGCGTGGCGGCCCGTGCAAGTCGGCAACGCGCTGGCGGTGGCTTTTTTCGCGGCGCTGCTGGCGCTGCCGATCCCGCCGCTCATCCCGTTCACGAACATGTTTCCCAGCTACGCCATCATCGTAATCGCACTGAGCATGATGGAGGAAGACGGCGTGATGATCTGGGCCGGCTACACGGCGGGCCTGGGCACGATCGGGTATTTCGCCTTCTGCGCCGATAAGATCGGGCACGCGCTGGCGCGCTGGCTCGGACCTGGGGCCTGAACCGATGGACTACCGTTGGTCACTCGCGCCGCCGCAGCCGCTGTTGGCCGAGGGCTTGGTGAAGGAACTCCGCGTCTCGCCCTTGCTCGCGCAGTGCCTGCTCAATCGCGGCGTGAGCGAGGCGGCCAGCGCCGCGCTCTTCCTTGAGCCGCGCCTTAAGAACCTCGCCGACCCGTTCCTGCTGCCGAACATGGCGGCCGCCGTGGATCGGCTCTTCGCCGCGCGCGCGAAGGGCGAATCGCTCGTGATCTTCGGCGACTACGATGTGGACGGTGTGACCGCGACGGCGCTGCTGGTCGAGGTGTTCACGGCGCTCGGCTGGCGGGTGAACTACTACTTGCCGCATCGCCTGGACGAAGGCTACGGCCTCAGCCAGGACGGCGTCGAAAACTGCCTCGCGAAGTTTCCCACCACGCTCCTGGTGGCTGTCGATTGCGGCTCGACGGCGCGCGCGCAAGTCGAGTGGCTGCGCGAACGAGGAGTCGATGTGCTGGTGTTCGACCATCACCAGGTATCGGAGCCGCCGCCGCGGGTCGTCGCGTTGGTGAATCCGCAACTGCAAGCTAGAACAGGCGTCCCGCCGGGTCCGAGCGCGGAGGGGGCGGAAGAGCCGACTGTTGTTGCCGAACGCTCCGTCGCCCCACCGCTGGGAGCGGACAGGCCGGAGGCCCGACCGACGTTTCTCGAACTCTGCTCAGTCGGTCTTGCCTTCAAGCTCGCGCACGCACTGGTCAAACGCGGTCGCCAGCTCGGTCTCCCCGCCGCGCAGGAGTTCGATGTGCGTCCGCTTCTTGACTTAGTAGCACTTGGGACTATCGCGGACATCGTGCCGCTGACGGGTGAAAATCGGATTCTGGTTGCCACGGGTCTCGAACGTCTGCGCACCACGCAACGGCCCGGCCTGCGGGCCTTGAAGGCCGTCGCGCAGGTCAGTGAACCCATCGGCGGCTACGAAGTCGGCTTTCAACTCGGTCCGCGGCTCAACGCCGCGGGCCGACTCGAGAACGCCGCCGAAGCCCTCCAACTGCTCCTCGCGCGCGACGTGGCCGAGGCCGACCCCATCGCGCGCAGCCTCGACATGCGGAATCGCGAGCGTCAGCAGATCGAGCGCAACATCGCCGAGCAAGTCATCGGCGCGGTGCGGGCGCGATTCAAGCCAGAAACGGACTACGTCATCGTCGAAGGCCAGATGCTCTGGCACATCGGCGTGGTCGGCATCGTCGCCTCGCGCGTGCTGCGGGAGTTCTATCGGCCCACGCTGATCCTCGGCGGCGACGGCCACGCCTGGCGAGGATCGGGCCGCAGCATCGAGGGCTTCGATCTCGCCGCCGCGTTGCGCGCGTGCGACGACCTGTTGCTCCGCCACGGCGGCCACGCGATGGCGGCGGGCCTGAGCTTGCGGCCGGAGAACGTCGATGCCTTGCGCGTGCGCCTCAATGACTTTGCCCGCCGCGCGATCCAGCCTGACCAGTTGCAGCGGCCGTTGCGGCTCGATGCCGAGGTCGCCTTGGCCGACTTGAGCGTGGAGAGGCTGAAGGAATTGGACCGGCTCGAGCCGACGGGGCAGGGGAATCCCCCGGTCCAGCTCGTCGTGCGCAACGTCACACTCAAGTGGCCGCCGCAGCGCATCGGCCGCGACAAACAGCACGCCAAGCTCTGGGTCACCGACGGCACCCTTGTCCACGAAGTCGTCTGGTGGAACTGCGCTGACGAGCCGCTGGCTTCCGGACGCTTCGACCTCGCCTGCGCCCCGCAGCTCAACGAGTACAACGGCCGCGAGTCCGTGCAGTTGAAGTTGCTGGCGTGGCACGCCGCCTGATCGTCTCCTTCGCTCGTGTAGCGTCACGCCTCGCTCTCGTCGAATCGCCGGGCGCGAGGCAAACCAGCGAACCAAGCCGCGTACAGCAGTCTGCTCCGTACGGAACGAGGTAACCGGCCGCACGGCCAGTCCGCACGAAGCCCCCGAGTGGTGACGTTCCATGGGCGGCGGGCAGAGGAACTTCAACAGGCTGTCAGCGCCAGAAAGAAAGAGGCCGATCCACTTCTGGATCGGCCCCGCAATGAGACGAAGGGTGGGAGTTTTCGCCTGGCGCGCTCTTCGCGATTCCTGACCGACCACTGCCTTTACCTCCTGGACGCGCGAACCACTCACCGACCTCGCCGATGTCGAACGCCGCCCTGACGCCCCATGGGACAGCGTGCTCCGCGTGGACCTCGGGAACCTCACCGAAGAAGCCGGCGCTGCGCTGCTCCATCACGCCGGCGCCCAACGCACCTTCCCTCCTCGGGCAGAAAACGTGATCTGCGAAAATACTTTTCTCCGCGCCCGCCGCAGTTACCCTCCCATGGAACACAGCAAAGCGACCATGACTCGGAACTCTCCCGCGAAACGAATTCGCAGGCTCCGCCGGATTGAGCCATGAAATCCCGCCCCACCATCTTCCTCAGCGGCGGCAGCAGCGAGTTTGGTTCCTTCCGCGATGCGGTGGAGAACGAGATCGAGATGAAGGGCTGCTTCGCTGAGAATCAGCCTGGCTTTCCGCCGGACTATCACACCGTCGAGGAGATGCTCCGCCGCAAACTGCACGATGCTGACGCCGTGGTTCACATCGTCGGCTTCCGTTTCGGCGCGGAACCGAATCAGCGCCCGACCGGCATCCCGCGGCGCTCCTACACGCAGATGGAGTTCGACATCGCGCGGGAGATGGAGAAGCCGGTTTTTGTCTTCCTCTCCAAGGACGCCTCGATTCGCCAGCCGCCCGACCCGCAGGAAAAGCCCGAGGACGCCGACGCCACCGCGCTCCAGCTTGCGCATCGCGAAGCGGTCACGAAGACCAACCACCTCTACTACTTCTTCAAAGACCGAGCCGAGTTGTGCAAACTCGTCGCCGAGATTCCCATCGTCGCCGCCGCAGGCTTCCGCGCCGACATCTCCCGCATCGTCAAATATGCCCCCGCCGAACTCATCGGTCGCGAAGCCGAGACCAAGCTTCTCGATGACGCCTGGCTGAAAGTCCGCCGCGCGGAATCCCCGCGCCCCCACATCCTCACCTTCGTCGCCCTTGGCGGCGAGGGGAAGACCTCCCTCGTGGCCAAGTGGGCGGCGGAACTCGCCGCGCAGGACTGGCCGGGCTGCGACGCCGCCTTTGCGTGGTCCTTCTACAGCCAGGGCACGCGCGAGCAACTGGCCGCGTCCTCCGACCTGTTCCTCAAGGAGAGCCTCACCTTCTTCGGCGACGATGCGGACAAGACCTTCGCCGCCAGCAACGCCGGCGCGTTCGAGAAAGGCCAGCGCCTCGCCCGCCTCGTGGGCCAGCGGCGCAGCCTCCTCATCCTCGACGGCCTCGAGCCGCTGCAATACGCGCCCACCGCGCCCACGCCGGGCCAACTCAAGGACCAGGGCATCGCCGCGCTGCTGCGGGCCTTAGCCGCCGCCAGCCACGGCCTGTGCGTCGTCACCACCCGGTATTCGCTGCCGGACCTGAAGGCGTTCTGGCAGACCACCGCGCCGGAGGTGAAGCTGCTGCGCCTGTCCCGCGACGCCGGCGTGCATCTGTTGAAAACCCTCGGCGTGCGCGGCACGGCGAAAGAATTCGCGGCGCTGGTCGAAGACGTGAAAGGCCACGCGTTCACGCTGACCCTGCTCGGTGGATTCCTGAAACGCGCGTTCCACGGCGACATCCGCCAGCGCGACCGCGTCGAAGACCGCCAACCCGCCAACCAATGCCCCGCCGGCACGAACACCGATGTGGGCGAGAAAATCGAATTGCACGCCGAGTCAATCCTGAGTAACCATTTCACATCATGGGCGTATTTATAAGCTGGGCAATTGAAGGCTCGGTCAGCCACCGCATGGCAATCCATATCAAGGAGTGGCTGCCCAATGTTTTTTTCGGGCAAGTCGAATGTTTCGTGTCCAGCACCGACATCTTAGCCGGAAGCGTTTGGCTCAGGGAACTGTTCACCAGATTGGAAAGCTCACAGGCTGGGATAGTATGCGTCACCCGGGAGAGCCTTACTCGGGGCTGGATGCTCTTTGAGGCCGGCGCTCTCGCCAAGATGATTGGCACCGAGTCTCAGCGAGTTTGCCCTCTCCTCCTCGACCTTGACCACAACGATCTCCAAGGTCCACTGGCAGCATTCCAATGGAAGGAGGTCAAGCCTGATGCTGAAGATGTCTCGAAAGAGCAAGTCTTGGCGCTTGTGAAAATGGTGAACGAGAGTATTGAAACATCCAAGCAACTGCCCGAACAGCGTCTCTTGGCACAGTTTACCGCATTCTGGCCGCAGTTCTGGAAAGCCTACACGGACCTGCGCGCGTCCCAGAACATTGCGACGCCCCACGCACCAGTCCAAACTGGGACCAATGAAATCCTCCTGGAGATGCGAGCAGGATTTCGCCAGATGCTCAACATGCTTGAGCGGGAGCAGCGGATTGAGGTCCAGGTCGAGTGTCCTTCCTGCGGCACGGCGGTTGTCGGCGAGTTCTACGATGCGACCGGGGCTACGCGACATTTTACATGTGGAAATTGCCATGCGCGATTCATAGCCCATTTGGATTCAGATCATCATGCGCGCGCGAAAGTCCTGACCTCTGGCGCGATGCCTGCGCCCATTGCTTCTACTCGCTCGGAAGCGCTACAGGTCTCGTGCCCGTCTTGCGGCGGCGCTCAAGTCGAGACATTCATGGTTGTGCCCGGCTCGACACGTCATCTGACGTGCATGCATTGCGGTGAACCCTTTGTCGCTCATAGGATGTCTGACGGCACATCAAAGTCGAGGCGACTAGGCGTTGGAACATCGCAGCCGACCACATCTGAAGGATTCCTCCGAAGGACGAGTTTCTGGGTCAATCCAGACAAAGTGGCTCATTTTATTTCGAAAGCTTGTGAAGCGGATGCCGCGTTGTCTCA
>Ga0209726_10005932_pt1 | contig 14478 bp, 12 predicted proteins | sample Subgrocontami54m_FD_187453 | JGI IMG/M metagenome (GOLD analysis project Ga0209726, IMG submission 187453) | Subsurface groundwater microbial communities from S. Glens Falls, New York, USA - GMW46 contaminated, 5.4 m (SPAdes) (version 3) | ecosystem: Environmental > Aquatic > Deep subsurface >... | reverse complement strand
CCGGTCAGCAGACGGTCTTTGGCGCCTTCGTCGGTATTCCGTCGCCGGGGGTGGTTGAACTCCTGGCGTACGCCGGACTCGACTTCGTCGTCATTGACGCCGAGCACGGCCCCATGGATATCGGCAGCATCGAGCACATGGTCCGGGCCGCCGATGCTGCCGATATAGATGCCTTTGTTCGCATACTGCGGATTGATGCGGCGGAAATCGCCCGATACCTGGATATCGGTGTGCTCGGAATACAGATCCCCCACGTGGACGCGCCGGAGGACCTGCGGGCCGTGGTCCAGGCGGTGAAATATCATCCCGAGGGAATGCGCGGAATGGGATTCGCTAGGGTGGCGCGCTTCGTCAGCGCCCCGAAGGGCCGGGCCGACTATATGGCCTGGGCGAACCGGGAAACGATGGTCATCTGCCAGGTCGAGAGCAGGCGAGCTTTGGACTGCCTTCCGGACCTGCTGCAGGTGGAAGGGGTCGATGTCTTATTCATCGGTCCCTCCGACCTGTCCCAGAGCCTGGGATATCCCGCTCAGCGCAAGCACCCTGTGGTGCAAGGAGCTATCGACAAAGCTATAACGGAGATCCGCGCCGCGGGTAAAATCGCGGGGACTACCGCTGTAGACATGCAAGCGGACATGGCCAAAGGGGTCCGCTATTTCACCGGGCTGGATGCTCGAATGCTCCTGAACGGGGCGGGCCAGTTCCTGGAACAGGGACGGGCCGCGGAACGGGCTCGAAGGCGCTAGGACGTCGCCATATCCAGGTCGTCGTTGATCTGGATAACCTGGCCGGTGACGAACGCGGTGTCGTCAGAGGTCAGGAAGGCGCAGAGCTTGCCTATCTCCCCGGCAATTCAGTATCCCGATGGTCCGCTCCTCGGTCTACCTCTTGCGTTTCATGACGGGTCCTCCTCCTGTGTCTTCTACCACGGGAGAACTCTAACAACAAGCGGCGTGGTTTTCGAGGGGAACGTGAAAGGTCATTGACAGGACGACGGAAAGTTCCTACTATGGGAAGAACTGCGGTGGAGGTCGGCATGCCTCCCTCGCAAGTTGATATGGGAATCCCGTTAATCCAAGGGCTGGAAAAGCGTCGCGGAGAAATCTCCATGAAGTTCATGATGGGACTGCATCCCAGGGCCGAGGCGACCACCATCGAATGGGCAAAGACGGCAGAGCAAGTGGGGTTCGATGCTGTGGGCATCGCTGATTCGCAATCGGTATATCAGGATACTTATATTTGCCTCAGTCACGCCGCCAAGGCCACCTCCCGCATTCAGCTTAGCACACGAGTGACGAATCCCGTCACAAGGCATCCTGCGGTAACCGCTGGCTGTGCCGCCACCGTGGACCAAATCTCCGGGGGTCGCATGTGGATCGGGATCGGCACCGGACAGAACTCGACGGTTCAAGTCGGGCTATCCCCGGCCCGACTGAAGGACTTGCGAGAGTACGTCGTAGCGGTCAGAGAGCTTCTGACAAAGGGTACGACGATCTACAAGGGCGCTACCGCCAGGTTCCACTGGTACCACAAGCCAATTCCAATCTACGTCGCCGCTCATGGCCCGCGGAGTTTGGAACTGGCGGGAGAGATCGGTGACGGCGTGATAAGCGGGCTAGGGTTGCGCCCAGTGGACGTGGAATTCGCCTTGGAGCGCATTAGCACGGGAGCGCGCCGGGCCGGGAAGCGCGTTGAGGACCTGGACATCTGGTTTCTCGGCCAGATGCACATCGATAATAGCTACGAAGAAGCACTGAAGCCCATGCTGGGGAGCCTTGCCTCTCGGGCGCAAGAACTGGGGAGAAGGCCGGAAGGTAAGAACCTCCCCGCTAATATGGTACAGCGCTTGCGAGAATACACTGAGCGCTACGACTTCAACGCTAGCGCCGGCGAACGAATTCACGGGGGCGAAACTTCCAACACCCGACTTCTCCACGAACTCGGCATTCTCGACCTCGTGGTGGAACACCTCGGCATCATGGGCACGGGGGAGCAGTGCTTGGCGCGCGTGCGGCAGCTAGAGAAGCTGGGAGTGAAAGGCCTCATCACCAACACCCACATTCTGCCCGATTCCAAGCGGACCGAAATCATAAGGAAATGGTCGGAGAGCGTTATCAAACGCTTGTAGAGCGGTGACAAACGGCTCGAACGGTGCCGTGGAGGGCACAGCCAGACCCTCGATCCCGAAGTCTTGGTGGGAGGGAATTGGGGGAGCAGAACCCGTGAGAGCGAAGGCTGTCCCTCGGACAAGTGTCCAAGCTTGACAAGGGCCTGTGCCCTTGCTACCGTCACCAATATGGATGTGCGAGTCTATTTCAAGAGTGGCTGATCTGCCTGCGGACTGACGAAAGAGTTCCTTTCGCGCCGCGGCGTGCCCTTTGAGGCGAAGGACGTCATCAACGACCCTGCCGCTCTCCGAGAGCTGCAATCGCTTGGGTTCAAGTCGGTCCCGGTTACACTCGTTGGAAACCGCGTCGCGGTCGGTTTCAATCCCAGGGCGCTTTGCCAACTTCTGGGCCTGCGGGCTGAACCCAACGAAGGCACTCGCGATGTGGCGTGGTTTCAGCAAAAGCTGGAGATGCTCCTCGACGCGATGGTTTGCGCTACGCGGCAACTCTCCCCCTCCTTGCTGGACTTGGTCCCGCAGGGCAGTCAGGGCACCCTGCGAGAGCTTATTTATCACGCGCTGAATCAACCCTGGCTGTGCATTAAGACTCTGCAGGGCATCCCTTTCACCCATGAGGCACTGACAAAGCAACCGGAAGAGGCGCGGCGGTTCAAGACGCCGGACGAGCTGGCCAAATTCGGTCAGGGCATAATTGCGGAGACCAGCAGATGGGCCAAAGGGGCGGCGCCAGCCGATTTGCAGAGGCCCATCTCCACGCACTTCGGGGAGATCACCTTTGGCGAGCTGCTGGACGTTTCCGCTCTCGGCCACGCTGCCCACCATCTGAGGCAGATGTACGCAATTTTCGGCCAACTGGGTATCGAGCCGGAAAGCCCCCTCAAGGAGCAAGACCTGAAGGGCATTCCCGTGCCCACCGAGCTTTGGTAGGGCGAGGCTATCTCGGTTCTGGAACCCGTCCCCGGATGGGGAGATCCGGCTTGAAAGCAGGGGATTCCCGCGCCAGCCTGAAAAGGAGCTTGGGCCCCTCCTTTTTCTCAGCAACGGCGTCTCCAACTGTCGCAATCTTTGGGGCGAGTTCCAGGGCTATGGAATCCCGTAACTTCCGCTCAAGGTAAGAGTCAGCCGACTGGGAGGTCCGATGAACAGCAGAGAGATATGCTTTCTACCCATCACCACGGTGGCGAAGCTGCTTCAGAGTCGAAAACTCTCGCCTGTCGAGCTGGTCAACGCCTATATCGAGCGGGTCGATGCTGTGGAGGGCACCGTGAACGCGTACATCACGGTGACCCGGGACGAAGCGCGGGTGGCAGCGCGGGCGGTGGAGGAGGAGATCCGTCGCGGCCAGTACCGCGGTCCGTTGCACGGCGTGCCCATCTCGGTCAAGGACCTTTTTCAGACCAAGGGGATAAGGACCACCTCGGGGACCGAAGTGATGGCCGAGTTCGTTCCGTCGGAGGACGCGACTGTAGTCGCGCGACTTAAAAAGGCGGGCGCTGTCTTCCTTGGCAAGCTCGGCATGAACGAACTGGCCTTGGGCGCCACGGGAGAGAACCCGCACTACGGCGACACTGTGAACCCCTGGGACCCGAAATGTATAAGCGGAGGCTCCAGCGGCGGCTCGGCGGCGGCCACCGCGGCCGGAGAATGCGCCGCCGCTCTGGGAAGCGACACTGGCGGTTCGGTACGTATTCCGTCTGCCCTTTGCGGGGTCGTGGGCCTGAAGCCCACGTATGGCCTGGTGAGTCTGCGCGGCGTCACCCCTTTGTGCCGGTCCCTTGACCACGTGGGCGTCATGGCCCGGACGGTGGAGGACTGTGCCCTCGTCCTGGGGGCTATCGTGGGCTATGATCCTGAAGACACGACATCTGTGGATGCGCTCGCCCCCGATGTCGCCGCCGGCTTGCGGGACGGAGTTAAATCGCTGCGCATCGGCGTGCCGGGAGAACACGCCCGGGACGTCCTGAGTAGCAGCGTGCGGGATGCCGTCAGGCAGGCCGTCGGCGTTCTCGCTGGCCTCGGCGCTTCGGTTGTTGAGGTGCCCGCTTCCCTGTTGTCAGACAGCGTGGATATCGCCTTGCCCATTATGCGGGCAGAGAGCCTGGCCGCTCACGGAGAGCTGCTCCGAGCCCACGGCTCACGGCTGGACCCCAAAGTGAAGCAGCGCCTTGAGGCAGGTCTCACCGTGTCCGCGGTGGACTACATCCGAGCGCAGCAGGCCCGCGCCGCGCTAACCCGCGGAATCCGCAACGCGATGCATCAGGTTGACCTGTTGGCCCTCCCCGTCTGCACCGTCGTCGCCTTTGAGCGCGGTGCAAGCGAGGTAGACGTGGACGGCAGAAAGGTATCGGCCATCGACGCCTTGACTCGACTCACCCGATTTTCCAACTTGACCGGACAGCCTGCGCTAAGCATTCCCTGCGGGTTCTCCAGCGACGGCCTTCCCATCGGAATCCAACTCGTGGGGCGGCCTTTCGAGGAGGCCACGGTCCTCAGGGCCGCGTACGCTTACGAGCAAGCAACCGATTGGCACCAGAGGCATCCTCGCCTCTGAATGCGAATACAGGGGGCACCTCTTATATGGCTCCTCAGCAAATGGCTGCACTCAGGAATGACTTCAGCATTCAGTGTAGTTTAGTTGACATGGAACGCCATGCTCATGTATCTTAGCGCCGTTAAGCGTCGCAAAGAGGACTGGACGACCTCGAGGCGAGGAGGCAGACCATGGGGTCGGAGTTGCTGGGTCTCTCCCCCGCCCGGTGGCAGTTGACGGGGCGGGACTTGCCCTTTCTTTGGGATTTCATAGACGCAGCGGAGAGCCTGGGCTATAACAGTCTATGGTGCAGCGATCACCCCTTACACAGCCGACTGGTCTTTGATCCGATAGCCTTTCTCAGCGCCGCCGCCGCACGTACCCGCAGGATCAGATTGGGTACAAGCGTCATCGTGCTCTCGCTGCGCAATCCTATCCTCACTGCCAAAGAACTGGCAACCCTCGATTTTCTCTCAGGAGGCCGGCTGATCGTCGGAGTGGGCGCGGGAAACCCGAAGCTCCCGGAGTTTGAGGCCTTCGGGATCAGCCCTCGGCAGCGTGGCGCGCGAGTCGATGAGGCCATAGCTCTCATGAGACAGCTATGGCGCAAGAGTCGAGTCACGTATCGGGGGGAGTTTTCTCAGGTGCGCAACATCTCCCTCAAGCCAAAGCCTTTGCAGCGGCCGTATCCCCCCATTTGGATTGGGGGAGGCAGTCCCGCAGCGTTTCGCCGAGTCGGACTCGTGGGGGATGGGTGGCTGGGTTCGAGCGTGACTCCCGACGAAGTGAAAACGGCTATCAAGTCCATTCGGTCTATTGCCAGGCGCGCCGGGCGAAAGGTCCAGCCTGATAGCTACGGCGTGCTTTTGCATTTCAATTGCTGCAAGGATAACCGTACGATTGAGAAGCTTAAGCCCTATCTCCCCTTTGGGCGGAAGGACATTCCGTTGCAGAGGTTCTGCGCCTTAGGATCGGCCGCTCAGGTCGGCGAGCGAGTCCAGGAGTATCTGGACGCAGGCGCAAGGCTGGTGGTATTGCGTCCAGCATGTCCAGCGAGAGAGGCCATGCGCCAGGTAGAAATGGTGAGCAGCGAGATAGCGCCGCGACTCGTCGCCGGCAGGCGGTCCTAGACAAGCGTCCAAGAACGGACATGGCGCCGAATATGGGGTGAGTCGGCGAACGGGCTTGACATGTTTGTGGTCTATACGTCAAACTACAACTGAATGATGTGTTAACAAGCGCAATGCTTATGAAGAGCGACGAAAGAGCGCGAGAAGGAGTGCAATAATGTCTTCGGTCACAGGAGCGGATCTACTGGTAGCCAGCTTGAAGCGGCGCGGCGTGGATACGCTCTTTTTGCTGATGGGCGGTCCCCTGGAGAGCACGGTGAACGGGTGTGCAAAGCAAGGGATGCGTCTGGTGGACACCCGGCACGAGCAGGGCGCGGCGATGATGGCCCACGGCTACGCTCGCGCTTCGGGCCGCCCGGGGGTATGCATGGTGAGCGCGGGCCCTGGCACCACGAACGCCACCACGGGGATATTGAACGCCTTTCTGGACTGTAGCCCCGTGGTGGTCGTGGGAGGGTCAGTGGCCCTTTCTCTTCGTGGCATGGAAGCCTTTCAGGAGACGGACCAGTTGGGCGTGATGAAGCCGCTTACCAAAGCGGCGTGGCAGATACCCTGCGCCGAGCGGATCCCGGCGTACGTCTCCGCAGCCTTCCGGACGGCGATGACCGGCCGCCAGGGTCCAATATACCTGGACTTCCCCGCAGACGTCCTCTATGGCGAAGTAGGGAGCGACGTTGGGGATAAGGCCCTTGCGCTAAGCATGACAGAGGAAACCGGCATCCCCGCTCCCGCGGGCGACCCTGCGGCCGTTCGGCGTGCCATGGAACTCCTGCGCCACGCCCGGCGTCCCATCATCCTATCGGGGAGTGGATCGCTCTGGGCGGACGCGGGTGAGGAAATGCGCCAACTGGTGGAGAGGCTCCAGATTCCCTTCTATACCACACCTCTGGGGCGGGGGATTCTGCCAGAAGACCATCCCCTGAGCCTTCTGTCCGCCCGCACTGTGGCCTTCCGAGAAGCCGATCTGGTCCTCATCCTGGGTACGCGTTCCAACTTCATTTCCAGTTACCTCCTTCCCCCGCGACTCTCCGAGAAGGCCCGCATCATCATGGTTAACATCGACCCGCAAGAGATTGGGCACAACCGGCCTGTGGACGTGGGCATCGTCGGGGACGTGAAACAGGTTCTGCGCCAGATGCTGGACGAGACGAAACACGCGTTGCCGGAGGGCCAGACAGCTTCCTGGGTGGAGCAGTTGCGAAAGGCTGACGCGGAGAGAGAGCGGCAGCGCTGGTCTAAGGTGAATCTCAACCAGATGCCGATTCACCATCTGCGGGTCTGTGAGGAATTGCGGGCCGTGCTGCCGCGGGACGCCGTCCTGGCTGTGGACGGTCGCGAGACGCTGAACACCGCGCGACAGACTATTCCGTCGTATTACCCTCGCCACCGGCTGAATCCCGGCTTGTCTGGTTGCATGGGTATCGGCGTGCCCTTCGGCATCGCTGCGAAGGTGGCCAAGCCAGACAAAACAGTGGTGGTGCTGACCGGAGACGGCTCATTCGGCATGACGGCGATGGAGCTGAATACCGCAGTCCGTCACAAGATCCCTCTGGCCGTGATTATCTGCAACAACGGAGGATGGACGGCGGACACGGGCAAATGGCTGGCCGCTCGCAATCTGGGACACACGGCATACCACGTGGTGGCCCAGGGTCTGGGCTGCGAGGGGGAGCAGGTGGACCGTCCCGAAGACCTCAAGGCCGCTCTAGGTCGGGCCATGCGGGCCGCCAGGGAAGGAACCAAGCCTTACGTAGTGAATGTGATTGTGGACCCCAAGATCCGGGCGCCGGTGTCTACTGGAGGCTCTTTTGGTCAACCCGAACCGCGGGCGCCGGAGACCCAGGTATAGGCTTTGGGAGCCGCGCCAGCGCTCATAGTTGGCCTTGAAACGCCTGAGGAGGTAGGAAGCAATTATGGAGTTTGCCCTTGAAGGAGTGCGCGTGCTCGACTGGACGGTGTTCCAGCAAGGGCCAGCGGGGACCATGATGTTGGCCGAGCTAGGCGCCGATGTTATCAAGATCGAGCACCCGGAGCACGGGGATTATGGACGATCTAACCTGGGCCAGCGCCACAAGGTGAATGGGCAAAGCGTCTATCCCAGGTCCTACTTCGACAGCTTCAATCGTAGCAAGAGGTCAGTGAAGCTGGACCTGGGCACGGACCAGGGCAGAGCGATTTTACATAAGATGTTGCCACTTGCGGATGTCTTCGTGAGCAACTATCGGGTCGGCGTGGCAGAGAAGCTGGGGATCGACTACAAGACTCTTCGAAAATACAACCCGACGCTCATTTATGCTCACGCAACAGGCTTCGGGCCGAAAGGCCCGGACGCCCGCCTACCCAGCGTCGATTCGGTGTCAGCGCTTCGCGCGGGAATCTCCAGCATCATGGGTGACCCGGGGCAACCTCCCGTCTGGCCATATTCCACCACCGACCAGGCGGGCGCCGGTATGCTGACCTGTGGCATCCTGACCGCGCTGTACCAGAGGGCAGTAACGGGGCGCGGTCAGATGGTCGAGACTTCCCTCATGGGCACCTCCATCTGGCTTCAGTCTGTCCGCATGGACGAGTACCTCTTCTCGGGAATTCCTACCGAGAAGGTTTCCCAGAAGACCCGGGCAATTCCCAACGTATTCCAATGCAAGGACGACAAGTGGGTGATTATCAATCTAACGTCCTCGGTGGAAAGAGGGACATGGGGAAACCTGTGCCGTATTCTGGGACTGAAGGATCTGGCAGAGGACCCACGATACACCACCGTGGACGGGCGTCTGGACAGCGCTGTCGAGCTCAACGAGCGGGTGGGGGCGGTGATTCGCCAACGCACACGGAAAGAGTGGCTGGACATTCTCAGGGATTCGGGTCTGCCCTCCGGGCCTGTTCAGGATCAACCGGAGGTCGCCTCGGACCCTCAGGTCATTGCCAACAACTATATCGCGGACTTCCCCACTCTGAACCGTGGGACGCACAAGATGGTGGGACATCCTATGCACCTGAGCGAGACTCCCATGCAGTGCAAAGGTCCGGCCCCTGAGTGGGGACAGCACACCGAAGAAGTGCTGATAGAGCTTTGCGGTTATACGTGGGACGATATACTGGTGCTGCAGGAGGCAAGGGCTATCTAGACTCGGCCGGCCTTTGCAGCAGAAAGTCATGCTGAGCGTAGCAGGGAATCCAAGTCAGCGCACACCCATGGCTTTGCTCAGGGGGACAGAGGAAGACAATCGTGTGGGTCAAATCCCGCTGAGTGGTGCCCATGCCCGGACAGGACCAGGACTCAGGCCCGCAGTTTGGGCAGCCTTCGAAGATCAAGGTGGACGGAATACCCACTGAGCCCTTCTTGTTGTACAGGCAGACAAGTAGCTGGCATCGTCGCTACTCCAGGCCTCCCGTTTGAGATCAAGCAGCCAATGAGAACAGGAACTGCGCCTACATCTGAGTTGGAGGTGACAACGTGATTCTCGCTCGAACCTACTGGATAATCGTACCCATCTTAGATGGGACAAAGACACAGACCAGACGTTTCCTCGACCCAAAGCTCAAGATCGGGAGCATCCAATCGCTCAAGCGATTCCCTTCGGATAAGACCTTCGCGAAGGTCAGAATCCGCAACATACGGACGGAGCCTCTGGGAGCAGTAACCGATGCAGATGCCAGAGCCGAGGGAAATGCAGATCGTGCGGATATCCTCAGGCAAATTTGCCGCTCTCACGCCAACCGGGGTACCCTGGGCAAGACCCCAAGGGAATGGCTGCAAATGCTTGATGATATTCTAAGTGGGCGCTCAAAGGGCCCGACGGTGTGGGTCATAGATTTCGAACTGGTATCAGTCATCTGGGACCCGTCGAAGGTTGTCGGGCATGAGCTGCGTTCTGTGTGAACGCAAGCCTCGCCTGCCAGGCTGCGTAAACCTTGCAGAGAGCGCCCCGCGCGGCGCTATGACGCCAATGCGGGGTCGAATGGCGCTTGCGGGCCTGGGAGTTGAGCACCCAGGGGTGGCGGCGGAAGGATATCGCGGCAGCGCTGGGCGTCACCGACGTGGCCGTCAGCCGGGGGCCGAAGCGGGCTACATGTAGTGACCGCCTGTCGCCAGGATCATTGCTCCATTGATATATTGGGCCTCTTCCGAGGCCAGGAAGGCGCAGAGGGCGGCAATCTCCTCAGGTCGTCCCATGCGTCCCAGCGGGATACCCTGGGCAAAGTCGTTGGCCTTCTGTACGTGCGGATACCACTCCATGTGTCTGCGCTTCGTGTCGATGCGGCTGGGCACCACTGTGTTGGCAGTGATATTGTATTGCGCCAGTTCTTTGGCCAATCCCTTGCTGAAGCCCGTCAGTCCCGCCTTTGCCGTCACGACGTGAATTTTATTAGCGGCCCCCTGGATACCTGAAATCCCGGATATGCTGATGATTCGTCCCCACTTGGCCTCGATCATGCCGGGAACAACGGCCCGGGCGCAGTAGAAAGGCCCATAAAGGACGACTTTAAGCACCCGGTCCCATTCTTCATCGGTTGTCTCAAGCAGAGGGCTGCTTGGCCGGATGGCGGCGTTATTAACGAGGATGTGAATCGTCCCCAGTTCTTTTGTCGCTGCCTTCACCATCGCCCCCACCTGCACCGGGTCCGATACGTCCGCGGCTACAGCGATGGCCCGCACCCCAAAGGCGCGGGCCTCCTTCGCGACATTGCGTGCCTCTCTATGGGACTCCTTGGAGTCACGGGCGTTGACGACGACGTTGGCACCCTCCTCGGCCAGCTTGAGGACAATGGCTCTGCCAATGTTCCGCCCTGCTCCTGTAACGAGAGCGGTCCGCCCTTTCAGGCTTAACATGACGCATTCTCCCAACGTGTCCCGGGCCTCACCCATCGGGCGTCCCGACGAGCGCCCGTCCGAGTCCGGGGATGGTCTAGCGCAGGCGCACGCGCACCTCGCCGTCCTCAGGGACCAGCTCCGTGTCGCATCCGATGCCTTGGCAGGACTCCTTCAGAAAGTCCAGCCATTCCTTCCACATCTGCTTTTGTCGCCGCGCGTCAATGGGGCATGGCTGCCCTTCGGAGTTGATAAGGCAGGGCACAAGATGCAGCGATTCCAGGCGCCTGCCCTTGATGAGGGCTTTTACAATCACGCTCTTCTTCTGGTGTGGCGAAGCGATGGGTGAATGGAAGGTGTAGTGCGGGTCCGCCTCGCGCCCGTAGACCTTGTCCACGGTGTACTGGTAGTCCTCATAACCCTCTCGATATGTGGTGCTTACCGAAAAATCGCCGATGCAGTAGAGGATAGGCTTGTCCTTGTACAGTTCAATCGCCTTCAGGATGTGAGCATGGTGCCCCAGCACCATATCGGCGCCGGCGTCGATGGCGGCGTGGCCCACCACCGGCTCGTAGTCCGCCAGCTTGACAGGCAGGTTGTGGACACCCCAGTGGATCGAGACGATCACGTAGTCCGCCTTCTGCCGCGCCTTCTGCACGTCCTCCCGCATGTGAGCCATGTCCTGAGGGTTGGGGATGGTCACGATGAGGGGGGGAGTCCCCGGCTGCCAGTCGGCCTGCTGGTAGTAGGTGGAGGCCCGCATGGGGTTGGGTCCCGGACGCCGGGGGCTGGCCTCGTGGCCCCAGGGAACCACGGAGACGTAGGCCAGGAAGGCCACCCGGGTGCCGTTTTTCTTGAAGATCACGGGCTTGCGGGCCTCGTCCAGGTTCCGGCCCGCCCCCACGGGCTGGACACCGTTCTGGCGCAGCCACTCCATGCCGTCCAGCAGGGCATCCGGCCCATAGTCCATGGAGTGGTTGCCCGCCACGGAGACGACGTCGATGCCAGCGTAGGTCAGGGCAGTGACACTGGAACGCGGAGCCAGCCGGACGCTGGCATACCCCAATTGTGGACATTCCTTTTCTGAGAGGTTACCTTCCAGTTGGGCGAAAGTGATGTCCGCCTCCCTCAAGATGAGCGCGACCCGCTCCAAGACGTTTTCCGGCTTCTTTTTCTTCATGATACGGATGTCCCCGACGGCGTAAAACGACACCGTGCCTCGGCCCCTGGTCATGACCTTCCCCTTTCGCGACATCAGTACATCACCTGCAGGATCGCTGATTGCACCGGATCGTGGAATCGCCCTGTCCAGTTTGGACAGATCTTGCATACAATGCCTTGTCCCTCCTGGTGTGCCGTGGGTTTGACTTGGAGTAAATCTGTCGTATATGCTGACAGCGGACCCGGGTCTGTTTAACGTACGTCGGCGCCATACAGGCGCCCGCTTTGCACTGCTGTCAATACGAGCACCGAGAGGCGCAGAAATGCTGAAGGTTCGCAGGTTCTGGAAGAAATACATTCTCGATGGGCGCAAGACCCAGACGCGACGCCCCTGGCGGCGGGCTCCCAAGGTGGGGAGTGTTCACGAATGCCGTCCTAAACGCAACGTGCCCGGGTTTGCATGGGTGAAGATCACACGGGTGTGGAAGCAACGCCTGGGCGATGTCAGCGAGGCGGAAGCTCGTGCGGAAGGCTTTCCCAGCCGCCGCGCCATGCTCGAACACTTCTGCCTCACCTACGCCAAGCGCCGCGCCTTGGGCAAGTCGCGCGAATGGTGGGAGAATATCCTGGCCGATGTCCAGGGGGGTCGCGCCCGTGGGCCGGAGGTCTGGGCGATCGAATTCCGACGAGCTAAATCGCCCGGGGCGAAACAGCCGCGGTACTAGCCGTCTGGCATGTCCGCCCCTGATGATCACAGCGTCCTTCCGCTACGGCCTTCGACTTTTGTTCAGCAAGTGCTCCCACCCGGCAGGCAGGTCTATCTTTCTGCTCACGGGAGGGCCCTGCACGTGATTATTGACGTATCCCCTCGCCTGATTTCTATCGGGGTCGCCAGCAAGGACAATCCCTATCCAATCAGCCCGCAAAAACACCCGGACTAACCGCTCGGGGTCTGTCGACTGGCAGTATTCGTCCGGGATTATCCCATCCTTTACTTGCTGACAGAGGTTAAAAGTGGTGGTCCCAGCTTGTCGCGCATATTTCTCCAACAACCCCGCTGGAGTCTTGACGTTGCGGTACAGGTAGTTTCTTATCTCGTCCTTCGTCCAGCCGTCTCGCGCTATCGCTTTCGCTACAGCGGGGCTCATCACCAGCAGGGGAAACCAACTGCCGAAAATCAGTCCTCCCCATGCCCTGGGGGCGCAGGTACCCTGCCCCCACACTTCGGCCACGGTTTGCACCAGGTCCTTTGCCTTATCACCACCAGGGTAAATAGGCGGACTGATGGCTACGACACTCTGCACGGTGGCCACGTTTTCGCCCCGTTGGAAGCCCTGGTCTACACTGAAGGGCTCCCAGCCGATCTCCGCAACCGCGTCCTCGTTCTCCGCCAGGGCGACATTGAACGTAAAGCCTATAGTCCCCTTGTCGGTTGCTCCGGGCGGTATCCGCAACCCGGCGACATTCCTCATGTAAAGTCTGAGGAAGCGGCCGATGCTGGAGTTGGCTTGCCTTCCGATCCGCATCGCCCCCGTTCCATAGTTGAAGTCTAGGTCTTTGACTATCGGACCGTTCAGAATCACCAGCGGCTCCCAGCCCGGCGTACTCCCGGCATCCGCGAGGCGAAATCGGGGCTCTGCGATTGCTTGTACCGCCGCAATGAGTATCGGCATGTACTCAGGCCGACACCCGGCCATCACGCCGTTGACTGCCACGTTCCACACCGTCGCCTGGCGCTTTTCCGGCGGGAGGATGCCGATGGCCTCGTCGGGAGAGTGGTCCGTGAATTTCAGGAAGCGTTCGACCCTTTCGATGGTTGGGGGAATGATGGGAAGCCCGTCGGTCCAGAGATGCCCGTTGAAGAACTCATGGACCTCGTCCAGCGCCCCTCGGAAAACGGTGTCCCGGGGCCCCGGCTCAGCGGCGTTGACAGCGCACTCCACGGGCGCGGCCAACCCTTCAATGATCTGCTCCACGAGGCCCTCGACCTTCTTTTCGAACTCCTCTTTTCTGTCGGTCATGATCACGCCGGGATAAATGGCGAGGGCCGGATTGCGCACCCCCAGCACTTTTGCGGTCGCTCGGGCCTGCTGCGCAAAGCCGCTCACCACGATGGACACGCTGCGACAGCCGGCTTTCTCGGCCATCGCGCTCGCCCGCACGACTGCGGGGGTGCAACTCCCTCAGGCGCCGACGCCCGAGATCACCACGTCGCACCCATGTTTGCGCAGCAGGTCGGGGAGGGCGACCACCACTTCTGCTTCCTTTGGGCCATGGGTGTTGCCAAACACCGTGTAGTCGATGAACTTGATCCCGGGATAGCGCTCTCGGAGTTTCTCTCGGATCAAGAGAAACATTTCATCCCCTTTGAACAGCTTATCCCACAACTCGCAGACCGTCTTTCCGCTCAGATCGGACACCGGGGGATTCAGTGTTGGACGGGCGAAGGCCGTCTTACCCAGGGGCCACACGACCTCGTAAATCGGTCCCGAAGTCGCCTCGTTCGTTTCACTAATCAAAGGGATCCCCTTTCATACATCTAGTCCATGTAATCCTGCCGGGCTAGAACTATCTCGTCCTTATGCCATACAGGATTGGCTTGCGTCCTTATTGTGTTGAACTGGCTTTTGCAACAGGCTTCAGATGTTGTGCGTGAGCGGTTCGGGGAGGGCGACTTTCCTGGTAACGCTCTGGGATTGGAACGTTGGGTCCCAACGTT
>Ga0209726_10005931_pt1 | contig 14479 bp, 9 predicted proteins | sample Subgrocontami54m_FD_187453 | JGI IMG/M metagenome (GOLD analysis project Ga0209726, IMG submission 187453) | Subsurface groundwater microbial communities from S. Glens Falls, New York, USA - GMW46 contaminated, 5.4 m (SPAdes) (version 3) | ecosystem: Environmental > Aquatic > Deep subsurface >... | reverse complement strand
GGCGGGCGGCTGCCGCTGGCGTATCGTCTCCGGGTGACGGACGGCGCGGGACACGTCGCCGACGTCGAGGACCCGTACCGGTTCCCGCCGACGCTCTCCGGCTTCGACCTCCACCTGCTCGGCGAAGGCACCCACTACCGCGTCTACGACAAGCTCGGCGCCCATGCGGCGTCCCTCGATGATGTGGCGGGCGTCATCTTCGCCGTGTGGGCGCCCAACGCGAAGCGCGTCAGTGTGGTCGGCGACTGGAACGCCTGGGACGGGCGCAGGCACCCGATGCGCCTGCACCCCGGCAACGGCGTCTGGGAGCTCTTTCTGCCGGGCGTGGCCGAGGGCGCCCGCTACAAGTTCGAGATCCTGTCCAGCTCGGGAGCGCCGCTCGCGCTGAAGAGCGACCCGTACGCGTTCGGCTTCGAGCCCGACGAGCCCCGCACGGCCTCCGTGGTCGAGCGCCTCGACGGTTTTCCATGGTCCGACGGCGCGTGGCTCTCCGAGCGCGGCAGGCGCCAGGCGCTCGACGCGCCCATGAGCGTCTACGAGGTGCATCTCGGCTCGTGGCGTCACATGCCCGAGGACGGCCACCGTTCCCTGGACTACCGGGAAGCCGCCGAGCAGCTGGCGGACTACGTGACGGAGATGGGCTTCACGCACGTCGAGCTCCTGCCCGTGATGGAGCACCCCTTCTACGCCTCGTGGGGCTACCAGACGCTCGGCTACTACGCCCCCACGCGGCGCTTCGGCCGCCCGCACGACTTCATGGCCTTCGTGGACCATCTGCACGCCCGCGGCATCGGCGTGCTCCTCGACTGGGTGCCGGCCCACTTCCCCCGGGACCCGCACGGGCTCGCCTACTTCGACGGCACACACCTCTTCGAGCACGCCGACCCGCGCGAGCGGGAGCACCCAGACTGGGGCACGCGCGTCTTCAACTACGGCCGGCGCGAGGTCGCCAACTTCCTGATCGGCAACGCGCTCTTCTGGCTCGAGCGGTACCACGTGGACGGCCTGCGCGTGGATGCCGTCGCCTCGATGATCTACCGCGACTACTCGCGAAAGGCAGGCGAGTGGGTGCCGAACGTCCACGGCGGGCGCGAGAACCTCGAGGCCATCGCGTTCCTCAAGCGCCTGAACGAAGTCGTCTACGAGACTCACCCCGGCGTCGTCACCGTGGCCGAGGAATCGACCGCGTGGCCCATGGTCTCGCGGCCCGTGCACCTGGGGGGCCTCGGGTTCGGACTCAAGTGGAACATGGGCTGGATGCACGACCTGCTCGACTACATGCGCCGGGAGGCCGTGCACCGCAAGTACCACCACAACCAGCTGACGTTCGGGATGCTCTACGCCTGGACCGAGAATTTCGTCCTGCCGCTCAGCCACGACGAGGTCGTCCACGGCAAGGGCTCACTGATCGCCAAGATGCCCGGGGACGACTGGCAGCGCTTCGCCAACCTGCGCCTCCTGTACGCCTTCATGTGGGCGTACCCCGGCAAGAAGCTCCTCTTCATGGGTAGCGAGTTCGGCCAGTCCGGCGAGTGGAGCCACGACCAGAGCCTCGACTGGCATCTGGTCGACATGGGGCCGTACCACCGTGGCCTCCAGCGCCTGGTGGCGGATCTCAACCGCCTCTACCGCGCGGAGGCCTCCCTCCACCAGCAGGACTGCGAGCCGGCAGGCTTCGCCTGGATGGACTGCGCCGACGCCGAGCAGAGCGTCGTCGCGTTCGCGCGATTCGCCCGCGACCGCGGCCGTCTCACGCTGTGCGTCTGCAACTTCACGCCCGTGCCGCGCCACGGCTACCGCGTCGGCGTCCCCATCCCCGGCTTCTACCGGGAAGCCCTCAACAGCGACAGCGGTCTCTACGGCGGCTCGGACGCGGGCAACGGCGGGGGCGTGAGGAGTGAGCCGATCACCTGGCAGGGCCAGCCCCACTCCGTGCTCCTGACGCTGCCGCCGCTCGGCGCGCTCTGGCTTACGCCGGTGGAGGGCTAGGCGCGATGGCCGCCGCGCCCTTCCGCACGCGCCCGGGGCATCCCTACCCGCTGGGCGCCACCTGGGACGGCTCCGGCGTCAACTTCGCGCTCTTCAGCGAACACGCGACGGCGGTCGAGCTCTGCCTCTTCGACGCGGAGAACCCCGCGCGCGAGGTGCGGCGGCTCGCCGTCACGGAGCGCAGCGACCAGATCTGGCACGTCTATCTGCCCGAAGCGCGGCCCGGCCTGCTCTACGGCTACCGCGTCCACGGCCCCTACGCGCCGGCCGACGGTCACCGCTTCAATCCGGCCAAGGTCCTCCTCGATCCCTACGCGAAGGCCGTCGCCGGCAGCGTCAGCTGGGACGATGCGCTCTTCGGCTACCGCCCCGGCGAGGCGGAGACGAGCGCCGCGCCCGACGAGCGCGACAGCGCGGCCTTCGTCCCCAAGTGCGTCGTCGTCGAGTCGGCCTTCTCCTGGGGTAACGACAGGCTCCTCCGCACGCCGTGGCACAAGACCGTCATCTACGAGGTCCACGTCAAGGGCTTCACCGCGCGGCACCCGCAGGTGCCGCCGGAGCTCCGCGGCACCTACGCGGGGCTCGCCTCGCCGCCGGCGCTCGAGCACCTTCAGCAGCTGGGCGTAACGGCCGTCGAGCTCCTGCCCGTCCACCACTCGGTCGCGGAGCGCCACCTCGTCGAGCGCGGGCTCACCAACTACTGGGGCTACAACTCGATCGGCTACCTGGCGCCGGACTCGCGCTTCGCCTCCACCGGGGCCCGCGGCGAACAGGTCGCCGAGTTCAAAACCATGGTCAAGCGACTGCACCAGGCCGGCATCGAGGTCATTCTCGACGTGGTCTACAACCACACGGCCGAGGGCAACCACGACGGGCCCACGCTCTGCTTCCGCGGCATCGACAACGCCGCGTACTACCGTCTCGAGACGGATGACCGCCGCCGCTACCGCGACTACACCGGCTGCGGCAATACACTGAACCTGACGCACCCGTGCTCGCTCCAGCTCCTGATGGACAGCCTGCGCTACTGGGTGCTCGACATGCACGTGGACGGCTTCCGCTTCGACCTGGCCTCCGCGCTGGCCCGCGAGCTCCACGACGTGGACCGCCTCTCGTCCTTCTTCGACGTCATCCACCAGGACCCGGTCATCTCGCAGGTGAAGCTGATCGCGGAGCCGTGGGACCTCGGCGAGGGCGGTTACCAGGTCGGCAACTTTCCGCCGGGCTGGGCCGAGTGGAACGGGAAGTACCGCGACACCATCCGCCGGTACTGGAAGGGCGACTGGGGCCAGGTGGGCGAGCTCGCCTACCGCCTGACGGGCTCGAGCGACCTGTACGAGCAGGGCGGCCGGCGCCCCTCGGCCAGCATCAACTTTGTCACGGCGCACGACGGCTTCACCCTGGCCGACCTGGTCGCCTACACGACGAAGCGGAACGAGGCCAACGGGGAAGAGAACCGCGACGGCACCGACGAGAACTTCTCCTGGAATTGCGGCGCGGAGGGGCCGGCCGATGATCCGGCCGTGCGGGCGCTCCGCGAGCGCCAGCAGCGCAACTTCCTCGCCACGCTCCTTCTCTCGCAAGGAGTCCCGATGCTGTCGGGCGGCGACGAGATCGCCCGCACCCAGCGCGGCAACAACAACGCCTACTGCCAGGACAACGACGCGTCCTGGTTCGCCTGGCCGCCGGCGGGAACGGCCGCACACCTGCTCGACTTCACGCGGCGGCTGATTCGTCTCCGGCTCGACCACCCCGTGTTCCAGCGCCGCCGCTTCTTCCAGGGGCGGCGCATCCACGGCTCGGCCGTCAAGGACCTCTCCTGGTTGAGACCCGACGGCACCGAGATGACCGACGAGGAGTGGAGCAACTGGCACAGCCGCTGCCTCGGCCTTCAGTTGGCGGGCGACGCCATCGAGGAGGTCGCTGACGACGGGCTGCCGGTGCGGGACGACACCTTCCTCATCTTGCTGAACGCCCACGATGAGGCCGTGCCCTTCCTCCTGCCGAATCACCTGCCGCGCATCGAGTGGGAGCCGGTCCTCGACACCCGCGACTGGGAGCCCGCCCTCGAAGGGCAGCTCTTCAAAGGCGGCGAGCCCTACCCGCTCGAAGGCCGCACGCTGGCCGTGCTCCGGCAGCGCGTGAAGGAGTCCGCCTGATGGCCGACATGCCCGAATTCGAATCCGAGATGCACCGCACCGCCGTGGCCCAGCTCGACCAGGTCGCGGAGCGGCTCCACCTCGATCACGACACCCACATCCGGCTTCGCTACCCGCGGCGCGCGCTGGTGGTATCCGTCCCGGTGCGGATGGACGACGGGCGCACGGAAGTCTTCATGGGCTACCGAGTCCATCACAACACGGCCCTCGGCCCGACCAAGGGCGGCCTGCGCTACGACGCCGAGGTCAACATGGGCGAGGTGACGGCGCTTGCCATGCTCATGACCTGGAAGTGCTCGCTCATGGGCCTTCCGTACGGTGGCGCGAAAGGTGGAGTCCGCTGCACCCCGCGCGGCATGTCCAAGCGGGAGCTCGAATCGCTCACGCGCCGCTACACGGCCGAGATCATGCTGTTCATCGGTCCCGACCTCGACATCCCGGCGCCCGACCTCGGCACCGACGAGCAGACCATGGCCTGGATGATGGACACCTACTCCATGACCCAAGGCAGGAGCGTGCCGGGAGTCGTCACGGGCAAGCCGATCCTGGTCGGCGGCTCGGCCGGCAGGCGCGAGGCCACGGGGCGCGGCATCGTCTACGTGCTCTACCAGGCGGCCCACAGCCTCGGCGAGGAGCTCAAGGGCAAGAAGGTCGTCATCCAGGGCTTCGGCAACGTCGGCGGCGTCGCGGCGCGGATGCTCTGGCGCGACGGCGCCGTGATCCAGGGCATCAGCGACTTCAGGGGCGGCGTCTGGAACAGCCAGGGCCTCGACATCCGGGCGCTCGACGAGCACGTCAAGGAGGCGGGCAGCGTGGTGGGCTTCAAGGGCGCCGACGCGATCTCCAACCGCGATCTCATCGAGCAGCCCTGCGACATCCTGGTGCCCGCGGCCACGGGCTCCCAGATCCGCGAGGACAACGCCGGCAAGATTCGCGCGAAGATCATTGTCGAGGGCGCCAACGGCCCGACCACCCCGGAAGCCGACGCGATCCTCCGCAGCCGCGGCGTTCTTGTGATCCCCGATGTCCTCGCCAACGCGGGCGGCGTCGTCGTCTCCTACTTCGAGTGGGTCCAGGGACTCCAGTTCTTTTTCTGGAAAGAGAGCGAGATCATCGCCCGCCTGCAGGAGATCATGACCCGCGCCTTCACACGGGTGTGGAACGTCTCGAAGAAGGAGAACGTGGACCTGCGCACCGCCGCGCTCATGGAGGGCGTCCGCCGCGTCGCCGACGCCCACCAGATCCGCGGCCTGTACCCGTAGCCGAGCGACCACACGAAAGCGGCGCGAAAGAGCACCCATTCGACTCTGAGAGGAGAAATTCGCGATGATCCAGATGACGCTCCAGGTGGCGGAGACGGCGGTCCGTGCGGCGCAGGACAAGGCGAAGGCGCTGGGGACCCCGATGACCGTGACGGTTGTCGACGAGGCGGGGCGACTGGTGCTCAGCGCCCGGGGCGACGGCACGGGATTCTTCTCGCCCGAGACATCGCGCGCCAAGGCGGTGGCCGCGGCCGCGTTCAAGCGCCCGACGAAGGAGCTGGCCGAGCTGGCGACGCAGGGAGGGTTCTGGACGCTCGTGCCGAGCGTGCTGCAGGGCCAGGTGTTGCCGACGCTCGGCGGGACGCCCATCGTACGCGGCGGTCAGGTGATCGGAGGGATCGGCTGCGGCGGCGGAACGGGACAGCAGGACCAGGAGTGCTCCGACGCGGGCGCGGCTGCGGTGAACTAGTCGGCGGCTCGGAACGCCCCGATGGCCGGCCGGAGCTTCGATCTCATCGTGGTCGGCGGGGGCGTCTTCGGCCTCAGCACGGCGCTCGAGGCCGGGCGCCGCAGGCGACAGACGCTGGTCGTGGATCGTGGCGTCGTACCGAATCCCATCTCGGCCTCCTACGGCCCGTCGCGGAAGATCCGGTCCACGTACCTGGACCCGCACTACACCCGCCTCGCCCTCGAGGCGATGGCGGGGTGGCGGCGGATCGAGGCCGAGACGGGCACGGAGCTCTACGTCGCCGCCGGAAACCTGAACGTGAGCGACAGCCCAGCCGACGCGCATCTCGAGACGCTCGAAGCCAATGCCCGCCGGGGCGGCGCGAAAGTCCGCCGGCTCGACACGGACGACCTGCGCCGGGAGTTTCCGCAGTTTCGCCGCGGTCACCGCGCCCTCCTGGAGGAGGAGGCGGGCTTTCTCCGCGCCACGGACTGCGTGACCGCCCTCAGAGAGCTGGCCGAGAAGCACGGCGTCCAGTTCGCCACCGGGCACGACGCCAGCGTTGCGCGCAGCGGCGGCGGAGTGGAGGTCCGGATGGACACGGCGACGTATCGCGCTCCCCAGGTCGTCGTCGCGGCCGGCGGCTGGTCGAAGCGCCTCTTTCCCGAGCTGGGGCGCGCCCTCTGGCAGTGCCGGCAGGGCATCATGTACCTCGAAGGCGTGCCGGCGGCGTTCTGCCGCCCCGCCTTCGTCCCGTACTCGGGAGCCGACACGGGCTTCTACGGCTTCCCCGCCGAGCCCGGCCGCGTGGGCCTCAAGCTGGCGCGGCATCTCGTCACCGATCCCATCGACGATCCCGACTTCGATCGGCGGACGACGCCATCCGGATTCGTCGAGGCGGCCGGAGAGTTCCTGCTCAGCTGGTTCGGGCTAGACCCCGGCGACTACCGCGCCACCCACGAGAGCTGCATGTACAACCTCTCCACGAGCAACGACTTCCTGCTCGACTTCCACCCCGAGATGCCCGGCGTCTTTCTCGCCACCGCCGGATCGGGCCACGGCTTCAAGTTCGGCTCCGTGCTCGGCCGGATCGTCCTGGACCGGCTCGACGGAATCGACAGCGACCGCTGGTCGCCCCAGTTCTCCTACGAAGCGTTCCTCACGGCGGGCTCACGTCCCCGGCTCCTCTGACAGTCGACGCCTCGAGTGTATCCAACCGGACACTTGCCGAAGGTGCCGCGGGCCCCTATACTCCCCGGTCACAGGGAGCAGAATGCCGGTGATGGCCATCAGGGAAGCCCGCTCGCCCGTCCAGTACGCCGAGCTTCCGGCGGGCGGCGGGGACATCGCCGCGTGGTCCTTCCGCGAAGCTAGCACTCCGGAACCCGCGAGGCCTCGCCTCCTCGACCGCGTCCGCCATGCCCTCCGCGCCCAGCACATGAGCCGCAGGACGGAGGAGGCGTACGTTGGCTGGATCCGGCGCTACATCTTCTTTCACCACAAGCGCCATCCCGCCGAGATGGGCGCGCCGGAGGTCACGAAGTTCCTCACGTCCCTGGCAGTCGACGGACACGTCGCCGCCTCCACCCAGAACCAGGCGCTGAGCGGCCTGCTGTTCCTGTACCGGGATGTGTTGGAGATCGACCTCCCATGGCTCGACGGCATCGTGCGCGCGAAGCGCCCCGAGCGGCTGCCCGTCGTCCTCACGCGCGACGAGGTCCGCGCCGTGCTCCAGCGGCTCGACGGCGTGCCGCGCCTCATGGCCTGCCTGCTCTACGGCGCCGGGCTTCGCGTACTCGAGTGCTGCCGCCTCCGCGTCCAGGACATCGACTTCGCCACCCACCAGATCGTCGTCCGCGGTGGCAAGGGCGACAAGGACCGGGTCACGATGCTGCCGGCCGTGGCCAAGGCTGATCTCGCCCAGCATCTGCGCGCGGTGCGAGCCCAACACCAGGGCGATCTCACCGCGGGCGCCGGCTGGGTGGAGTTGCCAATGGCGTTGGCGAGGAAGTATCCGAACGCGGGCAGGGAGTGGGTCTGGCAGTGGGTGTTTCCCGCCACCAGGATCTATCGGGATGGCGTCACCGGCCAGCGCCGCCGCCATCACCTTCACGAGTCGGTCTTGCAGCGGGCCGTGAAGCGCGCAGTCCGTCAGGCGGGAACAGCCAAGCGCGCGAGCCCGCACACCCTGCGTCACTCGTTCGCGACGCATCTACTTGAGGACGGCCACGATATCCGAACCGTCCAGGAGCTGCTGGGGCACCGCGACGTGAGCACGACCATGATCTATACGCACGTCCTCAACCGGGGCCCGGCGGCGGTCCGCAGCCCGGCCGACCGGATGTTCCCGTCCTGATGCGCCCTCGCTGCGTTTGCGCGAAGGTCTGCCAAGATACGCTGCATGGGGATGCAGCCTATCCCGGTCGAGGGTGTCGCGGCATATCGGAGCGAAGGCTTGGAGAGCAAAGGGCGAAGACGCAACATTCTCCAGAGCGCAACGCCGGGATAGGCTGCAGGCGCGCGCAGCGTTTGCGGTGCTACGCGGACCAGCCTATCCTGTCGTCCAATTCTAGTTGGGCAGACGAATAGCGCATGGCGCAACAATGAGGACTCAATCGATTACCTGGTTCGCCGCCGTCGCAGTCCTTCTGCTTCTCGCTTCTCCGCCGGCCGGCGAGGCGCAGCAGACGGGGAGAATTTACCGCGTCGGATACTTAACTGGTGGTTACCAATCCGCGCCCGGATCTGGCCCGCCTTCCTTCAGGCAAGGAATGCATGAACTCGGGTATGTCGAAGGACGGAATCTGGTCCTGGACACCCGATTTGCCGACGGGCACTTTGAACGTCTACCGTCGCTGGTCCAGGAACTAATCCGCGCCAACCCCGACGTGCTCCTCGTCGCGGCGACGCCGGCCGGCCTGGCCGCCAAGGCGGCGACCGCGACGATCCCGATCGTATTCGTAGCGGTGGCCGACCCGGTGGGCGACGGGCTTGTTACCAATCTTGCCCGGCCCGAAAGCAACATCACCGGGGTTACCCACATCGTGGCCGAACTTACCGGGAAGCGGCTGGAGCTTCTCAAGGAGATCGTTCCCACTGCCTCCCGCATCGCCATTTTCGTGAACCCAGATGATCCCAATGCTCCGCGCCAGATCCGGAACGCGGAAGCTGCGGCTCGAACTCTAAAGGTTCAGCTCCACGCTGTGCTGAACGTGCGAGGCCCCGGCGATCTTGAGCGTGCCTTCGACGCCGCCGTCCAGTCCCGCGCAGCCGCGGTCCTCCGTATGGTTGACCCCACCGTAGGACCGCTCCGCGTCGAGACGGCGGCGTTGGCAGTGAGGCAACGTCTACCGGTCATGTATGCCTTCCGGGAGGACGTGGAGGCCGGTGGGCTCGTGGCTTATGGGGCGAGCTTATCTGCGCAGTTCCGGCAGGTAGCGCCGTTCGTCCACAAGATCCTCCGTGGCGCCAAACCAGGCGATTTACCGATCGAGCAGCCGACCAAGTTCGAGCTCGTCATCAACATGAAGACGGCCAAGGCGCTGGGACTCACGATCCCGGCGTCGCTGCTACTGCGAGCCGATCAGGTCATTGAGTGATTGACCGGAGAAAGTTGGTGCATTGCGCGGGCGCGACTTCTTGAGCGGCACCGGCAGCAAAAAGCAGACGGTTGTGCTGGTCGCGGCCGCCCAACTTTACGCTGCAGCGGACCGCAGGCTCGCGCGGCTCGCCTCGGCCGCTGAGCGCGACGTAGGCCGACGACACGTCTGCACGAGGACGACGATGCGACTTCGCGCCGTTGTTGCAACAACCCTTGCGTTGGTTGGGCTCACTGCTTGTGCGGGGCCGGTCATTTATTCGACTTACCAGTCTATGGCTGGTAGCGGTGGCGGAACACGGTCTGGCGCCCACGCGGGGGTGGACTTCGGCGACTTAGTCGGTGGGCCTGTGTTAGCCGCAGCCGACGGCCTTGTCGTTTCTATTGTGGACCGGCCGACCTATTACGACAGGGATACCTGCGGCCGCGGGGTTCTCCTGTCACACTCTGAGTTTGCTCGATACGCAGTGTATTGCCATCTGTCGCAGGTAAGCGTCACCATCGGACAACGGCTGAAGCGGGGCGACATTATTGGTGCCGTGGGGACTACCGGATTCGCTGAGCGGTGGGCGAGCAGACTGCCGCCGCATGTACACATGGAGCTGTGTGCCGACTGGTGCCCCTCCGGCCATGCTGACGGCAACCTTCGCGGCACGGAGGATCCATTGGCTATCACTGTGGGCTGCTTTGATCCGAAGAAGAGCTATCCAAACGACAGGTTAGTCCTTACGTATCCGACAAGATGCTCCGATTAATGGGCGATTAATGGCAGGGTTATCTTATGCGAGACCGGAGGTCGGGCAGCGTGCTTACGGCACGGAGGCCGGAGCGCAGAGTAGTACCGCTCTCGCGGGCCGGCCTAACCCGGGCGTGCAGGCGACGGCGGTTACGCCTGCGCGCCACCGCCGCGCCTGACGCCCATCGTTAGACGCACGAGGGACAATGACCGAGAACAGGGCGATCATGATCTCTGGCCGCGCCTATCGCAAGAATCCCCGCCTATCGCCGAACCACCGACTGGAGCGGACCGGCTCTGCCGGCCGCTCAGCCGGATTGTTGGGCAGACGGGCGGCGGTTGCAACGATGCTCTCTTCTCGGGAGGTGGAGGCGATGGCCCGAACAGCAGAGATAGCGATGCTCACTATCGCAGGACTCGTCATGGCGGCGCTGCTGGTGTCCGCCTCTCCCGGCGAGGCTCAGCCGGCGAAGCGACTTCCCCAAGTCGGCCTGCTCGTTTACGGGAGCCCGTCCCCCGCGCCTTTTCCGGAGGGGGCGGTCGTCGCAGGCTTGAAGGAGCTGGGCTGGGTCGAAGGGCAGAACATCGCCCTGCTGATCCGCTATGCCGAAGGCCGTCCCGAGCGGCTGCCCGACCTCGCGCGTGACCTGGTCGGGGCAAAAGTGGACGTCATCGTGACAGTCGGGACAGACGTCGCCCGGCTCGTCAAGAGTGTCGTCGCCCCAATTCCGCTTGTCGCGGCCGTGAGCGAGGACCCGGTGGAGATCGGACTCGTCTCGAGTCTGAGCCGGCCGGGCGGCAACATGACGGGCGTGACATTTATTTCCTCCGAGCTGGCGGGCAAGCGCCTGGAGCTCCTCAAAGAACTCCTCCCTCGCGCGAGGCGGGTGGCGGTCCTCTGGGACCCGACCCACGTGGACTCGGAGGTCAGGGAGCTCGAACCGGCGGCGCGGTCCCTAGGCATCACGCTCCAGTCCGTCGAGGTGCGGACGACGGAAGAGCTCGACGGCGCCCTCCGAGCCGTGGCGGCCGGGGGCGCCGACGCTGTAATGGTCGTCCCCGCGCGGATGCTCAACCTCAACGCGAAGCGCATCGCGGAGTTCGTCCGGGAGCGGCGCCTGCCCGCGGTGTCCATGTGGGGGTCCTTCGCCGACGCCGGTGGCCTCATGACGTACGGCCCGGACATCCCGGCCATGATCCGGCGGATGGCCACTCACGTGGACAAGATCCTCAAGGGCGCCAGGCCGGGCGACCTTCCCATCGAACGGCCGACGCGCTTCGAGCTGGTGGTGAACCTCAGGACCGCGAAAGCGCTGGGGGTGACACTCCCCCACTCGCTGCTTCTCCGGGCCGACCGCGTGATTGAGTAGGCTACGGAGCGCCATGCGGATCACGCCGTTCACGTGGATCGTTGCGCTGCCCTGCCCAACCTCGCACTCCAGGGGACCGGATGCTCGCGATGCTCGCACCTCGGCCGCTGAGTGCGGCGTTGATCGTAGCGGCTTTCGACGCGTGCAGCACGGAACCGACCGGTGCGAATGAATCCCGAGGCCGCTCGGAGCGCGCCTCGATTTGCCTGTCACACGCCCGCCCCGCTCGCGGCGCGCCGACGCTCGCGGCGGGACACCGCAACGACGCGCCAGTACACGACGAGGTTCAGCGCCAGCACGGCCGTGCCGAGCACCAGCTGCGCCTCGCGGGTGAGTCCTGCCGGATAGAGCGCGGCGGTGACGTAGTGCTCGATGAACCCGCCTTGATACCCTGCCCGTCCGCCGAGCTTCCGAAGCCAGTTCTCGAGCGGCGTGAGCGGGCACGTGAAGCCGACGTACGAGATGGCCATTCCCCACAGCGCGACCGGGACGTGGATCCAGGCCAGCCGGCGCCATCGCCAGACGAGCAGCCCGCCGAGCGCCACGAACGCCACGAACGCCAGGTGCGCGACGAGCACCAGGTCCGCCATAAAGCGGTAGAGCATGTCAGGATCGGGGCACCGGGGACATGAGTGTCGCGCCTCGCAACTCCATCGGGCACGATAGTGGGCCGGGCGCCCCGTCCCGTCAACCGTTGACCAGCGAGACCGGCCCTGTGTCCTGGCGTCGACATCTCGCCCGCGCTACATCACTCCCAGGAGGGGGCAGAGCAGCCTGAGGCTGACCCAGATCACGATGCCGCCCGCGACGTCCAGCCAGACCCCCGCCCGGATCATCTCTCGCAGCGGCACCAAGCCGGTTCCATAGACGATGGCGTTGGGCGGCGTGGAGACGGGCAGCATGAAGCCCAGGCTCGCGCCGAGCGCCGCCCCGATTGCCGGCGGGATCGGGCTCACGCCGGCCGTGCCGGCCACGGCGATGACCACCGGCACCACCATGCTGGCCGAGGCCGTATTGGACGAGGTTTCGGACAGCGCCACGCCGACGACGATGGCCATGGCGGTCAGCGCCCAGACGCTCTCGGCGCCCGACAGGCGCACCAGCGCGCGCCCCACGGTCTCCGCGAGCCCGGTCTCGAACATGAGGCGTCCGAGGGACAGGCCGCCGCCGAAGAGCAGGATGGTGCCCCACTCGATCCGCGCCGCGTCCCGCCACGTGATGGTGAACTCCCGTCGCGCGAGATCGGTCGGAAGCATGAAGAGCAGGGCGGCGGCGCCCAGGGCCACCGCCGACTCGGGCAGCCGCGCCTCGAGGAGCCGGGCCGCCGGCGCCTCCGGTCCCGCCACCATGGCCAGCGCGCCCGGCAGCATCCATGACGCGCACGCGAGCCCGAAGACCGCGGCGACATTTCGCTGGGCTGGCGTCCACCGGCCCATCGCCGTCCGCTGCGCCGCCACGTACTCCGCGATCGCCGCGCCCATGTCCCCGTGGGCGGGATAGCGGTGACGCAGGATCGCCCAGCACAGGACGAGCATGACCACGGTGACGGGCATGGTGACTGCCGTCCAGTCGAAGAAGGTCAGGCGCTGGCCCGTGAGGTTTCTCACCATGCCGATCGCGATCAGGTTGGGCGGGGAGCCCACGGGGATGCCCACGGCGACCGAGGACGACCACGTGAGCATCAGGAGGAGGCCGATGGGAAAGCGGCTCCGCGCGGGGTCGCCGACCGGCCCCAGGGCCGCGAGGATGCCGAGGCCCACCGGCAGCATCATGGCCGTGGTGGCCGTGTTGCTCACCCAGAGCGAAATGGCGCAGGTGACCGCGCCCAGCGCCGCCAGGAGCCGGCCGGGCGTTCGGGTCGCCCACTCGTGGCGCAGCAGTGCCCACGCGAAGCGCCGGTCGAGGCCGCTCGACCTCATGGCCTCGGCCAGGATGAAGCTGCCGACGAACAGGAAGATGACGGGGTCGGCGTAGGGGGCGAGCACCGTGCGGGCCGGCGCCACGCCCAGCACGATGCAGAGCACGGAGCCGAGAAGCGACGTCGCCGGCAGCGGGATCGCTTCGGTGACCCAGTACGCCACCACCCAGACGAACACGGCCGTCAGGCGATGGGCGGGAGCGGTCAGGCCTTCGAGCGGGGCCGCCAGGACGAGGCCGAAAAGCGCGGGCCCGACCAGGAGCGCGATCGACGTCGGACGGGTGTCAGATCTCGAATTCACAGGCTGACCATGGCGTCGAGCTGATTGTAGCGTAGACGAGCGAAGCCTGACCCTCCGCCGTCCGTTGACGCGCCGCCCGCCCCACACTACACTCGGGCGCGTCTTCACGAATGCTCCCATGAACGCACACACAAGCTCGGTAGTCGAACTAATCGCGGCGAGCAAGCGCTATGGGCAGGTCGAGGCCCTGCGGGGCGTCAGCCTGGCCATAGAGCCGGGCGAGATCGTGGCCATGCTCGGTCCGAACGGCGCGGGTAAAACCACTTCCATCAGCCTCATGCTGGGGCTCCGCCAGCCGACAGGTGGCCGGGTCCGGCTCTTCGGCCTGCCACCGACGGATCGCCGCGCCCGGAGCCGCGCGGGCGTCATGCTGCAGGAGTCGGGCACCACCGGCGTGCTCACGGTTCGCGAGCTGGTCGCGCTCTTCGGCGCCTACTACCCCTCTCCCCTGCCCACCGACCAAGCCGTCGCCATGGCCGGCCTCGCTGACAAGGCGGACACCCGCGTCGCTACGCTCTCGGGGGGCCAGCGCCAGCGCCTCTACTTCGCCCTGGCGATCTGCGGCAACCCCGAGATCCTTTTCCTCGACGAGCCTACCGTCGGGATGGACATCCAGGCCCGCCGCGGCTTCGTCGCGAGCATCCAGGCCCTCGCGGCCGCCGGCAAGACGGTCGTGTTCACGACCCACTATCTCCGGG
>Ga0209726_10005930_pt1 | contig 14481 bp, 16 predicted proteins | sample Subgrocontami54m_FD_187453 | JGI IMG/M metagenome (GOLD analysis project Ga0209726, IMG submission 187453) | Subsurface groundwater microbial communities from S. Glens Falls, New York, USA - GMW46 contaminated, 5.4 m (SPAdes) (version 3) | ecosystem: Environmental > Aquatic > Deep subsurface >... | reverse complement strand
CGGCTTGACGAGGTAATCGTCCGCGCCGAGTTCCAGTCCTTTGACGCGGTCCTCGACCGCATCGCGCGCCGTCAGAAACAGCACCGGGGTGTCCTTGGTTTTGCGGATTTCCTGCATGACGCGCCAACCGTCTATCCCCGGCAGCATCACGTCCAGAATGACCAGATCGTAGTCCTCGGAAGTGGCCAGATGCTGACCGTCGGGTCCGGTGCGAGCCAGATCCACCACGAAGCCGGATTCGCTCAACCCTTTCTTGATGTAATCCCCGGCCTTGGGTTCGTCTTCCACCACCAGAATGCGCATATCGATTCCCCCTGCTCAAAGCATTATTCTGAACCGGTCCGCCTGCGTTGTGGGTGACAAAATTGTAATCCGGGCGTCAGGCTCCTGTCAGGACTGCTGACTCTGTTGTTGCGCATCCCCAAGTCCTGGTTTCTCGTCTTTGCGTCGCGTCGTGTGCCGCAGGTACATCGACACATCGTCAGCACGCCACATTTACTGCGCAACTCACTGGGTCGGCACTACACGCGCTTTTTCGCCGTCAACACCGGTACTCAACGCACCGCTCAGCACACTCGGCGTCCACTAAGAGGGAAACTTCTATGTTGTCGCCGCGCAACAGCGACCAGAAGACCGTCTATCCGGGCATTACGGTGGAAGTCATGGTAAGTCATTGAGTCGACGATTAACTTTGCCGGGCTGCAACGCTTGGCTCAAAGTGGTGCCATTGATTACAGAATTGTAATCATCCTGTCATCTTTCCGTAATGTGATCCCTTCTAATGTGAATTCCAGTCGGGGAGGAAACGTCCCGCCCGGATGGCCGGTCCACACCACAAGCGGTCGCTTTGAAACAAAAACATATAGGAGATGCCAATATGCAAAAAAAACTAATTGCGGTCGCTGTTGCCGGCGTGCTCGGTGCGCCGGCGCTGGCATTGGCGCAAGCCAGCACCGTGCAGGTCTTCGGTAGAGCTGTACTCGAATACGGGTACGCGAATCAAAACAACGGTAAACCGAACGTTGACATGCTGCAGGCCCCGGCCGGCGCCGAGATCGGCTTCAAAGGCGAAGAGAAACTGGGCAACGGCCTGTCGGCGTGGTTCCAGTGCTTGAGTTCGATGGACGTTCGCGGTGATACAGCGGCCGGCTTCTGCACCCGCAACAGCGCGCTCGGCATGAGAGGCGGCTTCGGCAGCGTTTATCTTGGTAAATGGGATACCCCGTTCAAGAAAGTCGATCTGAGGGGATACGTAGGTAGCGAAGTTACCGGGCTGACCGGTGCGGCCCAACTATTGACGGGTTTCTCCACCGGTGCGGCTGCCGGCGGCGCAGTTTCCCGTACTCTATGGGAACGCCGCCAGCACGACATGATCAGCTACGATACCCCGAAGATGAGCGGGTTCCAGGGTCTTTTTGGTTACAGCGCCTCGAACGCGACCGCCACGACTAACGCCTCCACCTCCGCCAAGCCGCGCATTTGGTCGGTGGCTGCCCTCTACGATAACGGCCCGCTGGCACTCGGTTTGGGCTACGAGAAGCACCTTGAATTTGGATCGGTTGGCGGCACCAGCCAGGACGACTATGCCTGGGTCTTCAGCGGATCTTATGTTTTCGCTGGTAACGTCAAGGTGGGCGGCACTTACAACAAGCAGAATTATGATCTGGGCGCGGGCTTGAGCTCCTCGAAGACGTCATGGCTCCTCGGCGTGGATTGGAAAATCTCCGGGCCGCACGGCTTGCGAGCGACCTACGTCAATACAGATGACATTTCCGGCAACGGCGGCCTCATCGCTTCAGGAAGCACCGCCATCTCGCCTGTTTTCGCCGCGGGCCCGAATACGGGGGCCAGGCTGTGGGCGATCAACTACGCCCACACGTTCTCGAAGCGCACAGAGGCCCTGTTTGGGTATGCCAGGCTCGACAACGACGCCAACGCGAGCTATACCTTGGGCGGCTTGGTTAATACCGGCTTGACGGCCGCGCAAGCAAACGGCAAGAGCCAGGACGCATGGGCGCTGCGCGTGAGGCACTCGTTCTAAACGGTAATCTCGTCGCCGGTTTTGGCGAGAACGGGCGGCCGAGCGCCCGTTTTTTTTGGCCGCGCCCGGCGCCACGCGTTGCGCTTGTTCCATTACACAAATGTAATTTCCCCGTCATTAGCTCGTTGGTACCGGGCGCACATAATTGCTCCATCGTATCGATGGACATAAAGAAGCGTGATTGTCCGGTTCGATAGGTAACGCGCAAAGCAGCGTGCGAGCGCGAGGCGGGGGGAAACCCTCTTGATTGGTTAACTTGTCAGGAGAACTATCATGTTGAAACGCAATATTGCAATTCTGATCGCAGGTGGACTGTTGGGCGCGCAAGCCAACCTGGCCAGCGCGGGTGACAGCAATGTTTATGTCCTGCCGGCCCAGGCCCGCTACCTCGAAGAACGTGCAGCCAGCGTCCGGGCGGAGGCGCAGGCAGACCTGTACCAGACGGTAGTAAACATCAACGCCGCGACGAAATACGTCAACGCCGAGCACTTGGGAGTCCTGGTCATCAAAAACGACAAGGGGCAAAGTTTTACGTGGAAAGCCGACACCTTCGTCGAGGCCGATATTCCGCTCAAAGCGATCGCGCCCGCAGGCTTCGCGGCGGGAGCGACGAGAGTTCACGTCCACCACCCGCTGGATCACATATCGGGGGGCTGAGCGCGCCTCGAATCAGGGGGCCGTCCTTGCCTCGCCAGAATCAGTCGTAATTCGAGGCGAGGCAAGCTCACTCAATGCAAGCCTCGAGTGCATTTGTGACGGAGGACGTAATCCGCAGTTACTTTTTGAAAGGAACAATCATGAAACGGATTCTGATTGCAATCGCCACGCTCGCACTAACAGGACTGCCCTTGGCAAGCCTGGCCGGTCCTGATGAGGCGCAGCGAATGATGATTCAGCGTATCCAGGCGCAAAAGCAGAAACTGGCTGCAACCCAGGCTGCGCAAGGCGCCGAGCGCCAGAAGCTCATGGCGGAACATATGAAAATGATGCAGGAAACCATGGGGCGAATGCAGGCGATGAATCCCCGCGCGGACATGTTGCCGAAGGACAAGGATGAATGGATGGCCGAACATCAAAAGCTCATGGAGCAGATGATGGGACAGATGATGGAAGAGCACCACATGACGATGCAGGGAATGGGCAAGTAACCCGTTTTGGATCCAGTATCCATTTCAGAATGGGCGCTGCCGGACCGGCATTGCGCTCCCGAAACCGGGCCGTGCAACTCAACGGTGCCGCACGGGACCCATTGCGAGTGTTTACTCCTTGCCGCGGCGATCGGCGCGAGGCCCGATTCGATTTCGTTCGACTATTGCCTGAACGTGCTCCAAAAGCACTGGCGGCTGACCTGCAGGCACGGCGAAATACTGGAAACGCGCAAGGAAAAGGAAGCGAGCGAGAAGTGGCGCAGCGTCGGCGAGATGGATGCCGTCAAGGCGATCCTCATCAGGAACGGCTAGGCGTAGCTTGACTCTCGTAATGGCTCGCCGAGCCAAAGGTTTGCAAATCCATTTGAGAAGGAGATAGAGATGGCGGTAATGATGGTTCTCATGGTGGCGTTCCTGGTAGCAGTCCCGGGTGGCCATATGGGCTTGCTTGGCTCTCACCATTCGCCCGAACAGTCCTCGCAGTCGCAAGGGCACGATGCGGCGATGTCGAAGCCGGAACAGGCTCCGCAATCGCAGGGGCACGATGCGGCGATGTCGAATCAAGAGAAGCGCTGACGCGCGCCTGTGCGACCATCGGCTCAGCGACTCGGTAATCCATGGCAAAAGCGCCGGAACGCAACGGAACATGATTTCGTCTGAAACACGCACCGATCGTGCTTCAAGTGCAACTTTCAGGGTGCGGCGGTTATTGCGCCGCGGCCGCCTTGTATTGGTGCTCGGCTGGTTAGCGATGTGGGTGGGCACCATTGCCCATGCTGATTGTGCTATACGATTCGCCCCCGCTGGATCGAGCGGAACCGCCGTGCAAACCGGCGTGGCCGATCACGCGCCGGCGCCACTGTACCCGGAATTCGATAGCGACAACCCGGACTGCCAGCAGTTGCTCGAGGCAAGCGCGGCGCCACAGGCGGCAGTCGCTTTGCCGGTTTCCGATCAGAAATCTGCAAATTTCACCTTACCGCCCGCAGCGCCACCGCTCGTGGTGCAGCCGGTCGACCGGTTGACAAGAGATGACCTGTTTCATCGCCTCCTACCAAGCCGCGCCCTTTACGTCCGCACTTCGCGTCTTCTGATTTGATCGTTCCACCGCGGCTCCGGCGATTGTCTCGGAGTCGGGCGGATTCGCACCCTGCCATTTCTTCGGGCTGGCGTGCGCCTTAAACATCCCGTCTTCCCCGACACGATCACCGGTGTAAGTCGTCTCGTGGGGCCTGTCGCCATGTGACGGCTCTCTTTTGCAGTTAACGAGATTTCCCATGAACTTTGCAATCACCACAGTTTTTATTCGAAAAGGAGTCCATTCATGTTGATCAAGAATCAGAAGTCGATAGTTGCATCGATGGCCGCGATCGCCGCATTGTTGCTGCTGTCAATGCCTCCCGCTTATGCAGTGCCGAGCTTCGGGCGGCAAATGGGCATGGAGTGTTCAGGCTGCCACACGGTTTTCCCGGAACTGAATTCGTTCGGGCGTCAGTTCAAATTGCGCGGTTTTACTCTGGGCAACGCGCTGGATGACAAGAAATTTCCCTTGAACCTGCCTCTGTCAGCCGTGGTCGTGGGATCCCGGACTATGGCCAGCAACACCAACACGCCAGGTGCGATGCCTGAGGAGCAGTTCCCGCGTGATGCTCAGACCGTCCTCCAAACGGCCGGGCTTTACTACGGCGGCAAGATCGCCGGAAATTTCGGCGCCCTAGTCCAATACAACTACGACGGGATCGAATATACGAGCAAGATCGAGATGGCGGATATCCGATATGCAAACAGCACTACCTTCGGGAATGGCAAGGACCTGATCTACGGCGTTACGGTCAATAACAATCCAACCCTTTCGGATGTCTTCAGCAGCACGCCGATGTGGAGTTTTCCGCACCTGATGTCCGATGTCGCCTTGATGCCGAATGCCGCAACCCTGGTGGACAACACGCTGTTCGGGCAGGTCGGCGGCGTGGGCGCATACGGATACTGGAACAACCTTCTGTACGGGGAAGTGGCGTTCTACCGCAAGGCCACTAACGGGCTGTTGCGGCCGTTCAGCAGCGGCATTGATATCGGAAACGTGGTCGACGGTTATGCCCCTTATTGGCGGCTGGCGCTGCAGCGCGAATCGGGACCGCACGGCTTCATGGTGGGAACGTATGGCATGACGGCCGATGTTTTCCCGGACCCGTCCATGCCGTTTGGCGCAACCGACCGCTTCAAGGATCTCGCGCTGGATGGGCAATATCACTATAACGTCGGCGATCACATCCTTTCCACGCACGCCACCTGGATACGCGAAAAACAGGATTGGAACGCGAGCTTCCCGCTCGGCATGACCTCCAACGCTTCCGCCACGCTGAACACGTTCAGGGCTGACGCGCATTATTTCTACAAGCGCCAGTGGGGTGGCGGGATCCAGTACTTCTCGACCCGGGGTGACGCCGATGCAACGAGATACAACACCGGAGAAGCGGTCATGGGCAGCGCCACCGGCAGCCCCAACACCCAGGGCTGGATGCTCGATCTCAACTATCTGCCCTTGCAGAACATCAAGCTGGGGGCGCGCTACACGCGCTATGACAAATTCAACGGTGAGAGCACCAACTACGACGGGATGGGCAGGAACGCCAGGGACAACAACACGGTGTTTTTGTATGGATGGTTCCTGTTCTGAGGCGCCCGGCAACCGGAAGTGATCGGGAATTCCCGCAAGCGATACATCAATCGGGGCGGTGGCGGGTGAAACAGGTTCCGCCCCGAATTTTTTCAACCTTAAAGGAGAGCAGCATGAACGTCGCATTAGTAGGGACGATCGCGTTAATAGAAGTTTTGATTGCCGGCCAAGCCGCTGCCGCGGAAGGGAAGGATGTTTACACCAAGGCCTGCTCTGTTTGTCACGTAGCCGGCGTGGCGGGCGCACCCAAGCTGACCGAGAAGGCGAAGTGGGCACCTCTTTTCAAGAATGGCCCGGACGCGCTGACCGCTGCGGTCATCAAAGGCAAAGGGGCAATGCCGCCCAGGGCCGGGAATGCGTCATTGTCAGACGCCGACATCAAGGCTGCCGTCGAATACATGATCGGTCAGGTGAAGTAACGCGTGCGACAGATGCGCTGCAGAAGGAGATTATTATGAAACGAATCGCTTCAGTCGTTGCTTTTCCGGTGTTGCTTGCTCTGGCTACCCTGCCTGCGCACGCAGCAGAGATGAAAGACATGCCGGGCATGAAGATGGACGCGGACGAATCCGCCGCGGGCCAAGCTCACAAAGGGCAAGGCACGGTCAACAGCGTGGACGCCAAAGCGGGCAAGGTCAACCTCACCCATGGGCCAATTGCGGGCCTCAACTGGCCCGGGATGACGATGGATTTTCAGGTCAAGGACAACGCGGTGCTGAAAGGCGTCACGCCCGGGCAGAAGGTGGAATTCAACATCGCGCAGACGGGCCCGGGCCAGTTCGTCATCACCCGCATCACGCCCGCCGCCAGGAAATAATGGCAGCAACGCTGCTCAGAGAAAATCCCGTCAATAACGGAACAGAGATATGACAATTAAACGTTTTTGGAAATCATGGCCTGTCGTCAGTATTGCGCTATTTGGTGTGATATTGGTGGCTCTTGCCATATTGGTGACTCTTGCCCTGTCTCAGCAGGCGCCGGCTGGCCCGAAAGTCACTGTGTACGAGAGCCCTACGTGACGGTGCTGCGCCAAGTGGGTAGGTTACCTACAAGAGCATGGCTTCAAGGTCGACAAAAATAATATCCCGGACTCGCAGTTGGATGCGGTACACGCGAAGCACGGCGTACCTGTTCAACTCAGGCAATGTCACTTTGCACTCGTAGAGGGCTATGTAATCGAAGGGCATGTCCCGGTGGACGCGATTGCCCGGTTGTTGAAGGAAAAACCGCCGGTCGTCGGATTGGTCGTGGAAGGAATGCCGACCGGATCCCCGGGAATGGAAGGCCCCAACCCTCAGCCGTACGATGTTCTCGCTTTCGACCGGCAGGGCCGTGTATCGGTGTACGAGCGGAAATGATGTGCCGCATTTACAGCCCGGTGATAGCGGCGAAAAAACGGCCTCGTGAGTCGAGGCCATTCTTGCCTCGTATGGAACAACCAGTATCCATTTCAGACTGGGCGCTGCCGAATCAAGAGAACCCCTGACGTTCGTCCGCGCAGACTTCGGGTTTTCGGTAACTCGCGGCAAAAGCGTTGGAACGCGACGGAACAAGTCATCGCCTGAAACACGCACCGCTCGTGTTTCGAGCGCAAGTTTCAGAGTGCGGCGGTTACTGCGCGCGGCCGGAATAAATGTAGCTCATCGGACGCAATCCTTTGGCATACGCCATGTCAAGCTGGACGATCCTGAAGTCCGAAGTCCGGATCAGCTCGTCCATCTTCCGGTTCAGGTTGCATCCTCCGGTGATCCTGCGCCATAACGGGTTGAGCCGTTCCTGCCAGCCCCGCACACTTGCGTCGGGAGCGAGACCATGCTCGGCAAAAAGCAGCGATCCTCCGGGCTTGAGCACGCGCCTCATTTCCTTCAAGGCCCTGACGGGGTCCGGGATCGTGCACAGCGTCCACGTCGTGACTATCGTGTCAAAACAGCAGTCGTCCAACGGAATCTCTTCGCCCGTGTGCGCCAGAAACTCGACCGGAAACGGGGCGGCGGCAGCCTTCTTCCGGGCCATTCGCAACAATTCCTCCGATGGATCGAGTCCATACAGCCGGCTGACAGCGGTTCCATAATACGGCAGGTTCAGTCCCGATCCGACGCCGATTTCCAGAACCGTGCCGCAGGCTTTTGGCACGAGCTGCGACCGGTATCGCGTTGCTTCCTTGTTCCGCATCACGAGGTCCGTCAATCGCGGCAATATCCATTTGTCGTAGACGTTCATATCGTGTGCTTATACCCGTGCGCTTTCAGACAACGGCACCATACACGAAAACGCAAGTCCATCCCACCAGAACAAAGCTTGGCTTATCCGCCCGTCTTATTTCACGAGTCACTTCATTACACAAATGTAATTTTCCGGTCATTAGCTTGTTGGTATCGGGCGCACATAATCGCTCCATCGTATCGATTGACAGAAAGAAGCTTGATTGTCCGGTTCGATAGAGTAACGCGCAAGGCAGTAGGCGAGCGCGAGGCGAGGGGGAAAAACCCCTCTTGATTGGTCAACTTTCTTGATTAGGAGAACTATCATGTTGAAACGCAATATTGCAATTCTGATTGCAGGTGGACTGTTGGGCGCGCAAGCCAACCTGGCCAGCGCGGGTGACAGCAATGTTTATGTCCTGCCGGCCCAGCTCAAGTACCTCGAAGAACGTGCGGCCAGCGTCCAGGCGGAGCCGCAGGGATACGTGTACAAGGCGGCGGAGGCGCGAGGCGACGTGGACAGGACGGTAAAGATCAACGCCTCCACGAAATACGTCAACGCCGAGCACTTGCAAACCTTGAAAATCGAGAACGACAAAGGGCAGAGCTTTACGTGGAAAGCTGACGCCGGCGGGGTCGTTTTCCCGCTCAAAGCAATCGCACCCGCGGGCTTCGAAGCGGGGGAAGCGACAGTCTATGTCCGCCATCCAACGGAACACATAGGCGGCTGATTGCCAACCGCACCCGGCTCTCCCCTTTAAACGGCCTCGAATCACGGGGCCGTTTTTCCCCGCCAGCCGGGACGCAAGAGAACACTCAGCACGTTTATCAACCGTTGAAAACAGGGGCACATCATGAAAACGAAAACTCTCGCAGCACTCACTATGATCCTTGGCATCGCCTTATCAACATCGGCGTTTGCGCAAGGTCGCCACGACGAAAAACCGCACGCCGTGGGCAAACCCGCCGCCGCGCAGGAGGGCAAAGTAACACGAACCGCTACGGGTGGCCGGCACGACGAGGGCGTGACGACACACGGAGCAAGAAAAGCCACCGCGCCAAAGGACAACGCCAAAGCGGCTGACGATAAGAGCGGCAAGTAAATGTGGCGTGCCTCGCCTTTACGGAATTCGAGGCGAGGCGACCTCGCAGGCAAGTCACCGGAGTGATCCCGGCGAGACGCTTCGGGTACTCGATCGAGTGATGACTGCTGCCAACACGAAATCGTGGCATGGAAAGACCGGGGTCCAGTTCAAGCCGGGCGCGGCCGGTCCGGCATTGCGTAGCTGATACTGTTGGTAGTGCTTGCCACAGTGATCGAAGCCACCGGCATAGTTTCCGAAAACCATATCGATCAAGCCTCATTTTGGTGCACGATGAAAATACAGGCACTGATATAGGGCGCCACGTACCGCATCGACAGAGGGCGGCTGGGAACCAATGCGTTTATGACCCTGATAAGTAAGCGACATCTGTTGCCGCGCCAACTTGAGTTGTCTGGGCCCGCGCGGGCACACTCTATGCTGAACAAGGTGCCGACTAATCACCTTGTTGCAGCGTATCGTGAAAATCGCCGGTTTATTGGTTGGGGGGCTCATCTGGTCGCTGGCGAACCAGGCGGCGAGCTTTTCTGGTGAAGACCTTTCCCGGACGACGGTTGCAAAGGTCCGGGCTCATTACCCCAATGGCACGGTTACACTGGGATCTGCTGTGCTATTGGGAGGAGAAAGGCTGGTTACGAACTGTCATGTAACCGCGACCGCGCAAAGCTCGCAAGTCATCCACAATGGCCGCAGCTGGCGGGCAGAAGTAGCGGCTCAGGATACAAAGCACGACCTCTGTACACTGCGCGCAGCAGGCATTGCGGGGAACGCCCCGGTTGCTGCAACGAGTCTTACGGTCGGTCAGAAAGTATTTGCCGCCGGCTTTCCCGGTGGCAACCAGTTCGCGGTAACGGCCGGGCGCATTGTTGCGCTGCACGATTACGATGGAGCCGAAGTTATTCAAGTTTCCTCGCCGTTTGATTATGGCGCGAGTGGCGGAGGGCTTTTCGACGAGGACGGCCAACTCATCGGGATTCTTACATTCAAAGCGCGCGTAGGCGGGGAATTTCATTTTGCACTGCCGATTACCTGGGCAAAGAACCTGGACCGCCTCGAAATAAAGCGAGGCTCCGGGGAAACATTGCCGTTCTGGCAGCGGTCATATGAAATGCAACCCTACTTCCTCCGCGCCGTATCACTGGAAGCCGGCCAGAAGTGGGGCGCACTTGCGGCGTTGGGGGAGCAGTGGATCAAGGATAGCCCAATGAATCCCATGGCATGGACTGCACTGGGGACGGCGTTCCGGCATCTTCAACGGTCGGACGAGGCGCGCTCAGCAACTCGCCATGCAAGGTCTTTGACCCATGTCAATACGAAGGTCACCAGTATTGGACATTCTGTCCCCATCGCCCTTCCAGGCTTTGATCCCACCGGGATCGATATGCCTGGGCACGCAACGAAGTAGAACGCCAGTACGTGCGCGGGCGTGCGAGGGAACGCGATGGTGTCCGATATAAAGAGGCGATGACGCAATGCATCGACTCTGGAAGAAAGTGGTGTTTCTGGTTAGCCACGTAATGCTGGGGGTGCTGCTGTATAGTCACCTCGCATTTGCAGTGCAAGCTTGCGTCGTACCGGCGATGTCTCCGACCATGGCGTTCGGTGAAGTTACCGCCTCTGAACCTTGTCCCGGTATCAACGGTAATCTTTGCTTGGCGCAATGCCTGCGAGCCGATCAGACAATCGATTCGAATCCCCAGGTAATAATGAGCGCACCCTCCTTGGTAACGCTTGTTACCGACTTGGCAGTCGAGTTGTTGCCGCGGCGGCAAAACCCTCGCGAATTGCTCGTTGCCTATCATCCCGACCCACCTATCTGTATACAGTTCTGCCGATTTCTGATTTAGCCTCCAAGCCAAGCAACTGCAGTTAGCGGCTTTTTTCGAAATTTGCTTTTTGACTATGGAGGTCATCATGAAGAAGTTCCTGCTCCTGATTCCGGTAGTATTTATCGTTGGATGCGCGACAACGCAAAGCAGCGACTACGTCAAAGTCTACGACAGAAAATCCAACACCTGGACCTACACGGCGAAGGGTTCTGACAACCCGGGTGCTTTCGTCGGCACATCTGCGACGCAAAATCGCCCTGCCAGACTACCGGGGCAGCATCCTTGATCCGGTAAGTGCGTTATTTGCGGAGCGGATGTTACGGGCCGCGGGTAATGCCACGGTAACGTTCGCTCTGTGTCCTAAATAAGAAAGTGCAGAGGCTCAAACGGCTCGAGTTCTGAGCAGCAACGGCGTGCGGAACTTTTCCGGCAAACACCTGTCGCCGGCAAAAAGCTTGCACACTGGAATGAATCTCTCTTAGAATGCGCGGCCATGTCTGCTGCAATCAAACAATTCGTGCTCATGCTGTTGATCGCGGTCCTGCCATTGCAGGTGCTTGCTGCAATCGTGGCGCCGCTCTGCAAACAGGGCATTGCGACGTCAGTCGTCGCTGTGGCCGATCACACGCAGCATGACGGCGACCATCACGATCACGATGCGCCGGTGCCAGGGCACGAACACCCGTCCATGGCGGGTGACCACGGATCCGATCATTGCGGTGCGGGTTGCGCATCCGCGATTCCGATGATGTCCGCCGGCCTGGCGCCCGCTGCAACAGCGGAGCGCAGCTGGTTCGCGGCTGCCCATCGTTCCGGGTTCATCCCGGAACAACCGCAACGCCCTCCTCTCGTCTAGTCCCTGCACGCGGCATTAACGTCGCAGCCCGTTGAGCTGCGCGCGAGGGCCGATCTGCGTGCGATTGTCCGGCCCCACGGGCCGATCGCCGCGCACGTCACCTTTATGTTCCAAGACACCGATGAGGACACTATGCGTCGAAGTTTGTACCTGTTTCTGCTGCTGCTGTTATCACCGCCCATACTGGCCTCCGGCACGCTGCGCGATGCGATCGAGCGCGCGTGGGAACGTCAGCCCGCGGCCCAGGCAAGGCCCGCGCGCACTGAAGAATTCACCGCGAAACAGGAAGCGGCGCGCGCCGCGTTCCCGGAGCCACCCAGTCTGAGCGTCGGCAATCGCAACGACCGGCTCACCGGCAAAGACGGCCTGCTGGAGTGGGAAACCGAAATCGCGCTGCCGCTATGGCTGCCGGGGGAACGAGAGCGGCAAGGCGCGATCGTCAATGCCGAACGCGACCAGTACGATACCGGCCTGACGGCAGCTAAACTCAAAATCGCCGGTGAAGTGCGGGACGCTTACTGGCAGGCGCGGCTCGCCGAAAACGAACTCGCGCTGGCGCGGCGCAAGGTGCAGGAAGCGGTGGCGCTCGCGGCCGATGTCGTGCGCCGCGTCAAAGCGGGCGATCTCGCGCGCGTTGACCTCAACCAGGCGCAAGCCGTCGCGCAGTTGGCGCGCGCGGGCGTGGCTGAAGCCGAGGTCAAGGCATTCAGGGCGCAGCAGGCGTTTGCCGTTCTTACCGGCGTAAGCACCCTGCCAGGCGGCGAAGAGGTAAGCGCGCCGGCGGGCGCTGCGCTTGATGAGCACCCGCTGCTGGCGCCTTCACAACGAGCCATCGTCACGACCCAGGCCAGGCTCAGCCACGCGACGCAAAACCTGCGCAGCAACCCCGAGTTGGCGCTCGGCGTGCGCCGCGAGCGTCAATTGTTCGACGAGGCGTATCACAACTCACTCAGTGTGCGGTTTCGCCTGCCGTTCGCAACCGACGCGCGCAACAAGCCACGCATCGCGGCAGCCAACGCGGAATTGATCGAAGCGCACACCGTCTACAGCCTGGAGCGGGCCAAAGTGGCGGCCGAGGCAGAAACCGCACGGCGCGAACTCGAGCAGGCACGTACCGTATCAGGACTGACCGAAGCGCGCTACACGCTCGCCACCGATACCCAGCGCCTGCTGGCTAAAGCCTTCGCGCTCGGTGAGCTCGATCTGATTGCGCGGCTGCGCGCTGAAAACGAACGATTCGAAGCGGAATTGCAGTTCACGCGCGCGAAGCTCGAAGCAGCGCGCGCGATCTCGCGTCTCAATCAGGCACTGGGAGTATTGCCATGAAGTGGTTGGTCCATTTGATGTTTCTCGTATGGCCGGCGATCGCGCTGGCGGATGCAGGCCACGACCACGGCGCGGCACCTGCTGCTGTATCCGATACCCTCGCGCCGCGCATCGAGGCGCAGTCCGACGCGTTCGAGCTCGTGGCGGTTCTCGAGGGCGGCAAGCTCACGCTCTATCTCGACCGTTTCGCCACCAACGAACCGGTATCCAATGCCCGCATTGAAATCGAAAGCGGCGCATTCAAGGCCGTCGCGCAGCCTGGCGCAGATGGCGTCTATACCGCGCCGGGGGAAGCGTTCGCCAAACCGGGACAATATCCGCTGGTGTTCACGGTCCTAGCTGGTGATGCCTCGGATTTGCTGAACGGCACGCTCAGCGTTCCGGAGCCTGCCGGTCAGCCGGCTCACGCGCATGACTGGACTGAATGGCTGGTGTGGAGCGCGAGCGGTGTAGTCCTGGTGTTCGGCATATTCTGGCTGCTGCTGCGCCGCGTCAGGAGATCTCGCGCTGCGGCCGCGCTCGCAATCGTGGCTGTGGCTCTGCTCGTTTTCGGTGGCACGCCCGTGGCTGTATTCGCCGACGAAGGCCACGACCAGGCGAGCGACAAAAAGGGCTCTGGCAAGACAGGCGGGAGCGCGCCCGGGTACGCGGCCGGCGACAATGCCGGCGCGCGCCGGCTCGCCGACGGCGACGTGTTCATGCCGAAACCGGTGCAGCGCGAGCTCGGCATCCGCACCATCGCGGCGGAGATGCGCGATCTCGCCCGCGGCATTGAACTGAACGGCCGCGTGATCGCGGACCCCAACGCCGGCGGGCGCGTCCAATCGAGCCAGTCCGGCCGCATCGAGCCCGGCCCGCGCGGCCTGCCCACGCTCGGACAGAAGGTCGGCAAAGGCGAGGTGCTGGCCTATGTCAAGCCGGTCGCCAACGCCATCGAGCTTGGCAACCAGCGCGCGCAACTGGCGGAAATCACCTCGCAGCATGGGCTTACCGAGAAAAAGGTAAAGCGCCTCGAAGCGCTCGAAGGCAGCGTGCCGCAGAAGGAGATCGACGCGGCGCGCGCGGAGTTCGCCAGCCTCGCCGAGAGAAAAACCGCGGTCGGCGCCAGCCTCAGCAATCGCGAAGCCCTCGTCGCACCGGTGTCGGGGGTAATCAGCGCGGCGTCCGCGGTGACCGGGCAGGTGGTTGAAGCGCGGGAGGTGCTGTTCGAAATCGTGGACCCGCAACGGCTGATGGTGGAAGCGCTCGCCTACGATCCGGTGATACTCACCGACATCGCCGGCGCCGGCGCGGTCCTCCC
>Ga0209726_10005929_pt1 | contig 14482 bp, 12 predicted proteins | sample Subgrocontami54m_FD_187453 | JGI IMG/M metagenome (GOLD analysis project Ga0209726, IMG submission 187453) | Subsurface groundwater microbial communities from S. Glens Falls, New York, USA - GMW46 contaminated, 5.4 m (SPAdes) (version 3) | ecosystem: Environmental > Aquatic > Deep subsurface >... | reverse complement strand
GCCCTTTGGAACGTCAGCCGGGAGCTTCTGCCGCGTTGGTTACCTGACAGAAAGGTGAGTTCGAGCATTAAAGTGACCTTTGGGTCATGGGCGTTAATAATACAGCACGGAGAAAATATGTACCGCGGCGAGTCCGAACATCGCGGCCGTGCACACCAGATGAGGCGTGATCCAACCCCGCAACAGGCGCTGCAGGAACAATTCCGCGTTCATCTTGTTCACTCGAAGAGCATATTCAACCACGCGCAGGAAAGCACTCCGCTCGTCCTCCCTCATGAGCAGGAGCGCCGCCTGGTGTTCTTTCTGGAAATCCGGAAGCTCCTGGGCCAGCGTGGACCGCCTCCGGTAGAACCGCAACATGCGTCCCCAGGAGGCCGCGTCCTTCATTAACCGCCGCTCCACCAGGGAGCGGAATTCATCCGAACCGCCTTCCGCCAGTTCGAGCATCCCTCGCAGGCAATCGGCGCGCACCGCTAGCAGATCCTCGAGGATGGCCGGAGTCTCCTCCATGGCTGTGAGCAGAGGGGGGACTCTCCGGGCAAGCCACCATCCCAATAGTCCTGTGGCAACAGTAAGGGAGAAAAACGCGAGCAGCCCACCCGTGAGCGGGCCGCCGGTACGGAAGCCGGAGTGGTAGATGATGGCGAAGGCCGCAACCACGCCCAGGTAAATGTGAGCGCTCAGCCAGGCGGACAGCCTTCCCATCCCCTGATAAGCGAGACGCTTGCGGACACTCAATGAGGCCGCCAGCAACGCGAGCGTGATTCCGATCCAGCCGAGACCAGTCACCAGCCCGTGATGGCGTGTCGCCGACGGCTGCCGCTGCGCTGCAAAGTACCACCAGGAAAGCCCCGCCACCGATACCACAGCGAAGGCTTGCCATAACCGCTCGCTTCCACCCGCCGACGCCACGCTTGTGGAAACCCGCGCGCTCGATGCCTTGACAATCGTTGCAAGGATGCGCCCGCCGTTCACTGGGCGCCCCGAATCTGATCCAGGTACGCGCCTGCATCGATTCGCTCGATGGCGCTGTAGGGACAGTTATGCACACACCCGTGATTGTAGTTGTACTCATGGCAAAGGTCGCACTTTACCGCGATACGCTTTACCACTGCCTTCTCATTGCTTTTTTCGATCTCGTGCATCATCGGTTCGTTTTCCGGAGTCCGCCAGAATTTCAGGTACCCGCCGATGATCGGCGCACCCGTGCGCTGTTTTTCCAGCTCCTTCTGCATGGCCACCTCTGCCATCGAAATGTTGCCGTAAGGGCACCGCCGGGCGCAGTTTCCGCACCCGATACAAGAGTCCTCGATGACCACCTCGCCATTGACGTCCCGGGTAATCGCGCCGGTGGGGCAGCCGATCATGCATTCCGGGTCGAAGCAATGCATGCAAGAGGTCGCCACCAACAGCCTCTCGAGTGCGGATTTGGCCGATGGCGGTGGAGCCTCGAATAGCATGCCGTGCCTGGTCAGGCGCGAGATTCCGTCGTGCAGCTCGGCGCACGCCTTGACGCAATTCCCGCAGCGCGTGCATGCATCCAAATGGATTACCAGGGCCGAGGTTGCTTTGACCACGCCGCGTTGCACCACCTGCCCGACGAATCCCAAGGGAGTGGACGCCAGTGCCCCGGATGGTTCGGCCGCCTGCCGCTTTCGTGCCGTTGCTTGAAAGCGATCCACTAACCCCTCATTCCGGTTCACCAGGTTGAAGAAGTCTTCCTTCATCAACTGAATGACCTCCACCTTTCCCATCGCCAGGATGGTGGCATTGCGGCGCTCGGAATGGATGAGGGCCGACTCGCCAAAATACGAGCCTTCCTTAAGATAGGCCACCGTACGCTGCTCGCCACCGGCCATCGTCTTTACCACCCGGACGTAGCCTTCGCGAATCAGATAGAAGCTGTCCGCCTCGGCGCCTTCCCGGATGATGGCGTCATCCTTGGAATAGATCCGCAGCCTGGCCTTCTTCACAAGTTCCTGCAATACTTGGGGATCGATATCGGGGAACTCGGGAATCATCCGCAAGTGGTTGGCCAGGCCCCGCTCGATATAGGTCTGGTCCATGATGTTGCGGAACGGCCCCGGCTTTTTCATCCACTGTTCGAATGCCCGCCGGGGTACCTCGATCACGTGACTTGGTTCCAGCGTAGTGACGCTCGCGGTCCGCGGCAGTCCGCTGATCAGCGTCATTTCACCGAAGAAGCTGCCCGGTTGCAGCGTGGCCAAGCGCCGGGCTTCCGGTCCTTGCGAAATCACTACTGTGCCGCGGATCAGGATATAAAAGGAATTTCCGAAACTCTCCTCTGTAATGATCCGCTCCCATGCGTCCCATTGGCGCAGCGAGCACTCGGAGCCTGCCTCGATGAACGGCTTACCCAACCACTCGATCAGCTCGTCCGGATCTTTCCCTTTGAACAAATCCATGGACCGCAGCACACTGAGGATTTCCGGTGTGACCTCATTTTCGTTCATCGGGTTTTCTCGAAAGCGTACGGGTTGCTTGTTCCCCTAACATGGGCCAATCTCGTCAAACCCAAAGTCATTACCCCCCTTGTATCGTGACATATGATGGAGTATACTACCGACACTTCGTATTCGGAAGTCCTGAATTGCGTAGTTTGTTCCGCGTGCGGAATAGTTTCGCAATGTCTCTTTGCTAGTTGCCTGTTACTAAAGATTTATGCTGGAGCACGAGTTTAGGCTTGCCCAAGATTGTGGCGGGCGAGGGGGGTAGTTTGCGTTTGTCTGGCTCAATACAACAAATGTCTAGGATGGTACTTTGCTTGACGCATCACTTCCGTGGCCCACATCTCCTCCTGCTGCTTGCCTTCGGCGCCGGTATCCTACCAGCCCAACAGCAGGTGACGAGCTCGACCACGGCTGCGGCTGCGGCTGGGGCGCGTTGCCTCCGGTGTCACGATGAGGACGTCAGAACGTTCCCCACTCTGCCTCACGGAAAGAGCTCCCAATTTATGTCCGGAGCAGAGGCTTCCACCTGTGATACCTGCCATGGGGACGGCGCGCTGCACTCGAAGACCTCGAAGATCGAGGACATCGTCAATCCCCCAAGATTGCCCGCGGCACAGGCGAGTGAAATGTGTCTCAAGTGCCACGCGCGCGACCAGACTCACGCCGACTGGCGTGGCAGCCAGCACGACCGCAAAGCTATCAGCTGCGTCTCCTGCCACAATGAACACCACCCCAAGTCCCGCGAAAAGCTGCTGGCCAAGCGCACAGACATGGAGTTGTGCCTAAGCTGCCATCAGGATAAGCGCAAGGCGACTTTGCAGCGCTCCACGCATCTGTTCCGAACCGAGCATCGGGACGTGAAGCTCGGCTGCGCCTCCTGTCACAACCCTCACGGTGGCGAAGGGCGCTCCATGCTCGCGGCCAGTTCCACCAACCAGCTTTGTTACTCCTGTCACGCCGAGAAGCGTGGCCCTTTCCTCTGGGAGCACGCACCAGGCCGCTCGGACTGTAATACGTGCCACGTCCCGCATGGGTCCAACAACCCGAACCTACTCAAGGCTCGAACCTCCGTCCTCTGCCAGAGCTGCCATATGCACATGCTGTGGCGCCACCAGACCGTTGCCGGTTATGACATTTCCTCCTTCAACAAAGGTTGCGTAAACTGCCACAGCCAGGTTCATGGCTCCAACCACCCCTCGGGGAAGACTCTAATTCACTAGGAGGAGATGAAACCCATGGCATCCAAAACATTTCCCGAAGCACTCCTAAATGACAGCCCGCAAAACGGAGCCTGGGTCGCGGCGAAGAATAGGGCCGTTGCATTGGTTCATGGGGGGCCGCGACCGGCCCTTTGCGGGCTTGCGAGCTGGACCAGCGCCGTGCTGGTTGGAGCCACCCTTGTTGCTTTGGCGTGGCCGTCACTGGCCTCGGCGCAGGACCAGGTCAAAGAGAAGGCCCCGGAAACATCTCCCGCCGCGCCTCAGGAGGCCCCCGATGCTCCGCCTCTGTTCGAGAATTGGAAAATTCGACTCGAAGCCGGAGCAAGAAACTATGATCTCTATGGGGACCGTCCCGGCAAATTCTTTGAGACCCGCGACATCACCAAGGGGGTCTATATCCGGGGCCTGGATCTCCGCTTCGAATCCGCTGACTCCCCCATCATCTTCTTTGTCAAGGGAACCGACATCCGGGAACGGGATGAATCTGTGAAGAGCGACTTCTGGCGAGTGGGCAAATTCCGCACCACATTCCTCTGGGACCGTTTGCCATACTTCTATTCAGACGGCACCTCATTGTTCCAAAACGCCGGTGGCGGTAACTTCCTCGTCAGCCCCTCCATTCGAGCATCTTTTCAATCTGTAGTGGACGGGCAGACTCCCCCCAACATTTCTCCCGCCCTCGGTCCTTTGGTCAGAGCGGAGCTTTCGCGCGCTCCAGTTACTGACCTGCGAGTCAAGCGAGACCAGGCTGTTTTGCGGCAGACCGTCCGGTTTGGCCGCCTGGAGCTGCATGCGCAGTGGCGCAGTGTTTTCCAGCGCGGCTCCCGCCCGAAAGCCATTGGCACCTTCGCTCGCGGGAACATCGGGCCGGGCACCCCGCCGGACGGCATTTGGGAGTCCATCGGCGTGGAGCTGCCCGAGCCTGTCGATTACCGGACACACCACCTTACAGCAGGCGCCATTGTCTCGGGCAAGAAGTGGCGGCTTGGTGTTGACTATGGCCTCACCCTGTTCCGGAACCATATTCCAACGCTGACCTACGAGAACCCGTTTCGGGTCACCGACGCGGCCGGGCTCCCCCCTGGAGGGCCCGTGGGACGGAATCGGTTCGTCCGGCAACAGGCTTCACTTCCGCCTAACACCGACTATCACAGCGTGACCGTGCGCGGCGGTTTCGACTTACACAAGGACACGCAGTTCCGCGGCCTGTTCTCTTGGGGACGGTCTTCTCAAAACGATCAGTTTTTGCCCTACACAATAAACACCGCCCTGGTCGGCACCACTCCCGGCCTCGCGAACAACCTCCCCCCCGGCACCTCGGTCCTGAACGTTTCCTCCCTCCCACAACAAAGCCTCAATGGACAAGTTCGCAACCTGAACTACGATTCCACCCTGGTAAGCAGACCCCGCAAGGACATGACCTTCCGCCTGCAGTATCGCGCCGATGACGTGAAAAACGAGAGCCCCCGCATCGTGTTCGCAGGCCAGCCCAGGTTCGGTGATTCTCATTGGGTTACCGGCGAGGACTACTATGGCCTTCCCATCGAAAACTTTCCCACCTCCTACGTCAAGAAGGATATCATTGCCGCCTGGCGCTGGGATGCCACCAAGCGCGTGAGTTGGAACGCCGAATACCAGTTTGAGTCCTTCAATCGCACATTCCGCGACGTCCCCCGCTCCGGCGAGCACAGCATTCGCGGCCGGCTCGACATCGAACTTGCGAAAAAGGCCACCTTCAAGGCCGATTACACCTATTCGGACCGGAGGCCGGAGAATTACATCACCACTCCATTGGTCTTCAGCACCGCGCTCAACGGATGGGAAGTGGTTCGCGCACAGACGTTCCCACAGTTCCAGCGTGGCGTGCCGCTCGAATTCAACCAATTGCGCCGCTTCGACGTGACGGCGCGCAAGCGCCAGGATGGCAAAGCCGCCTTCAACGCTGGGCTCGGCGACAAAGTTACTGTCTCCGCGTCCGGTCAATACCGCCGGGACAACTATGCCAAGGGCTTCTACGGACTGACCTTCGAAGAGATGTTTTCCGCCGATGGCGAAGTCACCTACACCGCAGGCGAGCGGGCATTCCTCTATTTGAATTACTCACACCAATTGGATCGCTACGGCGCCTTGGGCATGGGAAACCTCATCACCGGCGCGGTGGTGAATGGGAACCCTTGCTGCGCCCAGTATCCTATCGCCAACACCTGGCAACGCGATAGCCGCACCAAACTCAACTTTGTCCAAACGGGCCTCAACTGGGCTTCGAGCGGTGAGAAGACGACCATCGATCTCTCTTATGGTTTCTCCTTTGCCAAAGACGTGCTCCACTCTTCCAACCCCTTCACCATTCGCGTCGACTCGCCCTACACCGCCGGTACCTATAACTATCCCGACACGAAGAACGGATATCAGGAGGTCTTTCTTTCCGTGAGCCGGAAACTCCGGCCAGGCCTGGAGCTGGGCTTCCAATACCGGTTCGATGCCTACCAGCTCGACGATTTCTATCTCAACCCCCTGCAGCCCTACTCCCAGGGACTGGTCACCGCCCCAGGGCTCGTGATCAACCTGCAGCGCCAACTTCTTCTCAATGCCCGGTTCACAACCTATCATGCGCACCAGGAGTGGGTTTTCCTTAAATACAGTTTTTAGAGAACTGGATCTTTATGCTTCGTCCGCGAGCCACGGTTCCCTCTGACAGCCATGGCATAATAACCGTAATGCGGAGCCGGAGCCTGGCGGCCTCACTTTTCATAATTTTCTGTTTTGCCCTGGAAGCCGACGTGGCCGGGTGCGGCTGCGATCCGGCGCGTCCGGAGACGATGCAGGCGCGCGAATGCAGCCTCTGCAAGGAAGCCGAAAACCAGCCGCCCAGCCAGGAAGTGTTCTTCCTCAAAGACATCAACCCACGCAAACCGAACCGCTGGCTGGTGCTGCCGCGCGCCCATTCCAACGCGGGACACCCCATGCATGACCTGCCCCCAGACATGCAAACCCGCCTCTGGAAGGCCGCGATGGCCAAGGGGAAAGAGTTGTGGGGTGATGGTTGGGGCATTGCCTACAACGGGGAAAAAGTGCGGACACAGTGCCATGGCCACCTGCACATCGGCAAGCTCCTGTCCGGCCTTGCCCCCGGCAAGTTCATCGATGTCACCGGGCCGGATCAGATTCACATCATGAACGACGCCACCGGAATCTGGGTGCATCCGGTGGGCAACAAGCTGCGGGTGCATTACGGCGAACAGATCACCGAAACCACTCTGATGCGGTAACTGATACCCTGTAGGTAACAGATCGATCCCAGGACGTTTCCACCTATGAGTCTCATCGATATCTCCATGCCGCCTACTGCCGAAAACGCAGTGATTCGAATGAACGGGCGCGACAACATCGCCGTGGCTCGTGTGCCGCTGGCAAAAGGACAGAAGGTAAACCTCGGCGGAACAGAAATTACGCTGCTTGACCCCGTGCCGATGGGACACAAAGTGGCGCTGGAGGCCATACCCGCCGGCGGTAACATTGTTCGATACGGCCAGCTCATGGGCCGGGCGCGTGTCGCCATTGAGCCGGGCCGTCACGTTCACACCCACAACGTGGCCTATGAGGAGATTAACTTCAACTACGAATTTCCGTCCGGCGAGCTGCCGCTGCCAAAGGCGGCCAGCGACCCGAGCTTCTTCGGCTACGTGCGTGAAGACGGCCGCGCCGGAACACGGAACTACATCGCCGTGGTGGCCGCCAGCAATTGCGCCGCCCATACCGCGGAGTTGATCGCGGCCAGCTATGCCGGGCAGAAGCTGCCCCCGAACGTGGATGGCATTGTCGCCTTTCCGCATGGCGAAGGATGCGGCATGTCGATTGGTCCGGACTCGCAACAGTTGCAGCGTACGCTCGGCGGCGTGCTCAACCATCCCAATGTTTCGGCGGCGATCATCCTGGGCCTCGGCTGCGAGGTCAATCAGATTGACCACTATCTGGGAGAGGGGGCTCCGCGCACGGACCGGCTGTTGGGGATGACGCTGCAGAGTTCCGGCGGAACAACCGCCACAGTGGAGGCGGCTCGCAAAGCCATTGCCGGCATGATGGAGCGGGCCTCGGCCGAGAAGCGGGTTTCCATTCCGGCGAACAAACTTGTGCTGGGACTCAACTGCGGCGGTTCGGATTCATTCTCCGGCATTACCGCCAATCCGGCATTAGGGGTCTGTTCGGACATGCTGGCCGAAATCGGCGCAGCCTCCGTGCTGGCCGAGACCACGGAGATTATCGGGGCCGAGCATCTGCTGGTCCGCCGCGCGCGCAATCGCGCCGTCGCGGAAAGGCTGCTCGAAATGATCAGCGGCTACAAGACCTATTTGAAACGATTTGGCGGCAGCTTCGACGACAACCCATCGCCGGGCAACAAGGAGGGCGGACTCACCAATATTTTGGAGAAGTCGCTCGGCGCGGTGGCCAAGGCCGGCGCCTCCCCGCTGATGGAAGTGGTGGACTATGCCGAACGCATCCACGGGCCCGGGTTCGTCTTTATGAACACGCCTGGCTATGATCCTGTCTCGCTCACTGGATTGGCCGCCGGCGGCTGCAACCTGATCGCTTTCACCACCGGCCGCGGCAGCGCCATAGGGTTTCCCACAATTCCTGTCATCAAGATCGCCACGAACACGCAAATGTATCAGCGCATGAAGGACAACATGGACGTCAACGCCGGCCGCATTGCCGACGGCGAGGCGAAGGTGGAGGGAGTGGGACGCGAGATCTTCGATCTGATCCTGCGCGTGGCCTCCGGAGATCTCACCTGCGCCGAACGGCTGGGGCATAAGGAGTTTGTCCCGTGGCGCATCGGTCCGGTAATGTAGGAGCAATCGTGAAACACCTCGTTCTTTTAAGCAAGGCCCGCAAAACGGGGCCTCGGCGCGGCTGGGCCCGCGTGCTCCTCTCAATCTTGATGGCCTGCGCCGGGCCCTTTGCGCTGTTGTTTCTCTCGTTCGGCCTCCTGCAGGCGCAAACCGAGGCGCCCAAGCCGAAGAGCGCTTTCGACAAGCAGGTCATGGCCGACTACGTTCGCCACCTGGTTCCCTACGGTCCTCAGGTGACCATCGTTGTGGCGGATCCGAAGCCTTCCGGGGTATCGGGATTCAAGGAGGTCTCCATCAAGGCCTCGCTCGGCGCCGTGAGCGAGGAAAGGCAGTACATGGTCTCCGATGACGGGCAGAAGATTTTGGTCGCCACGGTTTACGACGTGAAGAGCCACCCATTCAAGCCGGAACTGGACAAGCTGAAGACAGATTTTCAACCGAGCATCGGTACCCCCGGCGCTTCTGTTGTGGTGGTGATCTTCAGCGACTTTGAATGCACCTACTGCCGCGAAGAGGCCAAGATGCTGCGTGAAAAGCTGGTGCAGGCCTATCCCACCGAGGTCCGGCTTTACTTCAAGGATTTCCCGCTCTCACAGATCCACCCCTGGGCCAGGCCCGCCGCCATCGCCGGCCGCTGCGTCTTCAAGCAGAAGCCCGCCCTGTTCTGGGACTATCACGATTACATGTTCGAGAACCAGGCCACAGTCAACGAAGCCAATCTCAAGGAGAAGATCGGCGAGTTTGCCAAGAGCAAGGCTCTCGATATGGAAGCGCTCACCGCATGCGTGGCCGGCAAGGCAGCCGAGGCGGAGGTGGATAAGTCCATTACCGAGGCCCGGTCCCTCGGCATCAGCTCCACGCCCACTTTGTTCGTCAATGGACGCCGCATCGCCGGTTCCATCAAGTGGGAAGGCTTGCAGCAGTTGATCGATATCGAGCTCGGTTACCAGCGTGTCAATAAGAACGCCGGGGAGCAATGCTGCCAGGTGACATTGAGTACTCCATTCCCGCAGAAATAGGACCCAAATGAAACGATCCTGCATTACGCCCTTTGCGTTCGTGCTCATCGCCGCAGCTAGGCTGTTGTCCGCCGCCGAGGCCACTGCGCCCCACTTTGACGCCAAGCACTACGTTGAGCACGTGAAGTTTCTCGCCTCCGGCGATCTGAAAGGGCGCGGCACCGGGACGCCGGAACTGGAAAAGGCCGCCGCCTACATTGCCCGGCAATTTCAGGACGCCGGATTGCAGCCGCTGGAGGGCAAGAGCTTCCTGCAGGCCTTCGAGGTGACCACCAACGCCAAACTCGGCAAGAACAACCGGTTCCAATACACCGAGTCCGGTAAGTCCGCCTCGCTCGATTCGGGTAAACAGTTTGTGCCTTTCAACTTCTCCCAAAACGGCGTCTTCTCCGGAAATGTCGTTTTCGCCGGCTACGGCATTTCGGCGCGAGAGTACAACTACGACGACTACGTTCACCTGGATGTGAAGGACAAGTTCGTACTGCTGCTGCGCCATGAACCTCAGGAGTTCGACGAGAAGAGCGTTTTCGCCGGGAAGGTCTACACAGAACATTCGCAGTACTTCTCGAAGGCGTCCAATGCGAAGGCGCACGGGGCGCGCGGTGTCATTTTCATTAACGACGTGGGCAACCACTCGTCGGATTCGGATGAACTGGAGCCGTTTGCACGCTCCGCCGGCCCCAGCAACGCGGGGATCCCATTCGTACAGATCAAGGCGGAGATCGCCGAAAAATGGCTCACCGCGGTGGGCAAGAACCTGCGCGAGATTCAGGCCGCCATCGACAAGGATCTCGCCCCCCAGAGTTTCCCGCTGGATTCTGGATTGACCGTCGCCATGAACGTCGATTTGCGGCGCGAGATGCGCACTGTGCATAACGTGGTCGGCTATTTGCCTGGGGAAACCGCCGAGCATATCGTGATCGGCGCCCACTATGACCACTTGGGTCTGGGCGAACAGTTCTCCATGGCTCCGTCCATGGCGGGAACAACCCATCCGGGGGCGGACGACAATGCCAGCGGAACCTCGGGCGTCATCGAGTTGGCGCGCTATTTTGGCGCACGGGGCAAACCCCGGCGCGGCGTGGTGTTCATGGCTTTCTCCGGGGAGGAACTGGGGCTGCTTGGCTCCAGCTACTACGTCAATCATCCGCGCTACCCCATTGACAAGGCCGTCGCCATGATCAATATGGATATGATCGGACGCATCCGGGATCATAAGGTGTACGTCGGCGGGCTGGCCACCGGCTCCACCTTTAAGCCCGTGATGGAGGAGATGGCCAAGTCCTCCACGCTCAAGTTTGAGTTCTCCGATGCCACCGGCTACGGCTCCAGCGACCATACCTCCTTCACCACCAAGCAAGTGCCGGTCCTCTTCTTCTTCTCCGGCCTCCATGGCGACTACCACAAGCCTAGTGATACCTGGGACAAGATTGATGGCGCCGAGGCGGCGCATCTGCTCGAATTTATTGCTCAATTTACCCAGCGTCTGGCCTCTGATCAGATACGCCCGCAGTTTGTGCAGGTGGCTGCCCCGGCGCGGCCGGTTTCAGCCGGATCTTCCACCGGTTCAGGCTACGGCCCGTATTTTGGCAGTATTCCCGACTTCGCCGAACCCCCCACCGGTGTGCGCTTTTCCGACATCAGGCCTGGCTCGCCGGCGGCCAAGGCCGGTCTCAAGGGTGGGGACATTCTGGTTGGCTGGGATGACAAACCGATCGGGAATCTGCACGATTTCACCTACGCTTTGCGCAGCAAGAAGGTGGGTGAAACGGTGAAGGTGAAGGTATTAAGGGATGGTAAACCGATGGAGGTTGACGTAACATTGGAGCAGCGCCGGTAGCGGGAGTGGCCTAATGGTCCAGCCGTAACTGTCCGATAAGAAAGAATAAATGCCCATGCCCGACCTCACGCGGCCGCAAAGTTTGAAACAAGCACTGGTGCTGCCGCCTCTGATTCTGCACCCGTTTTCCGACTCGGCCGGTCCCGGCCGGCTGGTGGACAGTTCGCGCGCGAGTCTAATGCTGCAAGGTTTGCTGCCCTCCGGCGAATTCACCCACGAGGAACTGGAAAAGCGCCTGCTGGAAGGCCGCTATTGCGAATTACGCATGCTGTTCTATGTCGGCAAGGATCTGCTGCGCTGGATCGAGCAGTGCATGGACCATGTGGCGGCCGAACCGGCGCTGAAGGATCGGGGCTACAAGTTCCAGAGTTTTGCGGCCTACCTGGTGGATCACACTCCTCCCAAGGTGGTCACCAAGCTGAAGCAGTGGGGCGTGGCTGACTACAAGGCAATCTTCATGCGCGCCATCGGGCTCAACTGCATCCTCGCCGATGCGCCCGCGCGCGAACTGCTGGCCCCTGAGTTCATCCGCCATTATTACCGCTACGCCGATCATCTCTACATGTGCCGCCAGCATGCCACCGTCTACCCGGAGCTAGGAAAGGATGAGTTTGAGTTTGACCTTTTCGCATCCGGGGAGTATGCGCGGATGCTCGAAAAGGAATGGGAGTCTTAGCCTCAGCGCGTCGAGCAGGATGGTCCGCCGCCGAAGCTATGCCGAACAACGCTCTTTTTCCAGGGCCTCATGCAGGAGCATCTTGATATAGGTCTGGTACGGAAGACCTTTCTGGAGCGCGAGATCCTGGGCGGTCTTGATATCAGGTACCGGGAGCCGCATCGTCACGGTCTTTAAGGGCACTGTCCGCGGGGCTGTTCCTGCCTTCAGCGCTCGTTTCATGACAACAGCAGAGTACTCTTGGCCGTCGATTTGAGGCTGAGGTTTCACCCGGGTTGACGTTCGCCACAATAGCTACCAGAAAACCCGGGCATGCTTGCTGTTTGACGCCTTTCCAACCGGCGTCGGGATCAACGGCCCGGAAACAGAGTTGGCACACCCGGAATCTCCTTGGATGAAACCGGTTCTGGCCCACGGATCAATAGGAATACCGATCCGCGCTCCGCATACCCGGCGCAACGAAAGCCGATATTATTGTTCCGGTTCGTTGGCTCGTTCCTGTTACGGTTCGAGACGCGGACGTTCTGAGGATTGTTGTTCCAGGAGCCCCCGCGCATTGCGGCCGTTTTCCGCTGCTATCAGGATAAACTGTGCGAACAGATTTTGCCGGAGACGCCAGGTGTGGCCGAAGGCGGCGTGACCGAGCCAGGCCTGAACCCGGCACTGGACTTTGTCGAAGTGCAAACGTCCCGCATGGTACAAAGCCGCCATTTTCCTGAGTCGGCGCCTCATCCGGACCACATTGGGACGCGCCAGGCGCATCTGTCCGGGCAGGATGCGCCAACCGAGCAGCGTCACTCCCTCATCGCAACGATAGACGCGAAACTTGCGTTCATGCGGGAGGAGACGTAGGCCTTGGAGGAAGTCCCGTATCTGCTCCGCCCGACAACCCAACTCAGTTTTGCAGTTGCCGAAGAGGACGAAATCGTCCACATACCGGAGGTACAAGCCGGGCCGCAATTGACGCATCACGAAGTGGTCAAGAGGATTCAGATATACATTGGCGAAGAACTGGGAGGTCTGATTTCCGATTGGCATTCCCCGCCTTCTGTCGAAGGGGGTGAATAGCGTGTCTCCGGAGAAGTACTGGATGACCTCTTCTTGCGGATTGGACCCGTCGATAATGCGTCCGGTAAGGTCCAGAGTCTTGGGGCATTTGATCACGCGCGCGATCAGGTCCTTTAGAATCTCATGGTCCATGGAGGGGAAATATTTCCGGATGTCGCACTTCAACACGTATTGGTACCGCCGGGATGCGTCCTGGGCCAATTGCAAGGCCCGATGCTGCCCAAAGCCCTTGCGCGAAGCGAATGAATAGGCGGTGAAGCGCGGCTCGAATACTGGTTCGAGTACACGAGTGAGGGCGTGATGAACGACGCGGTCCCGAAATGGAGCCGCCGAGATCTGCCGCGGCTTCGGGTCGTGAATCCAGAACGTGCGATAGGCGCCCGGGCGATACACCCCTTCTTCCAGTTCCCGCTGGATCGCGCAAAGATTGGTTTCCAGATGATGGAGAAAGCGGGCCACATCCGGTCTGCTGCGCTTGGCCCGCGCGGCGGCGCGGGCGGCCTCCATCAGATTTTCCCAACTGGTGAGCTGAGTCCACAGATTACCGGTCCGCTTCATGCTTTTGCCTCGTGCTTTTCAGCCAGCCCCCGGCCATGCGGCCCACTTCGTCCATTTTCTTAGCGGCAAATTCATGACCGTCAAGATTGATAACCCGAAGGTCCTTCGCCAACCGCATCAAGTAGCGAATGCGGTTCACTTCGCGCACCGCGGCTGCCAGCGAGCCGGCATTGCGTGCCTGATAGGTGGCGTCCACCAGATTCATGAGAAGTTCAAGAGAGGCGGCAACCAGATTTTGCCCAATAGAGAAGCGGAATGACTTAGGGAACTTCTCCACCTTGGGAATAATCCATAGGGTCCAATCGTAGGCTTTCTGGACGACAACTGCGGGTTCTGGTAGATTGCTCAAAAAATTTCTCCAGGGGGGAAGGGTCCCCCCTGGCCCCCCTCATAAACTCAAAGCATAAAATACTAAAGGGATTCCCCGGCGCAACGAAAGCCGATATCATCGTTCCGGCTCGACCGGCACGCCCCCGCCACGGTACGAGACGCGGACGCTCCGAGGAAGGTCGTCCCAGGAGCCCACGCGCAAGACTCTATACTCGCCTTCTTTCGGACCAGCAGGATTGTTACGGCTTGCAGCCTCATAAGGACCGAACCAGTCCGCACACCATTCCCAAACGTTGCCCAACATGTCGGACAACCCTTCTGATGTATTGCCACCCGGATACAGACCAACGGCCGTGGGATGGCCGATCACGCTGTTATAGTTTGCGCGTGAAGGATCGAGAGGTGGATCATTGCCCCAGGGATACCTGTTGCTTTCCGGACCTCTGGCCG
>Ga0209726_10005926_pt1 | contig 14493 bp, 16 predicted proteins | sample Subgrocontami54m_FD_187453 | JGI IMG/M metagenome (GOLD analysis project Ga0209726, IMG submission 187453) | Subsurface groundwater microbial communities from S. Glens Falls, New York, USA - GMW46 contaminated, 5.4 m (SPAdes) (version 3) | ecosystem: Environmental > Aquatic > Deep subsurface >... | reverse complement strand
AACGCGCGGTACTCCGCGCGTGGCGGGGTTCCCACGCGATCGGAGCGTACGAAAGAATCTTAAGCCACCACGCGCTCGGCGCGTGCGAGTCAGTCGAGATGCTGGCTAAAGTAGGTTCGAGCGTGTTTTAATAGAGACTCCAAATATTCACCCAATGGCCAACTACAGACCATGTTTGATATTTTATTCTGGTACACTAGTTGAGTGAACCCGAAGAAACCAAGAACGCCCTGTCTTCATTGCGGCAAAGAACCGTATGGCGCTACCTACAAATATTGCAGCAATGCATGTCAGCTCAAATATCAGCACGATGCGTATATTGAAAAATGGAAGCAGGGCAAGGTGAATGGTTTACAAAGCATTGGTGTCGTCTCAGTTCGTATTAAGCATTATTTGCGCAAGAAATTCGGCAATAAATGCTGTTTATGTGGATGGGCGAAAGTAAATCCAAAAACAGGTGTCGTTCCGCTCGTTGCGGATCATATAGACGGCAATTGGCGCAATAATGTTGAGAGAAATCTGCGCCTGCTTTGCCCCAATTGTGATGCACTGAGTCCGACCTTTGCCGGGCTTAACAGGGGAAATGGTCGAAAGAATAGAGTTGTAAGTAATCGGGTCAAAGAAGGACGTCTTCTCAAAGCGATGTCGCAAAAAACTCAGCTGTGATATATTCGTATTCACTGCCGACCTAGCTCAATGGTAGAGCAACGGTATCGTAAACCGTAGGTTCGGGGTTCAACTCCCCGGGTCGGCTCAAGATGCAAAAACAGGAAATCGAACAGAAAATAGCTGATATCGAGACCGCGATGGGCGCGGCGGATTTTTGGCAAGATAAAGACAAGGCGCAGGCGACTCTTAAAGAGTATCAGGACCTGAAGGCGAAGCTCGCGGGTGGCGGCTCGTACGACAAGAGCGACGCCATCGTCAGTATCATCTCCGGCGCGGGCGGGGACGATGCCGAAGATTTTTCACGCATTCTTTTTGAGATGTATTCCAAATACGTCGCAAGCCGCGGGTGGAAGAGCGTGCTCTTGGACTCGAATCGGAATTCAATGAGCGGCTACCGCTCCGTCTCATTTGAAGTGTCTGGTTCGGGTGCATACGGCGTGCTGAAGAACGAGGCGGGCGTGCACCGACTTGTGCGCATGTCACCTTTTAATTCTGCGGGGAAGCGGCAGACCAGCTTTTCACTGGTGGAGGTGTTGCCGCAAGTGCCGGATCAGGGCGACATGCATATTCCGGAGACCGATCTCGACGTTTCGTTTACCCGCTCGGGCGGCCCCGGAGGCCAAAACGTAAATAAGCGCGACACGGCCGTGCACGCAGTCCACAAACCCACCGGCCTGCGCGTACATGTCACCTCTGAGCGCAGCCAGGTGGCGAATAAAGAGAAAGCGCTCGAAATGCTCCGTGGCAAGCTCTTTGCTATCCGCGAAGCAGATGCGGCGAGTGAATCACGTGGACTTTCCACGGGGGCAAACACCAAAATTGAGTGGGGAAGTCAGATCCGCTCGTATGTCTTGCACCCGTACCAGCTTGTGAAGGATCACCGTACCGACTATGAAGAGCGAAACGTAGAAAAGGTATTGGAGGGCGACTTGCAGGGCTTCATCGATGCGGAAAAGGGTTTGTGATAGAATGGTCCCATGAACCCGTTTTCATTTAGGTCTATCATTGAACCGGATACGCCGAAGGGATTTCACGGTTTTGTGCCGCTTCTGCCGGGAGTGCACACCTATGGCGCAACCCTCAAAGAGGTAAAAGCAAATCTGCGCGAAGCGATCTTGTGTCACTTGCAGGCACTCCAGAAAGATCATCAGCACATTCCGCAAGAAGAAGACACGCTCGAGGTCGTGCAGTCGTTTTCGACAAGCGAACTTATAACCGTTTAGCCCATATGGCAAAGATGCCCGTGATAAAAACTCGGGCGCTCGTCCGCGCGCTTATGCGGCTCGGATTTTACAAGGACCATCAAGTCGGCTCACATGCGCATTTCAAGCACCGAGATGGACGTCGCACGACCGTCTACATACATGAAGGCAAAGATGTCGGCAGGAAAACACTCGCAGCCATTATCATTGACCTCGGTATGAGCGTGGAAGAATTCATCAAGGCGCTCAAGCGCGAACGATAACGATACTATGATATGATTTTTCTATGGTTGAACAGATTAAGCCGATGTTTCGGCAGTCACAGAAACCGCAGGACCAGCAATCAGAATCCAACGAGCAGCTAAAAATGCCGACGATACTTTTGATGTATCGAGACAACGATCTCTTTAGCGTCACCATTCCTGAAGTCGCCGATATGCTCCGCTCAATGGGTCGGCAAGTCGAAATCAGAACTTTTTCTCGCGAGATGCAGCGCAAAGAACTGCAAAACAGCGTTGATGATGAACGCGGGTCATTGACCGGCAAAGTTATTCTGACTGATCGTACCCTCTCGCTCGCCTCTTACAATACGCTTGAGCGCGCGGGCGTCGCAGAAGATCACCAAGAGTATCTGGACTCATTGTTTCAGGAAACGGTCGGACGCTCCATACTTGGCGACGAGTATGCCGCTGTCGAAAACAGAACAAGTCCCGACAGTTTGGAGGCCACGCAAAACGCAGTGAGCGCGATCGTAGAGCGAATCTTAGAAAATAAAGATCACCTACCGGACGCGGTCTTTGTAAGCAATGATCGGATTCGCGACCATGCGCCGCTTGGCAAAAATGCGTTCAATAGTGCCTCCGATGCAGCACTGGAGGTCGCAAAGTGGCTAGAGGCGGGCGGTATTGCTCCGAATACTATTGGTGTTGAAGGCGAGTTTGGCCGCTGGAGCTTGAATACCGTTGAGAGTGCACGGGAGAGGCCACTGGTCTGGCACATACAGGACAGGCACGGGCACTCTTCAGTTGGACCGCGCACAGTGGATCAGTCAAGATCAACCGTTCGTCATTTCGGACTACCATTAGCGAATTTCTTTTTCAATGCGATGGCCAACGGTCTTTTGAACATTAAACCGGAAGAAATGGATGCGTATCGGGAGGAATTGAGGAAGCGTTTGGAAGCTGATTTTGGTCACAAGTAAGCCCTTCGGAAGAAGCGATGGCTTCAAGTTTTGGACACCTCAGGTAAGGGGGTATAATGGTCTCCGTTGTGTTCACTCTATGATCTACTTCGATAAAGTCACGAAAATATACTATGACGGCGCACCGGCAGCCGTTGAAGATGTGACCCTGTCCGTAGAACCCGGCGAATTTGTCTCCATCGTTGGCCACTCAGGCGCAGGCAAGACAACGCTTCTGAAAATGTTGTTTGCGGAAGTAGTACCGACACAGGGTGCGGTTTTTTTCGGTGAACATGAGGTACAAAAGCTCTCCGATAAAGCACTGTTGCAATTACGACGCAATATCGGGACCGTGTTCCAGGATTTCCGCTTGTTGCCGACCAAAAATGTCTATGAGAACATCGCGTTTGCGATGGAGGTAGCCGGCAAGACCGACGAAGACATCCAGGCCGATGTGCCGCATGTGCTTGATCTCGTGGGGTTGGCCGAAAAGATCTGGAGTTTCCCGCATGAACTCTCGGGCGGTGAGCAGCAGCGCATCGCGATCGCACGTGCGATCGTGAATCAACCCGATGTCTTGATCGCCGATGAGCCGACCGGCAACCTCGATCCCATCAATGCGCATGATGTGGTAGACATACTGAAGCGCATCAACGACCTCGGCACCACGGTTCTCCTCACCACGCACAATAAGTCAGTCGTCGATGCCGTCGGGCGTCGCGTCGTCACCATGGATCAGGGCAAAGTCGTGCGCGACGATGCGCATGGAAAATACGTTCTATAATGAAACTATGAACACTTGGGTAAATTTCAAACGAGTAGCCAGATACGGTCTTGTAGGGTTTATCCGCAATGGCTTCGTATCGCTCGCGGCTGTCCTCATCATGACGATCACACTCTTCGTCGTTGCTGCGCTCCTCATGTCGGGAGCCGCGCTCAATTCTGTGCTCGCGTCCCTCACAGAGCAGGTCGACGTCACGGTCTACTTCACCCCGAATGCGACCCAAGATCAGATCACGCGGGTGCAGCAGCAACTCCTCGCTTTGCCGGAGGTCGCGACCACCACATATATTTCACGTGATCAGGCACTTGCGAATTTCCAGGCGCGCCACGCAGGCGATCAGCTCACCATGCAGGCCCTCGAAGAACTTGGAGATAATCCGCTCGGGGCGGCGCTCGCAGTGCGGGCGAAACAAACGTCGCAATATGAGAGGATCGCTAAATACCTGGAGGACCAACAGGGCTCGGGCACCGGAGTCGCGATCGATAAGATCAACTATCAGCAAAATGAGAATGCCATCAAACGTCTCTCGAGCATCATTGATACGTCACGCGCACTGGGATGGGCCATCGGACTCATCCTCGCCGCCGCCTCGCTCTTGATCACGTTCAATACAATACGGCTCGCGATCTACACCGCACGCGATGAGATCGGGGTCATGAATATCGTCGGAGCAGGTCGGTGGTACGTGCGCGGACCGTTTATCGTCTCTGGTGTGCTCTACGGGGTCATAAGTGGCATTGTTGTGTTGCTCGTGCTCTGTCCCGTTGCATTGTGGCTTGGCGACGGCTCCCAGGCATTTTTCGGCACATTCAATGTATTTACCTACCTGGTAGATCATTTCCTGCTCTTTTTCTTCACGATCTTCGGGTGCGGGATCGCGCTCGGTGCACTCTCAAGCTTCTTGGCCGTGCGGCGGTATCTCAAGATATAAGTATGGCTGCGCGCAGGGGTACGAGTGGACATAAATATGTATTCGTCATCGGCGGCGTGATGTCGGGAGTGGGTAAGGGCACGGCTACCGCCTCTATCGGCAAGATCCTCGCCGCGCGCGGACTCTCCGTGAATCTGCTCAAGATCGATCCGTATCTCAATGTGGACGCAGGCACAATGAACCCAACGGAGCACGGCGAAGTGTTCGTCCTTGATTCCGGATTGGAGACCGATCAAGACATGGGCAACTATGAGCGTTTTTTGGGTCGCGATCTCGGGCCGGAGGATTACATGACAAGCGGCATGGTCTACAAGGCCGTGATCGAGCGCGAGCGCAATTTGGGCTACGGCGGACGATGTGTGGAAGCAGTGCCGCATGTGCGTGATGAGATCGTCGAGCGGCTCAAGCAATCGGCGAAGATCGGCAAGACTGATGTCACGGTCGTAGAGGTGGGGGGCACCATCGGCGATTTCCAGAATGCATTGTATATCGATGCCGCGCGCGTGATGCATCTCGAGAATTCCGACGACGTACTCTTCGTCATGGTCTCCTACCTACCGGTGCCCGGCACCCTGGGCGAGATGAAGACGAAACCGACGCAAAATGCCGTGCGCGAGCTGAATTCATACGGCGTCCAGCCCGATGTCATTATTGCGCGGTCCACGCATGCGCTCGACGCCAAACGCAAAGAGAAACTAGCGATCTCGTGCTCGGTACAGAGCGATCACATCATTTCGGCACCCGACATCGAATCCATCTACGACGTTCCACTCAATTTTGAACGCGATATGTTCTCGGAGATCCTTCTCAATGATCTCGGCATCAGCGGCAAACAAGAATCGGACCTTAAGGAATGGAAGGAATTTGCCGCGCACGCCCATAATGGGCGCGATACAGTAAAGATCGGCATCGTCGGCAAATATTTCGATACCGGTGATTTTGTCCTCTCTGATGCCTATCTCTCGGTCATCGAGGCGATAAAATTTTCTGCGTACCACCTCGGCGTCAAGCCGGAGATCGCGTGGCTCAACGCGAAGGAGTATCAGGCAAATCCCGACGCGGTCGCCGAATTGAAAAAGTATGATGGGATCATCGTGCCTGGAGGATTCGGTGAGACGGGGATAGAGGGCAAAATTCGCGCCATACGATTCGCCCGCGAAAATAAGATCCCATACTTCGGCCTCTGCTATGGCATGCAATTGATGACTATAGAATTCGCGCGCAACGTTGCCGGGCTCAAAGGGGCGCATACCACCGAGATCGACCCGAGCACCGAAAACCCCGTCATAGCGATACTTCGTGATCAGATAGAAAAGCTGAAGAACAAGGAATACGGTGGCAGCATGCGTTTGGGCGCGTATCCGTGTGAGCTTGCAGAGAGGAGTATCGCGGCGGACGCATATGCATCTGCCTCGAACCTCATCAGTGAGCGTCACCGTCATCGCTACGAAGTCAATCCTGAGTATGTCGCACAGATAGAGAAAGCCGGACTCGTATTCTCCGGCCGCTCGCCTGACGGCGTACTCATGGAGATCGCGGAATTGCCGAGGAGCGAACACCCATTCATGCTCGGCACGCAATTCCATCCCGAATTAAAAGCCCGCCCGCTCTCCCCGCACCCGCTCTTCAACGCGTTCATCCAGGCGGCCTGCCTCCTGCCCGCGCAGGCGGGGCGCAAGCAGGCGATAGAAAAGCGGGCATGATCTCGGCCTCGATCAAACTTATCTCGCTCAATATCGAGCGCTCGAAGCACCTTGATCGGGTACTGCCTTTCCTAGGACGTGAGAAACCGGATGTTGTCTGTCTGCAGGAATTATGTGAGCGCGACATATCTCGATTCGAAGAGATCATGGGGCCATGCCGATCATACGGTCCCATAGTCGTGCACCCTGCTGATCCACCGGAGGAAGGTACGGTAGTCGTGGGAACGGCTCTCTTTGCGCGATCACCCGTGCGTAATGTCGATGCGGTGTATTATCGGGGCTCGGAAGAGCACGCGCGGACCGCACCCCCCAAACGGATCATGGAAGATATAGTATTGGTCGGATCAGATATTGAGCACGACGATGCATCATTCCGGATCATAACAACACATTTCACATGGAGTTCTCACGGACAAGCGATCGACCAGCAACGAATAGATATGAAGGCGCTTCTCAGTATCCTCGGACATCGCGGAGAGTTTATATTGACGGGAGATCTGAATGCGCCACGCGGAGGAGAAATATTCTCGATACTGGCGGAGAAATACAAAGACAATGTTCCAAAGGAATATACAACAAGTATCGATATCAATTTCCATTATGCCGCTATAACTGACCCCGTTGGTCTCAGCGCAAAAATGGTCGATGGTCTTTTCACCACAAATACCTATACCGCATCAGATGTGCGACTCCAATTTGGCGTTTCCGACCATGCGGCGATCGTTGCGACGATCTCCAAAGCAGCTTGACCTTTTTATCCCTGTGCTATAATGGCGCATGGTACGGAACATAGTCACCGAAGGATTTACCTTCGACGATGTCCTCATCCGCCCTGCGGCGAGCTCCATGGAGCCGGCAGAGGCCTCTCTCAAAACGAATATTGCCGGGATAGCTCTTGCGGTCCCGTTCCTCTCGGCCGCGATGGATCGCGTGACTGAAAGCACTATGGCGATCGAGCTCGGCAAGCTCGGTGGGCTTGGCGTCTTGCATCGCAATTGCTCGGTGGAGGAACAGGTCGCGATGGTCCACGAAGTAAAACGTGCAGGTGTTGTGGTCGCTGCTGCCTGCGGGCCGTTTGCGACCGATCGAGCAGACGCGCTCGACGCGGCACGGTGCGATGTCATCGTCATCGACTGCGCGCACGGGCACAATCTCAACGTGCTCGCGAGCGCACAAGCGATCAAGAAAAAGTTGAAACACGCCAAAATGATATTCGGCAACATCGCGACCGCGGAGGCGGCAAAACTGGCCTGTAGTTTTGCCGATGCGATCAAGGTCGGCGTCGGGCCCGGCTCTATTTGCACCACGCGCATCATTTCGGGCGTGGGCGTCCCGCAGCTCTCTGCTATCGCCGATGTCGCGGCGGTGGCAATGAAGAAAAAGGTGCCCGTCGTCGCCGACGGCGGTATCCGCACATCGGGTGATATCGCCAAGGCGCTCGCCGCAGGCGCATCGGCCGTCATGTGCGGCAATCTCTTCGCAGGCACCGACGAGGCACCCGGCAATGTCATCGAGAAGGGTGGTAAAAAATTCAAAGAATATCGGGGCATGGGCTCGAAAGCCGTCATCAAGAGCGCTTCCGGCGCGGAGCGCTACTTCACCCACGGCCGCAAAGCAGTGCCGGAAGGCGTGGAAGCGCTGGTGCCGTACAAAGGCCCGGTGGGCGAGATCGTCGCATCCCTCGCTTCTGGCATCCAAGTGGGCATGGGATACGTGGGCGCGCGCGACCTCAAAGAATTCCACCAGAAAGCGCAATTTGTCCGCATCACCCAAGCATCGATAGCAGAAAGCAAACCGCACTCACTCGCCGAAATAGAAGGCTGATGCAGATATTCGCTGGTTTTGTCGCGGCCATTCTTGCGCTCCTGAACGCGACCTTTGTCGGTGGGTCACTCTCTGCGTCTACGGGAGCACACGCGACCCTGATCTTCGGCGGCGACATGATGTTCGATCGCACCGTGCGCACCACGATCGAAAAAAACGGCGGCGACTACGTTTTTTCCTGCATCGACCCCACGCTCGCGGATGCCGACCTGGTCGTCGCCAATCTTGAAGGGCCCATCACGGGCGAAGCCTCGCAGAGCGTGGGCTCGGCAGTCGGCTCACCAGAGAATTTCGTTTTCACCTTTCCGATATCCACCGCGCTGCTCCTCTCGGTGCATCATGTGGGAGTCGTCAACCTCGGCAACAATCACATCATGAATTTTGGCCTTGCGGGAGTGCGCACGACCACCGAAGCTTTGCGCGCCGCGCACGTCAAATATTTCGGCGACCCGCTCGACGTGACAGTGGCGCATGCAACGCCTCATGGTATTGCGCTGGCGTTCATCAATTACAACGAGTTTGGTTCGACTTCGCTCACCACCAGTGCGGCCTCGAACACCATTGTGCAGATACAGGCGGCGCGAGCGGCGGGGGAGCTCCCGATCCTCTACACGCACTGGGGGATAGAATATGCGACCACGTCGCCACAATACGTCCGCGACCTCGCGCACCGATTCGTGGACGCGGGAGCTGCTATCGTCATCGGCTCACATCCGCATGTCGTGGAAGATAGCGAGGTGTATCGTGGCGTGCCCATCTACTACTCACTCGGCAACTTCATTTTCGATCAGTACTGGGTTGATGCGGTGCGCCACGGGCTTCTTTTGAAGGTTATATTCACCCCACAAGGTGTGGGCTCGATCCAAGAAATACCCATAGAGCTCAAGCGCGACCGAAGAACCTGCCTGCTACAATAGTCCGACCATGAAACCCGACCATCTCCGCTTCATCTCTTGGCTTGGCCTTTTTGTCCTAGCGGGTCTCTTTGCCGCCGCTTTCCTCACGAAAGGTCGCTGACATGATTAACCAATATAGACGCGAGTGTCGGCGGCGGCGCGGATTGATCGACAAAGATTGAGAAAACGCGCCCAAGCGAGTATGATGAGCGCGCCGCACTGAAGCGGTGCGCTTTTGCCAGATCGTCTAATGGTAGGACCTCAGACTCTGAATCTGAGTATCTTGGTTCGAATCCAAGTCTGGCAGCCACTGTTTGAAGTAGACGCAAAAGCAGGTATTTGTACTTGTGTAGATTGGGTATTTGTGAGTTCATAATCTCGGTCATTTGCTATACTGGATGTGTATGGTTACCTCACCCATGACGAGCTATAAAAAAGCGACGCAAGCACTCAATTTCTTCGCGTTGAAGAAAGACGGGAAGATCAACAAGATGAAGGCCATTAAGCTCATTTATCTTGCAGATCGCCTGCACCTGCGCAAGTATGGTCGGCCGATTGTTGGTGATACCTACTGGGCGATGCCACTCGGTCCTGTCGGATCTCGTGCAAAACGTGTCGCTGAACTTGATACCATGCCAGAAGAGGCTTTTTCTTACGCAAAAAAATACATAAGGCCGATAGATGAAAAAAAACATTCCTTCGAATCCCTCAAGCCTGTTGACCTCGAACTTTTTTCAAAAACCGATCTCGAATGTCTAGAGACGGTTTACACGACGTTTGCTGATAAGGATCAGTTTGAGTTGAAAGATATTACGCACGAATATCCGGAGTGGAAAAAGCATGAGAAAGAATTAAAGACGAGAAAGAAAAGAGTAAGGATGAGTTATGATGATTTTTTTGCCGACACAGAAAAGAATGACCCTCTATTTGCGCAAAAGAAAACCGACCTGAACCTCGCAAAGAACTCTTTCGACGAGATGCAAGAAGTGTCGGCGTTCTTTAGCCGATAGCTTCATGCACAATGGACATTCCGGTAAAGATACGAATTGCGCTCGGCATTGAACAGGGTGCGGTTTTCAACTTCCACATGGAAATGGACGGCCCGAAGCGACAATCCAAAAATCGTTATTTTGTCGTTCTCAACAAAAATCCAAAAACGGATACAGCACTCGTTCTCGTTACACCCACGACTCAAGTCGCTAAACGCAGGGAGTTTGTGCAACGTGCGGGTATCAGCGAACGAACGATTGTTTCAGTGTCGCCGACAGAATATCCCGTATTTACCAGTGAAAGCGCGTTCAATTGCAACGACATTATCGAAGTGAGTATGGACGACCTTATCCGAAAGGTAGAGGACAATGGTTCGATGAATTACCCCAAAATACCTGATAGCATTCTTGCGAAGTTGATCGTAGGAATCAACGAAAGCCCGCGCATTTCGCCTGCAATAAAGAAACTGCTTTAGAGGACTAAACGATCCGTTGGTCCCACTCTTGCTTTGCCTTTATGACATGCGTCTTCTGGAGATATACCAGATCCTCTCGCGCTTCTTCGAGCATTTCGATGCACTGCTCCCGCGCGGCTTCGTTGCGCGTCGAGAGTGCGTCGGCGACGAGCCCGGCGACGGTCGCGAGCGTGCCGAAATAATCGCCGCTTTTGATGTGGAAGAGCAGGTGCTCGTGCGGGGCCTCTTGCGGCGCATCGCGCAGGTAGCGCGACGGGATGTACGAGGTCTGCCAAAAAGGCGAGCGGATGCGGTATGTCGGCGCGTACATACTATTCATACGATACGGGAATGCTGACGAAGCCATGTTTGGTGATAATGAGGTGGTCTAAGAGCTCAATACCCATGATCTTACCACTTTGTACCAGTTGTGCAGTGATATCCACATCAGCGGTGCTCGGCTTGAGGGTACCGGAGGCGTGGTTGTGGGCCAAAACGAGCGCCACTGCGGAATAGGCGAGCGCCGGCCGGAAGACCTCGCGCGGATGCACGATATTGGTATCGACCGTGCCGATCGAGATGACCTCGTCATGTATCACTTTGTGGTGGCTGTTGAGATAGATACCGCGCAGCTGCTCCTTGGGCAGATCGCGCATGTCCTTGAGGTATTCAAAAGCATCTTTGCCGGTGCGGATCGTCGCGCTCCCGGCGTCTTTCTTATGGAAAAAGCGCTTGCCGAGTTCGGCACACGCGGCGATCTGGAGTGCTTTGGTAAGGGGAATATCCAGGTCGCGGCTCATGGCATCCGGATCGGTGTGCCCCGAGAGGCTGCGTTCGCCGTACTCGCGCAAGACGCGTCGGCTCATGGAAAGCACATCCTCTTTGATGGTGCCCGTGTTGAGGATAATTGCGAGCAATTCGGCTGTGGAAAGCGCGCGGGCGCCGTAGCGGCGGAATTTTTCCCGCGGCTTTTCTTCCTGCGGCAGGTCGCGCAACTTGAGCACGTATTTTTTCTCGCCGACCGGAATATCGAGGAAGAGGCCGGTATCCCGAATGACGTACGCATCCATGCGGAAAAGTATATCACCATCCCTACCTCCGCTCTGCCCGTTTTGGCAATGAGATGAGTATATTCGTGCCCCGGCCATACGTACTCTCGGCGTGGATCTTCCCACCGTGACACTCGACGATGCGCTTGACGATCGCGAGCCCCAGACCGCTGCCACGCACGTCTTCTCTGCCGCCGGAGGCCCGGTAGAAGCGCTCAAAAATGTGCTTGAGGTCGCCGCGGCGTATGCCGATGCCGGTGTCTTGGACCGTACATATCACCGTGTCCGTTCCCGATTTGAGAGAGAATAGTATCTCACGCTTGCCTCTGGGACGCATATACTTTATGGCGTTGCTCGCGAGATTCATGCACGCGTCCCGCAATTGCTGGGCGTCGCCTGCGATGCAAAGGCCGGGAACTATCGAGCTGACCACTCGTATGCCATGTGCGCTCGCGATGGTCGCCGTCTCCTCTGCCACCTCCGCGATGATGGCCGAGAGATCCACTGCCGTTTTTGCCAACGCTTCGCCGTGTTCGAGCCGGGCGAGTTTGAGCAGGTCATAGGTGAAGGTCGAAAGCTCGGCGAGCGAGTGCTCGAGCCCGCGGATCTCCGCGTCGTCCAGCATCGTGCGCTTGAGGCCGTCAAGCTTCGTTTGAAAGATCGTCAGCGGGGTTTGCAGGTTGTGAGAAATATCGACCATCATTTGCTGTTGGTTTTGCTGCGCACGCCGCAATTCCGTGGTTCGCTCTTCCACTTTTTCCTCCAGATGCGTCGCATATTCTTTTACTTGTTGAAAGAGGCGCGCTCGCTCGAACGCGGTGGCGGCCTGATGAGAGAATGTCTCGATGAGGCGCGTGTCTTCGGTGGTATACGGCTCGCCGGAGCGCTTGGAGCCGAGGACCACTCCACCGGAAGGACTGAAAGAGATCGACTCCGGATGGAATACCCGTTCAAAGACCGCGCGTGCTTCTGCGTGCATCAGCTTGGAATCCACATTGCGATGCAGCGCTTCGCTCAAGGCGCGTAGCACCTCTCCGTGGTCGTGCTTGTCTTTGAAAAATATTTTGTCCGTCCATCTTTTGAATGTTTGTTCGATGACAGGTACGGTAAATATCCCCACCAGCGTCGTGATGCCCGCGCTCCAGGGCGCGGCGAGCAGATAGGCTTCGTTGAAGACAAAGGATATGCCAAAGAGCAACGCAAGATAACAGGCGATTATGGTCCCGAAGAGTCCCGAATACACGAGGCCGCGCTGAAGCACGATGCGGATATCCAAGAGCTGGTGTCGCACAATCGCGTAGCCAGTGATCCCGACGAACGGCAGGAGCGAGAGGGGCCCGAGAAAATTGAAACGCACAATACCCAAGAGCGGCAGCACGGCGTCAAAGATCACAGTGCTCGCTGTGAAGATCGCCGCCCCGAGGAGAAAATAATGCACGGGAGGTCGGCGAGAGCGCTCAAGATGTCGGGCCGTCACGATGAGACGCCCCACGCCAGCGAGCATGTACGCGCAAATCGCACCCACAAAGAGCTGGCCCATGGGCCCGAAAACTGGCGCTACACTTCCGTCGGACGGCACAATACCCACTACGTACCACCCAAGTGGCACACCGATAAACGAAGCGACAAAAAGAGCGACACCGATCAGTGCCGGACGAGAAAGCTGCTCGCGCCTGCCAAGCATGCACGAGAGCGCGAAGATGGAGACCGACATAATGCCTCCGCCGAGGAAGATGAATTGTTCAATGTGTGGAATGAAGCCGGTTGGGAGTAATCCGATGCCGCCGCTCCAGAGCGCCGTGCCGATACCGAATAAAAAGAATGCGCGGTGAAGCGTGCTCGATGGCTTCCGGGAAAAGATATAGATAGCGATCCCGATATTAGCGACGGCGGTGCCCAGGATGATGTATTGATCAAACGACATACGATCTCTGCCGTTTCATTGTAGTACGGTATAGAAAAAACCGGGCCGCTCGCGCAGCCCGGGTCAAGATCTCCACCCTTTAGGCGAACACCACCTCCACATCCGCCTCGCGTATCCGCCCCGCGTAGTTGTCGTGGACTTGCACGGCATCGAAGCGATACAGCACCGGTACGGGCGGCGTTTGATAGTAGGTGAGTGCCGATGGGTGCGCGCGCCCCTGTATAAAGCGTGCGCCCGGGACCGGATGCAGTTGGAGTCCTTCACGCCCGACCGAATCGGCCGGGTACTGCTTGGCTTCGAGAAACCCCGTGCCCCGTTGCATACGCAGGGAATATTCCGCGGCTGCCCAGAAGACTGCAGTGGTGCCCATTGGGGCAACACAGGAGAGACGACTCCATTGCATCAGTGGTGTTTTCGGGAGCGAGGTGTGTGGAATATCGTAGAGCTCGAGGAGGGAGATCTCCGCATGCTCCATAAGCTCCACCACAATCGTCGCTACCACGTGCCCGTCGAGAATCGCGACGAGCAGTTCCTCCGGCACATGCGGCTTGACCTTATAGTATTTCTCGAATTGTCTTTCGATCAGGCAGATGCCCTCGTCGCGCCGCGCGCCGCGGCGGGCCCATTGCACCGTAAATGATGCGCGGGTCACGGGCAGGTGCTCCGCATCACGACCTTCGCCTCCATGAGGCCCGCGTCGAACGATAGGTATGAGGGCGTCGGCGGTGTCGAGACGAGGGTGCGCTTGATGCCCGACCTTTTCTCAAGGAGGCGCATTAGCACGCGATCGGCGAGAAAGCCGGCGGCCATCGGCGGGTTGGTGGCGAGAATGATGGCCCGCCCCTCATCGAAGAGCCGCTTGCGGAGGCTCTCTTTGCAACCCGCGA
>Ga0209726_10005920_pt1 | contig 14505 bp, 20 predicted proteins | sample Subgrocontami54m_FD_187453 | JGI IMG/M metagenome (GOLD analysis project Ga0209726, IMG submission 187453) | Subsurface groundwater microbial communities from S. Glens Falls, New York, USA - GMW46 contaminated, 5.4 m (SPAdes) (version 3) | ecosystem: Environmental > Aquatic > Deep subsurface >... | reverse complement strand
CTGTTTCCGTGGAGAAAATCCGACGAGAGGCCAATCGCCTTCTTGTGAACTTCTTTCTGATTTGTAGTGATACATGCCAAACCCTACGATACTTGTTCCCCACATAACGGCTTTTTCTCCGGTAACTCTCTGAAACATCTCAAGGAGGGTAAAACTGTCTTTCTTTTTTTGCTCCGGTTCAATAGTGTTGAGGAAAGCTTTCGGGTTTTGCGCAGTAGCTTTTGTTTTCAATTCTGCCATAGAGACATTATAACAAAGTCTCTTTCCAGAAAAAGTTAAGGAAGATTCTTTAGACCTATGCTGGATTATATTTTACCTACCAAAGCTATAAAGTTCCTTCAGCGATCTCCGGCTCTGCGCGAGCCAGAACTATATCTATAAAATCATTACTCAGATATATGTTCACATCTCCTATCAGTGCTTGCTGCACATGAAACCTCTCTTTGTATGCATTGTTAAGAAGTTTTGCAAATGTCGCATTTGGATCTTCTCCAATTCGCTTACGTGCTTTCTCTTCAAGATCAAAAACCGAGAGCGATCCTGTTCCATCAATCTCCATCTCGTCATCATTGACCATGAGTTTTCCAGAAGGATCTGATGTGAAGCTGACGTCGAATGTTACACCTCCTACAGGTACATCACCAATACGCGTGTCCTTCGCAGCGCTCACCTTACCAACTGCTCTTAATACATTATCAGTCGTTGTTAAGGAAAAAGTATCCCTTCCAAAATCTACCTCAAACTCATCTAATGCTTTCAACTCTGTTAAAGCAAACCCGTAGGCGATATCAGCCACTTCAGTAAGCGAAAAGCTTCCTGCAAAAGCTCCTTCTGGGGAGTTTATACCGACGAAGGTATTTTCGAGAAATGTAGCATACGTCATAAGAGCAGTATCATCTTCTGCACGGGCAGGAAGTGCGCCGCTTCGTTCGGCCAAAATCGCACCTACTACTATCCCTCCCAATGCTCGTCGTGATAACCGGTGGTGCAAAAAATCTTTTCCTTCAACATGCATAAGCTGATTATACATCCTGTTTTTGCTATCAGTTTTATTAAAAAAGCCTCTGTAGACTTCCAAATGGATTAGCTCAGGAAGACGTATTCTTTTTTGCCTTGAGGAAAAGTAGTAACAATGCTCCACCAAAAGGTATGAGAGCATCGAGTAGGTCTGACATTCGTAACCCTTCTATAAAAAATTTTAATGAGAGTCGTGTGACTGTTATGACAATCAACAATACTGCCAGCTTATTCTTATGTTTTATTATCACGTCCATACAAACAATTATAGTATACTCAAACTCGCTCCATCAGATAGGTGATACCAAAGCCTACTATTCCCACATTTACAGCTCGAGAAGAAACACCGGAGCCAGTGCGATAATGCCTGCTATTGCTTGTAGAATCAGTACCCGTAGGGTGTTCTTTTTATTCTTAGGAGGTGACTTGATAGCAAAGTAGAGTATGAACGGAAGCTGACCTACCAAGAGGATTTGGGGAAGCATGGGCTCAGGGGCATCTTAAAGATTTAGTTCCAGACTTAGTAAAACCCACACGACTAATAGATCCTAACTATTCAGGACAATATGATTTTTCTCTTTATATAGATGAAACAAAATTCATCACATTAGAAGTTAAAGCTTCGAGAGCAGTAGATTTTAATAGCCGTGAACCATTGTATATTAAAGCCTTATCCAAAGAAGAAAATATGCCATTTGATATGAATTTTCAGCAAGTAAAACCTAAATGCTGTGATGTTTTTGTCTGGATTGGAGTTTGGCGAGATGCCATTAGGTACTGGGTGTTATCCTCAAATGAAGTAGCAACAAACAAGTACTATTCAACCGGACAGCACAGGGGAAACGTTGGAGAAGGACAGCTTCATTTTACTAGAGAGAATCTCGATGAGTTCAAAAGTTTTGAGTCAAAATCCGATGGTTTGAAACAAGCTATTACTGATGCGTATTTAAGACAAGTTGCTCCAGACAAAAAATGAGAGCGATAATTATTGCATGTGTAAGTGCAGAGAAACAAAAAAAATAGACTGATGGCACTACGACTTTAACAGCTACATTCGATGTTCCACCAGAAGTGGAAGAATATTTTAAGGTCAATTATCCCCAAAACTCTGGAACGGGTTAAAATACTTTCTAAAATGAAGTGATAATCTCCGCCTAGTCGTAGTCAATTTTAAGACTAAATTATCTAACTCTCTGATAGAAAATATCCGAACCTAACTAAATTATTTTAGTTTGAGACAAAGTGGAGCGCGAAGACATGGCCTTCATAGCTAATCGGTACAAGCATAACTGTGGCTTCTACAGTACTTCCATCCTTCTTCTTCCAAACAATGGTATTTGTTGAACCAATATTTTTTTCCATCGCATCTTGAAAGGCTGAAATAAGTGTTTCTTGACTTTCATTCGCTACAAACGCATCGGGGAACGACTCTTGTATTTTTGCCCATTCGTCTTCAGATTCGTAACCTAAGAGTGTAGCAAATTTTTTATTGCAGACCTTACTTGTGTCATCAAGGTATAGGTAAATACCTTGCTCAGAGTTGGCCAGTATATCCTGATACTCTTTTGCAATCGACTGCATCAGTTCATTATGATGATCATGCTCCCCCATATATCTTATATTACAACTTTAATTTACCAAATTCAATTGATTCTGCCTGATGGAGTCGTTCAGAACCTATTTTGCCAGTATGAATTCTTCATCTTCTGTTGGAGGTTCCCAGTGTTTTACATAACTGTCAAACATCTCTCCACTTATCTCAAAAGAATCTTTAGCAAGATTTTCGCTTCTAGCAACTGCCCTTTCTCTCATTTTCTCAACTGAACACTCTACATAATAAAGGATGGGTTTTACACCTAGTTCTGATAACTGCTTCTTTATGTCGTCTCTGTAAGATTTTTCCCAAAAACCTTCATCTAATATCACATCTCCCCCGGATCTCAGAATTTTGAAAGCGATGTCTTTTGCCAACTCAGTTACATTTTTGTCATATTCTGCAAATTTGTTATCTGATGTTATTTTATTTCCGAAAATTTTTACCAGCCATTCATCTTTAGTGATACGTATTGCCCCAGTTTCACGTTCCAGTTTTCTGGCAAAAGTAGTTTTACCTGCGCCAATAAATCCACTGATAATATAAGCAATAGGTTGTTTTTTATTCATGAGTCAATTATATCAGAGGGTTCGAATATCCAACTCGCGTCATGGAGTAGTTGAGGCTAAAATGTTTGACTGCAGCCTTATTCGCCAGCTTTTCGGATTGCTTCAAGATCAAGTTTTTTCATTGGCATGAATACAGCAGTTACAGCCTCAGCTTTTTCAGGATCGCGCATATACTCATCCAAAATTCTTGGTGTTATCTGCCATGTGACTCCGAATTTATCTGTACACCATCCACACTGCTCTGCTTCAGGAACTGCTGAAAGTTTTTCCCAGAAGTAGTCAATTTCTTCTTGTGTTTCACATTCAATAATGTAAGATGTTGCGCCATTAAGTTTGAATTGATCAACAGGACCACCATTAAGAATCATAAAGCTAATTCCATCAAGGTCGCATTCAACTGTCATAACGGATCCCTTTGGTCTACCAGAAACTTCTTCTGATGCTTTAGGAGATTTTGTAATATCTCCAAGTTTTGCTTCGTGATCTCCTGGGGCTGAATTAAAAGTATCGATGTAGTACTTTACTGCCTCTTCCCCGTCATTATTGGCAAACCAGATGCATGTAATTAGTTTACTCATTTTATTTAGTATGAGAAAATTCTATTATCCATTCAATACCGTATTTATCTCGAAACATACCCGCATATGACCCCCATGGACTGTCTCCCATAGATCCTTCTACTTCTCCTCCGCTAGATAGGCCATGAAATAATCTGTCCGCCTCTTCTTTACTTTCCGTGCTTACCAAAATCTTGCTTCTGTTTTCGTTCTCCTGAACCCGTCCCAAAACTTCCGGAACATCATTGGCTATCAGCATAGTAGTGGTGCCGATAGGTAAGGCAATATACATTATTTTATTTTCTTCTTTTTCCGCCACTTGGAATTCATCACTCGCGATATCTTTGAAACGTACCACTTTCGAGAACTCTCCACCGAATACCGATTTATAAAAAGTAAATGCCTCTTCAGCATTACCGTTGAAGTTAACCCAGGGATTTATAGCCGCCATATCTTAATTGTATCAAATCAAAATAATATGATAAGGCGATCTTTTTTTGCGCCCCACGCCTCAACTCAGTATGCACGGAAATCCAGTTCCCATAAAAGATGGTTTTGAAAGCATTATCGAGGCCTTTGAAAACGTCAGTTATATGGGCGAATTGAGACAACGATGGGTCGAGATAAGAAGCTGCTGAAAGGAGGACTACAGGATAATGTACAAAATCTACAACTTTTACCAGCTAAACAATTATTAGAATACAACTTTGCAAGGCAACAAAAAAAAGTTGAAATTAAAAGGATAGTAAATCGAGGACTCTGCTTCCAAATGGTATGCTTGAAGAAAGAACATTTCCTGTTTCAGCAGAAACTGTTAAGTCTTTCTCAACCTGTACAGAAATAAAACCAAGTAGTTTTTGATCAGATATGCCGTTTATTTCGTATACTGGTATACCATTTTTCTCACCGAGCGAAATAAGTTGACTTACTGAAGTTAAGTTGTTATTCAGTGTCTCATTTACAATCGCTCTACCACCAAGTCTATTTACAATATTTGCCGCAATAAGATTTTGTATTGCCTGTTCTGGGAGAACGGTAATTGTTTTTTGTCCTGTTGGAGTTGTCACAAATACTGTATTCGTTGCAAGATCAACTGAGATAGGGAAATCCGTAACAGCTCCTGCAACCCCTTTTTGTACAAGAAATCTTTCTGCCCCGGCAGTTGCTACTTTAATATTGTCCGCTGCAAGCCTATCATCAATTTTAAGGAGTGTGTCATCAGCCAATTCTACCTCTGTACCATCTTCTTGCTCAGCTTTGATAATTACTCTACCGTTTTTAATCTCAAAGCGCGTTTTAATCCCTCCTGAGGTAATATCTATTCTGGTTTGGCCATCTTTTGTTCTTGTTCTGATTCGTTCACCTTCAGAAAGCCTTATCTCTGTTCTCTCTTCATCTTGCTTTGTTTCAGTTTTAGTACGAATACCTGAGTCTTCATTTTCTAACTCTGGCGTATCACTTATTGAAGGCGCTAAGGAAGGCGATATAGAACGTGCGCGAGTTTCTATTTTTGTTGTTTTTGCCTGAGTAGGAAGGATGGTAAAGTTTGCTGGCTTATTCCAAGCTTTATTTAATTCCTCACAGTCCTTTGCCCGTGTTTCAAATTGCTTACCATCAGGACCTGTACATATAACTTTTGTCGTGTTTGATGTAGACACTCCATTACTTGATTGAATTGTCCCATTATTACTGGAACCAGAATTTTCAGAATTATTTGACCCACTACCTCCAGAGCTTCCACTCCTGCTACTTCCTCCTGAAGATCCACTACTACCCGAGTCATCATTATTAGAATCTGAGCTGCCTGAGGATCCACTTCCAGAACTTCCACTCCCTGAATTTCCACCCGAATCATCAGATCCGCCCTTGGCAAGAAGTGTTGAAGTTCCCAGGACATGATAACTCTCAGAACCAACCATCGCCTTGCCCATAATGCCTACGACAAGTAATAATAAGATTACCGCTGAGATTTTTGAATATGAAATCTTTGCTGAAGATGCTCTATTTTTAGAAGTACGTTTCTTTTTGGGCATAAACTAATAGTAACAAGGTTTGCCACCTTTTTTCAAGGGCGAAGTTATTCTACGGTTTGATTACTACTGAAGCAGACACAACAAGATTAGATTGTTATATTTCTCAATGCTTCTATTAGTACCAGTATATTAAAACTGGTTATTAAGAGGCTTGCTGGCACATTTTGCTCCCCCGCGAGGATTCCCTTCGACAAGCTCAGGGTAAACTTCTCATCCTAGTCAAGGACTTCATTTTCACTCTGCTTGCACTGAGTGAAGCAAAGCGAAACCGAAGTGCTCCCCAGCGTTCACGCACTTCGAACGCATTTTATCCAAAGTGAATCAAAATTTAGTTTAGACATAATATAGAGATTAAAGCTGTGTATCGGAATGTATATTCGGATAAAACCTAAACGAGAACCTCGAATTTGGTTTACCATTTTTATCAATTAAATATACTTTACCTTGATCCATAATTATTTCATTTCTATTATATGTAGGATAAGTAGATTCCTTTGTGATCGTATGAATTATTACTGGTCCTCCAATTGACTTATTTTTTCGAGCGAACCTTTTTATTTGTTTTGTTAAAATGTTTGCAATCATAGGATCAGTTCTCGGCTGAATGAATTCACACTCTACTAAAAACCCCTTATTTAATGAGTTCTCAGATATACCGTTTGCCCCTCTAGCAATGACCTCTCCCCACTCTGCGTACGATTTGTTATATTCAAACCCGACATCATTTCTTACTAATTTTAGATCTAGACTAAAAACTAATGAATCTGCTACAACGATTTCGTCAATCTTACCAGTCTCAAAATTAAAAGAAAATAAATGATCTGGAATAATAGTAGAATTATCATTTATAATGACTCCTGGGATTTCAGGATGCATTTTTATGGCTCGTTTGCCTACTGTCCTTGAATGTAACTTAGCTAACACGCTTAATTTATCTCTAGGCAAAACTTTGGTTTTATTCGGCGATACTCCTCCAAAAATAATGGAGCAACATAAGTTGTTGTCTTTGCGAGTTTTCTTATAAAAGTTATTAACAAATTTTTTCAACATTCTAGGATTTAAGAATTTATCGATTTCCCTGATATCATATTCAATTATTTTTGATTTAATTAAATAATTAATTTCTTCGTATATATGTTTTGCTAAAATTGCCTTACCTGCTACCGCTATATAAATTCTATCTTTTCCTTCTAGAAGAAAATCTGATTTTACGTTAGGAGGAGTTAATGGAGAGATTTTAAAAATATCATCATAATATTTTTGATTACCTTGACTATCTTCGATAGTTGCACGCGTATCAGCCGCTAAACAAACACGATCGCTTAAATTTAAGCCAATAATTAATGTCATAAAAATCTACCTTGCTCCGTCTAAAAGAGAATACCAGGACTACTCTCTAGAACAATTTTAAAGATATTTATAAATGAGTGGTAATATGTTTCCCTAAAGAGATACCTAACCCAGTTAACCCATGCATATCTTCTTTGCGTGGACTCCCTTCGAGTATTAGATATAAATAGGGCTCTGGCTGAGAGCTTACGTTACTATACTGAAGTCTAGCCATAGTCACGAGTTCAACTGGCACATCAAGCCTTTTAGAAATTTCTTGTTCCCAAGAACGATATGAGTTTATATTTATAGTAAAATCAGGCCTATTGCAGTCAAGATACAAACCATATACTGTTTTCAAGATTAAAATATTAAGAGAAGACAATTTTTTAAGTACTTGAAAATACTGATATGCCAACACTTGAGATTGTTTGTCAGTTTTATGAGATATTGAATTTAAAAAAATTGCCTTAAGTGCATCAAATTTTTCGTCATCCAAACCTGCCTCATCAATTGTACGCATCAACTCTACAAAAATATTTTTCCCATATTTAGAATTAAGGTTCTCATCTGAAATCTTACCTTCTCTTCTATATTTATGTACTTCTGTATAAAGCTGTTGATAAAGACTCCCTTTAAAGAGTGCTTGTGTCAAACGACCTCCGGAAAGAATTAAATCCGAAGGTTTGGCAACTGCGGTAGATATAACCCCTGTCAAAAGTTCTAATACACCTATCGTATTTGGGTTTTTTATTAAGTCTTGGAGTGTCTGAAGTGGCTCTCTTTCTTCTAAAACAGTTAATTTTGTGTCAGTTTTGCCCATCTTTAATATTTCTTTTATCTTAGTCTACACCATTCAATATCTTCATGAATTTATCCATTTCTTTATCAAATTTTTTAGCTCCAAGTCTCCGCATTATAATAAGAGGAATTATACCTGTAGCTGTAGCAATTACTGCACTAACCACTCTAATTATAGTTTCAGAATATGCACCAAATTTAAAAAACCCTGCAACCCAGTTAAATATTATTTTAATAATTGGATATGCAACAATCATTGTTGCAATTGCTGTTAGAATAAGCATTGCCCATTGTAAACGATAATTTGACACTTCAAGACGGCGACTTTGTTTATCAGACTCTTCTATATTTTTATTTAGCTGCTTTATTTGACCATTAAGTTCATCTAGTATAAAAATTGTTTCAACTTGAGTAGATATAACCTGCTGGTTATGAGGAGTACCAGTTGTGGGATTTGCCTGCATACGTCGCAAACTTTCTTCCAATTCTTTTTTCATTGCAGCATTTTACTACTAACGGGGTTAATTTCCATTTAGAAATAGCTTTGCTCCCCCGCGAGGATTCCCTTCGACAAGCTCAGGGTAAACTTCTCATCCTAGTCAAGGACTTCATTTTCACTCTGCTTGCACTGAGTGAAGCAAAGCGAAACCGAAGTGCTCACCTCTTGGGACAATTTTCGACAAGCCGATTGGGCAGAGCTTATCGAGTATCCCGATGCTATGCTTGATAAATCAAACCAACTCCTATCCGCATATATTTAGTTATTGCTTTGGATTTCCCAATATAGCAACAGCGATACCTTCATTTGCGTAAGCACATCCTAATTTATAGTTACCTAATATTGCAGTTCTGTGTCCAGGAGAGCCATTCCAGAAGTCTATGGCTTCTTGAGGGGTTTGGGTATCTTTAACATAAACCTCAGCAAGTTCGTAATTACTTAATCCTTCTGTTTCTACCCAGCGAACAAATCCAGCGTGACCCTCATACTGTTTATCGGGATTTTTGATATCTAAGTATCTTTGAACAAGATTATCGCAAAGAGCGGGTTCAATCAGAACCAGCTCTTTACCGTTCGTTTGCCTAAACTGATTGATTGCATCGAAAACCTGTTGCCCGTTATATTTACCACCACTTTTTGATGCTACATTTCCTTGTCTTAAAGCAAAAAGAAAAGCAAATAACCCAAAGAACACAACGCCCATTACAATAATTATTATTTTGAAAGACAAACCTAGAGGAGCTTTATATGTAGGCTTCTCACCCTTAATAAAAATTGAGCCTATACCAGTCAGAACTGCTATACCAAAACTGACCACTCCCGTAAAAAAGAAACTCAACATTGGAAGAAGATATTTATGCTCTCTTCCACCTTGAGAAAACTCTGGGTCGTGGCTTGCGAAATTACTTGCTAAGGCGATAACTACAATTATTCCTAAAACACAAATTGCCCATATTATAGCCGAATAGTTTGAAAATATACGAAGTTTTCGTTTCATTATTTTAGTATAACAAGTTACTACTCACTTAATTTCAGAAACCTTAAAAATCTTCTACCAAATGACGAGACAACGAACCCACTACTTGAATAGTACTGGGGTGATTTTTCACCTTCAAGAACACCTTCTTTACTAGGTGACTCGTGGATAGCCGCTGTTCCTGGATTAAGTGGATGAGCTAAATCTTGAGCCTGAAGCCTTTGTAACGAACGACTAATCATAATTGAATCTATACCACTACTTTTCATCAAGGCTTCGATAATATCCACCTTAACACCAGGTGTTATATTGCTATTCAAGTTGGTTTTCATCTGTATATCAATTTGTTGTAAAACCCTTAAATCAACACTGTCGATTGAAAGCAAAGAAGATAAGATTAAGTCTTTTGCTGTAGGAGGCGTAGAAAAATCGTACAAAGCGGTAGCAACAAATTCTGCTAACAGTTCATCAAACCCTTTACCTGGTTCTGTGAATAATTTCCTTTTAATCTCTTCCAATCGAAAGATAATAGTGTTTTCAAAATAGTCTGTTGCTTCTGCTTTAATTTCTAATTTTCCTAATCTATCGTCAAGTTTATTAGCAAAAGATTCCCATTCTTGCTCCCGTCTCTTCGAAGCAAGCTCATCCCAATAATCCACTGTTGCACCGATTGCAGTTTGAGTCACTGCTGCTACTGCACTACCCACAATCGGAATGGCTCCTAAAAGATTGGGGGCGTTTTTTATTATTACTTTTGCAAGGATTTTTTTATGAGAGACATTACTAACTTCCTGCCCCTCAATTAGTTGACCTTCGATTGTTGTATCTTGCTTGTGAACTAAATCATTACTCATCTTCTTTTTCTTTATTTCTATCTCGGTAAGCCTTTATCTGTTTTGGTAAAGAGTATAAATATTCTAAGAGATAGTCTAGGAACTCTGCGACATCTTTTGCATCCTCTTCTTTAACTCCTGAAGAGAGAGGGTCTGAGTGAGTCCCTTCATTTCCCAACAATCTTACCTCGTGCGCCCAGTCTTTCATAAGAGGTGGTAACGTTCCCTTGGAAGCGAGGTTATCTATCTTGTTGATGAGCTTTGCACCTTCTGCCTTATGGTCTTTAAGGGCAGTCTCCATTGCTGTTCTTGCCATTACTGCTGCTGCGTCCCAGCTTTCAGTTTCTAGCGACTTTTGAACCTGCAACCAATTTCTACCTACACCTTCTGGCATATAGGATGGGGCTTTAGTAATTTTTAGCGGATATGGCAGAACCCTAAAATCAAAAAGAGAATGGCGTCCGTAGGTTGAAGTTGCCGACCATAAGACCATTACATACCCAGCACAATTGTTACATTTGAGAGTATCAAAGTTCAGTACTTTTGGGTCATTTGGTTTATGTTTTTGTGCACGATGTTCAAGCTCGAAGTTATCTTTTTGACCACAAAAAGCACACTCTATCATATAATGTGCGAGTTCATTTCCTTGATAACCAAATCCTTCGCCCAAATCCCACCAGCTTCTCATACGCAGATTTTATCAGAAATAGAGCTTTTTTGTTAAAAAGGAAGTAGTTCTGAGGCAGGTACTTTAAGAACCTTGGCGACTTTTTGAAGGACTTCTAATGAAGGTGCATATCGCCCTTGCTCAATATAGCCCATATAAGCTCTACTTATGCCTACTTTATAACCTAGTTCTTCTTGAGTAAGTCCAGCCTCTTTTCTATGGCTTTGTATCTTCTTCCCTAAATCCTTTGGTAGTCTAGCGTTCTTCCTCATACCTTTATTCTCTTGAATGAAAATTCATTACTCCACTAAGCCACACTTAGCGCACAGCCTTGAAATATGCTGTTTATTTCTGCTAAACTACGCTTAGCACTATTTAGGTGCCTAAAAGGTTTTATGGGAATATTTGGCAACAAAAAGAATGAAAGAAAACTAAGCTTTGGACTTGGTGGATATGTCTTCAAAGCAGATGATGAGTACATTTCCTATAAAAGTATGTATGGTAAAAGCTTTAGGGTACTCAAGTCTGATATTGAAGGAGTCAGCTTGGACGATGCTGGAATGGGCAAAAACAAGATTAAGATAAACGGAAGAGGTACTACTCTAGCGGATGTAGATATGCCTAAGCCTTGGGCTGAAAAAGTGCAGGATTTCATTAGAAGTGAGCTATCAGGGAACAAGACTACACATTCTGGCTCACTAGATGAGTTAGAAAAACTCTCTGAGCTTAAGAATAAGGGCGTAATAACTCAAGAAGAGTTTGATATCAAAAAGAAAAAGCTCTTAGACCTCTAAGTGTGTCCCGTGGCGCACATTAGCTTCACCAATAGTAAAACTTGACATAAAGGTTCAGTTTTGATTTAATAGTAAGTGAACATATTAGTTCACTTTATGAACGTTCAAGATAGAATAAACAAAGAATCTCCTTACAACCAGTATCTCCTGTTTAGGATGGCGAATGTTAAAGATTCAAAGCCCAGAGAAGATAGTTTTGTTGCTGTTCTAAGAGACCGTGTCCACTCCGCTAGCTTCACCGAACAATCCTACAGAATCATTCATACTTGGGAAGAATCAGGACTGATTGATGCGATTCCCAACAGTGATAAAAAATGGAGGAAATTTAATCTCCTAGAACTTCTCTGGATAAACATTATTAGCCAGCTCAGAGAGTTTGGCGTTCCTCTTCAAAAGATTGAGGTTGCTAAAAAATCACTATTCTACGCTCCTGATGGTGATGAATGGTACACACTAGATTTTGCTATCTGGCAGATTCTTCAAGACCAAAAGTATATTAAACTGCTCATTTTCCCAGACGGCAAAGCCTTCCTAAGAGAAGAAAACGAACTCATCTTTGACGGGTATGACATTCAAGGTAATTATATTCACTTAAACTTCTCCAACCTCGTAAAAGAAGTGTTTAACAAACCAGAACTTCAAGTCAGATATGACTCGTTTATTCTCAAAGACTCAGAGCAAGAGGTACTAAAACTCGTTAGAAGTGGTGATTATTCAAAGGTGGAGATTACCACCAAAGATGGTGAAATAGAACGCTACAACGCCACAGAACACATAGATGCAGACAAGAGGATAGGTGAACTGCTTACAAATAAGAAAAACGGCTTTGAAACTATCACCTTGGAAAAGGCTGATGGCAAAGTTGTTTCTATTACTAGGACGATAAAAGAAAAAGTAAGGTAACAGGAAAAACCTGAGCTTTACGCAATAGCTAATGGTGCGGAATCCCCTCACCCTGAGCTTGTCGATATTGCGTACTATGCTCAGTCCTGAACTATTAAACGAACTTAAATTGATATTAAAAGAAGACTATGCACTCGAACTTTGTGATTCAGAGTTAGAGCAGTTTGCTAGAGCCTTCGTGCTTTATGGAGAACTCTTGGCAAAAGTCTTATTTGAGACTAGTTTAACTAAATCGACTTAAAACTATGGCAAAAGCACGAATGTTACATAAGGCAATATCAATATCTGTACAGGTGAGTAACTTATCACTTGAGGCACAACTACTATTTACTTGGCTAATTGCTCACGCTGATGATGAAGGAAGATTAAAAGGTGAACCCAAATATATAAAGGCAACAGTGGTGCCATATGCACAGTGGACTGTTGAGGAAGTCTGCGAATATCTAGGAGAGATTCATCAACAAAGTCTAATTTCATATTGGCAAGAAAATAATCAATGGTTTATCGAGTTTCCCACTTGGAAAAATTACCAATATATAGCTAAAGATAGATTTCACAAATCTAGCTTGCCATCCTACATAAAGGATGATGTATACGAGTCGTATACAGATGGTATACAAAACTCTGACACTTCAACAACACAATCTAATCTAGTTGAAGATAATCAAGTAAAAACTAATAAAACAGATAGAGACAATATCTATTCAGATATTGATTCCATTAAGGAGGAAGATATTACAGAAATATCCGAGAAGCTGAGTGTACCTGTAGTAGAAGTTGAAAAACAACTAGATAAGCTCTATGGATACTGTGCTTCTACAGGAAAGGAGTACGATAATTACAAGGCTGTACTTTATAAGTTTGTCCAAACTGAAATTGAGCGGAAAGCAAAAAGTACCGCTCGAAACTAAACTATGATTACAAGGCTAAAGCTAATTAGTTTCGAACTGTTTGATACCTCGAAATTAAATGGCGATTTCAAGGCTAAATGGCTTGAGTTTCGAGGGGTGCGCAAGCATAAAACTAAACACCGAAATGAATGGGTCGTTTCAAGGCTAAACCAAATAGTTTCGGTGTGTTACTAGGCAGGAAGTGAATCAAATGAAACAAACAAAACTAATAGAGCAATTCGAAACCAGCTATCGAAATGATGTAGCAATTTTAAGGCTAAAATTAAATCTTTTCGAGCGGTTGTTAGCCTTAACAGACCTATCGAAACTAAAAGGAGATTTTAAGGCTAAAACTAATTAGTTTCGATAGATTTATAAACATATGAAAGCAGTAATACCTTGTAGAGTATCAAGTAAAGAGCAGGAGGAAAGTGGCTATTCATTGCCAGCGCAAGAAAAGTTCCTAACCAGTTACGCAGAAAATAAAGGATTTGAGATTGGAAAGGTTTTTCATATTTCGGAATCTGCTAGTGCAAAAAAACAAAGGGAAGAGTTTCATAAAATGATGGACTATGTTGCTAAGAACGACATTAAAATACTTATTATCGAAAAGGCTGATAGGTATACCAGAAACCTAAAAGATAGTGTTGACTTATATGATTGGCTTGATGCGGATGAAGAACGACAACTCCACTCAGTAAAAGATAGCTTGATACTCCATAAAAACTCACGCTCCCAAGAAAAATTAAACTGGGATATCAGAATAGTTTTTGCAAAAAATTATATCGATAATCTCTCAGAGGAAGTTAAAAAGGGTCAAAAAGAAAAGTTGGCTCAGGGTAGTCTTCCCACGAAACCTCCTCCTGGATACAGAACGGTTGGAGAAAAAGGTCGCAAAATCCACATTGTTGACGAAAATAAAAAGCACTTTGCCATTAAAATGTTTGAATACTTTGATAGTGGAAATTATTCATTGAAGAGCTTAACTGAAAAGCTATATGAGGAAGGTTTAAGAAATGACAATGGAAATAAAATTGTTAAGA
>Ga0209726_10005914_pt1 | contig 14527 bp, 16 predicted proteins | sample Subgrocontami54m_FD_187453 | JGI IMG/M metagenome (GOLD analysis project Ga0209726, IMG submission 187453) | Subsurface groundwater microbial communities from S. Glens Falls, New York, USA - GMW46 contaminated, 5.4 m (SPAdes) (version 3) | ecosystem: Environmental > Aquatic > Deep subsurface >... | reverse complement strand
CAGCGATCGCGGCTGCCGGTGCTGGTGACCCGGTTCGCTTCCGGCACGTAGAACAACAGAGGCGAATCGATGCCGTCTTTGCCGCCGTATTCGTAGGTGACCAGAACGGTCTTGATATTTTGCCGCTCACAGGCGCGCACCGTCAGCATTACGTCGACGAAGGCGTTGCCCGAACCAACCCAAGCGACCAACGCGGCGTCCGCGCCAAGCTGGGATGCCAACCTCGCCGTATGTTGCGCGACTACTTCCTTGCCATGGAAAGTTTCATAACGAATGCGCTCGAGGATGACGCCGGCAAAGTTCAGCCGTTTGCGGTGCTCGCGGTAGAGTCCCAACACCAACGGATGGTTTTGCCAGTCCCAGGTGATCGGGAAGTAACCGATGCAGCGCGTGGCGTTGACGCTAAACGCGCCGTCGAAAAATTCATTGGGATGGATGAGCGTGGCGAGCGAGTCGCGAATCGGCAAATTGTAATAGCTCACGCCGGTATGCGGATTGTGACTGTCGGTGAGACAGCCCTGGATCAAAAAAACTTTGGGCAAAGCCGAATCCGCGCCGCCAAGCGCGAATGTCTCTACCTGCCGGGGCTTTTGTCCGACCGTCGTCTCCGCGAGCTTTTTTGCCGTCTCATAGGCCGCGCGCTGGATGATCGTGTGCGCCTGCAATTCCGAAAGCCCCTTCGCCAAGCGCAGGTTGACGACCAAGCCGTGGAGACGGCTGTAACGCGACGCCTCTGCGCCGACGCCCCACATGTCGAGAATCGCGTGGCGCTGCACCGCAAGCCCGGCGCGCACCGTGCCTTCATACTCGGCGGCGACGAAAACCGCCATGCCGGAGAGACGATGGGTCCGCCCTTCGCCGACCGGCTCCACCGCGCCGAGCACGCCGGGGAAAACCTGTCCGGCGCCGCTCACTTTGACGCGCGGCTCGACCACGTCGCGGATGCCTGTGATACGCACCTTGTCGCCGGGCGCGACGATCTCCAGCCACGCCGCTTCGATTCGCGTTTCCTGCAAGATCGAGTCGACAATCTCTTGGCGATCGACCCGGAGTGTGCCGGATTCGTAAACGGTCTTGGCTCCGGGCTGTATGGCGGTCACTGGAAATTCCGCCATTTCGAGAACCATCGCGGCGCCTGCGCTCACGATCTCACCGCCATTTTCGGGGTGAAAAGCGTGGTAGTTTCTACTTCGGTCTCCAGCGCCTTCAAGGCCGTGGTCACGATCTCGCGGCGCAGCGCGCGGTCCATGTCCGCGGGCAGGCTGGGGTCGCCGCAGGGATGAGGAATGGCGACCGCTTTGACGATGCGGCTCGCGCCGATCTGCTCAGCGACGGGGTACATCGCGCTGATGAGCGCCACGGGAAATCCGGCTCGATCCAACTCCTTGCTAATCACAGCGCCGCTGCGACTACAGGTTCCTCAGGTGGCGACGAGCAAGACACCGTCGACGCCTTCCTTGCGCAGATCGGCGGCGATCTCCTGGCCGACCCGGCGCATGACCGCAGGCGAGCCCTGGTTGCCGGGAATCATATAGTAGGCCGGGTAGAGCTTGCCGCGGCCGATCTTTCCGTCGGCCTCCAAGGCGCGCAGCGCATCGAGCGGCACGCCATAGTGCGGATTTTGATTCATCTCGGCGACGTTGTAGCCACCGTGCACCGCTTCCCACTTGCCCGGCTCCAAGGATTTCAACTCGGCAAAGCTGTATTTTTGCCAATGAGTGTTTCGATACGTCTTGAAACGGTCCGGGTTGCCCCACGGCACGACCCCGCTGGTGGAGATAAGCGCCAGCTTCGCCTCGGCGGTAACTTTGAGCGGCGCCGCGGGCGCGACCTTGTCCCAGACCTCCATCGCCAATTCGGTGACGGAAGGCCGGCCCGCGGCTTTCGCCAGCAACATGTCGATGGCGCGCTCGACGCCGGTGCGATCGCCGCGCTCGAGACGCCGGATGCCGCGCGGCAGATAACCTTCGCGATCCGCCGGGCCGATCACCGAGCCCGCCGCCAGGCGATAGGCAAACGCGGCCATGGCGGACAAAGCGCGGCCCATCCCCGCGGCGCTTTCACCAGTCGGCAAGAGATAAATCTTCTCATTGCGATACTCGCGATAGAAACCGACTCCCGGATTTTCCGGCTCCATGCCGGTGACGCAGGGCAAGCCCAAGCGCTCGGCAATCGTCTGGCAGATTTCCGCCGCGGCGACGCCGTAACGGCCGGCGTTGAATGCCGGTCCCACGACGACGACGTCCGGATGGATCTTGTCCACTTCGCCGACGATCGCTTCCTTGGCATCGTCCTTGTGCTCGTGAAAATAGTTGTCGCCAAAATAGATCGTCGCGACGACCGTAGCCCGCTCACGAAGCTCGGCTGCCAGTCCACGCGCCGCGCCGGCCGCTCCTTCGAGCACCTCGACCGGCAGATTCGCCTTGTCCTCGCCGCCAATGCCGGCAAAGAACTGGTTTAATATATGTACGACGGTCGCCATGGCGTTCCCTCCTTAACTCGGAGCTACTTGGAAAGCGTGTTGTGTGCGATATGGCGCAAAAAATCGGATCGCGATCATTCTATTGACAGCAGTCCATCACCCGGCGCCCTCTCAATTGTTTTTCACGACAAGTTGGAACAGCTTCAAGGTGGCGGCGCCGGCGTGGCTGATGCTCGCGGTCTCAGACGGACCGAGGTAGATCCCCGCACCCTTGGGAACGGGATAACTTTTTTGCTCCAGGGTAATCACCCCCTCACCTTCCATCACGTAAATGAGCTGGTGTCGGTCGCGCAGGATCTCCGATTCGAAACGTTCTTTCTCAACCAACCAGTGCAGCATCCCAACAACTTTTTCCGCGCCGCAGAGTGTCCGGTTGACGATTTCAGCTACCGAGCCCTGGAGTCCGGGAAGCTTGATCCGGTCGCATTGGTTAGTGTCGATGTAGGTTGTAGCCATGAGTCAACTTTCCTTTCGATCCCTGATTTTTTTTGCCGCCGTCGCCCCTTAGTTCCCTCAGCTTTGCACCCAAATCTTGCCGTCCACCCGCTCCCACAGAAGGTCCTTTTCTGTGCCCTCCAGAATTACGGTTTTGAACCGATTGGGCGCCTGGAACTCAAAATAGAACAAAGGCTCTGTGGCGCGCAGGCGATGTTTGTCTTCGGCGGGAATAAAGACGAGATCGCCGGCTTTGACATCTCTAAGCCCATCCGGCGTTTCCACCGTGGCGCTGCCCTCGATTATAAAATAGAAGTGCTCGCAGTTTTCATGCAAGTGATAAGGAGACGCTGCCCCTTTCGCGTACCGCATGATGCCGGCCAGCATATCGTCCATGCCGGCCAGCTCCTTGTTGACGAAGAAGACCCGCTCGCGGCCAGGCACAACAGAAATTAGCTTTGGCAGTTCGTCTTGATGAAATAGGTAGGCCATGGATGTTTCTCCTTATGCGATTCAATACGGACCAACTAGATTCGGAAACTATCCTAGCATTACAAGGGTTTCAACCCACACGGAGGCGTGCCGGGTTGACGCTGCAAACTATACAACTCGATTGTTGGAGAAAGGCGCTGCCGGAGCAATCGAACAAGAGTTCTCTTAATCGGTGCCGAAGCCAGACCCCGAACGCTCAGGAAAGATAAATGATTCGGCAAGAAAAATGCAGGCGCTAGGAAGCTTTCCGGAATAGCTCGCAGAGGACCAAATCTATTTCTTTGGGACTTATCCAATCCTTTTCAAAAAGAATATGGCCTATCAGCCGGTGCCTCTTGCGAGCGAGGTCGTCCCCTAGTTGCTCCGCCAAAGCGGCATTCGCTTGTTCAGCGGTTATGAATCCCTTCTCAACGGCGATCGTGGCAAAACGCGCGCAGTACTTCATGATTGGAACTCCTCTCAGCTACCGCTGCCGCCCGCCCCGAAGTCAAAAGGCATCAGAGGCAAGAGGCGCTTCCCCTCAGGCTAGTTTTCGAAGCTATCCAGCGCAGCTTTCTAACTACTAATCGACAAGGTTTACAGCAACTTTAGGTGTCACTGATAGTCATTTTGCCGGATTTCATGCTATTCGGCAAGAAAATTGTCACTTTGCATCAAGTGTGTCAGATGAAATGCATCCCTCCGGATCCCTCATCCTGCGCCTCCGCCATTAGCCACAGGTCCTTGATCTCCTTCGTCGGTCCCTCGCCGCTTTGGACGTTCACGACTTTGCGCGCGGCGTGGGTTTGGTAGTCGACGTAGGATTCATCTGAGTTTGCCTCCGTGTGGCAGGCGACGATGACGATGGGCAGCGTAAGCAGCTTGTGATCGGCGGGCAGCGGTTCAGGATCAGTGACGTCAGCAGTGAGGCCTCCCGGGGCGCGCCAACGACAACGGCCGGTCAGGCCGCCCTAGCCGCCATCACGCGGGGAGCTGGTATTGCCAACGTCATTACCGTAAGGACGCTGGCCAAATTCGAAGAAGTATTTCTGCGCGCTTCGAAGGGTAACGATCTCTACTTCATCCTGGCGAAGGCCGAAGCGGCCGCCGGCGATGTACCGGCGGCCGCTTTAGACTCGAAGGAGAATAAATACCTGTTCGTTGCGCTAAGTGAGGATGAGGAGACAATCTGTGGGCAAAGCAAGGAACAGGCTCATCATTCGTTATGCCGGTCCTTTGCGCTGCTCGTCGTTTCCAAGTTCGTCCCCGTTTAGGACCGCCGGGAGGAACCAAAAGGGCCGGCTTTGAATGCCGGTCGAGGCTCAACTCGCCGCGCCGTTCTTCCCTTTTTCCTGACCTTTAACGACTACGAACTTTCCGCTCTCTGCCTCGCTCCAGCCGAATTCGACATGGCCGCGCATCCGCGATCCGGCTGCCACGGTAAGCGTGCTCCCCTTGAGATCCCCGATGAGTTGCGCAGTTTCCAAAAGTTCAACGTGTGAGCTGGCAAGCACATTGCCTTCCACTTCCCCACCGATGGTAACCGTTTCGGCGTTGATCTTTGCCGTAATCCGCGCGCCTTTCTCGATCGTCAAGTCGCCCTTGATCTGAATCTCTCCTTTGAACTTTCCGGCAATCCGCACATCGCCGTCCCCTTCGATCTTGCCGTCGATCGATACGCCGGTGCCGAATACTGACTCCCTGCGATCTTTCGCCGCGTATTCCTTGCGCGCCGGTACCGGGTTCGCCGGTGCAACGATTGGCTGCTCCACGGGCGGTTTCTCGATCAGCGGCTTTCCACTTGTCTCCGGTTGCGCCGGCTGGTTCCAAATTGCCATAAACACCTCCTTCGAAGAATAGCTTTCAGTTACTCCGAATGAACCTATGGGACAATCTCAAAACAGAGTCTAGAATAAAGAAGCAAGGCCGATGCCAGTTAGTCTCTAAACATCAGCCTTAAATCCTCGAAGGAGCAAACGTAGCTCGCGTCGATCAGGCCGAGGCACACGCGTGGTTAATAAGGGGTTTTGGCATTGGTCGTGTCTTTTTCTTCCCAACCGACCGGCTCCTTAAGTTCGCGTGATGAATCAGCGTTCCGCTGGCCCATTCAAGTCTGTCCGTCCGAGGATACACTGTTGCGTAGGAATATACAGTCACAAGTCGAATGTGGAGTGTCCGGCAGTTACTTGACTTCGCGAGATCCCAACCCGTGTCGTTGGAGAGAGAAATTACCGACCATTGGCGATCGAAGCCTGACACTCAAACCTTTATACTCTCACACTCCTCCAAACCCCTCGTCCTGCGCTTCTTCCAGGAGCCACGGGTCTTTTATCTCGGTCGTCGGGCCATTACCGCTGAGGACGTTGATGACTTCGCGGGCGGCGTGGGTTTGGCAGTCGACGTAAGACTCGTCCGAATTCGCCGCCGTGTGGCAGGTAACAATGACGTTGGGCAACGTGAGCAGCTTGTGGTCAGCAGGTAACGGCTCGGGATCGGTGACATCTAAAGCAGCGCCCGAAAGCTCGCCCGCGACCAGGGCGTCGTACAAGGCGTCGGAGTCAACCAATCCGCCGCGCGCGCAGCTGATGAGATAGGCCGTGTTCTTCATCGCCTTGAACTGCGGCGTGCTGAACATCTTGCGCGTCTGCTTGGTCAGCGGCGCGTGCAGGCTGATGAAGTCGGAGGTCTTGACCAGTTCGTCGAATGAAACCATCTTAACGCCCATTTCCTGGGCAATTTTCGGATTGAGATAGGGATCGTAAGTCTGCACGTTGAGTCTCATGCCCTGGGCACGCGGCGCCACCTGTTTGCCGACATGGCCAAGGCCAACGATGCCCATTGTTCTTCCCTGGATGCGGTAGACGCGTCCGCGATAAGCGTGCAGTTCGGCAGTGTGGCGCCGCCATTTGCCATTGCGCACGTATTGGTTCATGCGTGCGAGTTTCCGCGAGATAGCGATCAGGAGACCGATCGCCTGCTCCGCCACTTCGATGGAATTGCAGCCGGCGGCATTACAGATGATCAGGCCGTGATCTTTGGCGGCCTTGAGATCCATCCGATCGACCCCGACGCCGGTGCGGCAGACTACTTTGGTGCGCTTTAATTGGGAGATGATCTCGCGCGTGAGCGGCACCGAGCCATGCATGATGATGCCGTCGGCGTCTTTGCCCATCTCGACGACTTCCGCGTCGTTGGTCGGGCGGCGGATCGTCATGTCGGCGTCGATCTCGGCGAGGATCGGCTTGATCAGGGCGACCGGCACATCGTTGCTGCCGAAATAGACTACGTGAAACTTGCCCATTTGATTTCAACCTCTATCCGTACAGGCACCTTGAACTTTGAAACCGGAACCTTGAACAGAAAGGGACGGGAGGCGAGACTCCAACGATCTCGCCAAGATCAAGTCACAGGCGCGGATGCTGCCAATGACGGAAGAGTGGGTTTGTTAGACGCGGGGCCGCTCAAGCGATCATCCTGCGCGTGGGCACGCCGCCTCCTTGTCCGCGACGCTCTTGGTTGCCGGACGGTAGACGCACCAGGGATCGCTTTCGAGATAATCACCCGTCAAGGCAAACGCCCGTGAACGTGATCCGCCGCAGATCCTGTTGAACTCGCAGATGCCGCACACCCCTTTGAATTCGTGCGGCCGGCGCAGTTGTCTAAATAGCTCCGAGTCCTGATACATCGATTTGAGGCTATGTTCGCGCAGATTCCCGGCGCTGGCGGGTAGAAAGCCGCTCGGATAGACATCTCCGGTATGGGAGACAAAGGCAAACCCCTGGCCGGAATTAACCCCTTGCGCCGCCAGTCCGATGCTGTGGCCTGGTCCTTCCGTGCGCATGAGCTGGCTAGGCAGATCATCAACCGGCCCGTGCGGCCGGCGCGGCTCCGTTCTTTCTTCCATCTCGCATTGCGCCACATAGCGGCGGTAGTGCGGCGCTTCGGTTACCTTGACCAAAAAGCGCGAGATCTTCTGCACGCGGTAGAGCACCGCGAAAATTTCTTCGCACTGCGCCGCCGTCAAGCCGCCGAGATCGACGCCGCGCCCCATCGGCACGAGAAAGAAAACCTCCCAGAAAACAATCCCCAAGCGCTGGACCAGATCCACCATGTCTTCGAGGTAAGGCGCCGACTGGCCGCACAGCGTGGTATTGATCTGCGCCGGCAAATTGTACTTGTGTGCCCATTCGATGGCTTGCATGCTCTTGGCAAAGGCACCGGGGACGCCGCGAAAACTATCGTGCAACTCGGCCCGCGGGAAGTCAACGCTCTGAGCTATCTGGCTCAAGCCGGACTCCTTGAGCCTGCGTACCACGTCTTCAGTGAGCAGCGGGGTCGCCGCCGGAACGGTTGCCATGCGCATTTTCAGATCAGCGCCATAGCGGATCAGATGATATAAATCGGCGCGCTTGAGCGGGTCGCCACCGCTCAGGACAAAAATCGGCGTGCCCAGCTCGGCGGCTTGGCGGAGCAAATCTTCCCCTTCCTTAGTGGTCAGCTCGCCCGGATGGTGATTGGGCTGCGCCGCGGCACGGCAGTGCCGACAGGTCAGGTCGCAAGCCTGGGTCGTCTCCCAGATGAGAACGAAAGGGGTTTTGTTGTAATCGATTCGCGGCATTCCATCCATGGTTATTCCTTTCGCATTTGCGCTCTCGCCAAAACTCATGGCCGGCCAAGGATTTCGTCATCGGCCGGTCGCTCGTTTCCTACTTTGTTAGGTTACTTTGTTTGCACTCACAACACAAAACCCCGACCATTTTTTTCTCATCAGACCGGCATTCTGGAACGCTTTGCGAACCGCCGCTGGCACGCGGTCCCCTCGTAAGCGGCCAAAACCAAGCGCTACCTAAGCGTTGCATAACTACACTAATTGAAACGCGGCCAGTATGCGCGAACGGTTCTTGAAGTCAATTCACGGGATCTGTTCACATAATCGATTCTGCTGAAACACCTTCCGTTCATCCTTCGAGGGCCTCAGGACGAACGGAGGAGGCGTCAAAATCACTGGAGATTTTTCCGTTCATGCTGAGCCTGTCGAAGCATTCACAGGGATTTTCAGCAGAATCACAATCATATCAATCTCCGCGGTGATCTCAGAGCTTGGCAGGGTTCATGCGCCGACGTCTACGATTCAACAATTCGAAAGACTATGGTGAATTTTTTTCAACTCCGCCGGCGACTCCGCAACCGGGATCTTCTGTTCGTCGCCTTTCACCGTGCGATTCGATCGGTGTCCAAGTTTGGCGCCAATCCCCTCGCCGCTTTTTCCTTGGCAAGTTTGGCCTGTTCGATCTCCTGGGCTTTTTGGGCCGCTTCCCGCGCCGCCCTTTCAGTGAGAACGGCCTGTTTGCGCTCGATCTCTTCAGCGCGGCTTCGAGCTAATTTTTCCTTGGCTTGGCGCTTGGGCGAGAGAGCCTGGTCACGGCTCTTCTCCGCCCGACTCGCGCGTTCGCTCCTTTTCCTTCCAATGCCCGGCAAGGACAGCAACGGTGATTCTACCTTGACCTGAGGTTTTTCCGGAACCGAGTCGGGCCCGAAGAGAAAAAAAGCCACAGCGCCGGCGACTAAAGAAACGACTCCGCCCGCGATCTTCCAACCGATCCGACGGGGCTCTTTCACTTCGGTATCGGCCGGGGCGCAGCCGCCGTCCATGTCTTGCCCTTACCTTCCTCCTCCATCGCAGAGACGACCAGTTTTAACGTATCCGCTAGATCGCGCATTGTGAGCTGCTTGATTTCGGGAGTTCTGTGCAGACATTGCCTTACGATGTAGTCAACGGTGGGGGAGATTTCCTCCCTCATCGTTCCGGGCGCCACCGGGAGAGTACCCCCCGTCGCAGTGGCGTTTAGCGGAACTTCGCCGGTCAGCATCTGGTACAGGACGACGCCGATCGCATAAAGATCGGTATATTCAACGACCTTTGCGCCTTTAACCAGTTCAGGTCCCATGACTTCCGTATCGCCCCGGCTCCGCGCGATCCCAAAATCCATGAGCTTGAGGGATTCCCCGTCGCCCATGATCATGATGTTCTGAGACGTTACCTGCCGTGAACCACGCCCTCCCGATGAACTGCGTCCAGGCCCTCCGCGATCTGAATGCCGAAGCGCAGCGCTTTGAGAACGTCCAGTGGACCTTCTTGCTGGATGATGTCGCCAAGCTTCCTGCCCTCGACGTACTCCATCGCGACCATCAGCCTGCCATCGTCAAGTTTGTCGAAATCGACGACCGGGGTTATATTTCGATGATTCACATTAGCGGCCACGCGAGTGACACGCTCGAATGCATCGACAAACTCCACGTCCTTTCCGTAGCTCGGATCGAGAATTTTCAAGGCCACTTTCTTACGGAGGGTGATGTGCTCGGCCAAGTAAACCGTTCCCATTTCACCCGATCCCAGCTTCTGAAGCAAGCGATAGCGACCCTTTATCACCGAATCCGCAAAGGGGGCATGCGCCTGCGGTGACGTCACCAGGGTCGCGTTATCCACGTCGCAGACGTTGAATGTATCCGCGTAGTTTCGTTCACACATAGGACAAGTCTTCATAGCTGCGCCCGGCAACTCCGACAAAGTGTGCGATCCTAGCTCGATCCGTGAATGAAAGGCAAGCGGGGCTCGACCGCGACAAACTGAGGGCTGGCGTAACAGTCATATCAACCCGGATTCCGCTGTTGAAGTTACAATCTCTACTGGGTGGGGTGTGAGACTGGAGTAGCGAAGGCATCGAGCTCCGCAGTATCAAAGTCGTTTTACGTGCTTGGCAATCTGTTGTCAGCGGGTTACAGACGCCACTTAGGGCGCCGGTGATCTCAAAACTCTTAGAGGCAAAGGCCCATTGCCTTCGCTACGGAAGGCTCGCACCTCGCTCAGGGCCTTAATTTCCACTGCGGAATCCGGGATCAATCTCCGCGTTGATCTCACAAGGTGGTAGGATTCAGAGGTAGACGTCTACGATTCAACAGGCCGAAAAAAAGTCGAGACAGAGAAATCGGCGCTCTGAGTGACAGAGTTGACAACAAAGCAACCTGTGCGCATGGGCCCGGGGATGTCGAGGCATCAACCACCAATTCACCGGCTTACTCACTCTTTATCCCATATCGCTTCATCTTCTTAATCAATCCCTGGCGGCTTAGACCTAAACCTTTTGCCGCTTGTTGTTGGTTTTGCCTGTGTTCGCGCAAGGCCCCCAAAATCATACGTTTCTCCAACTCGATAACGCTCGCTTTCAAGTCGCTTGCATCGGGTAAAATCGCGGCAAGCGTTTCGTAGGCACACCCTCGAATGCCCGAGGAAAGATCCTCTTCGAGAATCATTTGACGGGGAACGCTGACAACAATTCGCCGGATTTCGTTTTCCAACTCCCTGACGTTTCCCGGCCAGGAATAATGCACAAAACAGTCAAGCGCTTCGTGGCTTAAACTCATGATCTGTTTTTTCATCTCCCCGCAGTACTGCGCCAAAAAATACTTGGACAGCAACGGTATGTCTTCTGGAATCTCCCTCAGTGCCGGCATCTGAATGTGGGCCACTTTTAAACGGTAATACAGATCTTGGCGAAAGCCCCCCTTTTTCATCTCGCTCTCCAGATCCTTATTGGTTGCCGCAACGATTCTCACATCAACGGGAATTTCTTTTCGGCCTCCTACATGCTCGACCACGCGCTCCTGCAGGACGCGCAATATCTTGGCCTGCGAGGTCGCGCTCAAATCGCCGATTTCATCGAGGAAGAGTGTTCCGCCGTTGGCTTCCTCAAACTTCCCGATGCGCCGGTCGACCCCGGTGGCAACTCCTCTTTCAATGCCGAAGAGTTCACTTTCAACAAGAGTATCGGGAAGGGCCGCACAGTTCAGCGCGACAAATGGTCGCCGAACTCGAGGGCTCGAGTAGTGAAGCGCCTTGGCCACGAGCTCTTTACCCGTACCGCTGTCGCCCGTTATGAGGACACTGACTGAGCTGTCACTCAGCTGTCGGATCAAGTTGAGAACCGCCTGAATTTTTGTGCTCGCGCCGATGATCTTCTGCGTATAAAAGCGGCCTTGAACTTCCTTTCTTAGCTGGCTGTTTTCCTGTTGAAGCTCATGCCGGTGGCGATTTAGTTCCTCCACCAATTGCGCCGTTTCGATGGCCACGGCCGCTTGGGCTGCAAGGGCTGCAAGAATCTCTTCGTCGGCACGTGTGAACCTGCCATCGACCTTGTTTAACACTTCGAAAACGCCTGTGATTTCACCCGCAAGGGTGCGCAACGGCGCAGCCAGCAAAGTGCGCGTATGATAGCCCGTGTGAGCATCTATCGCAGAATAAAAATTCGGGCTTTTTTGAGCATCTTCGACATTGAACGTGTTGCCCGTGCTAACGACGGCGCCGGCAACCCCCAAGCGCGCATCGAGGCGCAAGGTCTCTGCCGCTCCCAACGCAACTTTCGACCAAAGCTCTCCCGTGGTCTCGTCCAGCAAAAAAATGCTGGCCCGGTCGGCTCGCAGAATTCGGGCGGCTTCCTGGGCGATGAGGTCCAAGAGCAAGGAAAGATCCCTTTCAGAATGGATTTTCGGGCAAATCTTGTGAATAGATACGATTTGGTCCTTCTCTCCGGCTATCTGCTGTTCCATGACACTCCTTCCGGTGAACTAAATTCAACAAACTCTGCGACCGTAATGTCTGGCTCGCTGTTTATCACGCATGGACCTTTGCAGTCAACGCCGTTTACACTGTGTATACGGCGTTGACATGTTTCAAAATCCATAGAATTCAGATGGATACGCATTAACGTCGTCAACGGCGTGCCAACCTAAACTTGACCTTGGGTTCACAGGGCCACTGTCCACACAAGGTCGTCAGTCAAATTTCCCAGGCGCTTCAGTATGTTAGCTCAGTGGACCAGAAACATGATGATCATGGCATAGGGGTTGCTCAACTGTAGTCACAGATAGACAAGCAAACACAGGACAAAGGAGGGCGGTAAAATGACACGCGAAATTTTGGTTCCGCTCAAGAGTAGCGACAGGATAGAGGATGTTGTTCCCTACATCCAAATGGTGGCTCAAGCGGGCATGAAGGTTGTCTTCTTTATCTCATATCCAGCTAATGGGTTGCTTGAATTAATCCGCGACCACTGGGTGGAAGAGGAGAACAGGAGCCGGGTTAAGGCGCAGGCCCGAAATATTCTAGAGCGATATTCCCGGGAAGGGCAAAACAAAATCGCCGAAGCTCGGGTGGCGGCGGCAAAAGAGGCCCTGGCCAAAAAAGGAGTGGAGGTAGAGGTAAAAATCTATACTGAAACCCTGCATACGGCGCTTGAGACCCACACGCGCAATAACCACACTTTTTTGGTTCTAATGCGAAAGAAGATGGGGAGTGGAGTCCGCGCCTTCTTGCGCAGGATGAGACCGCCGATCGGGAGTTTCAAGACCGGTTTTTCGATCCTCGACTTCGTTCCTTATTCCGGGTCGCGGAGTATGACAATGCACGGAGCCAAGTAAGGGAGATTGGCCCTGCCCGGGCATGCAACTTCGATAGGGAGAACGGACAATGGCAGCGAAGATCATGATTGTCGACGATAACGCGGATTGCCGCGAGCTTCTGGCGATTCAGTTAGGCGCCCTGGGGCATAAAGTTATCCAAGCGAAATCCGGAGAGGAGAGCCTGGAGAAAGCTGTGCTTGAGAAGCCAGACCTGATCCTTATGGATATGTTGCTACCGGGAATCAGTGGACTTGGCACGACAGCCAAGCTTAAGCAGGGCGTTGAGACAGCGGCTATCCCAATCGTGGCGTTTAGTGGCTGGGCTGAGCGCCGGTTACAAGATAGGGCTAAGCAGGCAGGGATCGTCGCTTTCGTGACCAAACCTACGTCAGCTCGGGCCCTGCACGACGTTATCAAGCAATGCGTGCGCAGCTATGTTGACACGACTGCCGACGCTGATCTGCGCGAGCGATAACCTGCACGTGATAGCGAAGTCATTGAGCGCGACGCTTGTCTGTGCGTCTCCGCATCACGGGATCACGAAGTCTGGAATAACAATTATATCAATCTCTGCGGTGATCTCAGGCAGCGACCCCAATCTCGCTATTGCCTAAAGCCCACCACAAGATGGGTGCGATGAGACTCGGGGAGCGCTTCTCCTTCGCACTTGAGCGCGACGAAGTACGTGCCCGCTGGCGGAATCGCCTCGGGTGATCGGAGCAGAAAAAACTTCGACTGCTAACCTTACGCCGCTTTATAGACCTTGAGGGGCGCGCACTGGTCGAGCGCCGACGAGATGACGTCTACCCACTCAAGACCCTAGGGCAGCAGGCCGTTGAAGTTCACTCCTTTGCCCGCCGAAAGCGGTTCCACTGCGTGGGTTTCTCGCATGGCGGCTGAGCTTGGCTTGACGGCGAGCCTGAGACCGAGGGGACGACCGAGAAAAGAAATGGAAATGTAGAATGTCCCCTTTTCCTTACGCGCCGGCGATCCGGGAGCTGACCAAGGTAGTGACCGAAGTCACGATGACGTCCAGCTCGCCGGCGAGCAGCGCTTACAGCGCCGTCGGGCTGTTGGTGATTCTTATGACCTCGCCGGCCAGACCGTTCTTTTTAAGCAAGCCCTTTTCCTGGACGACCCAGATGGGGCTGTTGGCGGGGCTGTCTCCCGCCCAGGCGATGCGGATCTTTTCCTGCGCCGCCGCCCGAACAGGAGCAAAGACAACAACCGCGCCGATGAAAATGGCCAACGAAACAACAGCTGATACTCGTCGCATAGTCCGACTCCTTTTCTTCTCGGCAGCTTACAAAGGTTTGATAGCATATTTTGGCGTTAAAATCAGCTTTAAGACCGGCGAAAATATTGAAAATCATCGCCGCCCCTGTGTCGTGGTACTGGATCATTTACAATTGCAGCTTACTCTTAGCATCAAGAAAGATTCCTCGCTCCGCTCGGAATGACAGCTAAGCAGTTTTGTCATCCCGAACGAAGTGAGGGATCTTAGTCAAAGTGATTCATGAGCCGTAATGTCGATTCATTGACTGAACGGCCCATTTGTTGTAGCCAATGCGCAACGGGGGAGCGAATGGCCAACAAAGGAATCCTGGTAACCGGCGGTACCGGTTTGGTGGGCGCTTATGCTGTCGGTATGCTGCTGGAGCGCGGCGAGCGGCCGGTGGTTTT
>Ga0209726_10005913_pt1 | contig 14530 bp, 13 predicted proteins | sample Subgrocontami54m_FD_187453 | JGI IMG/M metagenome (GOLD analysis project Ga0209726, IMG submission 187453) | Subsurface groundwater microbial communities from S. Glens Falls, New York, USA - GMW46 contaminated, 5.4 m (SPAdes) (version 3) | ecosystem: Environmental > Aquatic > Deep subsurface >... | reverse complement strand
GAGAATGCCGCCAAGTCCGACGACCGAGGTCTCGCGCTGCGCGCGCGGAAAGGGCAGGTGCGGACGGCGCTGTTGATAGCCGAGTTCAGCACGGCCCGCGCGCAGGCCGATGTTCTCCGACGCGACGCCCCCACCGACCCCGAGGCGCAGACCCTGTACGCCGATTCACTGTGGTCGGTCGGATTGTTCGACGAAGCCGACGCGATCTACCGCGATATGTTGGCGCGACATCCAGACATGTCGCGGGCGCGGTTCGGGATGGCCCGGTCGCTCGCCTCGCGCAATCAGCTGGACGCGGCGCTGAACGAGGCGCTTGCGGCGTCGGCCGCGTCGCCACGCGACGGTGAGATCCACCATCAGATTGGCGAGATTTACGAGCGCCAGCATCGCTTCGACGAGGCGGCGAATGCATACGTGAACTTCATCAACCTGCTGCCGAACAAGGACCGGAGCGAGCGTGCCGCTTGGTCCCGAGCGCAGGTCACTTTCCTGCGGGCATTCGAGGGAAAGACGCCGATTGCCATCGAGAGTTCGTCCGAGTCGCGCCACACCGTGCCATTCAAGCTCGTGGACGGGAAGGTGGTGATTCAGGCGAGTATCAACGGGGGGCGGTCGCTGGACATGATTCTCGATACCGGCTCCGAGCAGACCGTTCTGTCCGATCGGACGGCTGCCCGAGCAGGAGTCAGGGCGATCACGTACACATTGAGCGCCGGCGTTGGCGACGTGGGCTTGCGGGGCCTTCAGCTCGGCAGGCTGGACCGACTACATCTGGGCTCGCTGAAGATTGAGCACGTGCCGGTGCTTATCAAGAGTCCCGGCCTCACGGGCCTTCCGAAGCGCGAGGCGGATACGTTCTCGCCGCTCGCGCTCGGCCTGTCCGTCACCATCGACTACCGCAACCGGCTCGTCACCATCGGACGCGACGTGTCGCAGGCGCCAGCCGACATTACGCTGCCAATGCGCTTCCACCGTCTGGCGATGGTCCGCGGGATGTTGAACAATGACCACGCGGCGTACTTCGTGGTGGATACCGGAGGCGAGGTGATCTCGATCAGCAGGTCGACCGCCGACAGCCTGAAGATGCAGCCGACGCGTCATATCGCGCTGAAGGTCTGGGGAGTGTCGGGCTGGGACCGTGACGCGTTCCTGCTGCCTGGCGTGAATCTCGATTTCGACGAGATTCAGTACCGCAATTTCCCGGTCGTGGTGCTCAACCTGCGCGTGCCGAGCGTCCTGCTTGGCTTCGAGCTCGGCGGGATCGTCGGCTACAAGTTCTTCGAGCCGTATCGCGTCACGCTCGATCTTCCGAAGAGCGAGCTGAGACTCGCCCGCAACTAGGCCGGCGACCCGGGGCGCGCGCGCCCGCCACTGATGCCTCTTCGCACGCGGCTCCATGCGCGCCTCAGGATGCTTTTCCAGCGCTGGCCCGCGGGCCAGGCGGCTGCGCTGCGCGTCGTCGATGTCGCGGCCCAACTTCGCTGACCGCGGTTCAGAGGTATTGCCGTTGACGCTGGTTGTTGATGGCTGAGAGGCAAGGCGGGTCTACAAAGCAAGACCCGCCCTGCGAGGATTTAGAAGTCGTAACCGATCCACATCGCGAATTGCGGCTTGCGGAACTCGACGCTGCCGCCGGACGCCGCGAACGTCACATCCTCCCACCCTTTATTGAGCAAGGTGCGCCACGCCCAGTCGAAGTGCACGGGGAACCCGAGGAGGAACGTTTCCAACCCGATACCGTAGGAAGCGCGTCCGTTGACCAGGCGGAAACCATCGACCGTAGTGGGTGTGCCCGTCAACGGTGCACCGGTGATCGGATTAAATCCGAGCGTTGGCGTCACTACGTCCCGACGATTTGTCCAGAACGCGAAGTCCTGATCGACGAAGCTGGCGCCGCCCATGCCGCCGAAGAACACGCCGCGAATGCCGCCGAGAATTCCGATCGGGGTCAGCATGGCCTCGATGAATGGGAAGCGCAGCTCGGCGTTGAGAAAGAACGCATTGTGCCCGATGAACTCGAGGTACTGGTAGCCCCGCATCTCGGAGTTCCCGCCGAAGTACATGAAGTCCGGCTGCCGTCCCCAGCTGCGGAACCCACGCGCCCGCAGGGCGAGCAAGCCCGAGGCGCCGATTCGCAGATACCTGCGGACATCAGCGTCAACCGTCTGCCGTGAGAGGGTGTTCGCGATCTTCGGCGCGACCTCGTAGGACAGTCGCATCGTGCTGCCGGCGAGCGGCCCGAACTCGCGGAACACGGTGGTTTCCTGGATGAAGTTGATGCCCATCGGAATGAACATGCCATTGCGGAACAGCACGCGACCAAAGCGGTCCTCCTGGTAGGTCTGCGCCTGAGCCTCGAGGAACGGATTGTTGTAGCGCTCGTTGTATTGGAGGGCCCCGCCGAACAGCTCCAAGCGACGATAGCGGTTCAGCGGCCAGATCCCGAACGCCGTGCCACCCTGCACCGTCCGCGTCGCTACGGCAGCGTCGCGACTGAGAAATGCGGTGAAGCTCGGATCGTAGAAGACGCCGTCGAGCAGCCCGTAGAAGAACTCCGTCTGAGAGTAGCCCTGAACCGCGTACTGGAAGCGGCGCTCGAGGTTGACGTACGAGAAGGCGAGCGTGCGGTACTGGGAGACTGACGCGGCGGAGAAATTGAACTGCTTGTCGCCGAGCACGTCGCTGAAGGTGATCTGGGACCCGCCGAACACGTCGCCGCCGCTCGTGACGCCCACGTTGACCGGCGGTCGGCCGTCGACAAAGAGCTTTTCGAAGGCGCCCTTCCGCCGCCTGTTCTCCGCGACCAGCGTGTGCGATAGCGGCGCCTGGAAGTCGATCACGGCCCCCGGAGACCCGAAGTCGGCGGACGCGGCCGTGGCGATCGGTTCTTTGCGATCGAACAGATGGAGCGCGTAATCGCCCTTGTAGTAGCCGATGAGGGCGATCTGCTTTTCCTTCGGGCCGTTCAGGACGACGGTGAACAGGTTGCTGCCCACGGCGTCCGTGTATTGGCGGAGATCGCCCGTCTTCAGACTGAGCGTCCAGACGTTGTAGATATTGCCGTTCTTCGCGACTTCCGGGTCAATCGGCTGCGTCGGGTCGGTCGCCGTCGACGAGAACACAATCGTGTCCGCATCGAGGAACTGCGGCGTTCCATCGTCATGCGTGCCGAACGTCACCTGTGTTTTTTGGCCCGTCGTCACGTCGAGGCGGAAGAGCTTTTCGTTGCCGCTCACCCGCGCGATGTAGAGGAGATAGCTGCCGTCCGGCGACCATGTCGGGCCGGAATCTGCGAAGCCATCCTTCGTGAGATTGCTGATCGCCTCCGACTCGAGATCGACGACGAAGATGTCGCCGACGCCGTTCTGCAGCGCTGCGAAGGCCACCTTCTTGCCGTCTGGCGAAAAATCCGGCGACTCCGGGTCATCGACCATCTGCATCGGGATGCGGATCTCGACGTCGCGGGTGATCACGTTCTGGAGAATCAACGTGCGGTTCTTCTCGGCGCGGGCGAAGTACGCGAGGCGATCCCCGGAGGGCGACCACGACAGCCAAGGGACGGTGTTGAACCTCATTCCGGGCGTGACGATGAACTCGAAGCCTTTGTCCTGATCGAAGCCGCTGGTGAGGTTGCGAATGACCGAGCCGTCCTTCGCGGAGATGAGGATGATGTCGAGCTCCTGATCGCGCCGATTGCCGGTGGCGATGGCCATCAGATCGCCAGAGGGCGACGGCTCCACGGTCACGGCGCCGCCGCTGAATGACGTCTTCTCGGCATTGGGCGCCAGATTCTTCCCGTAGTCCGCCGGCCGCTCTTTGTCACGAAACGGCTTGAACCGCTCCTTCAAATACCGCTCGAACTGCTGGTCGAAGTCCTCCGCCGTCAGCTTGAACGATTCCTCGTACGCATCATCGCCGCCGCCGATGATCGACTTCCGGAGCGAAAACAGGTACTGCCGGATGCCCTCTTTGCCCCAGCGCGACTCGATGAACTCGAACACCGCGTGGCCCAGGTTGTAGACGCCTCGCGGGTTGAGGCCGCCGTACCCTTCCATCTCCGACATCTTGGGCACCATGTCGGCGACGGCCGCGTCGCGGACCATCATCAGGTCGATGGGACGCCAGACACCAGTCATGTAATCGGCGAGCCCTTCATGAATCCACAGCGGCGCGCTCTCGCGGATCAGCGAGGTCGGGATGATGTCGTAGTCGAACTGGTGCGTCAGCTCGTGGACGATCAGTCGGTACAGCAGGTCGGGCGGCTCATCGATCGGCATGACGATGCGCTGGCGCGACGGTTCCGCGAATGCGCCGACGCCTTCCTGGGCCGCACCGGGAATCACGTTCTGCTGCTGGAATTCGCTGCTCGTCTTGAAAATGATCAGCGGCACTTTCGTCGCGAGGTCGTGCTTCAGTTCTGAGCTGACGTGCTGGTAGGCACTTTCCGCGTAGCCCGCGACACGTTCGAGGTGCGACTCGATCTCCGGGTAGTAAAAGATCTCGAAGTGCTCGGTCGTGTAGATGTGCCAGTTGAAGTTGTTGTACCGGATCTGATTTTTCCCGTAGTAGGGGATGTAAGGCGTCTGCGCGGCAAGGTCGACGGAAGCCGCGGCTAGCAGGAGGGCGGCCGTGGCCGCTGCGCGCGTGAACCCGTACCGGGTGCGGAGGATCATGGGGCCTCTCTTCGCCAGCGCGTCTCCGCGCAGCATCTTGGGATTGCGTGCCGATCTTACCGCCTTGGGAATCACGGTCGCAATCAGAGGACGGCCGTCGAGCGAGCAAGAGGTGTACCGCGAACCTGACGCCATTTCCGGGTGGAATCCTTCTCGTCGACGCGTACAGGTGTCCTCGTACACTGAATTCTGTCCTCATTCGTCCGGGGGGTCTTGCTTTGCCCGTCGACCCTTCGACAAGCTCAGGGTCGAGGGGTGTCGACCTGATGACCCGTTTGTGCTGATCGGCTCGGACAAGGCCGGCCCGACGCCGACCACGGTCGCCCGCGACATCGAACCGGAAGCCGGTAGAATGGAGCAGTGATGACCACAACGAACAAGGAATCCTGGATTTCCATGCTGGCCGCCGCCGCGGCGTTGGTGCTGCTGCTCGCGGATATCGGCTGTAACGGGGGCGGCGATGCCGTGACCGAATCGGATGCTCCGCCGGCCGGATCCGCGGCTGCCTGCGATCCTGATGCGAAGCCTGCGACCGACTTCACGATGAAGGACCTGGAAGGCGCCGACGTGAAGCTCTCGTCGTACAAGGGCAAGATCGTGCTGGTGAATTTCTGGGCCACGTGGTGCGTGCCGTGCAAGGCCGAGATTCCCGATTTCATCGAGCTGCAGGACGCCTATGCCGATGACGTCCAGTTCCTCGGAATTTCCGTCGACGACAAGGTGGAGGATCTCAAGCCCTACGTCGCCGAGTACAAGATGAATTACCCGGTGCTGCTTGGTCTGGGACGCACTGACGTGGAAGAAGCCTACGGCCCGCTATTCGGCATTCCGCAGACGTTCGTCATCAACCGCGAAGGCCTGATCTGCAAGAAGCACGCGGGCATCTCGACGAAGGAAAAGTTCGAGCGGGAGATCAAGGCGCTGCTGTAGTATGATCCGGACATGTTGAAGGGTTTCACGCACGCCCGACTCGCTTGCGGCTGCCGTCTGACGTTTCGCGAAGGCGTCGAGGGAAGCCCGGTGACCGTCGTCGTCGACGAAAAGGGCCCGACGTGCGTGCTCTCGCTTCACGTTCGCGATCTTCCGGTGTACGACTATCGCGAGGCTCTTCGTCCGCCGACTCGATTCCTGCCGATCGAAGAGGAAGAGTACGAGGAAGAGGGTTAAGGTAGGGATAGAGAAGAGTCAAATCCCAGATCTCAAATCTCAAATGGGAAAGGCGCTTCACGGCGCCTTTTGTGTTGTACCGATGGCGCCCGCCGGACCCGCTCTACTCGAACTGTACGCGGAGCTCCGCGACAAGCGGCAGGTGATCGGAGGCAATCACCGAGGCGCGCGTGCGCGGGAGCTCCAGTTTTGCCACTTGGACGGTGCCCTCGTAGTAGATGTGATCGAGATGCACGAGAGGAAAGACGCCCGGATATGTCCGGCGGCGTTTCAGATGTTCCCGCAGGTCGATGCTCTGCAGGCGTTGGGACAGAGTGTGTGTCGCCAGTCCCTTCATCCACTCGTTGAAATCGCCGAGCACGATTTTGGGAACTCCCACGCGGTGGTCGTGAACAGCGGCGCTGAGACGCCCCGCCTGGTACCGCCGCTCGAGCAACGCGGTGCCCAGATGCACGTTGTACAGGTGCAGCGTGTCGCCATCGATCTGCATGTCCACCCGCTGGCAGCAGCGCGGCTCGCACGTCTTCCATGACAGGTCGTATTGGGCGTGATGTGTGATCGGAAAGTGGCTCAGGACAACGTTGCCGAAGAGGGCGCCGCGGAGGTGACGTGCCGGCGCCATAACCCACCCCATGCCAAGCTGCGCTCCGAGCTCCTCCGCGTGCCCAGGGGAGCTGGGGCTCGCGCCGACGACCTCCTGCAGCGCGATGACGTCGGCATTGAGCGACCGAATGACCTCCGCGATGCGCGCGGGCATCGTCCGCCCGTCAAGACCCCTGCACCGGTGGACGTTGTAGGTCGCGACTCGAACGGTTCGCCAATGGCCGTCGGTCATCGGTTGCGCATTACACGTGTGCCTCTCCGAAATCGGCGGCGGGCGCCCCAGTGTGGGGCCTGCGGAGCGTGCTTGGTAGCAGGTTGCAAGTAGTACTCATTCGGTGGGGGCGGTCCACTAGAATAACTCCATGGCGAAGCTGAAGAGCGAACTAGAGCTGGCCTGTCCTTGCTGCGGAAGTACGCTGGTCGTGGACATCAACCTCGGCCGCATCATCCGGCATGACGCGCCTGAGCGCACCGACAAACCCGAATTGACCGAGGCGCAGCAGATTCTGACCGCAGAAGCCGCACGGCGTGAGGCGCTGTTCGAACAGTCGATGGAAGCCGAGAAGGGCCGAGGCGATGCGCTGTCGCGCCGATTCGAGGAGGCGCTGCGTCAGGCGCATTCGGAGCCAATCACGAAACCGACCCGGGACTTCGATTTCGACTGATCCTCAGCCTTCGTCCTTGAACTCTGGCGGGAGCGACGTCCAGCGCTCGCGTCCCGCGTAATACCTCCACGGCTTGTAGCCATGCGCGGCGCGGAACTCCCGGTAACGCTTGCGCAGGGCGGCAGTGCGCCGGCTCGACACTCGGATCGGGCGGTGGGGCCAGTCGAGCAGCAACTGCTCGACTTTCCACACATTGGTCGGTGACGCCCGCCAGTCGTATGGGTCGAGTACGCGCAGGTCCACAACTGCGTAGGCCTTGATCCCTCCAGTGAAGTCCACGTAGCCCTCGACATAGCTCAGCGCCAACGCACGCGGCGTGGCGAACAGCGGCTTGCGACCGTGCAGGCCGGGATCGCGCGAGCGCGCGACCGAGCCCCACCCGGTGGCCGTGCGATAGACGAAGATCACGTGGTCGAGGAGGTCGATCGACTCGAAGCTCAGGACGAGCGGTGGGTAGCGGTGTTGCTCCAGGATGGTCGCGGCGCTCAGCGCGGCCTCGAGGCAATGGGCCTTGCCGGTCCGCACCACGCCGCGGAACGACCGCAGGGTTTCCGCAGCAGGTTCCGTGTTGTAGGGAAGGTTGTTGAGCCACTGTTGCACCGCCGCCGGCGTACGGAGCCGCGAGACGACGCGATGCTCGGCCAGGGTGAGTGCGAGCTGCGGCGGATCGACCGGCTCAGTGCGCGGAAGTCGGAATGTTTTTGATCTCGGCAAGGAGGTCGGCGGCGGTCCAGCTGTTCCCGGTGTGGACGGTGATCAGCCGCCCCTGCGGATCGATCAATGCCGTGCGCAGCGTGTGGCTGATCTCCGTGGGGTTGCGCTCATCGCGCTGAATCGCGAGGCCGAACCTGGCAGCCAGCCGGTCCACCTCGTCGCGGTCGCCGGTGACAAAGCTCCAGACGCGCGGATCCGCGCCAAGCTCCTTCGCGTGGGCCTTCAGGACTTTCGGGGTATCGAACTGCGGATCAAAGCTGACGGACAGGAGGCGCACGTCGGAGAGCTCCGGCGCCTTCACGATTTCCTTCTGGAGCGCGGCGAAGCTCCTGTCCATCATCGGACAAAAGGTCGGCATCGGGCAGCGGGTGTACGTGAACGTCAGCGCGACGCGGTGTCCCTTGAGCGAGTCCAACGGCTTCGGCTTGCCGTCCTGATCGATCAGGAGCTGATTCGGCACCTCGCCGCCAGGCCGGAGCAGTTCGAATCCCGATGTCGTCTCGGCCGGCGGTGGCACGGCGACCGGTGCGCTTCCGGTTTTCGTCAGGCGCGAGAGGTGCGCGTCGGTTTCCTCCACGACGAGTGTCGCCGTCACCAGATCGCCCGCCTCTCGTCCTTCGAGTAGCCCAACCTCCTTCACCTTGAACGGCATCGTCATTCCCGGCATGAAGCCCGTGATGTCCTCGTGCTTGATGAGGACCTCGCGCTCCGCGTGCTTGACGCCGAGAATCTGTCCCTCCAGCTCGTACTCTTTGGCTTCTGGCGCGCGGCTGCATGCCGCGGCAAGTACGGCGAGAAGAACGATCCCGATGACACGAGGCATGTGTTTAACTCTAACAAATGATCTGGGTGGGCACATCGGGCTACAACTATCCGGAGTGGAAAGGGAGCTTTTATCCGAAGGATCTGGCGGCGGCCAGGATGCTGCCGTATTACGCGGAGCGGTTCCCGACCGTGGAAATCAACTACACGTTCTACCGCGCGCCGACGGAGAAGATCCTCGATGGCTGGAGCCGCATTACGCCAGACCCATTCAAGCTGACGCTCAAGGCGCCGAAGCGGATTACGCACGATGCGCGGCTGCGCGACTGCGCCGATCCGCTGCGCCGGTTCCTCGAGACGGCGTCGACCCTTGGCCCGAAGCTCGGCGCGCTGCTGTTCCAGCTCCCGCCGAATCTCAAGATGGATCTGCGCCTCTTTGACGCATTCCTGGATGCGTTTCCGCCGCGGGTCTGCGCAGCGTTCGAATTCCGACACGGATCGTGGCTGAATGAGGAAGTCTACGCGCGCCTCCGTGCCCGACACCTCACGCTTTGCGTGGCCGACAGCGAGAAGCTGTCAACGCCGGTGGAGATCACGGCCGACTACGCCTACTTCCGTCTACGCGACGAGGGCTACACGCCCGACGACATCGCGCGCTGGGCCACCACGATTCGCGAGCGTACGTCTCAGTGTCGCGACGTGTTCGTCTATTTCAAGCATGAAGAAGAGGGGAAGGGTCCGGAGTTCGCGCGGATGCTCATGGAGCGACTGGCGACCTAAGGGTCAGCATTCGCGTTGAAGGAATCTCAGCGCCTAGGCAATGTGTTACCATATATGGCAGCCTTATGCAGAAGACCACGGTGTACTTGGAGCCGGAGGCGTATCGGCGCCTGAAACAGCTCGCGCGCGCACAGGGTCGAGCCCCCGCGGAAATGGTCCGCGAGGCCGTCGCTGAGTACACAGCGCGCCATGCCCCGAAGCGGAAGGCACGGAGCGTTGGCGCGTTCAAGAGCGGCCGCCGCGATCTCGGTCAGCGCGCGGAGGAGTTGCTCGCCGGTCTCGGCGACGAGCGGTGATCATCGTCGATACCGGCGCGATGCTGGCGCTTCTCGACGTGAGCGAGGATCACCACCGCGTCATAAAAGACCTCTACGAAGACAATCGCCATCAATGGGTCGTACCTTCAGCGATCCTGCCCGAGGTCGACTATCTCGTGGCCGCACACCTCGGCGCGAAGGCGCAGGAAGCGTTTCTCGCCGATCTCGCTGAAGGCGCATTTTCAGTGGACTGGGGACGCGACGAGGACCTTGTCCTCGCGCACAAGCTGCACACTCGCCACCGGTCGCTTCGTCTCGGGCTCGTGGACATTCTGGTCATTGCGACCGCCGAGCGGCTGAAAGCCAAGGCGATTGCGACGCTTGACATCCGCCACTTCGGCGCGGTGTCGATCAAAGGCAATCCCCGCCTGCTTCCGCGGGACAGCTAGCGAATGGTTCGATGTCTCGTTGGCCATTCGAGGCGTAACTTGTATTGAAATGAAGCGTTTGCGGCCACTGTGTCGCTGGCCGCGGTCATGTGGTGGCCCGGCGTTCCTTTATCTACGGGTCGTAACTGCGGGAGTAGGATGTCCGAGTGGCGCGCGTCATATTCCCGTCCTTACGAGTCGTTATCGTGACGCTTCAGTTGTAAAGCGCATTCAGGAGGTTCCAATGAGGGTTGTCCTCTTCGCGATCGCGATACTGTTCCAAGCGGCATTCCCGGTTGCCGCCGAGACTATCAACTGCGATCTGCGCCAGTACCGAGCCTCTGACGGACTGCGCGCGGTGGTCGAGCAGGAGATGCTCGTTCTTAATTGGACAGGTGACAAGGGTACGGAGATCCGCGCGCGTTTCGCGATCGAGCAGGGTCAGCCGCTCATTCGTGAGCTCGCCGTTCGTTCAAAAGGCGCTGCCTGGGGCGTTGTGGGCCGTAACCTGAAGCCGGAGTTCGAGGTGACAACGGGCCGACGTCGGATCGACGAGTTGAGATTGCGAGCATTGCTCGATCTGGGGCGGGAGATCACGCCCGAATCGACCGAGCGCGAAAAGTGGGTAGTCTCGTGGGACGCACCGCTCAGCGTCCCAGGCGTGCCGAGCGGCCATCTCGGTCAATTTCCCGGTGCCGACGAGATTCGTGCTCGATGGATAGGTATGCCTCGGCGCGCTGATGAAATCCGGCGCGCCACCGCGGCGTACAACGTGACCGCTTGTGAAGTGAAGACCAATGGCGCCCGGACCGAGGTCTCGTTCGACGGCCTGTCGATGGGGATGTTCTCCGGCCGGCTGCAGTACACCGTGTTCCGAGGGACGAACCTCATTCGCCAGGAGGCAATCGCCAAGACAGAAGATCCGTCAGTGGCGTACAAGTACGCCGGCGGCTTGAGCGGATTTGCGGCGCAGACCCAGCGCGTCAAATGGCGGGACACTGGAGGCGACTGGCAGATGTACGAGTTTGGTGGCACGCCAAATAGCAGCGGCGTGGCCCTGCGTGCAAGGAACCGCGTGGCGATTGTCGAAGGCGACACCGGGTCGGTTGCGGTGTTTCCGCCGCCCCATAAGTTCTTCTTCTCGCGGCAGGTAGAGATCAATCTCGGATATGTATGGTATCGAAAGAACGACCAGAGCTCATTTGCCGTCGGCGTACGGCATGGGGATCGCGACGAACCGTTCAGGGTTCAGGCGACAAGTGTCGAAATGAGAAGAAGCCTGACGCGCTCGGCGGAACAGTTCGCCGACGCCAATTTTGCGCTGTACAACGCACCGCCTGGCACGTGGCAGCGAATGGCCGTGTTCTTCTACGTAACTCCGAATGCAGCCGTCGAAACGCAAGAGGCGGTGTTGGCGTTTACCAACCGTGACCGTTATCGACCGCTCGACGGCTACCAGGTCATGATGACGCATATCCATCCGCCGTTCTCTGATGAATTGCGCGACGCCGGAACTCTCGACATCCAGTCACCGTGGATCCCGGCGATCAAAGCGCGTGGCGTCAACATCGTCATGATCACCGATCGCGGGTCCAGTGCCACCAACGATCCTGGGCCCATCCGATTCCCTAGGCTGCAACATCACTATGCCGCGGCGCGTCGGCACTCCGATCTCAACTTTGCAATCATTTCCGGGGAAGAGCAAACCACACATTTTCCAGACGGGGGCCGGGGACACTGGATCTCTTACTTCCCGAAACCTGTCATGTGGAGTCAAAGTCGCACCGATGGGCAGCCGTTCGTGGAGGACGATCCAGTCCATGGAAAGGTCTACCACGTTGGCAACGATGCCGACATGCTCGAACTACTCAAGCGGGAGAACGGATTGGCCTGGATGGCGCACCAGCGGGAAAAGTTCGACCTGCCCGCGCCGCACGGATATCTCGAGCGAATCCGTAACACGGACTATTTTCGCAGCGACTATTACCGAGGCGGAGAGTTCCGTGGAAACGTGCCGGTCGACTTGTCGGAAACGCGGATGGCCGAACATGCCTTACATTCGCTGGATGACATGAATAATTGGATATCGGATGGGGCATTGAAATTGAAGACGCTCCACGCGTCTGCCGACACCTACATGAAGTATCCGGAAGACGACATTTATCCGCAAGCCTTCGTCAATTACGTTAAGCTCGAGCGCGTCCCATCGATTGATGACGGAGCGATGCTCGTCCGCGTGCTTCGCGACGGAGACTTCTTTGTGTCGTCCGGGGAGATCTTGTTGAGGAACTTCTCTGTCGAAGGTGCCGGCCGGCAGCGAACGCTTGTCGCGGAATTCGACTGGACGTTTCCCCTGGATTTCATTGAAGTCGTCTGGGGCGATGGAACTAAAAGTGATCGCGAGATCATTTCAACCACCGATCTCGGGGCGTTCGGCAAGAAACGCATCAGTATTCCGCTGGATATTACGAACAAGAAATGGGTGCGTGTCGCGGCGTGGGACTCGGCAGGAAACGGTGCGTTCTCTCAGGCCGTACGATTGATTAGCGAGCCGTCGACCGTGGCGCGCTGAGGAACACTCCGCGGGCGTTCAGCGGGTCAATTCCTCGAAGAAGTCAATGAACAATGAGGCTGGACGACCAGCGATGATGAGATTGTCGAGTCGATGAACGTGACGATCTCCCGCTCGGCCCAGTAGCCGTCGTACCCCGGCTCGGAGCGCTCCAGGTACGCGCAGTGCCCTCCATGCGGCGTCACGACGATGGAGATGTTCGGATTCTGGGTGACGACTGGATCCGCAAATGGCTCGGGTGGTACGAAGGGGTCGTCGGCCGCGGTGAGGATCAGCGTTGGCACGCGGATGCGATCGGTCACGCGCAGGGCGCTGGCGCGGTGGTAATAGTCCGACGCACCCTGAAACCCGTGGTGCGGTGCAGTGTAGGCTTCGTCGAACTCGCGCACCGTGCGCACCTTGTTAAGGGGTGCCAAATCGAAGTCGGTCGGAAATGCCAGCGCCTTCCGCCGCATCCGCGCCTTCAGGTTCCGCACGAAGTTCCACTCGTACAGCGCGTTCGACCGGCGCTCCAGCGCCTCCACACAGCACGCCAGATCCATCGTCGGCGACACGGCGCAGAGCGCCTTGATTTCCGGTGGCGCTGCGTCCCCGAGTTCCCCCCCGAGCTTCAATGTGAGGTTGCCGCCAAGCGAGTAGCCGGCCACGGCAATCCTGGAAATGCCGTCCACGTCGATCAGCTCGCGAATCACGAACAACGGGTCGTGTGTCAATCCGGAGTGATACAGCCCCCGCGACAAATGCTCGGTATCGCCGCAGTTACGCTGATTCAGCCGCACCACGTTCCAGCCCGCCGCCCACGCCTTGTCGGAAATCCCGCACATGTAATGGGCGAGACTCGATCCCTCCAGTCCGTGCAGCAGGATCAGCGTCGGGTGGTCCCACCGCCGAGGATGCCAGTGACAGTGCGCGAGCACGCGTGCCTCCGGCGTGACGTCGAAGTAGCGAGATGTTGGCGGGGGCAGTCTCGGGAACCGGCGCGGCTTGCCCCACGCGTACAGCGTGAGCTTATGGCCGCCGGTGAAGAGTGGATGGTACTCGCTGGGTTGATACCGCACTGGGGTTCAGGATTCCTGCTGCCGGACCATTCCCTACATCGATTCGTCCGCACTCGGTCCGTAGATCGAAGGGACAGGCACGTCGTTCAGGCGCAGATACACACTGAGCTGCCCGCGATGGTGAATGACGTGATTGAGCACAAAGGATCGCATGACTGCCGCTTTCGGCATTGTGAAGATCGCAGCTCCGTCCCGTTTCAGGCTCCAGAGGGCCATGAGCTCGGCGTCAGTCTTGCCGACGAGGGCGGTCCGGGTGGCGGCCACGTTCCGATCGAATGCCGCCAGCAGCTCCGAGCGCGAGGGAAGCTGTGGTGCGTTGAACGGTCCGGTGATGTCGAACTCGGATCGGGTCAGTGCTTCCGCTCCCCATGTCGGGAGGTTCGCCACGTGCGTGGCGAGGTCTCCCATCGACATTGATTTTGCATGCGGCTTCCAGGCGAACCGGTCATCAGGCACTCGCTCGATGACTCTGCGGGTGATGGCCATCTCGCGGTCGTACTCGGGCAGCAGGGCATCGATGATTGGCATAACACGGCCTCCGGGGCCAGCGAATGTGTGAATCGTGATTTGTGATTCGTGATTCGTTGGTGAATGGTGATTGGTGAGTAGTGATTGAAAGCCCTAGCGCCTGGGGGCCGCTTTCAAATCGCGAATCACCACTCATAAATCACCGACCAAATCGCCATTCACAGGTCACGAATCGCTAATGGCCTGCGTCCACCATGTGGCAGTGATAGCACCCGAAGGCGGCGCGGGCGCGATTGTATTCGTAGGTCTGCGCGAAATCGTACGGCGGGCGGTGAAGGAGGCGGGCCATTCCGGGAACGACCACGCCGCGCATGCGGGCGGCA
>Ga0209726_10005909_pt1 | contig 14546 bp, 10 predicted proteins | sample Subgrocontami54m_FD_187453 | JGI IMG/M metagenome (GOLD analysis project Ga0209726, IMG submission 187453) | Subsurface groundwater microbial communities from S. Glens Falls, New York, USA - GMW46 contaminated, 5.4 m (SPAdes) (version 3) | ecosystem: Environmental > Aquatic > Deep subsurface >... | reverse complement strand
GGCCTAGTCGCCCAATTTCTTCGTCGCAAAGGGTTATCAATCCAATGGTTGCGGAAAGGAACCACGACTGTACCGACTAGGCCAAGTGGCCCAGTCAGGTGCGTAGTCGCTTGGCACCCTCAACCGCACGTTTTTGAACCACGCCCTGGTGCGGGCTGTTTTGGAAACGTAACCTTCAATGAATCAAGGAGATAGGGAATCGAGTGCGTGCCAACTGTGCCGAAATCGTGTCATCTGGACAACTACCTATGCCAGGCAGTCACTGTTACATGGAGATCAACCATGTCTCGCAATTTCTGGCTGACGGCCACGTTCGTGCTTGCTCTGGGCTTCGCTGCCGGTTGGCTGATGCGCGGCGATCGATCGAGTAGCGTCGCCGCCCAAACCAAGGACGGCCCCGCCCCCGCCATCCCGCCGCGCGACGGCAAGTTGCGCATCATCGCGTTCGGCGCTCATCCCGACGATTGCGAGCTGAAAGCCGGCGGCGTCGCGGCGAAGTGGGCGGCACAGGGCCATCACGTCAAGTTCGTCTCAGTCACCAACGGCGATATCGGCCATTGGAAATTGGCCGGGGGACCGCTCGCGATTCGGCGCAAAGCGGAAGTCGAGCAGTGCGCCCGCATCCTCGGCATCCATACGCAGGTGCTCGACATTCACGATGGCGAGTTGGAGCCGACGCTGGAACATCGCCGCACGATCACGCGGCTCATCCGTCAGTGGCACGCCGACGTTGTGCTCGCCCATCGACCCAACGATTACCATCCCGACCACCGTTACACCGGCATCCTCGTGCAAGACGCCGCGTACATGGTCACGGTGCCGTTTTTCTGCCCCGACGTGCCGTACCTCGAAAACAACCCGGCGTTCTTCTACTACTCGGATCGCTTCGAGCGGCCCAATCCGTTCAAGGCCGACGTGGTCGTGGACATCGACGACGTGATCGAGAAGAAGCTGAACGCCCTGGACGCACTCGAATCGCAGTTCTTCGAAGGCGGCGCCAACGGCTCGGCGAAGTTGTTGCCCAAGGACGCCGCGGGCCGAGAGACGCGAATGCGCCAGGTCCGGCAAGCGTTTCAAGATCGGGCGCTGGGCACGGCCAAGAAATATCGCAACCGGCTCATCGCGCTCTACGGCGAGGAAAAGGGCAGCAAGGTGCAGAATGCCGAGGCGTTCGAACTGTGCGAATACGGCAGCCAACCTGGGGCGAAGGAACAGCGGCGGTTGTTTCCGTTTTTTGGGCAAGAGGCCAAGCAATGAACTCGCCCACGCCGGGCCGAATATCAGTGTGGTTTGGCGCCGATTCAAGCAGATCCGCTTGACGGCGCTGCCGCCGATCAAGCACTATGCTGCCGTGACTTTTTGCTCATTTTGAATTGTTACGGTCGGATTGCCATTTGGCGACGGCACATTCAGCCCTTGCTCCGTGAGCGTTTCAATGTGCTCTTTCATGCCCCATTTGGCCTGGTAAAGGCAGTCCTCGACCGAATGGCCGATTCCCGTGAAGCCTTCCAAATCGGGTGAGAAAAAACCGAAGAAGTCGGGTTCAACCGTGGCTTCGATGACTAGCGAATACGGCAAGTCGATCATGAGATACCATCTCTTTCTAGGGATGCTTGATTCCAGCGGCTCGCAAAATCGCATGGCAGGTTCCCGTTGGAACCTCTTTCGGTCCATGATAATCGACGCGAATGAGCCGCGGCCAGCCCGATTTTCCGTAATATCGGATTGCGCCTTTGTTCTTTACTTGACTAAACCCATGCGATTCAAGCAGGCGCACCAATTCGCTGAATTTCATGACTGCCTTCCGTTCTGATCGGAGCGGCAAATCGCCGTTGAGTCGGCGTTACGCAAACCACTCCTGCAGCGACTTTACCGTCAATTCGCCTTGGCGCAGGGCCTTCACCGCCTCGACCGCGGCGTGGGCGGCGGCCAGCGTCGTGATGCACGTCACCTTGTGCTGAACCGCGGCGGCGCGAATTCTGCCTTCGTCGCTGCGGGCGCCGCGACCGCTGGGCGTGTTGATCACCAGGTCCACCTGGCCGTTCTTCATGTGGTCGATCAGGTTCGGCCGGCCTTCTTGCAGCTTGGGTATCTCCTCGATGTCGATGCCGACATCACGCAGGAACTTGGCGGTGCCGCGCGTCGAGATCAGGCGGTATTTCATCGCCGCCAAAGCACGCACAATCGGGATCGCTTCCGGCTTGTCGCGGTCGGCGACGCTAATGAAGATGGTGCCCCGCAGCGGCAGCGAGCTGTTTGCGGCGATTTGGCTCTTGGCGAAGGCGATCGGGAAAGTCTCGGCAATGCCCATCACTTCGCCGGTGGAACGCATCTCCGGGCCGAGGATGATATCGACGCCGGGAAACTTGTTGAACGGAAACACGCTCTCCTTCACGGAGAAATGCGTGGGCGTGACTTCCGTGGTGACGCCCAATTCATCGAGCGTCTTGCCGGCCATCACCAGGGCAGCGTATCGGGCCAGCGGCACATTGGTCGCCTTGGCCACGAACGGCACCGTGCGGCTGGCGCGCGGGTTCACTTCGAGAATGTAGATGACCGGATCTTCCGTGATTTCGCCGCTGGCCCCTTTGACGCCGGTGACCGCGAACTGGACATTCATCAGCCCCTTGACGTGCAACTCCAGCGCCAACTCGCGCGTTTGACGCTTGATCTCGTCGACAATCTGCGCGGGTAGGCTGTACGGCGGAATGACGCACGCCGAGTCGCCGGAGTGGATGCCCGCTTCCTCGATGTGTTGCATGACGCCGCCGATAATCGTGCGCTGGCCGTCGGACAGGCAATCGACGTCCACCTCGATGGCGGCTTCGAGGAACTGGTCGATGAGGATTGGCTTGCCGGACGAGACCTCGATCGCCTGGCCGACGAAGCCGCGCAGAGCTTCTTCGTCGTAGACGATTTTCATCCCCCGGCCGCCCAGGACGTAGCTGGGCCGCACCAGGACGGGGTAGCCGATGGCGCGGGCGGCGTGCAACGCACCCTGCTGATCGCGGGCGGTGCCGTTGGCCGGCTGTTTGAGGCCGAGCTTCTCGACCAGCATCTGGAAGCGTTCGCGGTCCTCGGCGATGTCGATGGCGTCGACGCTGGTGCCGATGATCGGGGCGCCGGCATTTTCCAAAGCACGGGCGAGGTTGAGCGGCGTCTGTCCGCCGAATTGGACGATGATGCCCTTGGGCTGCACGCGATCGACGATGTTGAGCACGTCCTCGACCGTGAGCGGCTCGAAGAAAAGCATGTCGCTGGTGTCGTAATCGGTCGACACGGTTTCGGGATTCGAGTTGACCATGATGGTCTCGAAACCGGCTTCCTTGAGCGCGAACGCCGCCTGGCAGCAACAATAGTCGAACTCGATCCCCTGGCCGATGCGATTGGGGCCGCCGCCCAAAATCATGATTCTGTCTTTTCCTTTGGAGGGACGGGTCTCATCCTCGGCAGTAGGCAGTTGGCAGACGGCTGTGGGCAAAGACGAAGAGGCGTTTTCGCTGCCAACTGCCGTCTGCCAACTGCCGACTGATGCGGCGGGTCGCTCATAGGTCGAATAATAGTACGGTGTATACGCCTCGAACTCTGCGGCGCAGGTGTCCACGCATTTGAAAACCGCTTCGATGCCGCGCTGCTTGCGCGTTTTGCGCACCTCGCGCTCGAACGTGTTCCACAAGTGGGAGAGCTGGCGGTCGGAGAAGCCGAACTGCTTCGCCTCCCAGAGAAGGTCGTCGCCGGCGGCGTCGAGGTTGGGGCAAGCGCGCAAACGAACTTCCAGCTCGACGATTTCGCGAAGGTTGTTGAGGAACCAAGGATCGATCTTGGTGCGCTGGTAAATGTCTTCGACGGACAAGCCGGATTTCAGCGCATAGCGAATGTACCAGATGCGCTCCGCGTTCGGCGTCGCCAAGTGATTGGCGATTTGGTCGGCCGTTGGCTGCTCCGGCGTGCCCCAGCGATCTTTTTGGTCGCAGCCCAAACCGAAGTGTCCCGTCTCCAGACCGCGCAGCGCCTTTTGCAGCGATTCCTTGAAGGTGCGGCCAAGCGCCATCGTCTCGCCGACCGATTTCATCTGCGTGGTCAGCGTCGGATCGGCGTCGGGGAATTTCTCGAACGTCCAGCGCGGAATTTTGGTGACCACGTAGTCAATCGTCGGCTCAAAACACGCCGATGGCCCGAAAAAGGTGTCAGGACCCTTTTCTGGTACTCCAGAAAAGGGTCCTGACACCTTTTTCGGGCTGGTGATGTCGTTCTTCAGTTCATCCAGCCGATAGCCGATGGCGAGCTTCGCGGCAATTTTGGCGATCGGAAAGCCGGTCGCCTTCGAGGCGAGGGCGCTCGAGCGGCTGACGCGCGGGTTCATCTCGATGACGATCATGCGCCCCGTTTCGGGGTGCGTGGCGAACTGGATGTTGCTGCCGCCCGTTTCGACGCCGATTTCGCGGATGATCTTCAGCGCGGCGTCGCGCATCCGCTGGTATTCCTTGTCGGTCAGCGTTTGCGCCGGAGCGACGGTGATCGAGTCGCCGGTGTGCACGCCCATGGGGTCGAAGTTCTCGATCGAGCAAACGATGACGACGTTGTCCGCCTGGTCGCGCATCACCTCCAGCTCGAATTCCTTCCAACCCAGGGCCGATTCTTCGATGAGGATTTCGTGGACGGGACTGAGTTCCAGCCCGCGCGTGACGATCTCGACGAACTCTTCCTTGTTGTAGGCGATGCCGCCCCCGGTGCCGCCGAGCGTAAAGCTGGGGCGGATGACGCAAGGCAGCCCGATCATCTCGCGGATGTCGTGCGCCTCGGCCAGCGACTTGGCGACGCCGCTCTTGGGCACCTCCAGGCCGATCTTGATCATCGCGTCCTTGAACTTCCGGCGATCCTCGGCTTTGTCGATGACGTCGGCCCGGGCGCCGATCATCTCGACGCCGAACTTCTGGAGGATGCCGTGGCGATGCAGATCCATCGCGGTGTTGAGGCCGGTCTGCCCGCCCAGCGTCGGCAACAGCGCGTCGGGCCGTTCCTTCTCGATGATCTTGGCGACGAATTCCCAGGTGATGGGCTCGATGTAGGTGCGGTCGGCCATGTTCGGGTCGGTCATGATGGTCGCGGGATTGGAATTGACCAGGATGACCGTGTAGCCTTCTTCGCGCAGCGCTTTGCAAGCCTGGGTGCCGGAATAATCAAATTCGCAAGCTTGGCCAATGACAATGGGGCCGGAGCCGATGAGCAGGATTTTCTTGAGGTCGGTACGTTTCGGCATGGCGCTGGCAACTCAAAAGCGGCAAAGCATCTCGATACATCCTATTGCCGCGCGTGGGTTCTCCAAGAGGCGCTGCCGCGCTGTCACAGAGCCGCATCGCGACCGTAGCGCAGGCAGCATCTAGCCACGGATCAACACCGATCAACACGGATTGGAAAGCAAGAATGGAATAGTTGGTCGTCTTAGTTCTTTCCGTGTTCGTACGTGTTGATCGCTTGGCAGCGACCTTTTTGGTCGGCGCAAACGCTCGTCTTGATATCAAACCTTGCGCCCTGTCCGGCAAATAGTGGATGACATCAACCTGATACTCATTGAATCATTCTGAATACATATCGGAGTGGTTCTCGCCATGGTCGGACAGCGCTGTCAACGCTCGTACTATTGACATAACAGGTTTAGCTATAAGCATTTATGGACATGACTTCTTGGCGGCTCCGTCCGTTTGGCACGTAGTCTGCTTTTGTATTCCCCATCAACCGAACGAAGTGAATCAACGGGAATCACAATTGCGGTTGATGAAACAAGCACAATCAATTGGCTGCAAAACGCAGCGGAAGGTGCAACATGAAACGCTTCTTCTCCCTGGTGGCGTTGGCTCTGACGACAACTCTGGCTGTGGCGAGCGATGGCTCCAAAGGCAGCTCAAGTTCCAGCAGCGGCAAGGGCAGTTCGAGTTCCTCCAGCTCGAGCAGCTCCAGCCGCGGCAAGAGCACCGACAAGAAGGTCATTGACCTCAGCGGCAAGACGCAGTTGCTCGACAAGAAGGTCGGCGACACCCTGAAAATCGGCGACGCCGGCAAGGGCCTGGGCAATGGGCAGAACCAGATCCTCAGCGGCAAACTGAACGGCAAGATCGCCATCCAGGGCAACAAGAACGGGGCCAAGCTGCCCGGCTTCAAGAGCAACCCGATGCTCCACACGCAAATGTTGCAGAAGTACAGCGTGCCCAAGAGCCTGCACAGCCACTGCTTCTTCCACTTTGACTTCTGTTGGAGCAACAGCTGCTGGCTCCCGAACTATGGCTGCTGCGGCTACTGGCACCCGTATCAATGCTGCTGGTTCTACTACTACGAGCCGTGGTGCTGCTACCTGCCCTACACGTACATCCAAACGTATCGTCCGGTCGTGGTGGTGGTCGAGCAGACGCCGGTGATCGTGAACGTGAACAACACCAACACGAACACCAACGCCAACGACAACATCGAGCCGCAAGGTCCGACGAGCCTGCCGCCGGGCGCCGTGACGACGCTGCCCGCCGGCGTCAACCCCAACATCCCCGCTCCGAAGCAGTAAGCTGCCGACGCGGGTTTCACATAGAAGCAAGCTCCAGGAGAATATCCTGGGGCTTGTTTTTTTGGATCCATGCCGTTCGTTGACTCATGCAGGGAGCACGGCGGCATTGAAAATTGCAAATTGACCATTGAGAATTGCAAATTGACAGGCCGGCAATTACAGTGAAGCAACACTTGCAAGGAGTGAAGATGATGACCGCACATTTGGCATTCGTCGCGTTGCTGGCGCTGGGTCAAGACGGCGGCGGCAAACAAACATTCAAAGTGGGCGAGACGACGCGCGAGGGCATCGTCGTCGCCAACAGCAAGCCGGCGCCGACAGCCGGCGCGCCGCTGGTGATCGTGTTTCACGGTCACGGCGGGACGGCCCAGGGCGTGGCCAAGCGCTTGCACCTCCACACGCTTTGGCCTGAAGCTATCGTCGCCTATTTGCAGGGCATTCCGGGCGTCAAAGGCATCACCGACGCCGAAGGCAGGCAATCGGGCTGGCAGAAAAACCCCGGCGAACTCGACGATCGCGATCTCAAGTTCTTCGATGTGGCGCTCGCCGATCTGCGCAAGAAACACACGATCGATCCGGACCGCATCTACGCCCTGGGCCACTCGAACGGCTCGCGGTTTGCCCACGTCCTGTGGAACCAGCGCGGCGACAAGCTGGCGGCAATCTGTGCAGCCTGCGGCGGCGGCGGCAAACTCATCTCCGCGTCGCCGCCGCGCTCGCTGTTCATGATCGCCGGTGAAAAGGACCAACTCGTTCCGCTCAAGGGCCAACTGTTCAGCGTCGAACTCGCCCGCAAGCTTTTGCAAACCAAGCCCGACCAGACGACTAAGACCGGCTTCCTGACCATCGAACCCGGCACCGGTGGATTGGAGTTGGCGACCTACATTCATCCCGGCGGCCATGAATTTCCCACCGAGGCGCTGCCCCACGTCGTGAGATTTTTCAAGAAGCATGCGAAGAAGTGACGCGTCACTCCGGCAGCGGCTTGCCTTTGGTCTCCGGCGCCAGCCAAATGATCGCCAGGCCGATTACGTAAATAACGCTCATCCAGGCGCAGGCGTATTTCAAGCCGCCGAAAAGACTGGAGAAATTGCCGATTTGCAGCACGCCGATCGCGGCGAGGATGCGGCCGAAGTTGAAGCCGAAGCCTTGCCCCGTGGCGCGGACCGACGTGCGGAACAGTTCGGGCAGAAACAGCGGCAACCAGCCGTAGAACGACGCGGTGATGGCGCCCAAAGCAAACGCGAGAATCCAGTAGCGCAGGCCAAAGTCGGTGTTGGTCAGAAAGAACGTTGGGATGATCGCCATCGAGCCGAGGCAGAGCAGGCAATACGTGATGCGGCGGCCGAGCCAGTTAGCGATGAGGGCGGCGAGAATCGTGCCGACGACCGCGCCGAGCGCCGACCAAAACTGCGTGTACGAAGACATTTCTTGGCCCTTGATGACCACCGCGTCCGGCCCGTGTTCCTTCGCTTGGGCGGCATTGATTTCGGCCGCCAGTTTCCCGGCCCACGGCGACGCCTGTTGCGCCGAGCCCCAGGTGCCGAGCAAGGCGACGCCGCTGAGGCAGGCGGCGAGCAGCATCCGGCGCAGCGTCGGCTGCCAGCGATGGAGCGGATTGGTTTCGGGCGTGTCGGCGCGCTGCAGGTAACGCACCAGCGGATAGGTGTAGCCGGCCGTGGCGATAGCGACGCCGACGAGGGTTCCAGCCACGCGCACCGCGATGGGCAATTCCACCGACCACAAGACAATGATCCCGCAAGCGCCGATTCCGCCGACGAGCACGCCGAGCAGATCGACGTTCGCCCAGTGCGACGTGGCGCCGCGTTCTTTCTCGCGCTCCCATTTCGCCGATTCGGGCACAAACAAACGGATGAGAAAAGTCAGCAGAGCGGGGGCGGCGCCGAACATCATGAGCAACCGCCAGCCATCGTTGTGCAGCAAGTGGGCGATCCAGTCGTCCGACAGCCCGAGTTTGCCAAGCCATTGGCCCAGCTCCGCGCTGATGGACGCCAACCCCAGGCCGACGACCGCGATGAGCATGTAGCCGAAGTTGGCGGCGGCGCCGATCAGGCCGGCCAAGAAAGCGCGCGACCGATCGGGCCAGATTTCGTTGATGAGCGCCACGCCGAGCGACCATTCGCCCCCCATGCCGAGCGAGGCGACGAACCGCAGCACGCCGACCTGCCAGGCCGACGTCGCAAAACCGCAGGCGCCGCTGACCAGGGCATAGACCAAAACGCTGAGCATCATCGCCCGCACCCGGCCCACGCGGTCGCCGAGCCAGCCGAACAAGACACCGCCCGTCGCCGCCCCGACCAGAAAGAAGGCGTTGATGATGCCCAGCCATTGATTGATGTCTTGCTCGCCAGCCCCGGGCAGCAGATCCCGAAGCGACGAACGCGCCACCAGCGGGAATAGCCCCATCTCCAGGCCGTCGAACAGCCAGCCCAGGAGCGCCGCCGTCAGCGCCATCCATTTGCCGAAGTTGGAAGTTTTGGCCGAAGTGTCGTTCATCCGGGGTCCCTTGAGTCACGGCAACCGGCGAAAGCCCGCTTGCTCAAAATGGCGGTCGAGCGAAAGAGCTGCCGTCAGTTGGCGCATCGACATTACGACAAAAGAGACGCAATCGGCAAACGAATATTCCTTGTCATCGTGGTCGTGAAAGTACTTCCAAGCCGCGGCAAAGAGGCTCTCATCGACATGAACCAACTCGACGGTGGCGCTGCGCAACAATCGTGTACCGACTTCGACAGCCTTGGCGTGATGTCTGCGGTTATTGAAGAAGGTCACGACCTCTTCAAAGATCGACGAAGTCGTCACGAGACGGATTCTAGAACCTGCCAGCGTTTGCCAGTGCTTCAAGGTTCGCAGGTGGTCTTGGTCGTTCGAAAGTTCCAACGCCAAGAGATATCCAGTGTCAAGGAAATAGGTCTTCATTGCCGGTACAAATACCGATCATGATTGGCGGCGGCGTCGGTAATGACATCCTCCACTGGGTTTTTGCCTAACTGAAGAATCGGATCTTCGGTTGGCAGCGGCACAACGAGTATTCCATTCTTCGCCTGTCGAATTTCCACCGTTTTTACACCGGGAAAGTACGTCTTCGGAATGAACACTCCCCGAGTTGTCACCTTTGCTTGCATGGGTTTTACCTCACACGAGAATGAACCATCTTCGCACATCTTATCATTCCTTGGTAATCAACTCATCCAAATTCAACAGCGTGTTGCAAACCGCCGTGTAGGCCGCCAGATCGCGTACGTCCAGCTTGGTATCGCGCGGAGATTCGCCGCGGCTGATGAGCTTCAGTGCCGCTTCTTTGTCTTGGCGATAATGTTGCAGGTGTTGCGCGAGTCCCGTTTGGAGAATCTGCAGCTCGCGCGGTTGGGGCAAACGCGAGGTTGTCAACCGGAAGGCCAGCGTCAAGCGCTCCGCCGCGCTCGGTCCCGATTCCTTCAGCACGCGCTGAGCCAGCACGCGGGCCGCTTCCACGTAGGTCACGTCGTTGAGCAAATTCAGCGCTTGCAGTGGCGTGTTGGTGCGCGTTTCGCGGACAACGCAGGTTTCGCGGTTGGCGGCGTCGAACGTCATTAGCGCCGGCGGCGCCACGGTCCGCTTCCAGTACGTGTACAGGCTGCGGCGGTACAAGCTCGGGCCGTGATCTTGCACGTCCTCGTCGGTGCCGTGCAGCTCTTTAATCAAGCCCGGCGGCGAATACGGCTTCACCGACGGCCCGCCGAGCTGTTCGACGAGCAAGCCGCTGGCGAAGAGAGCCTGGTCGCGGATCATGTCCGCCGATAGGCGAAAACGTGGACCGCGGGCCAGCAAGCGGTTGTCCGGATCGCGCTGCAGCAATTCTTTGGCGCCGTTCGATGATTGACGATACGTGGCGCTGGTGACGATGATCTTGAGCAGGTGCTTGATGTCCCACGCTTTGGGCGCCGCGGCCGGTTCGGCGTCCTCGTCGGCGCAGCAATCGACCGATGGGTCCATGAACTCGACCGCGAGCCAATCGAGCAAGTCAGGGTGGTTGGGCCATTCGCCCTGGGCGCCGAAGTCCTCGACCGTTCTGACGATGCCGGCGCCGAACAGCATTTGCCAGAGCCGATTGACGGCAACGCGGGCCGTCAGCGGATTATCGCGTCGCATCAGCCACTGGGCGAAGCCGAGGCGGTTGTTAGACAATCCCTTCGGAAACTCGCCGAAGACTTGTGGAATCCCGGGGAAGACGCGCGGGCCGGGCTTGTCATATTCGCCGCGCAGGAGGATGTGCGTGGCCCGCGGCGTGGGCATTTCTTCCATGACCATCGTGGTCGGGATCGATTCATCGAATTTCGTCAAGGCTTCGTGGGCGTTGCGCCGTTTGGCGTCGGCCGCCTGGAATGGCGCGGGTGCATGCTGTTCCAAATAGTAAATCTGCAATTTGTGTGCTTGACCGACGGTGCGTTTCTCCCAAGGCACGGCGATGATGTCGCCGATTGAGTCTGTGGTGGCGACCATCGCGACCTCTTCGTTCGACAGGACGCGGTCGTAAATGCACACGTCGTCGATGGTGCCGTGAAATCGGCTCGCGCCGCCGGCGCCAATGCGGAACGGTTCTTTGGTGGCGAAGGATTGGTTCAGGTCGTCGAGGTTGACCTTGAGCTTTTGCGGCCGGCCATTGACGAAGACTCCCACGCCGGCCGCGAGACGTGAACCGTCGTAGCGGAACATGACGTGCTGCCATTGATTTGGCGTCAAAGTCGTTTCGGTCTCGACCCGGATGGCGTCGTCGAGCCAGCGCTTGATCAGGTTGACGTGCAACTTGCCGTCTTGCAGCACGAAGCTGTACCCCTCGGCCCGATCCGTATCGAACATGCGCGACAGGATCGCCCCGCCTTTGCCGTTGCTTGGATAGATCCAGGCGCCAACGGTGAACTTGTCGAAAAAGCCGAAAGCGCCGACGTCGCCGGCGTCCAAATGGCCCAACCCGTCGAAGGCGACGGCTTGACCGATCTTGCCGGCAACCAGTTGGACGGCGCCGTGCGTAGCCAGCGGTCTGCCGTTGCCGCTAGGCGTCGCCAATGCGTCAAGATCGAAATGCGTTTGCAGTCCGCGGCGGAGAAGCCAGGGCACGCTTTTGGTCGCGTGCAATGACTGTTCCCATTCGGTGCGCGCCTTGGAGAGCGGCAGTTGGAGCTTTTCCCAATCGCGCTCGGCACTGCGAAACTCGGAACGCAACTGTTCCAGCTTGGCCGCCTGCTCCCGCGTCGGCGCCTTGATGTACGGCGGCGAGTTGCCGTACTTGAGCGCCTTGCCTTTCTCCGGCACGTTGTTGAAGTACGCGAAGAGCTGGTAGAACTCCTTTTGACTGACCGGATCGTACTTGTGATTGTGGCACTTCGCGCAGCCGGCGGTCAGGCCGAGCCACACGGTCGCGGTGGTATCGACGCGATCGACGACGTATTCGACGGCATACTCTTCGGGGATGATGCCGCCTTCGCTGTTGCCGCGATGGTTGCGGTTGAAGCCAGTGGCGATGCGCTGGTCGAGCGTCGGCTTAGACAGCATATCTCCCGCGATTTGTTCGACGGTGAAGCGGTCAAACGGCATGTTGGCGTTGAACGCTTCGATGACCCAATCGCGCCAACGCCACATATCGCGCGGCCCATCGGTCTGGTAGCCGTTGGTGTCGGCATAGCGCGCGGCGTCGAGCCAGCGCTGGGCCATGCGCTCGCCGTAGCGCGGCGATTTCAACAGACGATCGACCAATCGCCCATAAACCGCATCCTTCGCTGGCGGCGTAGCGGATCCGTATGCCTTCACGAAGGCATCGACCTCCGCCGGCGTCGGCGGCAGCCCCGTCAAATCCAGCGACAGGCGGCGAATGAGCGTCACAGGGTCCGCTTCCGGCGCCGGCCTCAGTCCGTCCTTCTCCAAGCGTGCCAACACGTAGTCATCGATGGGATTCTTGGGCCAGCCAGCAGGCTTCCCCCCCTTGCGAAGGGGGGGCAGGGGGGGTCGCTTAGGCGGTATGAACGACCAGTGCTGCTGCCAATTCGCCCCTTGCGCGATCCATAGGCGCATGATTTCGATTTGTTCCTTCGTCAGCGCCGGTCCAGCCGACGGCGGCGGCATGCGTTTCTTCGGATCCGTGCTCGCCACGCGCTTGAGCAATTCGCTCTCATCCGGCTTTCCGGACACAATCGCGAAGTGGCCGCCCAGATCGGCCCGGGCGCTTTCCTCAGTATCGAAATGCAGATCGGCCTTCCGCTTCGATTTGTCCGGCCCGTGGCAGTTGAAGCAGGTGTCCGAGAGGATGGGCCGAACGTCGCGGTTGAATTCAATGGTGCGAACTGTTTGCGCCGCCCCGGTCGTTGACCAGGCCAAGCAGGCAAGCACGCTCAAGAATGACCAACGCAAGATCATGGCAATCCTTGAGAAAACGAGGACGAGGATACTCGGCAGGCGGCGTGCGGGATTGCTTTGATTGTAAAGAGATTGGCCCCAGGGCACAAATCAAATTGCGCATCAACGGCTTGGCGGCAGCGCCGGTGCAATTTGCCGGGCGAGCAGCTCGTATCCCGCGGCCAAGGGATGGCTGGCATCGCCGTACAGCTCGCTGGGCAAGGGTGCGGGCATAATGTGCGGGATCTGCTTCTCCGTCAGCAAAGCAGCGATCGATGTTTTGACCTTTTCATAACGCTGCAAGCTGCCCGGCGTCAGCAAGTGTTCATTGAACGGGCCGACGACGACGAACACGCGGTTGCCGCGCTGCTGAAGAATCGCCACCGTCCGCCGAAAGCCGTACCATTGCAGCGATTTGTCTAGATCGACCCATGGATAATCCTGTTTGGCGATGCCGCTTTTGTACCACGGCTGCGGCAGATGGCGCAGCTTGTTGTCCGACGGCGGCAAGCCGCGCGACAACGGCGCCAGCGGATTGTCGTAGGGATGCTCCAGCGTCCAATCGGGAATGTCGGTCCGGTCGTAATACGTTTGCTGCAGATGATTGGTCCATTGGTTGAAGGGCAAGCGCTGTTCGACCAACACGCCCAGCCGCGGCGAAATCGCTTCCTTGTACGGGGGAATGTGCGGAAAGAACTGCGGCACCAGGCGCGGATGATTGAAGTCGGTCGCCTTCTCGTCTTGCAAGTCCGCTTTGGGCGAACTCAGCCAGAGTGGGTTGCATTGCAAAACGACATTCTTGCCCCTGACGCTGCCCGCGTAATGCTCGACCAGGCCGCTCAGGGCCAAGGGATGGGCGCCGTCCAGGCCGAGATTCGCGAAGCGCACCCCCCTGTTCCCCCCCTTCGCAAGGGGGGGCGTGGGGGGCCTGTTCCCCCCCTTCGCAAGGGGGGGCGTGGGGGGCCTGTTCCCCCCCTTCGCAAGGGGCGGCGTGGGGGGGTGGATTTCGTTCAAGTAGTGCGACAACGTCTCCTGCCGGGTCACATATTCACCCCAGACGACCGAATCGCCGAGGAGCACGGTGTCATGTTCTGCGGCGGCCTTCGTAGCGAACCGCGCGTACAACCAGTAATCGTTGCTCAGATCGTGCGGCATTCGGTAATCGGGTTCGAAGTCGAACGGCTCGAAATGTCGCCACAGCGGCACGGCGAGCAAATACAGCACGACGGCGAACGCGCCGACGCCCAGCCATTGTCTATCGCTCAAACGGATGCCGTTGGACAAAGCGATCGGTTCAAGATCCGCGGGCGTATGGTTCGTTCCTGTTCGCTGGGTCATGACTTACTCCACGACTGACGCTTCACCACTCACCACTCAGTTCGAGTTTCGCAGATGTGTAAGCGTATTTCAAGCGGCCGAACGACCAAAATGATGGCGCCGGATGGTTGGTAAGAACATCATGGGATGTGGAAATCGCCAGGGCCGAGCTTCTCATCCGGTCCGGCTGAGAAGTTCGGTGAGTTGGGTGAGCCAGGTTTTTAGTCGAGACCGTTTGGGAACCAGTGTCGCGTTTTGTTCGTCGTAGCTGACCCGCCGCAACGTG
>Ga0209726_10005903_pt1 | contig 14566 bp, 14 predicted proteins | sample Subgrocontami54m_FD_187453 | JGI IMG/M metagenome (GOLD analysis project Ga0209726, IMG submission 187453) | Subsurface groundwater microbial communities from S. Glens Falls, New York, USA - GMW46 contaminated, 5.4 m (SPAdes) (version 3) | ecosystem: Environmental > Aquatic > Deep subsurface >... | reverse complement strand
CTGGCAACCTCATTATGGAAGAAGCCAAAGAGGTCTCCAGAGCGAATAGTCGCCGGCCCGAACGTGAAGAAACCACGCCTGAGGCACCGCACGGAGAACCGGCGCGTGAGCTGACGGTACCAGCCCAGGGATAGCACATTGGTGAGGACAAGGCGGGCTGGCTTGTAAGACGGCGACAGCTTGTTCAGAAATGTGAGTTCCTGCGGCATCTCGTCTTCCACGCGCACCCAGGGCAGGGGAAGCAGCTTGCGGTTGGCAACCCTTATCTCCAACGTAACGGTTTCACCCCAGAAGACACGTCCCGCACTCAAACGGCGGCTGTATTCCACCCGTTCCAGAGCGTAGCGGGCCCATATGCGGGCTATGCCTGAGGCAAGGAAAAACAGCAGGGCGACGAGAAGCAGCGGCACCTGGCGCAAGACGACAGCGCCCACGAGGAGCAGAACGGCGATGAGGAGCCAGGCGCCGCCAAGCACGGCTATCCCTTCGGGCTGAGCGGAGAGCCTGCTTCCTCTTCGACGGGCACCGGGACGGTCTCAATAACCTCGCGCAGAATATCGCCGGCGCGGTGACCACGAAGGTGGCTCTGGGCCTTGGGAATGACACGGTGCTCCAGAACGAACGGCGCCAGATACTTGACGTCGTCGGGAATCACATAGCTCCTGTCGCGCAGGGCCGCCAGCGCCTGACAGGCGTGAAACAGACCCAGCATCGCACGAGGGCTGGCCCCGAGCTCCGCCTGCGGGTGTTCGCGGGTGGCATGCACAAGCTTGATAACATATTGGCGCACGTCAGGGTGGACACGGACACCGCGGCACGCCCGCTGAAGCTCCAGGAGCTGTTCCGCGGAGACCAGCGCCGCCACATCCTCGATGGGGTTCCGTTCAGCGAAGCGCTCCAGAATGACCTCGTCTTCCTGCGCGGTGGGGTAGCCAATACGGATTCGCAGAAGAAAGCGGTCGAGCTGGGCTTCCGGCAATGGGAATGTTCCCTCCATCTCGATGGGGTTCTGGGTCGCCAAGACCAGGAACGGACGCGGCAACGGCTTGGACTCCCCTTCAGCCGTCACCTGGCGCTCTTCCATCGCCTCCAGAAGGGCGGACTGCGTCCTGGGCGTGGCACGATTGATCTCATCGACCAGAACCACCTGGGCAAAGACGGGGCCCTGCCGGAACTCGAAGTCCCCCGTCTTCTGGTTGTAAACGTAGGTGCCTGTGACATCCGACGGCAGCAGGTCGGGCGTGCACTGAATGCGGCGGAACGAGCATCCCAGAGAGCGGGCCACGGAGCGCGCAAGCATCGTCTTTCCGATGCCCGGCACGTCTTCAATGAGTACGTGCCCCTCGCACAACACCGCGACAAGCACGAGCTCCACGACGCTGCCCTTGCCGACGATGACCCGTTCGACGTTCTCGCGGACGCGCCCGGCGATATCGCTTACTGACTCCGTACCCGCCTTGCTCATAACGCCCCTCGCTCGAAGCTCACATCGCTTGGTTATTGCCTGACGGTTTCACTTGCGCGATCATGCACGGCATGCCCGCCCTTGTTACAACGACCTCCAGTATACAGTCCCCGCGGGATACGCCGTTCGTGCACACGCAGCAATTGCAGGTCGCCCACGCCAGACCATGACAGCCCGTGACCAAGGTGGCCGCCAACACGCCTGACTCCTCGAAAAGACTGCGCCCGCCGCTTCGGACGGGCAGCAGGCGCAATCTAACCCGTTTCCTGGCGAAGACGCGGGAGTGTCACACTCCGCTGAGCAACGTATGGCACCGGCGTATTGACAGAACGCCTGCCAGTCCATCATCTCGGGCACACCACACATACGCCATCGCCGACTGCGCCTTGCAGCGTACCGAGCCTCCTCGCCGATGAGAACACGAACGGATTCTTCAAAGAGAGGCCTCCCTTTGATCTCCACAATTACCCATGTGGTACACATCCCTGTCTCATAGTACCAAAGGACTATTTCTCAAGTTGCAAGAACGAAGTATAATAGGTATGCTTGCTCCACGGCCTGTTGCATTTCCCACGTCTACGTGGCGGATGAAGGTGCGTTATGGGGAAGGTAGCTCCTGAGCGGCAAGTAGCTCTGGTCGTCTCGCCTTCCGAATTGCGGCTCCCTGCCGCAGACTACCTCTCCCTTCTCGCGAACATCAGCTCGCCTATTGTCTCCAGCCCCAATCTGCCCAATTTGCTTCACGCCGTGATAGACGGCGCGCGTGCGGTAACAGGGGCGTGCTACGGGGCGCTGGAGGTGTTCGACCGCGCCGGACGCGTCCAGGTCTCCGCAGCGTCGGGCGGCCCGCAGGACGATAAAGCGCCCGACGCTGTGCGACAGGAAGATGTGGAGTTGCTGGCATGGCTGCGGCACCACTCCAGACCGCTCCGTCTGGAACACGCGTCCGCTCACCCTAGGATCGTCGCTCTAAGCCAGCACGCGGTCGCCTCCGCGGCTTTCCTGGGAATTCCCATCCGGTGCGGTAGCGAAGCGCTGGGGGCTTTATGCGTCATGGGCAGGACAGGAGGCGGCGAGTTCACGGCCACCGATGAGAACGCCCTCGTTCTCCTGGCGTCACAGGCGGCCCTGGCAATCTGTAACACGGAGCGATGCCAGCGCGAAATGGCGGCCCATGCGGAAGTGGAAGCGGGGCAACGGCTCCAGACGCTTGTGGAAATGTCGCCCGTGGGTGTCCTCGTCGTAGATGCCGCCACGGAGCGAATAGCCCTTGTGAACCGGGAGATGCAACGCCTGACAAGGTCCCCGTGTGTGCCGGGCGACCCCGTGGACCAGTGCAGGCGCGGCATTGTCTACCGCAGGGCCGACGGAAGCATGTACGCTTCAAACGAGCTGCCCATTGAGCGGGCTATGCGCGAGGGCGAGAACGTTCGGGCCGAAGAGGTAAGGTTTGAGTTCGCGGACGGCGGCAGCGCGCCCACCCTTATCAGCGCGGCGCCCGTCTACTCCCCGGAGGGACAGATTAGAGCAGGCGTCTCGATCATCCAGGACATCAGCCCGCTGGAAGACGTGGAGCGGCTGCGCAGCGAGTTCCTGGGCATGGTAAGCCACGAGTTGAAGACCCCGCTCGCGGCGATCAAGGGCGCCGCGGCCACTGTGCTGGGCAGTCCGGAGCCTTTCAGCCCGGTTGAGACGCGCGAGCTGTTTTCCATCATCAACAATCAATCGGACCGCCTCCGGGGCATGGTGGACAACGTTCTTCAGATGGCGAGCATCGAGTCCGGCTCTCTATCCATATCGCCCGCGCCCGTGGAGCTTGGCGCGCTCCTTCGGGATGCCGTGGCAAGTTTCACTCGGGTTGAAGGAGGACGAGACATACGGGTCCCGGACCCGCGCGACCTGCCCACGGTACAAGTGGACAGGGCCAGAATCCTGCAGGTGATGGCGAACTTACTAAGCAACGCCGCCAAGTTCTCACAGCCCGAGTCGCCCATCACGATTAGCGCGGAGCGCGACTCCACGCAGGTAATCGTACACGTACGCGACCAGGGACGCGGCATCCCGCGAGAGAAGCTGCCGCACCTGTTCCGCAAGTTTTCCCGGATCCACGAGAACGGCGACAGCAGGCTTTCCGGGACCGGCCTTGGGCTTGCCATCAGCAAAGGCATTGTCGAGGCGCACGGCGGGCGCATCTGGGCGGAGACTCCGGGCGAGGGACTGGGATCCACGTTCAGTTTCACATTGCCGCTCGCGATGCAGCAGCCTGTATTGGCCCGCGGCGCAGGCGCTGAAGCACCGGCTCACCGCGTCACCGAACGGGCGCAGGTGCTCATCATGGACGATGAAGTCCCGACCTTGCGTTATGTGCAACGCCACCTGCGGCAGGCGGGGTACCAGCCGCTGCCGGCCGTCAGCGCCGCTGAGGTGGTCACCCTTGTGGAACACAAGCAGCCCGCGCTTGTGCTGCTGGCGCTCCATGTGACTGAAGTGAACGGCATAGACCTGTTCCGACGTATCCGGGCAATCTCCAGCGTCCCCGTTATCATTCTTGCCGCCAGCGACGACCAGGATGCGACCGCGCGAGCGTTGAACGCCGGCGTGGACGACTACATCACCAAGCCTTTCTCGTCGTCAGAACTCCTCGCGCGAGTCGCGGCGGCGCTGCGACATCGCCCGAACACGGACGCGAATGAAGAGCGGCCATCGTTCGCTGTCGGCGGCCTGACCGTCAACTTCGCGGAGCGCCGCGTGACCGTGGGCGGGCACGAGGTCCATCTGACCGCCACGGAGTACAAGGTGCTCCGCGAACTCGTGGTACATGCAGGGCAGGTCCTGACCCACGATCAGCTCCTCCGACGTGCATGGGGACCGGAATACTCTCAGGAACCGGAGCTTGTGCGCTCGTTGGTCCGCCACCTGCGGCAGAAGCTTGGAGAGGATGCCCGCCGACCACGTTACATCCTGACGGAGCGCCAGGTCGGTTATCACATGTCGAGGGCCTAACCGCCCACATTCCCCTTAACTGCCCGCCGCTTCATATCCCGCTGCCCTCCCGACTATCTCCTCCAGCAACACTCTTGCCATCATTCGCGTCCTCCAAGGCGCTGTCATGAAGCACGTCCGGTATTGTCACACAATTGTCACGCGGCGCCTGGGGATGGTCATCGCAAAGTCACACATCCACGGTACGATACCTACGATATGGAGGAAAGGAGGCGGATGCGATGACGACAACGCAAAAGGAAAAAGAGAGCATCGTAGTGCGGCGGACGGAGCCTGCCAGGTGGCCCGAGGAGATGGAAACCATCTTTGACAGGGCCTTCAAGCAGTTCGGGCTGAGGCCCGTGCGTCGCGGTTGGCTTCTGTGGCCCAGGACGTGGCGCGCCGAGGCATGGATCCCGGACATGGACATCCTGGAGAAGGACGGGGCTGTGACAGTACGTCTTGATCTTCCCGGGGTCATGAAGAACAACATTGAGGTGGCGGTGGAAGGGGACATGCTCGCCATCCGGGGCCGGCGCCACGAAGAAAAAGAGACCAAAGAGGCGGCGTACCATTGCGTGGAGCGGGCGTCCGGTGATTTCTATCGGGCCATCAGCCTGCCGGAGGGTGCGCGGATTGAGTCCATCGAGGCGGCCTACCGCGATGGCGTGCTTGAGGTGACGATCCCCTGCGTCACGCCTAAGGTCGCCGTGAAGCGCACCGTCGAGGTCAAGTAGGCCACGGCGCGATAACGGGGGCAGATGGCGGCGGGGAGGACGGGGAGATGCAGGCGTTGCCACAGGGTTCCTGCCGGAGCGTCCAGGAGTTGCAGGTGCTGCTGGTGGACAGAGATGCGAGTCTGACGACTGTGCTCCAGATGCCGCTGAGAAAAGCGGGATTCAGTGTGAGCACGGCCAGGACGGCGCGGGAAGCCGCCCGCATCCTGGAGGAAAAGCGGCAGGACGCCGTTGTCCTGGACCCCTCCCTCCCGGATGGCGAGGCCAACGAGCTGTTTGAGAGGCTGGGCCGAGCATCGCACGCAGTTCTGTCAGACCAGCCCTGGTCCTTATCTCCAGCCTGGACGACGAGGACACGACGCGCAGGTTCGGTTTGACGGGCGACCGCTTTCTGGACAAGCCCTTCGACCCGTGGGACCTCGTAAGAATTCTGCAGGAACTCCTCGCTCCGGCGGTGAGCCGGTCGCGGAGCGGGTATCCAAGTTGACCCATGCGCGGGGAGACATGCGGAGATAACCCCACAGGAGACGACATCATGCTGCGGTTCACAAAATGTCCGCGGTGCAGGGAAGGGAAGCTCTACGACGCGATAGATGACACCGGGTTGTACTCGGTGTGTGTCCTCTGCAAGCTCCTTATAAGAGACCAGGAGTTGCTGGTGCGGCATCACGAAGGGCTGCACCCCCAGAGGTACTGCGCGTAGCAGACAGGCTCAGTCACACCAGTTACAAAGGCGTTGACGGCAATCCCGGCAAGTCTCTATCGCCGCAGGAGGGGAAAATGAAGGTCAAGGACGTCATGGCCAGGGAGGTGCTCACCCTGGGAGCAAACGAGAGTATCACAAAGGCGGCCCAGCGCATGAAGGCGACGAACGTGGACTGCCTGGTCATCACCGGAAGCGGCGTGCAGGGAATCATCACTGACCGCGACGTGGCTATCCGGTGCATCGCGGAGGAGCATGACGCCTGCGATTGCAAGGTGTCCACCCATATGAGCACGCCGGTCATCACCGCCGATCCAGACATGGACTTGCTGGATGCCGCCCATCTGATGACGAAACGTCAGGTCAAGCGCCTGCCCGTCATGGAGGGCCAGAAGCTCGTTGGCATGGTGTCGCTCTCGGACATCGCCATCGCCATGGACTCGCCATGGGTGCTGCCCGGAGAACGGCGGCCCCGGCTGTCGGTCTGCGCCGCTCGCGGAGCGGTTAACAGCTTGCGTTAGACATGGCCTGTGAGCCACGTCCCACTGTTGCCCGTCCGCGGACGACCCGGCGCTACCGGTTCGAGGGGAGTGGAGGTATCTGGATGGGCTGGCGCTGGTGCTGGCGGGAGGTCGAGATGGATACGATCCGAATATGGAAGGAAGAGATGCTGTTCGAGGACAGAAAGGCCGCTGGCCGCAGCCTTGCGACTTTTCTGTCCCAGAGGGGAGTGCTGTGCACAGCACTCCTCGGAATCAGCAGGGGTGGAATGCCCGTCGCGCTTGAGGTAGCACGGGCGCTTGACGTTCGGGTTGATATCGTGGTGGTGAAGAAGCTCCGTGCGCCAGCCCATCCTGACGTGGCGATTGGAGCCGTATGCCCGGATAGCACGCGGGTGCTGCGGCCCAGGATCATCAGCGCGTTGAACGTCAGCGACGAGTATGTCGCCGCTGAAACCGACGCAAGGCTCGCCGAAGCCATCGCAATGGAGCGCATGTACAGAAGCAGGCGTGGTCCGCTGGACGTCGCGGGGACATCAGTACTCATTGTGGATGATTGCTTGGTGACTGGAGCGACCATGGAGGCTGCCGTGCGTTCCGTTCGACTTCGCGGCGCCTGCAGCATTGTGGCCGCGGCGCCGGTGGGCTGCCGTCATGCGTGCCTGGACCTGCGCCGCGTAGCTGACGACGTGTTCTGCATACGCACTCAGGGGAGTATTCGTGCGGCGGGGCATTTTTACCTTCGGTTCCCTTCCGTGACCGACGCCGAGGTGTGCCACCTCCTGGACGAAAGTCGGAAGGTGCTTTCCCGAAGGCAGCGTGTCCATGCATGGGCTGAGCAGGGTCCTGGAGTGTCCGCGATGTTCAGGCAGGAATCCGGGGTGGTGTCCTATGATGAGGCCGACCAAGCCGCTGGCGGCCCCGACAAGCCAGCAAAGCCGCCGCCCACCATTGTGCTATCGCGCTAACGACTTCGGACTTGCGACACACAGGTCACCAGATTCATACAAATCAACTGGAGGATACGACCGTGACTACCCTTGAGAGCATTGGCAGACGTGCAATGCACCGGCGGATGGGTGAGGTGGAGCCAAGCGACGCTTTCTACTGCGTGAACGGAGACGTTTATCAGGACCTCGCTCAGCTCTGTCAGGGTCTGGAACGCCTCACCGACAGCCAGTTCGCCTTTCACGCCCAATGGGGAACGAGCGATTTCAGCAGGTGGATACAGTTGGTTGTTGGCGATGAAGAACTGGGACAGGACATGCGTCAGTGCATGACGCGTTTGCAGACGCTTGACGTTTTGAAGAAACGCATCGCTTCCGAACGAGACAGGACTCCTCCTGGACTGAGTGAGGGCTCGCCTCACGGGGGCCCGCGGCCCTCCAAGGAGTTCAAACTGGTCGCGTAAGACAGCAGGGGCACATGCGTGCAAAGGAGGGGCAAATGACGACCACACAAGCTGGCGCCCAGGTCGAGGCACGGAAATGGCTCGCTCCCGTTCCTGACGACAAGCTCTTCTATTGTGTCAATGGCGAGGTGTACCGCACGCTCCAGGACCTGCACGAGGGACTACAGCGCATGCGAGACGATGATTTCGTGTACCACTCCAACGACGTCAAGCAGGACTTCAGCAACTGGGTCCGGGATGTTATTGAGGACGCCCGCCTGGCGGAGGAACTGCAAACGTGTCGGACCCACGCGGAGGCCGGAGAGGCTGTGCGCAGGGAACTCGACAGAGCGCACGCCGCCGAGAAGACACCGGTGTTGAGCCACGCGGGGCGTCATCACCACTAACGGGTTGCCTGAGGCAGGCATGACGTCCGCCATCTCCGAAGAATGAGGCTGGGGTCTGTCTCCCAGTGCTCCGGCGAGCGTTCCTTGGGTACTCTGGTTTCAGTGCGTCCCACAATAGCGGGTTGTCCCGCAGCTAGCTGTGGCACGCCGGTATACGTCGGGGCGTCAAGGCGCTTGTGTTGCGAGTTCACACCGGCGACTTCCTGCCCAGTGAAGTCCGGCGGCGTACCGCAGATAGAACTCCTCTCCACTCCTGTAGACGGTGCTTGCCCGTCAGCGGCGCTTTGGGCGGCGTGGCCGTGGCAAAAGCATCGAATGTGCGTTTTCGCCAGGCAATTACCGTTTGCGTGGAGGACCAGCGCAATTCGCGCTCGGCGGTGCCTCGTCGGTGTTTCCCCGGTGTTTGAGATATCATATGGACAATCCCCAGCTCAGCCACGTCGAAAGGACAGAGCGATGCCATCAAAACTCGTCTTTCTGGGAGCCGCTATGAGCGTCACAGGCTCAAAGTACCTCCTGGAAGTTGACCGCCAGAGGATACTCATTGACTGCGGCCTTTACCAGGAGCGCAGTTTGCGGGGCAGAAACTGGGAGAGCCTTCCCGTTGCGCCGGACACGATAGACGCAGTAGTCCTGACACACGCTCATCTCGATCACTGTGGCCTCCTGCCGAAGTTTGTCCGGGACGGTTTTCGAGGGCGCATCTATTGTACGCCAGCGACAGCGGACCTCGTGCGGATCATGCTTATTGACTCGGCGGCAATTCAAGAGGAAGACGCCGTGTTCAAGCGGAAGCGACACGAGCGCGAGGGTAGGAAGGGCCCCCACCCCGAGGTGCCTCTTTACACTCAACAGGAAGCCCGCGAGACCCTTTCTTTACTCAGGCCTCTGCCGTATGGGCAACTTCTGAAGATTGGTCGCCACGTTGAGGTGACGCTGCATGACGCCGGGCACGTCCTTGGCTCGAGTATCGTGAGAGTTGCCATCCGTCAGAAGGGTCAAAGCAGGGTCCTGTTGTTCTCGGGCGATCTTGGTCGGTGGGACCAGCTCATCCTGCCCGACCCGACTTGCTTTGATGCCGCCGACTATGTCCTCGTCGAATCGACGTATGGCGATCGCCTTCACGACAAATCGCAGGACGTTGACATTGCTCTGGAAGATGTCATTAACTCAACAGCCCGCGCCGGTGGGAACATTGTCATACCCAGCTTTGCATTGGAGCGTTCTCAGGAACTTCTCTTCCGCATGAAGCGTCTGATGAATCAGAAGCGCATCCCACGGCTGATGGTATTCCTGGACAGTCCCATGGCGATTCAGATAACAGACGTCTTCGACCGTTACCCGGACCTCTTGAACGATACCGCGCGGCAACTGCTCGCCGCTGGCGATTCACCCTTCAGCTTCCCAACGCTCAAGACAATTCGCACGCCGGATGAGTCCAAGGCGATAAACCTGATGCGTGGCACGGTCGTCGTCATAGCCGGCTCTGGAATGTGCACCGGAGGTCGAATAAAGCACCATCTGGTGAACAACATCACGCGGCGGGAGAGCACTGTCCTGTTCGTCGGATATCAGGCTGCCGACACGCTGGGACGGCAGATTGTGGACGGCAACGCGAATGTACGGATACTGGGCCAAATGTATCCCGTGAAGGCGCGGATAATGCAATTGACGGGGCTGTCTTCTCACGCGGACAGAGATGAACTCTTCCGCTGGTTGTCCGGCCTCAGACTCGCGCCAAGATCAGTCTTCGTCGTCCACGGCGAACCGGCGTCGGCCCAGGCGTTTGAGGATTTCGTGAGAAGCAAAAAGGGGTGGCGCGTTGCGCTCCCGTCTTACGGCGATGAATTTGTAATCGAATAGATTCCCGTTATTCAGTGGACCGGAGCCGCGACGGAAATGTATCTATGGCACCAATGCAAATGCTATCATGGTCTGTCTCCGAGTCAGACACTTCATCAGCTTTCGATTGCTATGTTTAGCCCACACAGCCCTTGCCTGGTGTCCCGCACACGGCAGGACCATCGCCTGTCAAGGCAGGTCCCCTCGCCGTAGAGTCAGCGCGGAGGGAGTGTCCAGACGCCCCTGCGGCGTATATCAATGTCTAGAAGGCATAATTGCAGCGCCCGCAGTGCCATTTCCTTGGACTCTTCACGGAAACCAGCGAGCGGTGTCCAATGACTTGTTCGCCGCTGCTGCATTTGGGGCAGCGCGGCACATTGTCGCCCTTCGCGTTCGTGGCAGAGATTTCACCAAGTATCCTGGTGATAAGCCACAGGCCACCGAATGTGATCAGGAAAGCTGACAGCGCCAGAATGATTGCGAACACATGCTCCTCCTTCCCAATTTGGCTTCTTCCTCGAAATAGACCCGTCTCGCCTCACAAAGCAGTGACCCACGTTCTCGCACTGGCGTTCGTGCTGCGCTCCTTTCGACTTCCGCTATCGTTCGCCACCTACGGCCCGCTCCAGGATATGGGGACGCCGGGCCCCTCGGACCAGTCGGGCTCGTGGGCGCTGGGGCCGAGGGTGAAGAGCGCGACGAGCAGAACGCCGGCGAAAGCCCACCAGAGGCGGCGGAGCGCGCGGGTGACCAGTCCCTCGTGGTGTCTGGCGACGCGACGGGCGCGCGCAAGCTGATGTTGCACCGAATCGAGAGAGACGGCTTCGCGTCGCGTCCGTCGGCTCAGAAGCTCGGCGCACTCCGCCTGGGCGAACGCGATTTCCTGGCGCGCGGCCGGGCTCGTGGAGCCGACGGCGAGGGACGAGAGGTAGCTGTGCACCGACCGCAACTGCTGCCACTCCGTGAGGCCGGGGGACTCGAAGTCCAAGGGGTTATAGACGGCGACCTGCTGTTTGAGGAGTTGCATCTTGTTGCCCCCTCTTTAAACGACACGGTCAGCATGGCTGGCCGTCCCGCTGAACGGCCAGCCATGCTGTACAGGCGTCAACTCGTGCCAGCTGCGCGCCAATCCAATGCCTCTTTCGCGGGTCGCCGCCCTGGCGTGTGGCTTACGGCACCACCTCGATAGCCAGCCGGGAGATAGGCAGGTTGTACCCCAGCCCCAAGCCAGGGTGGCCCTCCAGCGCGTTGAGCTGGGGCATCTGGAACGGCCAGCGCGTAGCAGCTTTACCCTGAAAGGTGGTAGGGTAGATGTCGATCAGGTGTATACCAGGGGTACCCGTGGCGGTAACCTGCAGGGTGACATCGCCATTGCTGTTGAAGCCGCAGGCATACCCCATGTAGGCATTGTCGTAGGTCACCGCCACCGTGTTGTCCAACTCCGTCCAGCCCACTCCCTTGAGCTGGATGGTGACCTGCTGCCCGACCTTGACCCGCGTGGGCGTGACGGCTACCAGGCTCTGCTCTACATAGAAGGGAATTTCGGCTACCGTGGCCCCGTCCTGGGCCAGCGCCAGCATGTGCCACCCACCCAGACCGTCCGGCACCTTGATATCGGTGCGCAGCGAGCCGTCACTACCCGTCGTGGCGGTCCCCAGGGGACTCTCGGCCAGGTCCCACCCGGCGGCGGTTACGCGGTTGCCCTTGGCGGTCATCCAGCGCATCTCGACCGCTGTCCCCGGGCGAAGCCCGCTGGCGGTCACCGTGGCGGGAGTGAGTATGGGCCCACGGGATGGCCTTAATGATGCCGCGACCCCTTCGCGCAGCGCAAGCTTGCTGGCCGTTGTTCGTGGGGCGTCATCGGCCAGTTGCGTCACACGAAGGGCTTCCGGCCACTGCACGGTTGCGGGGGGCGCGCCACGCCCTTCCGTCACAGTGAAAGTGAATCGGATCGCCCCATCCTTCGGGAAGAGCCTCGCATACGGGGACTGCTGGTTGTTCAGGTACCCCGCCCCATGGTTGCCAGCGCCGCTGAGCTCGATGGCGTGGATGCCCGATGGCCCGGCAGCGCGAATGACGGCTGTGGCCGCGCCCCGCGCGGTCACCCCGGTGATGGAGCCCGTATACTGGTTGTCGTAGCGGACCGAGAGGGCGTGTTCGACGGGAGGCTTTCCCATCCCCGTGACGGATATAGTGATGGGCGTTCCCACCGGGCCTTCTGTCGGAGTGATGGAGATCGTCCGCTGGATCTGAAAGCCGCCGCGAGCAACCTCCTGGCCGTCCATGACCACGTAGATGTCGTGGACGCCGCCGTAGTCCGGGGGGGTCTTGAAGTCGGCCCTGAGCCGCCCCTGGGCATCAGTAGCGGCCTTCCCCAGGGGAATGCGCTTGTCAACGTAACGCAGCCCCGCGAACTCGACGGTTTCCGCCATGGCATTGGTGTCATAGCCGCCGTCCCAGGTGGCCCACAGGAGGTCCACCGCCTTGTTGGGGGGCAGACCTTCCCCTGTGACGGTGAAGCCAGCGCCCACGTTGCCCTTCTCGGGCTGTATCGTGAGCAGCTTCAGCGCAACCTTGGCTGCATCGGCGGCCCGCGGAGGCTGGGATACGGGCGCTGACTGGGGCTGTGACGTGGTTGCCGTTGGCAGCGACTCCGGGCTCTTGCTGCAGGCGGCGGCGCCGATTGCCAGGCCGATGGTTAGGATGCCGAACGCCAGCGAGGTCATTGACGCTTTCAACGGGCTGAGCGAAGTTTTCATGGACCCCTCCCTTACCAGCGAACTCAATCGGTGGCGTCCCAGGACTCTGAGAGGGCCGGGTCGGACGCCCGCGCACCTCTCAGAGTTTGCTGAGACTGACCCGGTTATTAATCCACGATCTGCAGCCGCTGGTCTATGCCCCGGTCCTTGTTGACAAGAGCTACAAGGTTCGGATCAAAGGCGCCGGTCCGACCATCCTTGGCCTTGACGACGATCTGGTAGCCCAGTGCGCCCAACGGGTAGTTCGCCGGGACGTCCCAAGCCGCGACCCACGTCCAGGGACCAGTCCCACCCTTGCGGGCGAACCGCGCCGGCAGTTTCTTTCCGTCAGACAACACCAGCTCAATGCTGGGAGTGTCCAGGCTGGTGAGCCGCTTTCCCGTCGAGGTGTCAAACACCTCGAACCTCCACACCAGATGGGTCCCCCGCCTGAACTGGGCGTTGAGCACGCAGGAGGGATATTGAACCTTCTCCGAGACCTGATGCCCCGTCAGTGTCTCCACATAGAATGTGAAGGGGAAGACCGCGTTGACCGTGGCGGCGTCCGGCGGGACCGGTGTTGGCGCCACGAAACCAGGAGGACGAGGCGTCGGCGCTGCTGGCGGCGTAGGGGTTGGCCCCACCTTTGTGTAAACCAGCGGCGTTACTCCTTCCAGCTTCCCCGCGCTCTTCTTGAGGTCTTCGAATTCCTTCTCCTTAGCGGTCAACTTCTGCTGCACGGCCGTGACTTCCTGCTGCTTGGCGGCGAGTTGCTGCTTGGCGGCGTCCAGGTCCGCCTGGGAGATTCCGGAGCAGGCGGTGACGAGCGCCAGCGTCATGCCCAGCACGGTCAGGGACCCCAGCCGTTTGATGCCTTGACTGAACTTCACTTTGCCTCCTTATGTCTATGTGTTGTCCATGCCGACAACCGACTTGGTTCGCGCGGATGGGTCGAAGCTAAGTCTCTTCTCACCTCCTACGGCCGAGTCAAAAAACGTGACTAATATGGCGGCTTAGTATGGGGCTCCGCCCGACGGTTAATGCTCCTTCACAGGGTCCGCTCCGTTGCGCAGAGCTAGCATGTAGTTCGCTATGGCCCTCGCATCCTCGAAGTTCAGGTTCGTTTTTCTAGCCGCCATGGCGGCCACCGTGGACATTGCATCGAAATCGCTGGCAAAAGCCCCGCTGATCTCTTCTTCATTTGGCTGGGTGTGACAGCCGCCGCAGGACCGGCGCAGATCGGCCTTGCCCTTGAGGAGTACGCTGGTGGGTACAGCCGGATCGTAGGTGAGGCGCGCCAGGGCAGCCAACTCCTCAGTAGTGAGCTTGGGCGCGGTCTTTAGTCCCTGGAGATAAGCCACCAGCTTGTCCATGTCGGCATTGTTCAACTGAGCTTCGGTATAGCTCGGCATGCCGGCCGGGCCCTCGCGGACCATGCGTGTCACGATTTTAGGGTCGGAACCCGCCAGCGGCGGCCCCACCGGCCCGCCCTGGGCGTCCACGCCGTGGCAGGTGGCGCAGCCCGCCTGGACATAGACGCGCTTGCCGGGGGCCATGGGCGTCGTAGCGGCTCCGAAGGTCATCTCGGGAAGCGCCAGGGCGATGCGTGGGCCAGGGGAAGCGGCGGTCACGGGCATGGTCATGGACGCGCCGTTCTCGCCCACGACCGTGACCTCGGTCCGGGTGTAGCCAGGCGGCACCTCTCTCCAGAGATTGCTGTTAGTGTCCGGACCCCTCAGCAGGATGCCGATGAGGACGGTGGCTACCGCGATGACCGCGGCGAGTCCCAGTCTGGGTACAAG
>Ga0209726_10005899_pt1 | contig 14572 bp, 11 predicted proteins | sample Subgrocontami54m_FD_187453 | JGI IMG/M metagenome (GOLD analysis project Ga0209726, IMG submission 187453) | Subsurface groundwater microbial communities from S. Glens Falls, New York, USA - GMW46 contaminated, 5.4 m (SPAdes) (version 3) | ecosystem: Environmental > Aquatic > Deep subsurface >... | reverse complement strand
CACATCGAGGCATTCATTGCTATGTGGAATCGAGATCCCACGCCGTTCGTATGGACGAAGTCAGCACATCGCATCGTTCGAGATCATCGCCGCCTTATGAAACGGACTTCGCATACGTCATACTAGCGTGGCCGATTGGAATTGACGCTCGACAGTTTGTCCTGTCCGAAACTTCACCGCGCTTGGCACACGTCGACATTGACGTCGACATTGACCTGAACTTCAACCTCAACCTCAACCTCAACGCCACCATGGACTTCCACTTCGACACACTCGAATGCAGCAGTTCCCGCGCACACTTTCCAATCGACGATCAAGTCCACGGTGGTGTTGCAGTTCGTGTTCATGTTCACGTCAAAGTCGCGGTCGAGGTCAAGGTCGACGTGATACGATCTCGCAGCGGGTCGAGTTGCGCACGCTTCGTCATCGCCACGACCGCAATGCGAGCAAACGACGCGCGAACAATGCTATGACCGCTGCGTGACCGACGCCCACGAGACGCTCAGTGCGCACGGTGGCGCGCGCGTGCGAGTCCCGCCTCCGGCTGTGTTCTTCATCGCGACGGTGCTTGGCGTTGCACTTCACCTGTTCGTCCATCCGCTTCGCCTTCCGCTTCCCACCGTGGTGCGACTGGCGCTCGGCGCCGCCCTGGCGGCCGCGGCGACGGCCCTCGTCGCGACCACGTTCGGACATTTCCGCCGCACGGGACAGGATCCGGCCCCGTGGAAACCGTCGCCGGCGCTCATCGTCGAGGGACCGTATCGCTTCTCGCGCAATCCGATGTACCTCGGCGTCGTTTGCACCCAGATCGCCCTCGGCGTGCTGTTGAACCAACTCTGGATCTCCGCGCTCGCGCTGCCCGCGTTGGCGGTCGTCCACGTCATTGCGGTACGGCCGGAGGAACGTTATCTGCGCGCGACGTTCGGCGACGCGTACGACGCGTATTGTCGCCGGGTCCGCCGGTACATCTAGTGTAGGCAGATGGCGCCCGGAGCGTCGCAGTCGCTACCTACATCGTGATCGGGGTGCGCGTGCAGTTGAACGTGAGCGGAATGCGAGCACCGCCGTCGACCATCTCGAAGTCGTTCGGTTGAATCGTCTGCAGGTCGCGAGCGCCGAGGCCGACGGTGCTCCAGCGAGCGGTCGTGCGCTCGTCGTCTTCGGCCGTCAGCGCAGTGTTCCCGCCGTCGGACAAGATGATCCCGTAGCGCGCCATTGCGCGCGCGACCGTGCGCGCCGCGTCGTTTGGCAACGCCGCGAGCACCGCCGTGAGTCGATCGGCACGGATGCGCAGCCTTGCGCCGTACGGCACCGCGACGCCCGTGCGCACGCTGCCGGCCGCGTGGTTCGCAGGGTGAACGTACACTCGGCGGTCAATGATGTCGTTGGGCAGAATGAATCGCAGTGCGTGATCGATGTGTCCCGCCGCGACTTCGTCCGCGTCGAAGAGCATGGCGCTGATCGGGAACCCGCCCGCGTCGGCGCTCGAGCACTGTTCGCCGCGGCCGGTCGCCGGTGGCGTGACGGCCGTGTCCCACACTGCGAGGCACCCGCCGCGGTACGTGCCGCCCGTGAAGTCTGCACGCCATTGTTCGTAGAGCCGATGCTCGAGCGGGCGCAGAACGATGAGGTGGCAGTCGCCGTCGCTGACACAGTTGTACCCAGTCTCTCCCTCGAGATGTCCGCCGACAGGAATCGGTACCGGCGCCGAGTCGCAATCGGGGTCGTAGAAATCTGCGGTTCGCGTGAACGGCCGACGCGGCGCTGAGTTGTCGGGATCGCACATGACGTGAATCGAGAAGTCGATTTGCATCCGACCCGCGCCCCAGCCGTGCGCCTGCAGTGCAGCGATGATCGTCGCCGACATGCTGTCGAGTGGCGCGCTCGACACGTCCTGATTCCACGGCGCGGTCGCGGGAAACAGCGGGCGTCGACACGACGCCGCCGCACCGGTATCCGGGCGCGGCCCGGTATCGGGCATGGGTCCGACGTCGGAACTTGCGACCCCGTCGGGACTCGCGACCCCGTCGGGGCCTGGAATCGAGTCCATGCCCGCGATCGTGTCCGCGCCGGTGGAGCCGTCCGTCGGGTTGGTTCCGCCGCCACAGGCAGTGAGAACCGACAGAACCAGTGCGGTCTGCAGCGGGTAGCGCATGGGGCAATGTACATCCGTCGCGGCGGGCGAAACAAGCGACGCGGGCGCGGGCTTACTCCTCGAGCGCATCGTCGCCGCCTTCGGTCCCGCGCCACTCGTCGTGCAAGCATCGGAGTGCGCGCGCCAAGGACCAAGGCTGCGCTGTCAACTCGCGCGCGGCCCTCGCCGTGCGTAGCCCCGCGCGGCCCGGTCGCAGTGCCGCGAGTCCCGCACTCGCCCGATCGCGCGGCGCGATCAAGTCCGGCGAGAATCCGAACTCGGCGCACATCGCAACACCGAACGCGACGCGATCGGCAAGTTCGCCACCCGCCGCGTGCCAGACGCCGGTCGAGCCTCGTTCCGCGATCTCCAAGATCATCGCTGCCGCGTTTCGCGTGTGCGTCGTGGTCACCCACTGGTCGCGAAACAACGGCACCGGCTCACCGCGCGAAAATCGACCGATGGCCCACGTCGCGAAGTTCTCGCGCGGTCCACGCGGCCAGCCCAACAGCACGCACGTGCGCGCGATCGCCCAAGCGTCGGAGCGGTCCTGTACGACTCTCTCGGCGGCGAACTTTGCGGTGCCATACACCGACTGCGGCGACGGCACGGCGTCTTCGTCGTACGGCCCGCTCGCGCCATCGAACACGTAGTCCGTCGAGACAAAGACGACGCGACTGCCCACCGCATTCGCGGCGTCCACGACGGAGTGCGTTGCATCGACATTGGCACGCTCGGCTTCCCCCGGGTTGCGCTCGCATTCATCGACGTCGGTGAGTCCCGCAGTGTGAATCACGACGTCGACGCGCTCGCGCCCGAACGCGGTGGCGGTCGCGGCGCGGTCGGTGAGGTCGAGGAACTGCGTCTTCGCGCCGAGCGGAGTCGGCGTCGTCCGCGTGTACGCGACCAGATCATGCCCGCGCGCGATGGCCTTTCGACAAAGCGTCGCGCCCAGCAGTCCGCCGGCGCCCGTCACGGCGATGCGCATCGGTCGAGGAGGTCTCATCCCTCGTAGTCCGGCAACACCCCTTGCTCCGCCAACGTCCGCGCCGCCGCGTCCTCCGGTGACAACCGTGGGTTCGACACCGGCCACGGAATGGCGAGTGCCGGGTCGTTCCACGCGACTCGGCGCTGCGCGGACGCGACGTACGTTCGCGTGCACCGGTAACTGCAGAGTGCCCGCTCGGTCTGCGCGCAGAATCCGTGGGCGAACCCCGGCGGGATCCAGAGTTGCTGCGGCCGGTCCGCGGTCAGCGTGAACGTTTCGTACCGGCCGAACGTCGGCGACCCGCGCCGGACGTCGAGCACGACGTCGAAGACCTTGCCCTCCAGCACTTGCACGAACTTCCCCTGCGGATGCGGGTACTGAAAATGCAGGCCTCGCAACACGCCGGCATGCGACGACGACAGGTTCTCTTGCTCAAAGGCGGCTGGAATGCCCGCGGCGACGTAGCGATCTGCGCGGAAGGTCTCGCACAACCATCCACGGGCGTCGGCATGCAGATCGGGTTCGACCACCAGAACGCCCCGCAGTGTCGTTTCGTGAATCTGCATCGCGCGCGATCGCAGTTTGTATCACGGCTCGCGTCGCGACGGCCGGACCGCAACGCGCGGCGTGATCACCGTCTGCGGGATCCAAACGCCTCGGTCGTCTCGAAGCGTCGATCCCGCCGAATCCCCGCCCGGTGCAGCCACAGAAGCGCCGTGGCCGTCACGACCTGACGCGCATAGCGAAGTCCGTCGACGCGCGAGATCTCACTTCCGTAGAATGTCGGGATCGCGCGCTCTTCGATGCGCGCGCGGCGCCCGAGTAGTTGCAGCACGATTTCGGTATCGAAATCGAAATCGTCCGACAGCCGATCGAGCGCAAGCTGCGCGAGCATGGGTACCGCGTAGATCCGGTATCCCGTGTGGAGCTCGGAGAATCGCGTTCCCAGCAGTGCATTCTGCACGACCGTGAGCACGCGGTTGCCGACGTACTTGTAGCGCGGCATTCCGCCTCGCAACGCGCCGCCGGGGGTGAGCATCCGGCTGCCGAACACGACGTCGGCTTCCCCGCGGCGAACGGGCTCGACGAGGGTCGGCAGCATCTCGGGCGCGTACTGACCATCCCCGTGAACCATGGCCACCATGTCCACGCCGCGTTCGATGGCGATCGCGTAGCCGACTTTCTGCGCGCCCCCGTACCCGAGATTGCGCGCGTTGCGCCGCACCTCGATCGGCAGTTCCGGGTGCTTCCGAGCGTACGCTCTCGCGCGCTCGAATGTTCCGTCGACCGACGCGTCGTCGAGGAACAGAACGTTCAGATCGTAGCGATCGGAAAGCGTCCGTGGAATGCGGTCGAGCACCCAATCGACCGTGCGCTCGGCGCAGTACGCGATGACGAACACTTGCAGGCGCGGACGGGCCCCGCCGGCCGTCGGCTCCGGTGCGCGGGAACGCTGCGAGGCGTTCAAGGACTCGGCCGGAGCTTGTAGACGATGACGATGATCGTCGCGGCCCACAGCATGATGTTCACCATGAACGGCACGTTCCGGAGCATCTCGTCGGTGGGGCTCTCCATGCGTGTCTCGTCTCGCACCAGGTGGACGAACAGGCCGATCCCCACGACGGCGAACGGGGTGGTCAGCCACAGGTACCGGGTGTTGAAGAACGCCTCCGTGCGTGCGTCCAGCGTGTACATCAGATAGACACCGATGCAGGCTGCTCCGAGGAGATACAGCGCGGTCGTCAGGGTCCGAGGCTTGTATGCCCCAAGCGACGCGCGAGCCTTGGCCGAGTTCACTTTGAGTTCGTGCCGTCGTTTGCCGAATCCCAGGAACAAAGCCAGCAATACCGTACACGCAATGAGGTAGAACGACGGGCGCACCGGCTCGCTGGCCGTCGAGACAGCGTACGATCCCGCAAACACGCGGAGAACGAAGCCCAACGCAATGGACCCGACGTCGAGGTATGGCACGTGCTTGATGCGAAACGAGTAGGCCACGTTGTTGGCCAGGTAGAGCAACGCGCAGATCGCGACCGGGATCGAGAACGCCGCCGCGGCCCCGAGCGAACCGAGCAGCAGGACCGCGGCCATTGCCTTGGCGACGCCGGTGGGCACGACGCCGGCAGCGATCGGGCGGTTCTTTTTCGTCGGATGATTGCGGTCGGCCTCGGCGTCGACGAGGTCGTTGAGCGTGTAGATCGCGCCGGCCAGCAGCGAGAAGATCGCGAACGCCGCCGCAGCCCGCAACGGAACCGCGGGCTTGAACAGGTCCTTCGCGAACACCATGGGCGCGAGGACGAAGAGATTCTTCACCCATTGCTTGGGGCGAAGGGTCTGGATCAGACCGACGAGCACGGCCGCGGAGCGTACTCGAATCGCCTGCGAAGGCCAGCTTTCACGTCGGCCGCATGCGCGCTCGCGGCGCTGCTCGTCGGCACGTCGGCACGCGCGCAGGTGCTCTCGGACGAATGGCTCGCGACCCATTCGCGCGATGCCAGCTCGCAAGTCCGCGAAGCGCGTGGCGTCGTTCCCTTGCTGCGCCTCTATGCCATGCGCGACTGGGTCGACCCGTCCGCGCTCGTCGAGCGGCTTCACGCGGTTGCGTCGGACGTCCGCGCACCGGCAATGCGTCGTGCGCAGGCGCTGCAACTCGAGGCCAACGTGCGCGAGGGACTCGGCGAAGTGCACGAGGCCCGCGAGATCACGCGCTCGCTCGGGTTTCTCACGCAGTGGGCGGTGATCGGTCCCTTCGACAACGAGGGCCGCGCGGGTTTTGGCCGTGCGATGCCGCCCGAGGACGAGCGCGCCGCTCCGCCGGATCTCACGCGCTCGTACGAAGGGCGCGAGCACCCCGTTCGATGGCGCGCGTTCCCGGACATCTCTCGCAACGGCGGGTACGTGTCGCTCGATGCCGTGTCGAATCCGTCTCAAAACGTCTGCTCGTTCGCGCACACCACGGTGCGTTCGCCGCGCGACGAGGACACGGTCCTCTGGCTCGGTGCTGGCGGGCAGCTGGCCGCGTGGTTCAATGCCGCGCCGATCTACCGCGACGAAACCGTGCGCCGCGCCTGGCCCGATCGAGTCGGAATTCGCGTCCGTCTGCGACGCGGGGCGAACCGACTGCTGCTCAAGGTCTGCACCGACAACCACCCGCTGGGGTTCTACGCTCGCTTCACACGTCCCGATGGAACTCCCCGCGCCGACCTCGTTGCAGACGCGGATCCGACGAACGCGCCCGCGCAAACGTTGCCTGCCCCCATCGCCGCCGGTGCGCACCCCGTGGCCCCCGCGCTGCTCGGTGCATGGCAAGACCTGCGCATCGCCGCCGAGGTGGACCATCCGTCGGCGCAAGCACTCGAGGACTTCGCGCGCTTTCTCGCGCTGACAGGGACGGACAACGCGTCGCAACCGCAGACGGCGGATCTCGCCGGCCGGGCCGCTCGCGACGGACCGACGGTTCAACGGTGGCTCTTTGCCGCGGACGTGTCCGAGAATCGCAACGTGCGCCTCGGCGCGATCGGGCACGCGCTGGCGCTCTCGCCGAACGATCCGCACGTGCTCACGGCGATGGCGCACGAGCGACGGATGGGCGCGCATCCCGAGGACGCCATGCCGTGGCTCGCGCGGGCGATTGCCGCAGACGACGCCAACGCGGTTGCACGGATCGAACGGGCACTGCTCTACGAGTCGATCGAGTTGCGGCACTCCGCGCGGCGCGAGTTGGTCGACGCCGTGATTCGCGCGCCGCGTGCGCCGGCCGTCTTGCGGCTGCGGGCGCAGGTCGCCGAGCGTTCGAACGTGGCCGACGAGGCGCGGGACGGTTGGATCGCGTACTTGCGCGTTCGCTACAACGACTTGGCCGCGCACGAGTCCCTCTCGCGCGACGCCCGTGCACGGGGCGACGTCGAAGTGCTGCGCCGCGAGGCCGACCGGCTCGTCGCGCTGCGACCCGATCGGTTGGGGGTGTACACGACCGCGGCCGATCTGCTCGAGGCCGCGCACCAGGGCGAGGCGGCACGGGGAACGCTGGTTCGCGCGACCGAGATCGCCCCGGACGACGCGGGGATCTGGCAGGCGTTGGGGGAACTCGAAGTGCGCCTTGGTCACGCGGACGACGGCCGCGCGCGTTTGCGGCGTGCGCTCGCCCTGCGACCGCAGGAAACCACGTGGCGTCGCCGGCTCGAGTCGCTCGAACCGCCCGTTCCGCGCGCGGACGAAGCGCTCGCCGAAGCGCCGGATGTATTTCTCGCTCGCCGGCACGGCGCGGGGCGTGCGGTCGAGTATCGCGCGCGCACGCTGCAGGACTTGACGGTGCGCACGGTGTATCCCAACGGGCTGGCCGACAATTTTCGGCAGGTCGCCATCGAAGTGCTCAACCAGGAGGGCGCGCTCGGCGCTCGGGAATACTCGGTTCAGTATTCACCGGGGACGCAGCGGTTCGAACTGCGCGCGGCGCGGGTGCATCACGTCGACGGGAGCGCGGACGAGAGCACGTCGCTGCAGGAGTACGGGCTGCAGGGCGGCGCCTCGCGAATGTACTTCGACGAGCGTGCGGCCGTCGTCACGTTTCCGACGTTGCGCCCCGGCGACGTGATCGAAGTTCGCTGGCGCGTGAGCGACGTCTCGGACCGCAACGCGTTTGCGGACTACTTCGGCGACGTGGAATTGATGCAGTCGGATACGCCCCGCGCGCAGACCCGCTACGTGCTGCGCGCGCCCGCCAGCCGCCAGTTCTACTTTCACGTTCCAACCCTGCCTCGGTTGCAGCGGAGCGAGCGCACCGAGGGCGACACCCACGTGTTCGACTTCGTCGCGCGCGACGTCGATGCACTGCCGCCGGAGTCACACGCGCCCGGCTGGACCGAGCGTGCGGCGTACCTTCACGTCAGCACGTATCGCACGTGGGAAGACGTCGGCCGCTGGTACTGGGGCCTGATCTCGGATCAGCTCCAGGCCGACGACCGTGTGCGGACGATCGTGCGCGAAGTCACGCGCGGCCTGACGACACCGCGCGATCGAGTGCGCGCGATCTACAACTGGGTGATTCACAACACGCGATACGTGGCGCTGGAATTCGGCATCCACGGACTGCTGCCGTACCGAGTGCCACTCGTGTGCGCGCGTGGCTTCGGCGACTGCAAGGACAAGGCCAGTACGATCGTGACGATGCTGCGCGAAGTGGGCATCGACGCGTCGATCGTTCTCGTACGAACTCGGAACAACGGGCGGATTGACACGACGCCCGCGTCGCTCGCGGTGTTCGATCACGCAATTGCGTACGTGCCGCCGATGGACGGCTATCCCAACGGACTGTACCTCGATGGAACGGCCCAGAGCTCAGGGATGGATGAACTTCCGCCGGGCGACCAGGGCGCGATGGGCCTCGTGATCAATCAGCGCGGGGAAGCCCGTCTCGTCGAGATTCCGGTGACTCCCGCGGATCGCAACACGGACACCGCGCGAACGGAAGTCACGGTCAATGCGACGGGGGGCGCGACGATGCACCAGTCGCGCGAGTTCCGCGGTCCGACGGCCGGCGCGATTCGCGCGCTCCTCGAGGCGCAAGCGACGCGGGTCGAGCGGCTCGAGCGGCAACTCACTTCGCACTACCCGGGAGTGCGCGTGAGCGACGTGCGTGCGGGGGACATGAACCTCACCGAACAGCCGGCGCGGTTCGAGTTCGACGCGAGCATTCCGCAGCTCGCGGTGCGGCAGGGGGACGGGTGGTTGCTCCCGCTGTTCGCTCCGCTGAACCTCACGCGGGAGTACGCCGAGCGATCGACTCGCACGACGGACGTCCTGATCGAGGGTCCGATTGCGATGGACGAACGACGAACCATTCGCTTGCCCCCGGGCGCGACACTGCAGGACGTCCCCGCGCCGATTCGCATCGACTCACCCTTCGTTCGCATGGAAGTGCAAATCGAGAGGCAGGGAACGACGCTGAGCTTGCATCGAACGATCACGTATCTCACCAATCGCGTGCCGGTGGCCCAGTACACGGCGTTTCGCGAAACCTGCCAGAGGATCGACGAAGCGCTGGGACGGCGCGCAACCCTCCAGCTCCCGAGTGCACAACCGTGAGCGGCGCCATGAATCGAATCGTGTTCGCGTGGGTCATCTCGTTGGCCGTGTCCGCGTGCGCCTCTCGGCCCAGCACGCACGTCGTTGGCCGATCGCTCGAGTCGCTCCGCCGCGCCGCCGCGGAACATCCGGCCGACCTTCTCGCGCAACGTGATCGCGCGTTGGCGGAACTCGTCGCGCCCCGCGGGGACCTTGCCGTCGCCGAACGCGAACTGCGGCGGCTCTCGACGCTCCTCCCCGGCGACCCGCGCGTTCCGTTTGCGCTCGCGGTGCCGGCCCTCGCGCGGGGACAGAACTCCGAGGCAATCCAGCGCTTGTTCGAGGCGGTCGAAGCCGCACGCACGCACCGAGACGTTCTGGGCGGTCCGATCGCGGAGATTGCTCTCGCGCGGATGGTCGACTTGCGCGACGACGTCATCGGCTTCCCGGAGCAGTTTCGTGCGGTGTCCGTGCGGATCGCGAGTGACCCGGGCGTGCTCGGTGCCGAGGCCACATACCACTGGATGGACACCGCGATCCGTTGGGCGCGCGAGCGCGGACGCGACGAGGACGAACGGGCGTGGATCGCCGCCGTCGGATGCGTCACGCAGTGGCAGGTTGCCGGTGCGTTCGGGCCGTTTCCGATGATCCGATTCGACGAGACGCTGCCGCCCGAATCGCCGGGACCGTGGCAGCACGACTACGACGTGGGCCCCGGACGCGGGCGTCGGGCAACGTGGACTGCGCTGGCGCGTGGGTGCGCCGCGAACCTTGGCGTTGGCCGTCAAGAGACCGGTGTGTTCGTTGCGGCGGCGGACGTCCTCATCGATCGCGAGCGCGACGTGATCGTGCATGTCGAGACGCCGAACGTCTTCTCGGTGCTCTTCGATGGCGTTCGCGTCGCCTCGCTCGACGGTCGCACGCGCCCGACGGGAACGGCCGTCGCCGTGCCGCTGCACCTGCTCCCGGGCCGGCACACGCTCCGCGTGAAGATCGCGACGCGGTTCAGCAGTCCGCTGTTGATCGCCGCGGTGACCGACGCATCGGGTCGCGCGGCGGCGACGTTCGAACTTCCGACAGGCGCAGCGTTCGCCGAGCCACCGATCGCGCCGCCCGCCGACGACGAACTCGAGCGCGCGGGTCTCACCCATCCGTCGGATCCATTCACCCGGTACATCGCCGCGCACCTTGCGACACACCGGCGAAATCCCGTCGCGGCGCGTGAGATGCTTCGCCCGCTCGGTGCGTCGTCCAACGCGGCGCCGCTCGCGTTGCTCGATTGGTCCGTGGCGCAGACGGCAGATCCGTTTCTCGCGCCAGGTGTTGCGCGCGATCGCGCCCGCCGTGGATTCGAGTCATTGGTCCGAACGCACCCGGAGTTCGTCGATCCCTATTTGTCTCTGGCGGGCTTCGCGGGAGGCGAACAACGCGACGACGACGCCCTGCGGATGCTGCGGCAAGCGACCGCGCGTGCGCCAAACCACCCTGCGACCCTGCGCGCCCTCGCGAACCACTTGTTGGGCCGCGACTGGCACGCGGAAGTTGCCGAGATCGTCGACCGCGCATCGACTTCGTTGCCGGACGCATGTTGGCCGCGGCGACTACGCGCGGCCCTCGCGCAGGCCCGTGGGCACGCCGACACCGTGCGTCGAATGGTGGACGAGGTTCGCATCTGCGACGCGCTCTCGGACGAGGCCGCACAAACCGCCCAGTCGCAGCGACGCTGGGACGATGCTCGACAGGAGTTCGAGCGGCTCGTGTCGCACGATCCGGCGGGACGGGCGCTGCGACGCGCGATTGTCGAAGTCGACCGCCAGCAGGGCGCACTCGATCGTGCCTGGACGCGGGGAATCACGCTGCTCGATGAAAATCCCGAGGACACGGATCTGCGCTCGGATCTCGTCGACACGGCCCTCGCACTCGATCGCACGTCCGAGGCGCGCACGCTGCTCGATCGCGAGATCGCGCGTCGGCCCAACGAGATGTCGCAGCTCTACCGGTTTCGAACGCTGCTCGCCGGGCGCGAGGAGTTGGCGCCGTGGCGACGGGACGGTCGCGCCGTCCTGCGCGCCTACCGCGAGTCGAATCCGCAGTACGACGCCGCGTCCGTGCTTGTGCTGGACTACACCGTGCGTCGTGTGTTCGCGGATGGGTCCGCGCTGGAACTGACGCACAACATCTTCGCGCTCCAGTCGCAGGAGGGAGTCGACGAGCACGCCACCGTGACCCTGCCCGGCGGCGCGTTTCTTCTGCTGCTGCGCACGCACCGTGCGGATGGCCGCGTGCTGGAGCCCGATTCCATTGCCCGACTCGATGCGGTCGCTTTCCCGGACGTTCACATCGGCGACGCCGTCGAGTTCGAGTACGTGCGAGCATTGTCCGCGACGGACCTCGCGCCCGACGGATTCACGACCGAGCGGTTCTATTTCCGTGGATTCGAAGAGCCGTACGACCGAAGCGAGTTCGTCGTCGTCCTGCCGCGTGACGTCGCGAGTCGCGTGGTCATCGATCCGCGCGGTCCCGCCCCGGAAACGCATCGGCGCGTCATCGACGACGCCCTGGTCGAGTATCGCTGGATCGCGCGGCAGAGCGCGCGGATGACCCCGGAACCGCGTGGGGTGTCCGCGCGTGAGTTCATTCCGAGCATTACGCTGGGCGCCGGTGCGACCTGGGAGCGCTTCGTCGACGCGTTGCGAGACCGCCTGGCCGATCTCGACGCCGAAGACCCCGATGCGCTTGCGCTTGCACGTCAGGTCGTGGGCAACGCGCGGTCGCCGAGCGAGCGGTTGCGACGCTTGCATCGGTGGGTACTCGACAACATCCAGCAGGAAGGCGCGGGGACTCCGTTCGCGTCCGCGCCGGTGATGCTCGCGGCCCGACGCGGCCATCGCACGCGGATCCTGCGGTACCTGTTGCGCCTGGTGGGTGTCCCCGTGCAGGTGGCGCTCGTACGGCCGGGCAACGGTGACCAGACCGTGACCGCGCTCGCCGACGACGAGACGTTTCCGTCGATTCTGCTTCGCGTCCAGACCGAGCACGGGTGGACATGGGTGACGGCGTCGGAACGCGGTGCGTCGCCAGCGTGGCTGCCGATTGCGTTGTACGGCCAGGAGGCGTTGCTTCTCGAACCCGGTGCGCCGCGCGACCGCGTGCCGGAGATTGCACCGACGGATCACACCCGCGCCGTGCGAATGCACGTCGTGCTCGATCGCGAGGGACGCGCCCGCGTCGACGCGGAGGAGCGCATGCACGGGACGTGGGCGGTCAGCTGGCGCGAGTCGTTGCGGCAGATCGACCACGCGAATCTCGAGCGCGAGTTCGAAGCGTACGTGGGCCGACTGGTGACGGCGGCGTCACTGCAGCGGGTGAACATCACCGGCGAGGACGATCCGGACGCAGACGTCGTGTTGCGCTACAGCTTCACCGCGCCGTCACTCGCCGTCGCCGAGTCGAACGGCCTGCGGTTCGAGGGCGTCTTCCACGCCGAACTCGGGCCGGCGTACGTGCCTGCGCCGCGACGAACCACGCCGCAGTACAACGCCGAGGCGTTGTTCGCCACGCTCGACATGGACGTCGATCTGGCACCCGGCATGCGCGTGCCGCATCTGCCCGCCCGCCGCGAGGGCCACGCCCCCGGCATCGATTGGTCGATCGTGTTCGAACCATCGCCGACGGGATTTCGATTCCATCGCGTGCTTCGAATTCCCCCCGGCCGCGTGCGCGCGCAAGACTACGCGCGGTTCGCCACGGAGATTCGTGCCGCGGACGCCGCAGACGCTCAGCGCGTACGCATCGAGCGGTGAACGCGAGATCGGGCGACTACCGATACGTGAAGTGCACGTCGTGCCCGCAGATCGTGAACACGTCGCCTTCTTCGATCCGCTTCTGTTGAATCTTCGCGCCGCGGAACTCGACGCCGTTCGTGCTTTGGTTGTCCAAAAGCCAGAACTGTCCGTTGTGCAACACCACGCGCGCGTGCTGCCGCGAGATGTTCGTGTCTTTGATCACCAGATCGCAGCTCTTTTGCCCGCGACCGATGAAGAACTCTTCTTTGGTCACCGGAACCGTGTCGCTTCCGCAGATTGCGTACAACGTTCGCTGCGCTGCACTCGCCATCGGGGGGGGGGCGTGCGGCTGCGGCGCCGAAGGGCGCGACGGTGCGGGCGCCGGGCCGCCGCCACTCGGCAACGGAGGCCGGCCGGGCAACGGAGGAACGCCGCCGGGACGCGCACCGCCGGGCATCGCAGGCGCCGGCGCCGGAGCGGGGCGGCCGGGCAACGACGGCATGGCGGGCGCACGTGCTTGCATCCCCGGCAGCGATGGGATGCCGCCGGTCGCGCGACCACCGCCCGGCATTGGCGGCAGCGAGTTGGGTCGATGCGGCGCGGCGGGGCTGGGGACTCCACGCGCAGGGGACGGTATCGCCTGCGCGGGCATCGCGCCGCTCGTTCGCCCGTCGGCCGGAAACGCTTTGCCGGCGCCGGGACGACCCTGCGCACGCAGGTATTGCCGCATCGATTCGTTGATCAGGTAGTCGACGGAGCACTCGAGTTCGCGACTCAGTTGCTCGAACGACTCCCAGAGGTAGTCACGGCACTGGAACGTCCGCGGGGACTTGCGATTCGGGTCGTCGACCATGTGCCGGAGGAGTGTAACCGGGTTCTCTCCAGGTTTCACGGTTCCTGCGAAACGGGGCGCGAACGGTCGCGCGCTACCGGTAGGTGAACAGGATCTCGTAGTCGCAGATCTTGTACAGATCGCCCTCGTCGATGCGCTTGCGTTCGATTTTCGCGCCCATGTACTCGACGCCGTTCGTGCTCTGTTGGTCGACGATCCAGTACTGACCGTTGTGTCGAACGACGACCGCGTGACGCCGCGAGACGTTCGAGTCGCGGATCACCAGATCGCTCGTTTTCTGGCCGCGACCGATGATGAACTCGTCCCGGGTCACGGGATAGCGTTCGCCCTGGTAGATCGCGGTGAGTGCACCGGACGACGGAACCTCTGCGTGCGCCGGCGCCGGACGCTGCATGGGCGGCGGTCCACCCGGCAGCGCCGGCATCCGCGGGAGACCGCCCGCGGCGCCTCCAGCCTGGCGCGATTGCGGCGGCATTGGCGGCGGTACCGACGGACGCGGCGCCAACGGGGGGAGGCCGCCGCCGGTCGATCGGCCCATCGGCGCGCCGGGACTCGCCGGTGCGCGTGCTCCCGGCAGTCCGCCGGAGAGCGATGGCAGTCGCGGCGCCGGCGGCGCAGCGTGCCCGGGTCCGGACGCTGGAATCGCGCGGCTCGACGCGGGTGCAAGAGACGGCGGAGGCGCGGGGAGTTTGCGCGGAGGAGCCGCGGGAAGCGGTGGCGACGGCGCGGACGGGGGCCCCGCGGACGGC
>Ga0209726_10005894_pt1 | contig 14578 bp, 12 predicted proteins | sample Subgrocontami54m_FD_187453 | JGI IMG/M metagenome (GOLD analysis project Ga0209726, IMG submission 187453) | Subsurface groundwater microbial communities from S. Glens Falls, New York, USA - GMW46 contaminated, 5.4 m (SPAdes) (version 3) | ecosystem: Environmental > Aquatic > Deep subsurface >... | reverse complement strand
GCGGGCTCACCGCATCCCATGGACTGCCTCGCCGAAGGACACTTCGGCCCGACGTTCCCGAACGGCTGCCACGTGGCCGAAGTGGAGATCGACCCCGAGACCGGCGAAACGGACATCGCCGCGTACACCACGGTGGACGACGTGGGCAACGTGATCGACCACGCGAGCGTGGAAGGCCAGGCGCAGGGCGGCGTCATGCAGGGCGTGGGCCAGGTGCTCGGCGAAGAGGCGGTCTACGACCGCGACACCGGGCAACTGCTCACCGGCAGCTACGTCGACTATCCGATGCCGCGCGCGGACTGGATGCGCGGCATCCGCTGCGACGAGCACCCCGTGCCGACGCGATCCAACCCGCTCGGCGCCAAGGGCGTGGGCGAGTCCGGGACCTCCGGGGCGGTGCCCGCGCTCGTGAACGCCATCCTCGACGCCGTCCGGCCCGCGGGCATCAAGCACCTGGACACGCCCATCACGCCCGACAAGCTCTGGCGCGCGCTGCGCGCGGCGAGCGCGTAGCGCATCCGGGGCGGGTCTCGCCTGGCGCCTAGGCGCCGCGGCGGCCGCGCTTCGGCGCGCTCGGCGCTCGGGCGGCATCGACGATGCCGCAGGCGATGTCGATGGTGTTCTTCAGGGTGTCGATATTGCCGACGTACCCCTTGAGGGCTTCCCCGGCCCGCCGGCGAAGCGTCTTCGAATCGATCCGGCGCTCGCGTGCAAGGCACTCGATATCCGCGCGGTCCTGATCGGAAAAGCGCGACAGCTTGCTCACCGCGAGATCGAGCGGCGAGAGCACGCGCACCTCGATCAGGCGGGCGTCCACGCCGGGCAGCGAAACCGGGATGGACGCGGCGTAGGCATCCTCGTGCAGCAGACCGAGGCTGTCGTTGAAATTGCGATCCAGGTACAGGATGCGCGTGCGGCCGTCGACGTCGCGATACGCGACGCTCATGTCATCGGCAAGAACCAGCCGCCTGGAAAAGCTGGCGTCGATGTCCTCGGAAACCCTTGCGCCGGTGTGCAGGTACAGGGCCGCTCCGCCCGCGACGAACATGCGTACCGGAAGCGCGGCGGCGGGCGTGCCTTCCAGGGACGCGGCGATCCCGCGCGCGATCCGCGCGAATGCCTCCAGGTAGTCCTTGGTTACGCGTTCATCGGGCTGCATGTGCGGTCGCACGGGACTTCCGTGCCCTGAGCATCGGCAGAAACCGCGCCGGGCGCAGCGGACTTTGCCTCAACCACAGCCCGAAGACCTCGGGCGTCGTCACGCCGACGTGCAGCGACTCGGCGAGCCGCAGATAGCGCTCCCGGTCGAACCCGCCCGCGCCGGCGAGCAGCGCCGCAAGCCCGCCCATGAAGAATCCGGAGGCGTGCGCCCGCCAGACAACGGGATCCATATTGCCGGAAGCGCACAGGTCGAGGAGCGAGGATTCGACGTCCCGATCGTACGCGACGGCGCCTTCGCCGCCCGCGCGCGCGGCCGTCGGCACCGCCACCAGGGAACACCCGGCGCCCTCGGCAAGCGCCCACAGCGTACGCGAGTCGCAGGACAGCCGCGTGCCGAACCTGGACAGGGTTTCTCTGGGAACGCCGGAAGCGCGCGCCCACTGGGCGTCGCTGGCGAAGCGAAGCCGGGCCGCGGCGCGCAGGGAATCGAGCAGGCCGGCAGTCGGATTGGACTTGGGTTGCCGTTTTGTTGACTTTTGCATCACGCCAGTCTGCACATTGTTGACGAATTAGTCAACAATATGCGGGAGCCCATGCACCCGCTGCGCGCCGGGCCCCTCAGTAGGCGATCTTCGCGACCTCGCGCAGTTCCTCGGGCGTGGCGCCGTCGAAGCCGAACAGCTCGAGGTACGGCGGGATCATCTCGAACAGCATGTCGATGCCGATCTGGAACCGGCATCCGCGCTCGCGCGCGGCGAGCAGCAGCGGCGTCATCTCGGTGCTCATCACGACCTCGCCCACGAAGGTCGGGGGCGAGAGCCGCGCGAGGTCCACCGGCGGCGGGTCCCCGGGTCTCATCCCGAGGGGCGTGCAGTTCACGACCAGATCGTAGCCGGCGGGATCGTTGGATCCCGTGCGCACCGAGAGCTCCGGATAGTGCCGGCGAAGCCGCGCCGCGAGACCCTGCGCCGCGGCCGCGTCTATGTCGAAGAGCGCGATCGAGCTCGCGCGCTCGGCGGCGAGCGAGGCCGCGATCGCGGAGCCCACGCCGCCGCATCCGACCACCAGGCACGTCGCGCCCGTGCAGGCGAAGCCCTTGTGCTTCAGGCCGCGCGTGAACCCCACGCCGTCGAACATGTCGCCGATCAGCGTGCCGTCGGGCCGCTTCAGGATCGCATTGCAGGCGCCCGCGATCTTCACCGCCGTCGTGACCTCGTCCAGCAGGCGCCCGGTCGTGACCTTGTGCGGCATCGTGATCAAGGCGCCGCGGATGTTGGTGAGCTTGAACAACGACTTCATCACGGCCGGGTAGTCCTCGGCCTTCACGCCCATCGGCATGACGACCGCGTCGATGCCGTGCTTCTCGAACCAGGGGTTGTAGATGAGCGGCGCCTTGAACGCCTCGGTCGGGTAGCCGATATGCGCAATCAGGGTGGTTCTGCCGCTTATCATTCGAGCTTCCTTCGCCGGGGTTGGGTGATCGGCCCGCTACGGTCGACTCAGCCCTGGTATCCCATGAGCCGCGGCAGGAACAGCACGAGGTCCGGTACCAGGGTGATCAGCGCAAGGGCGCCTATCATAGCGGCGAGAAACGGCATCACGTCGCGCACGAGATCCTTGAGCGGCACGTCGGCGATCCTGACCATCATGAAAAGCAGCAGGCCGTACGGCGGCGTAACCAGGCCGATCATGATGTTGACGACCGCGACCACCCCGAAATGCACGGGGTCGATGCCCAGCGCCTGCGCGGTCGGCAGGAGAACCGGAACGATGACCAGCAGGATCGTGGTTCCTTCCAGGAAGCAGCCGAGGACCAGCAGCAGGAGGTTCGCGATGAAGAGGAAGCCGAGCGGCGAAAGCTCGTAGCCTTTGAGCATGACGCTGAGCGCCCTGGGGATGTTCTCGACCGTGATGACGTAGTTGAAGACCATCGCGCCGGCGATCAGCATGCCGATCGAGATCGTCACGCGCGAGCTGGTCAAGAGCGACGTGTAGACGTCCCCCCAGCCGATCGAGCGATACAGCAACGCGGAAACCAGCAGCGCATACGCGGCGGCGACCGCGGCGGCTTCGGTGGGCGTGGTCACCCCGCTGTAGAGGCAGCCGAGCAGGATCACCGGCATCATCAGCGCGGGCAAGGCTTCCCAGGTGATGCGCGGCAGTTCGCGCAGCGGAACGGGCTTCTCGACCGGGAAGTTCCTGCGCCTGGCGGTGAATGCGATCAAGGCCATCTGCGCGAATCCTATCAGCAGGCCCGGAACGACGCCGCCGAAGAACAGGTAGCCGATGGACGTGTCGGAGACCAGCGCGTACAGCACCAGCGGGATCGACGGCGGGATGATGGGACCGATGACCGAGGATGCCGCGGTCAGGGCGGCGGCGAAGCTCGCCGTGTACTTGCCGTCCTTCGTCATGAGCGTCTGCATCAGCCTGCCGGAGCCCGCGGCATCCGCGAGGGCCGAGCCCGACATGCTGGCGAAGACGATGCTTTGCACGACGTTGACCTGGGCGAGCCCGCCGCGAAAGCGCCCGACGAGCGCGTTGCAGAAGCGCAGCAGCCGATCCATGATGCTGCCGCTGTTCATGAACTCCGCGGCGAGGATGAACAGCGGTACGGCCAGCAGCACGAAGCTCGAATACATGCCGTTGAGCAGTTGCTCGGCGGCGGTCCCGACGTCGAGGCCGGCCAGGAACAGATACAGGACCGATCCGCCGATCATCGCGTGCCCGACCGGCAGACCGAGCAGGCTCAGCGCGACGATCGCCATGACGGCGAGGGAGAAAGGGCTCGCGGGATTCACAGGCCGGAGCTCACCGACGTCGAATCGGGTGCTTCCGGCTCCTTGCCGCGCAGCAGGTGCGACAGGATCCAGAGGTAACGGACGATGACGGCGACGGCGAAGATCACGTAGATCGAATACAGGTAGTCGAAGCGGATCTTGAGATAGGACGTTTTCTCGACCTTCATGAAACTGACGTAGTCGAGCGTCGCCGGGAGAGAGGCCGCATACAGGGCCACGATCGAGACCCCGGTGATGACCCCGATGACCAGGCGCGTTCGCCGGCCCGCCGCCCCGTGGATGAGATCGAAGCGGATCTCCTCGCTTTCCTTCACGACGAAGGCGGCGCCCCAGAGCACCAGCCACAGCCAGGTGATGACGCTCAGCTCGGAGGACCAGCCGATCGGGAAGTTGAACAGATACCGGAAGACGATCTGCACCATGAAGGCCGCGAACATGACCGCGAGCAGGCCCGCGGCGACGTTCTCCGCACGGCGCCGCAGCCAGGCTCCGGCCTTCCGGAGGGATGGGTTCATTGTCGCCTCTTGACCGCGTGCCGCCGGCCGCGGACGCGGCCGGCGGATACGGGGGAGTTACTTCAGGGCGTTGATCTTCTCGAGCATTCCCTTGGGCCAGTCCTTCGCCTCATCGGAGCTCGAGTATATCTTCTGCGCGTATTCGCGGAACGCGTTGACGTTCGGGGTGTAGATCTCGAGGCCCTGCTTCCTGAAGCCCTCGGCCAACTCCGCTTCGCGCTTCAGGTGCTCGGCGGCGCTCCAGTTGATCGCCTTGTCGGCCGCGGCCTGGAAGGCCTGCTGCCTGGCGGGCGACATGGCCTGCCAGACCTTCAGGTTCACGGCGAGCAGGTCGTAGCCGACGAGATGCGAGGTCAGCACGATCTGCGACATCACCTCGTAGAACTTCATGTTCTGCACGTTGGGGAGCGGGTTGTCCTGGCCGTCGATCGCTCCGGTCTGCAGGCCAGTGTAGGTCTCGGCATAGGCCATCGGCGTGGGATTCGCGCCCAGCGAGCGGCCGAGGAGCTGCCAGGCGTCGCCGGGGGGCATCCTGAGCTTGATGCCGGCCATGTCGGCGGGAGTGTTGATCCTCTTCTTCGGTTTCAGTCCCACCTGGCGCGTGCCGAAGAACGTCGGCCCCAGGATCTTCACCCTGAGCCGGTCCTCGACCGTCTTCTTCATTTGCGCGCCGAGCTCGCTCGCGAAGAACGCGTTCAGGTGGTTCGCGTCCCGGAACAGATACGCCGAGGTCAGGACCGACCACGCCGGGATCTGCTTGGAGATGTCCTGCGGCGCGATATTGCCCATCTCCAGGTTGTCGCGCTGCAGGGCCACCAGTTCGGTGCCCTGCTTGAACAGCGTCCCGGAAAAGAAGGGCTCCAGCGTGAAGTCGGCTTCGATGTCCTTCGCGAACATCCGGATCATGTCGGCGCGAATGTCCTTGTCCGAGAACACCGTCGCAAAGCGGATCCTGGGCTTGGCCTGCGCCGCGGCAGGCAGTGCATACGCGGCAGCGAGAGCGGCGGCGGCCTTGAGCGCCGAACGCCGGTTCAACTTGAAGTCCATGTTCGATCTCCTCCGGTAGTGCAACCATATGACTTGCCGCCGCGGCCCGCGGCCCCGGCCCGACCTACCCCATCAACGGCCTGTAGCGTATCCGGTGCGGCTTGTCGGCGTCCTCGCCCAGGCGCTTCCTGCGGTCGGCGACATAGTCCGCGTAGTTCCCCTCGAACCACACCACCTGGCTGTCGCCCTCGAAGGCGAGGATGTGGGTGGCGATGCGGTCGAGAAACCAGCGGTCGTGCGAGATCACCACCGCGCAGCCGGGGAAATCCAGCAGCGCCTGCTCGAGCGCCCGCAGCGTTTCCACGTCGAGGTCGTTGGTCGGCTCGTCCAAGAGCAGCACGTTGCCGCCGCTCCTCAGGAGCTTGGCGAGGTGCACGCGGTTCCTCTCCCCGCCAGAGCACTCGCCGACCCGCTTCTGCTGGTCGGGCCCCTTGAAGTTGAAGCGCCCGACGTAGGCGCGGCTGCCCGTGACGTAGCTGCCGACCTGGATATTGTCGTTGCCGTCCGAGATCTCCTCCCACACGGTCTTCGCCGGGTCGAGCGAGTCGCGGCTCTGGTCCACGTAGGCGAGCTTCACCGTCTCGCCCACGCGCAGGGTTCCCGCGTCGGGCTTCTCCAGGCCGACCACCATGCGGAATAGCGTGGTCTTGCCCGCGCCGTTCGCGCCGATGATGCCGACGATGCCGCCGCGCGGCAGCCGGAACGAGACGTTGTCGAACAGCAGCCGGTCGCCGAAGGACTTCCTCAGTCCCTCGGCCTCGATCACCATGCCGCCCAGATGCGGTCCCGGCGGGATGTAGATCTCGTTGGTTTCGTTGCGCTTCTGGAATTCCTGCGATTCCAGCTCCTCGAAGCGCGCGAGGCGCGCCTTGCTCTTGGCCTGCCGCGCCTTGGGATTGGAGCGCACCCATTCCAGCTCGCTCTGCATCGCCTTGATGAGCGCGGCCTCCTGCTTCGCCTCGATCTCCAGGCGCTGCTCCTTCTGCTCCAGCCACGAGGAATAGTTGCCCTCCCACGGAATGCCGTAGCCGCGGTCAAGCTCCAGGATCCAGCCCGCGACGTTGTCGAGGAAGTAGCGGTCGTGGGTGACGGCGATCACGGTGCCGGGATAGCGCTCGAGGAACTGCTCCAGCCACTGCACCGAGAGCGCGTCGAGGTGGTTGGTGGGCTCGTCCAGCAGCAGCATGTCGGGCTCGGAGAGCAGCAGGCGGCACAGCGCCACGCGCCTGCGCTCGCCGCCCGAGAGCGTCGCCACCTCCGCCTCCCACGGCGGAAGGCGCAGCGCATCCGCCGCGACTTCGAGCTTGCGCTCCACTTCCCAGCCGTTCACCGCGTCGATTTTCGCCTGCAGCTCGCCCTGCTCGGCGAGCAACGTGTTCATCTCCTCGTCTTCCATCGGCTCGGCGAAGCGGTCGCTGATGGCGTTGTACGCCTTGATGAGCGCAATCGTCTCGCCGAGGCCCTCCTCGACGTTGCCGCGCACGTCCTTCTCCTGATCGAGCTGCGGCTCCTGCGGCAGCAAGCCGATGCGCATGCCCGGCATCGGAATCGCCTCGCCGTCGAAATCCTTGTCCACCCCGGCCATGATCCGCAGCAGCGTGGACTTGCCCGAACCGTTCAGCCCCAGCACGCCGATCTTGACGCCGGGGAAGAAATTGAGCGAAATGTTCTTGAGGATGACGCGCTTGGGCGGCACGACCTTGCCGACGCGGCGCATGGTGTAGGCGTATTGGGCCATGGCGATACCCGCTATTATGTTCGGGTCGCCGCCGCGCGGGCGAGCGGCGCCCAACGGTCGATCTCCGCGCGGAAGAACTCCGTGAACGCATCCGCATCGAGGTCCCCGGGTTCGATTCCATCGGCGAGCAGACGCTTGCGGATATCGGGTTCCGCAAGCGCGGCCCGCACTTCGGCGTTCAGGCGCAATGCGACCGATCGCGGCAGGCCCGCCGGTCCCGACAGGGCAAACCAGGTAATGGCGACAATGTCCTTGTAACCCGCCTCGGCGAACGTCGGCACGTCGGGAAAGTCGGCGACGCGCCCGGTAGCGGTGACCGCCAGCAACCGTAGCCTGCCGCTGCGCACGAAGCCCGCCGCCGAGCCCAAGGTCATGATCGCGGACGGTATGTGGCCCGCGACCAGGTCGGCCGCCGAGGGGCCGCTGCCCTTGTAGGGCACGTGTACCAGCCCGGCTCCGCTCAGCTTGCGAAACATCTCGCCGATGAGGTTTGCGTGCGTGCCGGGTCCCGGCGACCCGTACACGATGCCTTGCGGGGCGGCGCGCGACAGCTCCACGTACTGCTGCAAGGTCTTCGCCTCGAATCCCGGATTGACCGCAAGAACCAGGGGCGGCCCGCCGAACAACGCGATGTGGGTAAAGTCCTTCATCGGGTCGAACGGCGCCTTCAATATGATCGGCGCGATGACGTGCGAACCCATCCCGGAGACGACCAGCGTGTAGCCGTCCGGACTCGCCTTGGCTACGCTATCGGCCCCGATGATGCCGCCGGCGCCGGACCGGCTTTCGACGACGAACTGCTGTCCGAGCTTGCGGGAAACCCTGTCGAGCACGAGCCGCGCGATGATATCGCCGCCCCCGCCGGGCTGATAGGGGAAGATCACCTTTACCGGACGCGAAGGCCAGTCCTGCGCCCGCGCCGGCAGTGCCGCTGCGAGCGCGGCCAGGGCCGCCGAGATCAGCAAGGCGCGCCGGCTCAAAGCGAGAACTCCTCGGCCTCGGAGAACTCGGGCGCCATGAACAGGTCGCCCGGCAGCTCGGTGCCGATGCCGCGCTCCCGCGCGACATCGATGACGCGCTTGCACACGGCGGCAAACTGCACTCCCATGCCGCAGTTGTTGCTGTGCCAGGTGATCTGCTTCATTCCCATGCGTCCGGGAAACTTGCCGATGCACAGGTCGGAGAGTTCGTTGACGTGCTCCCAGGTGAGATACCCCTTGCGAATCGGATCCTCTATCTCGGGCTGCATGTCCTCCTTTGCCTGGCTGAGGGAATTGACGACGATGATGTCGGCGCGACGCCCGACCTCGTCGTCGAGTTCCCTGCGGGAGTCGAAGCGCGGCGCGCCGATCATGCCGCAAATGTGCACGCCCTCTTCCAGCCACTCTCCCTTGATCATCGGGTCGGTGGCGGTCGTCGCGGTGAACACGACGTCGGACCGCCGCACGCACGTCTCGGGAGAGTCCACGGCCCGCGCCTTGACGCCGAACTTCTGCGCGATCCAGGCGGCGAATCGTTCCCGGCGCTCGCTGCGCACCGAATAGACCTTGACCTCTTCGATGCCCGGCCGGATGGTGAGCAGCGCCGTGATCTGCCCGACTGCCTGAAGGCCCGCCCCGATCAGCCCCGCGACCTTGGCATCGGGCCGGCAAAGATACTTCGCGGCGACGCCGGACGTCGCGCCCACGCGAAGCGGGGAGATTGCCTCCTCCTGCACGATTCCGAGAAGCGCCCGCGTGTTCAGTTCCCAGACGAGGACCAGACCGGTCATGCCTCCGGGGTATTTCTTGCGGCGCTCACCGCCCAGGAACGGGAAACTGGTGTGGCGGGCGTTCAGCCGCACGGCCGCAACGCCGTGGCAGGGCACCGCGCCGGGAATGACATTGAGCTGGAACCAGGTCGGCACCTCGTGCCCGTCGAGCGGAATGTGCAGCCTGCGCCGGTTCAGCACCTGCGCACGATTGTGGCCGAGATCGGCGTAGGCCTCTTCGATCAGCCGTATCGCGTCGGCCATCGGCACCAGGCCGCGCGTCTCCTCGTTTCGCAGGACAAGCACCGTGTCTGTCATGAACTGCCTCGCAAGCGTGGAATCGCGGTCATTTTTCGCTCAAATCCCGCCTGGATCCCGGTTCCTGTCCGCGGGACAGAACCGGGGAGCCATCGGGAGGCCGATTGTACGCCGCCCGGGACATCGACCGGCCATGGTCGATGCAAGAGAAAAATGGGAAAAGGGTCAGGCTGACCCTTTTTTCCCTTGCGTACCATACCACTCAGTGGTATAGTACAAAAGCTACGGATGTCGACATGCAGATTCTCAAGACCCGGACTTTTGCGCGCTGGGCCCGTAAGGAGGCCGTGGAGGATGCGGAACTGCGCACCCTGAAGCGGCTGGCGCAGGCGTACCTCGGCATGGATGGCGAAATGATCAGCCGGCTCCTCGACGCCGGCGAACTGATTGAGGTGGAAGATGGCGAATCGGAGGTTGCGTAAGGAATTGCTGGAAACGGCGCGCGGCTTGTACGACCTCGGTGCGATGGACCGCACGACAATGCGTGAAATCGAGTCGCTGCGCGTGGAAGCGCCGAAAGCCTATACGGCGTACGAGATCAAGCGGCTGCGCTTGAGGGAGAAGGCGAGCCAGGCAGTCTTTGCCGCCTACCTCAATACCAGCGTCTCGACCGTGCAGAAATGGGAAGTCGGCGACAAGAAGCCGAGCGGCCCTGCGCTCAAATTGCTCGATCTCGTGGAGCGCAAGGGATTGAGCGTGCTGAGCGCGGACTTTGCCGCAAAGAAGGTCGTCCCCAAAGTGCAGTCGGGCGCGGCGCGGAAATCTACCCGCGCCCGTTGACAGGCACGAGATCGACGCAGCCTCGGGACGCTGCCCGGCACATGCGACTGCGGCCATAACAACAATCCGTTGATCCCCTGCTCCGCGACCGAAGCTTCGGCAGCGAGCGTAGGTTGGGCTGAGCGCAGCGAAGCCCAACGTCTTCCATCAGCTTGCACGCCCCGCCCCAGCGGCGCAGAACGGGCCTGCTCACAAGAGGACGATCTCGCCAAGATCGGCTGCTGGCGCCGCTCTCCGGGCAGTTTGCCTCGCGCTCGCCGCGATTCTCGCGGCCTGCGCCATGGTCCAGCAACGCCGCGTGGATGCCCGCAAGGGCGGCGAGCAAAGGAGCGGCATCACCTCGCCCTACTACCTCGTGCTCACCAAGTGGGCGTGGCAATTGGCAGGAAGCTGGGTGGCCCGGCCGTTCGACGGAGTCCTGGATTTCGTTGTTGCATTGCAGCGACTTATTCATGGCGAACTTCGGCAATCGCCATAAGACTGTCATTAGATTGCGCCGGTGATCTGGCTAGCAGCCCACCGTCCAGACTCCGCAGCCCCTTCGGTGAAAGGCATGCTCATGTAGTCACCCGTCAAGATGACCCGCTGGGCTAATGGGTGGAATGCCTCCCGATAGTGCCTCAAGTCCCTGGCCCGTCCAACGTTTGAATATGGTTCAGCCGCTTTCCATCGATATACCCTGGTTGCGACAACGTGCGCGGATAGCAGAGGAAAGAGGCTCTCTGCCTCTTCAATCGCGGACTTAGCAATGACGTCGTCAGTCATATCCATCAACGCGCATGCCCGTGCGTTGGAGAGCATGATGTTCAGCAACTGTCCCTTAGGGAACGAGTTCCGGTTCTTGTTGTTCTCGATCCCGATGGCGACAATACTGCGGCGTTCGCGCCGTGGAATCAGCACGCCATAGACGTCGGCGACCACGTCAGGCAAGACAAAGGTTTCATCGGTCATGACGGCGATATTGATCGTCTGACTGTAACGAGTTGCCATAAGTCTGCGCGTTACATCGTCAACCGCCTGATAAAGGTTGTTTGCTTCGTTGGCTGGAGTTGCCAACACCACATGCTTTGCCTTCAACGTCGAGCCGTTCGTGATGACAGTCACGGCCTCAGTACCACTTTCGATCCGCGTCACTGGAGAGTTCTTCACGATGTCTAGCCGGGATGCCAACGCGTCCGGCAACATCCCAATACCCCCGGCTAGTGTGAGTGTCTTGCCGCGTCGGTATCCGAACCCTAGCAACGCCATGGACAAGGCAGCTGACGTCGCTTCAGGCTCCTGAAAGTAGAACCCGTGCAGCATCGGTTCCAGAACATATTCTAGGACCGATTCATGTAATGCTCGATTCGCCCAGGTCGAAACGGACTCGCTATCGAATTCAGCCCACTGGCTGTAGTCGTTTAGTGGCAGCGAACTGAGCGCGTTGCGCAATTGCCAGCTGCGCCAACCAAGTCTTGCCCACGCGGGTAGCTGAAGCAGGCCACTGGTCAAGGCATGCATCGGATTGTCGGCACGCGCGCGGCAGATCTTCCCATTGCGCAAAATACCGCTCCAGGAAGAGGTCTCGCGTACATAGCTCTCCAACCCGAGGTCTGCGGCAAGGGATAGTAAGAGGAAATATTCGGTAGATAAAAATTGTGCGCCGCGATCGATCAAGAACCCATCGACCTTATCGGTAGTCATTCGCCCGCCAACTCTTTCGGATGCCTCCAGCACCGTCACACTCAGCCCGGCTTTAGCAATGAAATAGGCTGCGGTAAGACCGGCAATTCCAGCGCCGATGACCAGTACATCTCTTGAGGTGGTTTCCATTAGCGCCTATTCCATTGCATTCGCCTGATCCGCCGCATCGTGCCAATACTAAAATCGAATTGCAATTCTATACGTCGGTATTTGGCCGGGAGTGAGCCTTGCCCAGTGACCGCAAGGGAGCATCGGAATACCGTGGCCCGCTGCCCAACTGAGTTTCGCAGGCCGATAGCGGCAACGGAGTGTAGAGCGGACAATTTTTTGGGTCGGATTTTGGACCAGGGAATGCCCGTAGATGGCCGAGAGTGTGAATTCGCGGTTGAGCCTGTAACCGGTCAATCGCCAAATCCCGCATGTCTTCCACGGTCTGCTTTCGGCAAGCATGGCCAACCGCCGCTCGCGGCCATCTGCAGCCATTGAAGCTGCGGCTTTAGAGTTAAGCTGACCGACCGCTCCGAAGTCATAAGCGGACCGTGGTGGGGACGCAACTTTCGGAAATCCGCGTAGCTACCGCAGAATTGCAGTGCCGGCTCGGCCCACCGGGATCAATGATCCACCTGCATTAGTCCTTCGGACGGCCTTATACTCGGGATAGCTCCCCCTGGGCCCGATAATGTCACATACTTGGCGCTTGCTTCTGGAGGAGGAAGAAGCCGTCATGCGGCTCGTTCCTGCTCGGCTCCTGTCGCTGGAGCCTGTTTTGCCGAACCCTGCCCATCCCCATGGCGGACGCGGCGACCCTAAGCATGCCTTCCGAAGCCGCGCAGCCGATAGCTGCCCAGTCTTGTCCTTAGCGCGAGACTCATCCGGGGAAATAGCGCGATCCGGCAGCAAAATCGACATTCCACGGACAGACTCCCTGTCCTTCCACCGGTGCCAATAGACCAAATGCATCGAGGGAGACGATCCGCATGAACTGGAATATGGTTCAAAGGCTGTCACTCAAGACACGATTGAGCCTCTTCACGCTCGCCGTTTTCCTGATTGGCATCTGGTCACTGGCAATCTATGCCAGCCGGATACTGCGCGAGGACATGGAACGTCAGTTGGGCGAACAGCAGTTCTCGACGGTTTCGTTGCTGGCCCTGCAAATTAATGGGCAGTTTGAAGACCGGCTCGGAGCGCTGGCATCCGTTGCTGGAGGAATTACCCCGGCCATGCTGGGCGATAGCGTAATCCTGCAGGCGCTCATGGAACGGCGCCCGTTTCTTCAGAAACAGTTCAACGGTGGCGTCATCGCCGTTCGTCCCGATGGAATTGCGATTGCCGACGTTCCGCGCTCGGCGGGAAGGATCGGCGTCAATTACCTGGACAGAGATGACATTGCCGGCGCGCTCAAGGAGGGGAAGTCAGGGATAGGCCGGCCGGTCAGGGAGAAGAAGCTGTTGCAGCCGGTCTTCAGCATGTCCGTGCCTATTCGCGATGCTCAGGACAGGGTGATCGGTGCCTTGGTGGGGACAACCGACCTGAGCAAGCCCAATTTTCTGGACAGGATTACCGAAAGCAAATACGGCAAGACCGGCGGGTATGTTCTTATTGCTCCGAAGCACGGGTTGATTGTCACCGCCACAGACAAAAGCCTCATCATGCGGCCGAATCCTGCTCCCGGCATTAATCCGTTGTTCGACCGATTTATGCAAGGCTTCGAGGGCCATGGCAGTACCGTGGATTCTCGAGGAGTAGCGATGTTGGCGTCTATGAAGCAAATTCCCGTGGCGGGGTGGGTGCTTGCTGGAAGGATTCCCAGCGAAGAAGCGTTTGCCCCGATTGGCAACATGCAGCGGCACATGCTGCTGGCCGCGGTCGTCCTGACCCTATTTGCGGGTGGGCTAACCTGGTGGATAACCTGGCGGATGTTGAGGCGCCAACTTTCGCCGATGATTGCTTCCACGAAAACGCTGTCCACCCTGTCGTATACCAACGAGCCCCCGCGGCCCCTGCCCATCACCAGTCAGGATGAAATCGGCGAACTGATCGGTGGCTTCAATCGCCTGCTGGAAACCCTGGCAGCCCGAGAAAGCGCGCTGCGGGAGAGCGAGGGGCGTTTCCGCGCCTTGGTTGAGTGGTTGCCCGATGCAATCAGCGTTCATCGCGACGGGAAACTGGTCTATGCCAATCCTGCAGCTATCAGGCTGTATGGAGCACAGTCTGCGCAAGACCTGGTAGCCAGACCCTTCCTCGATCTGATTCACCCGGACTTCCGTCAAACTGTTGAGGCGCGGCCGACGAACGTGACCGGCCATGGCGGCGACGCCCGGGTGGGCGAACTGCGATTTCTCAAGATGGATGGAACAGGAGTGGACGTGGAAGTACGGAGTATAGGGATTGTCTACGAAGGCAAACCGGCCATTCTCGCCTCGATCCACGATATCAGCGGGCGCAAGCGCGCCGAGGAAGAACGCAGACGCAGCGCCGAGGCGCTTCAGTTGCGCACCGCCGAACTCGAGAGGTCGCACCAGTTATTGCAGGCATTGACTGCCGTACAGGAGTCGATCCAGGAGGAAGAGCGCAAGCGCATTGCCCGGGAACTGCACGATGAGTTGGCGCAGAAGCTTACCGTGCTCAAACTTCAGACCACATCGATGATGTCGACCCTTCCCGCGGGAGAACCCGGCTTGACGCGGCAGCTGCAGGACATGACCTCGCTGCTGACCGAGACCATGCGCGCCGTGGGCCAGATTGCCGCCAACCTGCGCCCCATTGTATTGGACGAGCTGGG
>Ga0209726_10005892_pt1 | contig 14581 bp, 18 predicted proteins | sample Subgrocontami54m_FD_187453 | JGI IMG/M metagenome (GOLD analysis project Ga0209726, IMG submission 187453) | Subsurface groundwater microbial communities from S. Glens Falls, New York, USA - GMW46 contaminated, 5.4 m (SPAdes) (version 3) | ecosystem: Environmental > Aquatic > Deep subsurface >... | reverse complement strand
TTGCCATATCTGACGGCAACGTAGGTTATCCAATAGATCAGCCCCACGTTGCCGATAAAGCCTGCCAGGAAGCCGTTTTTCATGCTTTCCTTGAGTTTGCCCTGAGACAAGGCAAGCAATAGGGGAACCAACGCTATCCAGGCAATAAAGCCGCAACCATAGGGAGGGAAGGAAAGAAAGATCAATACCCCCGAGATTAGCGCTAGTTTTTTTCGGCAACACGGGTTAGCAAAATAGATAAAAGCCCTCGCTGTAATCCTCTGGAGGTGATAGAATCCGACTTGAATGGACGATAAATAAAAGAAGGGGGTTACATATCATGTAACCCCCTTCTAAATAATGGCGGGGCCGATGGGACTTGAACCCACGCCCTCCGGCGTGACAGGCCATATTTGCCAACTTACCACAATTTACCGATTCATATTTTTTCATAATACATTTCAATAGTTTGACCATCTATCTTTTCCCTTGACTTACTTAAAAATACCTATATATTTGTCCAAAGTGTGGGGGAGAGTGTGGGGGACAGATATTTGATAAGGAGTTTTTGCCATGCCGAAACATAAACGAATCGTGACAAAATATCCAGGGGTTTATTATGTCGAGGTTGACGGAAAAACGGGACCTGAACGAATCTATTATATCCGTTATCGCTTCCAGGGGAAGACCATCGAGGAAAGAGCAGGCTATCAATATGCCGACGATATGACGGAAGCGAAAGCGGCAGGCGTAAGGTCCGACCGGATCCGCGGCAAGGAAAGATCAAACACCGATAAACGGGAGGCAGAGAAGGCGGCGAAGCTGGCAGAGGCCGGGAAATGGACTTTGACTAAGTTATGGGACGAATACGAGAAGCAAAAGGCCGATAACAAATCATTCCGGACTGACAAGGGGCGCTTCGAGAAACATCTCAAGCCTATCCTGGGGGACAAAGAGCCCCATGAGATCATCCGTCTTGATGTGGATCGGCTACGCGTGAAGCTCTCCAAGAAACTTAAACCTCAGACCGTCAAGCACGTCCTGGGACTGTTAAAGCGAATTGTCCACTTTGGGGCAAAAAGGCAGTTATGCCGGGATCTCACCTTCCCCGTGGAAACCATCAAGGTAGACAACCGAACGACCGAAGATCTGACGATCGCACAGTTAAAGCGACTTCTCGAAGCCATTGATAAATCCATTGATATAGAAGCGAAAAACATCATGCTCATGGCTTTGTTTACCGGTATGAGGCGTGGCGAGTTGTTTAAGCTGCAATGGAAAGACATAGACTTTGAACGGGGCTTTATAACGATCGGCCACGATCCCAAAGGAGGGGTAAGCCAGAAGATACCTTTGAACGACCAGGCGCGGAAGGTATTAAAAAGTCATCCGCAAACCAAGGCAAATGTTTTTGTCACCGGCGCCGGGAATCCATTCACGGATATTAGAGATCGTGTCAATGCTATAAAAGCGGCCGCTGAACTTCCGAAGGACTTCCGACCTCTTCACGGTCTACGTCACGCCTACGCATCCATGCTGGCGTCATCCGGCCAGGTGGATATGTACACCCTGCAGAAGCTCCTTACCCACAAGTCACCTATTATGACGCAAAGGTATGCCCACTTGAGGGATGAGACATTACGCAGTGCTTCTACCTTGGCCGGGAATATCATTGACCAGGCGGCAAAGGCAGAGGATCAGGAAGTGGAGTCGTCAACAGCGTAGGAGATCGAAGGACATGACAGCAACGGCAATGCCTGATAAGCCGACAGATCAAGGCGAACTTGAAAGCGCCAAAGCTATTATTACGGATTACATTAAACAGAACGTGAACCGGTGCAGAGAATTTACGAAACTTTATGCGAATCCCATTCTAAAAGAGCTTGAGCCTGAGCTCAAACACCTTTTTTCAGTTAGGTTATACGCACACCTTTGCCTTTTTATAAGTTTTGACATGGAAATACGCCTCAAACTCAATATGCCATTTTATATGGAGGTGAACCCTTTTGATATTGCGAAAGCGATTGCCGATGCTCAGTCAACTATATTTCTTGATGAGGTTATAAAAAAGAGAATAAAGGAAATACTTGCCAAAGCTAAGAGCAGGAACAGGCGAGCTATTTATAAACTTGTACTATGGGAAAAAACGGCGATTAGCCTCAATTTTATAGTAGAGGAAATAGCTGCAGCACATCTTAATGGAGATAAAGATTTTTTTTTACAACTGGCAGATGCTTTGAAGCAGAAAATTTACGACAGGAGAAAAGATAGAAACAAAGATTATGTAGAGATTCTCCGTTATGGGATTCCGTTTTTCAAAGCTAAATATCGTTTGAGTATCAGAGGTATCTGGAGAATGCTGAACGATGATAAAAGAGGACGCATTTCCGATATTATTCGGGCATCTGCCCGAAAGAAAGAAGGTGTAGTAGCCTCGCTGGACGACATTGACTACTTTGTCAAGTTTCTAAAAAGGAATAAAATCTCATTATGACAGTAGGAATACGGACATAAAATTTCTCGTTTTGTGCCCGTGTGACACGTTTTGTCTTATGGTACCCCTGAATCGCACAACGATTCGGGGGTTTTCTTTTTTACCCCCTCCGTCAAACAAAATGGAGGAGCATCATGAAAACGAACACCAGCGATAAGCAAAACACACCCATCAATGAACTTCTAAAAAAGCCTTATTTGAATGAATTTGAGGTGGCGGCGATTACCGGTCGGGCAGTCTCCACGCTTCGGAATGAAAGACACCTTCGTCGTGGATTCCCATATTTAAAAATTTCCAAAAGGTCCATCCGCTACAAACTTCAAGACGTGCTGGCCGTCATGGAGGGGAGACGAATCAGCTTTGATGAGGCCGGCCGATGAACTCCCCTACCCTTTCAGACAAACGCCCCACTATCACCCTGGAGTTTAACCAGAGCGGCAATTATCTGACGGTAATTTATTTCAATGCTTCGTCAGATCAGATTTACAACGCACTATGGGAAAGTTTGTTCCGGCTACTCGCCCGTGATCATTTTGCTTGGATCCGGAGGTCGTTCAGTCGGCCATGACTCCCTTCACTCCCCCCGGGCGATTCCGGCGCGACTATGACAAGGCATTCAGGAAAGGCCCCCTGGCAGCGAATATGCTTTTGCTTCTCTGTGAGCTTGCAGATGACAAGGGCCAGGTCAAGACTGATGAAGTGGAATTGGCCCGACTTATAACCGCACGGTTTGACGATCCGCGAGCCTACCAACTACCAGGAGGGCCGAAGCGATGACGAATCAGATTCCCGGCGGCTGTTTTTTAATCGCTAATACAATCTTTCGGTCCGCAATTTGGGGAAAACCGCCCCAAACTCTCCGTTTATTTATCCTATTGATTGGAAAGGCCGCGTTTAGTGATGGGTACATATTCAAGGGCCATGTCCTGAAACGTGGAGAGCTGATCACTACATATGGCGAGCTTGCCGGGGATTTGTCCTACACCTTCAATCGGGCGCTTATTACCCCCTCCATAAAGGAAATCAGAATAGTGCTTTCATGGCTACAATCTGAGGGCATGATTTTGATGAAACCCATGATTAACGTGACTTCGGCGAACAAGGGCAGACCTACTGACCTTACAAGGGCATACGTCGGCTTGTTAATTTCTATTATAAATTACGATACTTATCAGAATTTGAAAAGTTACAAGGGCAGTGACAAGGGCAGACCATCTTCCGAACTAGGGCAATTAAGAACAATACATGAAAAGAAAATAACCCCTGAAGAAATTCTTTCAGAAATTTCTTCCCTGTCCTCTCTCTATAATCCTGAATTACTCGAAACTATCCTTGAGGCCGTTTCATCTTCAAGAAAGTCTTTTCGGATTGCCGACAGTGTAAAACTCCGCTTCCTTCAGGCTTGTCAAAAATATTCAGTGGATCATGTTCAGAACTGTTTCAGGCTATATCTTGAGAAAGGCTATGCAGAGCAAGGCAAAGATGAAAAGTATCTCATGGGAATTATCAGGAAGCGAATCCCGGAGGTGAAAAAATCATCATGGTGAGTTTGCTAGCAGAGGCATACAGGGAATTTGAGTCTTGGAATCTTGGATACGTAAAGGAGAACCACCGCACGATTGGCGTGCTACGGAAAATCGTTGAGAGGGCTGTCTTGCAATCGGTAAAGGATCGTTACGCCTACTTAGTGCATGTTCTGGAAACGGAAAACGAGGATTTAACGGGGGAAATTGAATATGACCGGCAAACAGCAGCAGAACTTGACAGACTACAACGGGGAAGATCGGGTGATTTCATCTCACGAAATGAAATTGACGCTGGATCGGCGGAAGGATTCAATTATCAGCGTCAAGAGCATGCTTCCTTCCCTTGATCGCTACATAACGGACTTTAGGGACGGCGAACTCATCACTATCAGCGGCCCGACAAAGAACGGTAAGACGCTTCTTGCCCAAACCCTGACCGTCAATTTTGCCAAACAGGGGAAACCGGCGCTCTGGCTTACTTATGAAGTTCCTGCGCGCCAATTCCTTTCTCAGTTTCCAGAACTGCCCATGATCTACATGCCGAACAAATTGAAAGCGCACGCCCTGGACTGGCTCGAAGATCGGATAATTGAAAGCTTCCAGAAATATCACACCCGGATCGTTTTCATTGACCATCTTCATTACCTGGTTGACATGGCCAGGATGAAATCACCCTCCCTGGAAATCGGGACAGTTGTTCGGCGCCTGAAAGGGATCTCAGTCAATTACGAGATGGTAATCTTTCTGCTCTGCCACACCACGAAGGGTAAAGGAGACGGACCTTTCTGCACTCTGTCATATGACAGCATCAGGGATTCGTCTTTTGTCTCTCAGGAAAGCGATACCGTGTTTATGGTGAAGCGTACGCCCGAGAATGGAGAGAACACCTCAAGGCTTAGGGTTGAATTTCACCGAAGGACTGGAGTGATGGAGAAAGTTGTAGATCTCGTTAAGGTTAATGGGCTCCTACAGGAAGCAGCACTGACAATAGAAAGGGGAAGCAAATGAGCAGGCTGGAATCAAGGTTAAACCGGTTACAAAACTTCATTTCTGACAGGATCAGCGACGATGCACGGATAAGGCATCCCATGAGTGAATATGAACGGGCGGCCCGGGTCATTTGGATGGTGAACCACCCTGACAAATGCGATCCCAAAGCATTGAAAATAGTGACGGACATATTGTCAAAATACATTCCCAAGGAGGTAGTTAAGCAATGAATTTTGAAAAGAGGTTGAACGGGTTAGAGGAAAAGCTAAGCCTAAGCGTATCACCGGAACGGGCGGCGCTCAATATAGAGTTGTGGCGGCGCATGGCGGAAGGGCGAAAACGAGTTGACGAGTCGCGCGCTCAGGACGGAACGAAACCGATGCAATGGACAACTCTTGGCGACTGCCTCGACCAGGGGGCAAGTATCGCCGATAGGCTAAAGGCAGCAGCAGAAAGGAGGCTCTCATGCCAGTAATTCAACCCTACGTAAGAAAGATGAGCATCACCGGGGAAGGTCCTAACGCTCTTCAGGACGTGGGCAGTGCTGGGATGGTCGGAAACGCGATCGCGCAATTCGGCAAAACGGCCATGAACGTAACCGATAACCTGGCGGATATGATTATAAGGAGGGACGCTCAACTTAAGGCCCAAGACAATGTTGACGCAGCCGAGAAAGCGGGAGTGGAAATCAACGCGACGCTTCGTGCTGCTGAAGAAAACTACAAGACCGAGGGGAATAAATTCGACACCCTCGGGGATCTGAGAACCTACAGCGCTGGTTACAATAAGAAACTGTATGACGGGCTCAAAGGAAAATATCTTGACGGCGTGACCGATCCGCAACGGCGGCAGATGATAGAGAAGCACCTTGATTCAAAGATGGAGACGTTCCTTAATTCTTCCAGCAGCCACCAAGCGAGTATGAATAAGAAATTCACGGATAGCGGCATGGATAGGGTAACCGGTGATGCAGTACAGGGCGCCCTTCGCGGTGAAGACTTAAATGCTACGCTCCAGGGTTTTCAGAACTCAATCGCAAATTATCACGCTGCCGGCAGCATTTCAGAACCGGAAGCAGTAGGTAAGTTGGTCAAGGGTAGCGAGCAAATAGCGATTGCCTACCTCGACGGCATGGAAGTGCGCGAACCGGCTAAGTTTGTGGAGCTTGTTGAGTCTGGGAAATACAACAGCATGCTTCCAGAGGCACAGTTTCGCCACTTTCAGGAAAGAGCCGTCCATGTCAAAAAAACCGAAGAGCTGAAGGCCAAAAGCGTAGCCGGTGATCAGGCATATAACGAGGTATTCACTCAATTCAACCTTGGCTCTTCCGATGGCGACTATGCCGGGGCAATCCGCCATGTCAACGATCCAAATAACCTTCCCGGCCTGGACCGAGGGACCCGCGAAACCTTATTCAATCAGATCAAGGGACAAGAGGCGTATATCCTCACGAAAGAAAACCAGAGGGCGAAAGAGCTTCACAACAAAGACCTCGACGCAATCGGCGAGTTACGGCTTTCGGGGAATATCAGCGCGGCAGTCAAGCTCACCGCAGCGTCCCCATATATCGGGGGGATGGACAAGGCAAAGATCATTCATAATTTGCAGACGCCCCCGCCTGAAGGCCGTTCCAACAGCGCGACTTACCTGGCCGGGGTTGAAAAAATGTACGATTCATCAGTTCCCCTGGAAGAAAAGAAGACCTGGCTGCTGCAGAACCGTAGCCAGTTGAACGCTTCAGACTTCAAGCACATGAGCAATATCGGAATGTCCCAGGAGAGGTCCAACGATAAGGCAGCGGTAAAATCGGGCATTGAAACGATTAAAGCCGTCCTGGTTTCCCCTGGATTCAGCTCACAGACGCAGAAAGAGCGGCTTGATAAGGCGGTCAAGCTTTATGAATCGGGGATTGAGCAGAACAAAGACACGTTAAAGACTCCCGATCAGATCAAGACTTACGCGAACCAGATCCTTTCCATGCCTCAATTCTCAAATATTAACCCGATGGAAGACGTTAAAGCCGACATGAAGCGGCTCCGCGGCGTGGGTCTGGGCGAGGCACCGGCACAGCAAGCGCCGGCGGCACAAGTTAAGACGGTTACCATCGACGGCAAGCAATACCGGGATGGTGATGTCATCACGAAGAACGACAAGCAATTCAGAGTGAGGGCGCGATAATGGAAGACTATACCCTTGAGCCAATCACGAAAAATGAAGGTTACACCCTGGAACCGGTCGAAGCATCCGGCGGCGGGATAGGCGACACGATAAACAAAGCTGCTTCCGTGGTCGGTCGCGTCGGGCGTATCGGTTATGAAACTGCTGCGAATCTCTTTTCCGGTCTTTATGCCTGGCCAGCCTCTAAGGTTGCCGGGATTACTACGCTCCTTTTAAGCGGTGACCACGGAGCGGCCAAGGCCGTTGAAGAAGGCGTAGCCAATGAGCTGACCGTCAAGCCTCAGACGGAAGAAGCGCAGTACATCACAAACCAGATCGGCAAGCTGATTGATATCCCTATGAGCTTTTTAGGAGAGGTTGCCCGGACAGGCGTGCAGATCTCCTATGACACGCCCTTTCATCCGCAAATTATGACGCCTGAAGAAACGACCTACATCGTCGAACCGGCTTTCCAGATCGGCGCCATGCCGGGGCTGATGAAGATCGCAAGGATGGGAGTCAAATCATTCGGGGAAGTAGGCCGGGAACTGCCAGGATTTCTGAAAGAGATCACTGGCCGGGGTGTTAATCGGGAAGCCATGCCAGGCGAACCGTTGAAACCTACAGCGCCTGTCACGGAGAAGGCCACCACTGGGGCTTCACCCCTTGATACGGGTAAGGTGTTGCCTGGGGGAGAGATCGGCCCAACGGCGGCAATGTCGGCAAAAAAGCAGGTGGGTGATCTTTGGGATACAAGCACGTCAGAAAGTTTTAAAAAGTTACCCGATTACGTTCAACAGGCAATAGGCGAGCGTCACATGGAAAGTGTCACGAATAACCGTGTGCATTCAGGGTTGATAAATGCTGAATGGGAGAAAGTAACCGTACCTGTTGCCGAATTAAAGCTGAACAACGAGTTACATTTCGACGCAGGGAAACAGCAAGAGTACGCTGGACGTAAAATCTACAACGAAGGTCCGGTTGTACTTGACTTCGATGGAAGCCTACTTGACGGCAACCACAAGTTCAGCCGCGCCATAAGGAACGGCGACCCTACCATTGAAGCATATAGACCGTTAACCTCCTTGCCTCTTGAGAGCATACCAGTAGAGAAAAAAGCCCTGCTTCATGAATTTCCGAAAGAGATCAATGACCGGTGGAACGCTGCCATTCCCGAAGAACCTACTTTGATGGAAAAAGGAAAGCAGCGGCTTAATGATTTATACGATAAGGCGACGCGGGTTTTCGAGGATCTTCCGAATACCGCCGAATATGCGCCCTTGAAGTTTGAATTGCTGAACCTTCAGAAATACAGAGGCATTGCATCAGATAAGGCAACGCGAGGCCTGGAAGAAATCGTCAAGAATCTTGATCATCCGCTCATGGATATCTTTGAGAAGAAAGTCATCCTGGACGATCTTTTCTATACCGCCGAAAAAGGAATGGATCTTCCTTACGGATTCACCAAAGACAGCCTGGCCGTTGAGAAGGTCATCATTGATAACCTGGTCGACACAAATCCACGCGTGGCGAGCGCCATTGCCAGCCGGAAGGCACGATGGGAAGAGGTGCGGACTTCATATCTCGATGCCATGAAAGAGATCGGCTTCGACGTGGAAGAGCGGTTTAAGAATCCTGACTATTATCATCATCAAGTTTTGGCTTACGCCCAGGCGCAAAATATCGTTATTGGCGCCGGGAAATTGAAGACACCGGAGAACCGGGGATTCCTTCGGCGGCGTGAAAATACCGAGCTGGATATCAACCGGGATTACCTTCAAGTAGAACATGATGTCCAGGCTCAAATGATCCACGATATCAAGATTGCGGAAGTGATAAAGCTGGTCGATAGGCGGCACAATATCGCCGACAAGATCAAGGCGGAAGCGGAGATGAACAGGGCTCCTTTCTGGAAGAAATATATCCCCGAGGATCACGCCCTCTGGCAGCCGTCGGAAGGCAATGTCTTCTACATGACCCATGGCATACCGGAAGCGATAGCCAATGAGCTCATGACCGGAGCCCTTGCCGAATTTGGCGTGACCAAGGAAATGCTAAGGCCGATCTTTGCCATAGGCGGACCGAAACGGGAGTTTGTCTTACCGAAGGAAGTTATCAAGACCCTGGACAAGCTCGTCAACGACAGACCGGAAAACGTGGTATCGGCGGCAAGCTCCTGGTTGATGCGTCAATGGAAAGAAAAAATTGCCCTGATCAATCCCCGCGGCTTCTTCAAATACAATGCCAGAAACCTCTCCGGTGATGCGGAGGCGGTTTTTGTCGGCAATCCGTCTTCCTTTTCCAAGGCAAGTCAATCTTTCCATGAGCTCTACGATGTCTTCTTCGGTGACGGCAAGATGTCGCCGGATATGAACCGCTTCTTTGAAATGGGCGGCTTTGAGGGAACGATGCAGGCAATCGAGATGAAGAGCTTCGGAGATATCAAAGCCTTTCAGCATCTTTATGACAAAGAAAAGGGGCTCCTGGACATGCCGCAAATGGCTTGGGACAAATACTGGAAGACGGCCAGGCTCGCCACGGATCTGCGCGAAGGCATCTTACGTTATGCGTCTTATCTCGATTACCTTGAGCAGATGAAAGCAAGCCCTGAAGGTATGCCGAAAAACTTTGGTGCGTCCATACCGCAAGAAATCAGGGCGCTTGGTGACATAGAGCGGCGGGCCTTCTGGCTGCAAGATGATCTCCTGGGCGCTTATGACAAGGTGGGCGTCATTGGCCAGGATCTTCGGAAGCATATCTGGCCTTTCTGGTCCTGGAAAGAGGTAAACGCAAAGAGATACATTCAGCTTTGGAAGAACGTCTGGGACTCCGGCGAACATGCGGCGGCAGTCGGGCGAGCGCTTGGCGTAAAAACCCCTTTCCTTGCCCTGAATGTCGGAAAGTTTGCAATCAAGGTGTCGGCACTGATGGCCGTCCTCGAGGTTTATAATCATACCTTTTTCAAGGAAGAGGAAGATCTCTTACCGGAGGGCGTCAAGAAGACAGCACATATCAACTTTGGCCGGGATAGCGAAGGCAAGCTCATTTACTTCGATCGCCTGGGGATCTTCCAGGACTTCTTGGCAAACTTCGGCCTCGATCAATCAGGGAAACTGGCGAAAGATGTACTGAACGGGAAAAGAACCATCAAGGAAGCGGCTCTTCAAATGGCGAAAGGTCCGCTGAATGTCGTTTATCAGGGAATTACGCCCTGGTTCAAAGTACCCGCTGAACTGTTTTCGGGAAGGACCGCTTTTCCCGACGTCACAAGACCTGGAACGATTCGGGATCGTAAGCTTTACGTTGCCAATCAACTGAAGCTCGGCGAAGAATACAAGGCGCTCTTCGGCCTTCCGACAGCGGGTTATGCAACGTCACTGAAAAAGATGCTGGTCTATTCTCAAGATCCCGGCCAGGCGGCTTACATGGATATCATGGAAGAGAAGCGCCGCTTTGCTGAACGCATGGGCAAAGAGGGCGAAGGCTTCTTCATCACGCCCAAAGGAAACGCCCTGTACAACTACAAGCTGGCCCTACGCTTTAAGGATTTCAAGGCAGCTGAGCATTACCTTGACGACTATATGGCCAAGGGTGGGAATGGCGCCGGCCTGGTCAGATCCATGCAAGCCATGAATCCGCTTTACGGGATGAACCCCATGGACCGGATGCAGTTTCTTTCAGGTCTGAATGACGAATCCATGGGAAAGCTTGAACGGGCAATGGATTATTATTCAAACGTCCTGGCTCAGGACCGGAATGACGCGGCAAAAGAAGATAAAAACAGGACAGATCAGGAGTAGGCACATGGCACTGACAAGCAAGCAGTTGAAATGTATCCCGATACTGGTGTCGTGCGATACGATCGAGGCCGCGGCGCAGCAAACCGGCATTGCCAGGACGACTCTATACGGATGGACGAAAAAGGAAGAATTCAGCAAGGCCGTTGCAAGGGCACGACATGAACTGCTCGCAAAGTCCATGAACAAACTGATGAACGCATCCATGAAGGCGGTCAACACGCTGGAAAAGCTGCTTGATGCAGAAAGTGAAGCCGTAAGAAGGGCCGCGGCCAATGACGTCCTGGGGCATGTCCTGAAATACCGGGAGTTGTCGGAGATCGAAGAACGTCTTGAAACGGTGGAAAGGATTGTGATGGAGAAAAAAACATATAGGCCATGAACAACAAAGCGGAAAGGACGGAATCAGAAGGTAAGCGATTGAAAGTAACCCACAAAGAAAAGGAGAAAGACAATGCCAAAATACGTAAAGTTCATAATCACGGAAAAATTCAAATTCGGGGACAGCGTTTATAACGCCGGGGAAATCCTTACCATATCGGAAGCCGATCTGGAAAAGGAAGTTGCAAAGGGGAAGCATCCTACCAACGGGACATGGCTTTCTGGTGTTTTGAATCATGGGCGAAAGCTTGATGAGGCGGTGCAGGAAGACGCTGATCGGATCGCGGATGACAAAGCGAAGATCCAGAAAGGAGCGGCATAATGGAAGCAAAAACAATTTTGACAAGCGGGGCGACCATCCCCGAGGAACAGCCGCGGGAAGAGTCGAGGATTCACTTTGAGAATGAACACTTGCTTGAACAAATCAACGTTCCGCGGGAGCCGAATCCAAGATATCCGAATATGGCTGAGCCAGCAGATGAAATAGTGATGCGTGATTTGCCTGGATACGTCAATGCCAGAATCGGGGAGAGCATGCTTGACGGACGTCTCCACAAGACTTTGGATCACTTCTCCAAGACCGTAGGGGCGGAAGAGTTAATCGGTGACGGCGGCATGGAAAAGCTTATGGACTTGTCGAAACGGGCATATGAAAACCGCTTTGACCCTGAGATGTCAAGGCGGATCGGAGCAGAGGCGCAGGAGTGGGTTTCACAATGGCGGATTGCCAAAAAAAATTGAAAGGGAGGGTGTGGGGATGGAAAAGACACTTTATGAACGAATGAACGAGAGTTACACGGCGAAGGTCGAGCCTTTAAAAACGAAGAAAGCCGAACTGTTAAAACGGATTTCCGAGGCACGGTTGGGCTTAGGTAAGCATGAGAAGATGACCGCTGCGCAGATATCGGAGCTTGATAGCCAGCGCGTGTCTGCTACGGCTAAGGGTGAGTGGAGTCAGGTGGAAGAGATCGAGGCCGGAATCGACAAGCTGAGGCAGAATGACGAGAGCAGCGAGCAGATCCTTGAATGGAAAGCCGACCTTGGGTGCTTGTCTCATGAGATAACCGAACTCGAAAAGCAAATGACCCTTACCGCAAAGACGATCCTGATAGAATTTATGCCGCAAGCTCAGGAAGAAGTATTTGACGCTTTTGAAGCATGGCTGGTGAAAGCCGATTCCACATGGGATAGCATGAAGAAGTTTGCCGCCCAGGTGGGCATCGAAGTTGGAAACAACCGAGAACTCTTGATCCCGAAAGATTCACAAATGTATGGGAACAGATCGAAACTGCTTTATAACTGGGCTTGTCACTGGGGATATTAGCTTTCGATGTCAGACGAGAGCGGGGCTATTATGTCCGCTCTCGTTTTACTTCTTCTGGAGCAGTTCCTTGATTTTCTTCGACGATGCTTTCGCGTCGTTTCTCAGCGATTCGATCTCTTGCGGCGTCAAGGGACGGGGTTGATAAAGCGGCGTCCGTTCGCAGGGCGGTAGATCGCCGGGCAAGTAAATTTCCTCTTTCGGTGGCTGGTAATCCTGCATACCGATATCCTCACAGAACAAAGGCGGGAACTGTATTATTTCTTGTCTGACGCTTTCCCGTACTTCTGTAAAAGGTCTTTGATGGACTCTTCAAGAAGGTCGTTTTGACGCTTATTCATTTCAACAGAAAGAAACTTTAGTTGTTTCAGTAGATCGTTGTCGATCGTCGTGTTGTAAGGGCTTCTGTTCTTTTCCATGGATCGCTTTTAACATGTGGTTATATGGCAGTCAATATTTTTCTTGACACACCTTTTATATTGTTATATGGCTAACCATAAATCAATCTCAAAACATAGGGCAATGAAAAACAGAATATCAACTATCAGAAAACCCCTTGAAGATTCCTTCCGTCGTGAGGCTGAAGGCGGTCCCTATGGCCGCGAGAGATCTTCAGGGGGCTTTTTATTTTATGGGAGGGCGTGAAAATGGAACAAAAGAAAATGCGGTATAACATCAACGGGCATTTGTATAACTGTGAAGGCAAGGAGCTCCTTTCTTTGGCAAGCGACCACTTGCACTCGGCCGGTGAATTGAACATCAAAAAAGAAGAGGGCGCGGCGGATTTGTACGCCTTGCTTGAAAAAATCCAGCAAGCATCATGGCATGCACAGGCGTACATTTCGGGAATACTTGCCGTTGCGGGTAGGATGATGGAAGGGATCGAGGAAGACATGCTCAGTGATGAGCATACGTTACAGCATATCGCATGGCTACATATCGCCGTAAGAAATGAAATTCTTGATGAAATACAGAACGCTATCGAGGATGCTGAGTCTCTTGAAAGTGAAGCGAACAGAGCAAAGAAGGCCAAGGAGAACGGCCAAGGGGCGGCGGCGTGAATACATAGAAGAATAAAAGCGAAAGGAAGGTTATGGGATGAAAGAGAAAACGAAAATACAGGAAGAGGACAGATCCATACAAAGATTCTTCAGCGATCCACTCCGGCCGCTCCATCCTGAAAAGGGGATCACGGCCAGGGATTATTTTGACGCCTTGGACTGTCACGTTAAGGTGCCTATGCAGGTAGCATATTTGGAGCTTTGCGAGATGATCAATGGGCTTCCAGAGAGTGAAATGGAAAGGGCAAGTAACTTTCTTCAAATACAGAAAACCGCGTTTTTTCTGTGGGAGCAGATAGACAAGCGGATTATGGAGGATTACAAAGCGAGCATCCAGGCGTAACAAGGCAAAACTCCACGGGAGTCGCTTGACAATTGGGAACCCTCACCCCTGCCCGTGGGTAATCTTTGAGGGAGAAAGAGAGGATTTAAATGGATGGACAGCTAATGAGAGCTATGAAAAGGGAATTCAAGGCACAAGACAAGTTGATAAAATTAGTGAAGCGGATCTCGAGACTCCCTGCTGCGCTGAAAAAGGAGGTGGAAAGCGCGATCGGGGAACCCATGGACGATAAGAAAATAAATGCCTTGATCAAGGAATATGAAGAGAGCAAACGGCGGCTTGAGGAAGAAATCGAAAAGCAAAAAGGGGAAGCCGATTAGTCAGTAAGTAAAAACAGGGACGGGGGCGGGTGTGAAAGCATCCGCCTCTTTTATGTGCTTTGTGTGGGGGATGACGTGGGGGACAGATTTTTTGGCAAAGAAAAAGGGGTCGCGATTTTACTCGTAACCCCTTAATCTTATTAATGGCGGGGCCGATGGGACTTGAACCCACGCCCTCCGGCGTGACAGGCCGGCGTTACAACCAACTTAAC
>Ga0209726_10005890_pt1 | contig 14586 bp, 10 predicted proteins | sample Subgrocontami54m_FD_187453 | JGI IMG/M metagenome (GOLD analysis project Ga0209726, IMG submission 187453) | Subsurface groundwater microbial communities from S. Glens Falls, New York, USA - GMW46 contaminated, 5.4 m (SPAdes) (version 3) | ecosystem: Environmental > Aquatic > Deep subsurface >... | reverse complement strand
CGAGGAAGTGCCGCAGCCGGGCGGCGCGAAGGTTCTTGTCGAGCCCGGCGTGATAGGCGAGCGCCGGCACGCCCGCGGCAGCCAGGCTTTCGGCGAGCTCGTCGACCCCTTTGCGCGTGCCGGCATAGACGATGCCGGAGCGGCCCGCGCGCTCGGCCACCAGCTCCAGCACGCGGGCGTGTCCCGCGCCGCGCTTGCGCTCCGCGGCAAGGGCCAGCTCCGGCCGCGCAAAGCTGTCGACGAACTCGCGGGCGCCGGCGAGGCGCAGCTCGGCGCGGATGTCCTCGCGCGTGCGGGCGTCCGCCGTGGCGGTCACCGCCAGGCGCGGCACCTGCGGGAACAGCTCCGCCAGCCGGCCCAGCATGCGGTACTCGGGCCGGAAGTCGTGGCCCCACTGGCTGACGCAGTGCGCCTCGTCGATGGCGATGAGGGCGATCTGCAGGCGCGAGAGCAGCTCCAGCATCGCCGGCTGCATCAGGCCCTCGGGCGAGAGATAGAGCAGGTCGAGCGTGCCGGCCTGGGTGCGCTCCACGATGTCGCTGCGCTCGTGCGGCGAGACGCTGGAATCGAGCCGCGCCGCGGCCACGCCCGACTGCAGCAGCGCCGCCACCTGGTCCGACATCAGGGCGATGAGGGGCGAGACGACCAGGCCGACGCCGGGACGCAGCATCGACGGGATCTGGTAGCACACGCTCTTGCCGCCGCCGGTGGGCAGCACGGCCAGCGCGCTGCGCCCGGCCAGGATCTCGCCGATCACGCCGGCCTGCAGGCCGCGAAAGTCGCCGTGGCCGAAGGTGCGGCGCAGGACGCCGACGGCGGCGCCCAAGTCGGCGGCGCCCAAGTCGGCGGCGACAGGCGGTCGATCGCGTTCGAATAGGGAATCGTGTGCCACGGGGATTTATGCGACAGAGACGCCGCGGTCGCCAACGGCTACGTCGCGGGTTGTCCCCAGTCCGGCTCCAGAGCGCGCCGCGGACAGCGCACACGCACGCGAATGGGCTGAGGAGACCGCGCGTTCCCGAGACCTGCTATGCTACCGGTGCCGCCAAGCGTGAGCCGAGCTTATGTTCGTTGGTCACTACGGGGTCGCGTTCGCCGCCAAGCCAGCCGCAGCGCGCGTGCCGCTCTGGGTCTGGTTCATCGCCGCTTCCGCCGCTCAAGTGTAGGTGCGCTCGTCGGCGATGACCTTGCCGTCGTTGGGGAGCGAGCCCATAGACACCAGCTCCACCTCACCCTTGAGCTTGGTGACGGCCTGCAGCGTCTCGGCGAGCTTGGCTTTGAGCCCGGCATCGGCGCTGGCGCTTTCCGCGCGCAAGGTCATGGTATCCTGCTCGCCGGCGCGCCCCACCACCAGGCGCACGCGGCCGAGGCCGGCGTGGCGCTTGGCCACCTCGGCTACCTGCTCGGGATGCACGAACATGCCTTTCACTTTCGTGGTCTGGTCGGCGCGGCCGAGCCAGCCCTTGATGCGCATGTTGGTGCGCCCGCACGGGCTCACTCCCGGCAGCACCGCCGAGAGATCGCCGGTGCCGAAGCGGATCATCGGGTAGTCGCGGTTGAAGGTGGTGACGACCACCTCGCCCACATCTCCCGCCGGCACCGGATCGCCGGTGCCGGGCCGCACCATCTCCACGATCACGCCCTCGTCGATGATCATGCCCTCGAGCGCCTCGCTTTCGTAGGCGATGATGCCGACGTCGGCGGTGGCGTAGGTCTGATAGGTGGCGATGCCGCGCGCCTTGTATTCCGCGCGCAGCGAGGGGAACAGCGCGGCGCCGCCGACCAGCGCCTTCTTGATCGAGGACGCGTCCTTGCCGGCCTCCTTGGCCTTGTCGAGCAGGATTTTCAGGTAGTCGGGCACGCCGACGTAGGCGGTGGGCTTGACGTATTGCAGAACCTCGAGCTGCTGCTCGGTGTTGCCGGGGCCGGCGGCGACGACGGCGCAGCCGAGCGCGCGGGCGCCGGCGTCCAGGATCCACGCGCCCGGCGTCAGGTGATAGGCGAAGGTGTTGTGGACGATGTCGCCCTTGCGCATGCCGGCGGCGTAGAGCGCGCGCGCCGTGCGCCACCAGTCCTCGCCGAAGCCCTCGGGCTCGAAGATCGGCCCGGGCGACATGAAGATGCGGGCGAGCGCGCCGGCCGGCGCGGTGGTGAAGCCGCCGTAGGGCGGGTCCTTGGCCTGCAGGTCTTTCAGCGCGCTCTTGCGCAGAACGGGCAGCTTGGCGAGGCCCGCACGCGAGTTCACTGAAGCGGCGTCGACGCCTTTGAGATGCGCGGCCCACCCCGGCGCCTGGGTCATCGCCTGGCGCACGAGGTCGGGCAGCAGATTGAATTGCGCCAGCTCGCGCTGTGCTGGATCCCGCGTCTCCAGCTGATCGTAATGCTTGTCGCTCACCGGTTCCTCCGTCATCCCGGGCCTTGTGCCCGGGATCCAATTGTCCGCGAGCGCCGGAGCAAATTGAGAGATGGATCCCGGTGACAAGCACCGGGATGACATCAAGCCAGCCAGCGCTTGCGCCGCTTGTAGGACTTCACGTCGCGGAAGCTGCGGCGGTCGCCGCCGACGCCGAGATAGAACTCCTTCACGTCCTCGTTCTCGCGCAGCGACTTGGATTGGCCGTCCATCACCACGCGGCCGTTCTCCAGGATGTAGCCGTAGGTGGCGTACTTGAGCGCCATGTTGGTGTTCTGCTCGGCCAGCAGCACGGAGACGCCCTGCTCCTGGTTGAGCCGCTTGACGATCTCGAAGATCTCCTCGACCAGCTGCGGGGCGAGCCCCATCGACGGCTCGTCGAGCAGCATCATCTTCGGCGCCGACATCAGCGCGCGCCCGATCGCCACCATCTGCTGCTCGCCGCCGGAGACGTAGCCCGCGAGCGAGAGGCGGCGCTCCTTCAGGCGCGGAAAATAGGTGTAGACCATGTCCAGGTCGCGCTTGATGACGCCGCTGCCGCCCGAGCGCGTATAGGCGCCGGTGAGCAGGTTCTCCTCGACCGTGAGATGGCCGAAGCAGTGGCGGCCCTCCATCACCTGGATGCAGCCGCGGCGCACCAGCTCGCTGGGCGAGAGCCCGTCGACGCGCTGGCCCATGAATTCGACGGAGCCCTTGGTCACCTTGCCGCGCTCGGCCAGCAGCAGGTTGGAGATGGCTTTCAGCGTCGTCGACTTGCCGGCACCGTTGGCGCCGAGCAGGGCGACGATGGCGCCCTTCGGCACGGCGAGCGACACACCCTTCAGGACCAGGATGACGTGATCGTAGATCACCTCGACGTTGTTGAGGGTGAGGATCGGCGCGGCCGCGTCCTTCACAGGGTGCGGGGCGGCCTCTCGAGCGAGCGTTGTGTCTTGCGGCGCCATGACGACACGTCAGGTGGAGGTGGCGGCGCAGAGGCCGCCACCTCGGGTTCTAGTGTGCGATCACGACGACGGGCACTGCCGCGGCGTGATCTTGTTCTCCTCGGCGTACTTCTTCGCCGAAGCTTCCATCATCGGCCGCACGATATCGCGCATCGGCTCGATCCAGTCGGAAACGAGCTTCCACTCCTTGCCGTCCCACTGCTGGAAGATGACCGGGCCGTTGCCTTCGTGGTCGTTGCAGGAGACCTTGATCGGCTTCATCATCTTGCCAAAGCCCAGCTTGGCGAGGCGATCCTCGGTCAGGTTCAAGTTCTCCATGCCCTCGCGCACCTGCTCGCCGGTCACCTTCTTGCCGTACTTCTTGATGGCGTCGCGGATCGCCTCGGTGGTCATCATGGCGTTGACGAGCGCGCGGTTGTAGAGCACTTCGCCCGCCTTTTCCCACGTGGTCGAGCCCTTGTTGCGGTCATAGACGAACTTCTTGACGTCCTCGTGGACCTTGAAGGTCTTGCCGGGAGCATGGAAGGTCGCCGAGACATAGCCCTTGGCGGCATCGCCCGCCGGTACCACGTCGGCCTCGGTGCCGGACCACCAGACGGCAACGATGTGGTCCATCTTGAAGCCGATGGCCGCCGCCTCCTTCACTCCGACCTGGTTCATCACGCCCCAGCCACGGAAGATGATCCAATCCGGGTTCGACTGACGCACCTTGAGCCACGTCGCTTTCTGCTCCTGTCCGGGATGGTCGACCGCCAGGTGCTCTATTTCGAACCCATATTTCTTCGCCAGCACATCAAGCACCGGGATCGTCTCTTTGCCGTAGGGGCTGTTGTGGTAGATGTTGGTGATCTTCTTGCCCTTGAGCTTGTCGAGGCCGCCTTCCTTGGAGGCGATGTACTTGATCTTGGCCGAGGCCTGGCTCCAGTAGCCGGTCGGCGCAGTGAAAACCCAGGCGTGTACGCTGCCGACCGCCGCGTCCGTTCTCCCGTAGCCCATGGACAGGATCGGGATCTTGTCGACCGACGCCTTGGGGATCAGGGCGTAGGTGATGCCGGTGGAGAACGGGTTGATCATGAGCGGGTTCTTGCTCTTCAGCCGCTCGTAGCACTCCACCCCGACCTTGGTGTCGTAGTTGGTCTCGCACTCCTCGTGCACGATCTTCACGCCCTCGATGCCGCCATCGCGCTCATTGAGCAGCGTGAAGTAGTCCTTGAAGCCGTTGGCGATGGGAATGCCGTTGGGGGCATAGGCGCCGGTGCGGTAGACGAAAGTCGGGATGTAGAGCCCGTCTTGCGCCACCGCGCTCGGGACGGCCCACGGGCCTGCCAGCGCTGCCGCAGCCAGAGCGCCGATCTTCAGGTATCTCAGGGTCATCAAGACCTCCCTATCGAGTTGTCTAAGTTGTTGGCCGGAAAGGCGCAGCCGCACGTCGCGGCCAGTCGCCGTACCGTAGCATCGCGACGCGACCAACGTAAACCGCCGCATGCTACGCGCACCCGTAGTCAGCCCGTCAGTGGGGGTACGGCCACAGACGCAGCTTTTCCTTGGCGATCTGCCAGAGCCGGGCCAAGCCGTGCGGCTCGACGATCAGGAAAAGGATCATCAACCCCCCGAACAGCATCTGTTCGATGTGCTTTTGCGTCGCCATGTCGACCGCCAGCCCGATGGCTGGGAGAAAGTTGACGAGGAAAATCGGCATCAGGACGATGAAGGCGGCGCCGAGGAAGGAGCCCATGATGCTCGCCAACCCGCCGATGATGACCATGAACAGCACGTCGAAAGAGACGTTGATGGCGAACGCCTGCGTCTCGACGCTGTTGAGGTAGAGGTTGAGCAGCATGGCGCCGGCGACCCCGCAGTAGAAGGAGCTGACCGCGAACGCCAGCAGCTTGGTCTGCATCGGCCGGATGCCGATCAGCTCGGCGGCGATGTCCATGTCGCGGATGGCCATCCAGGAGCGGCCGATGCGGCCGCGCACGAGGTTCTTGGCGATCAGCGCAAACACCACCACCAGGGTGAGTGCGAACAGATACTTGATCGCGGGGCTGGCGCGCGGGCTCGTCACCAGCGGGTTCAGGAAGCTCAATTTCTCCAACACGCCGCCGGACTCCATGAACGAGCCGAACAAGGTGCGGGGCGGGGACTCGATGGTGCCGTTGGAGTTGTAATTGTAGAACCACGGCACCTTGTTGAAGAGCCAGGTCAGGAAGAACTGCGCGGCGAGCGTCGCCACGGCCAGATAGAAGCCCTTGATGCGCAAGCTGGGCAGGCCGAACAGCACGCCGACCGCCGCCGCCACCAGCCCGGACAGCAGGAAGATGAAGATCATGCCGAGGTCGGGGAAGAACACGGTCGTCAGCTTGTAGCTGGCGTAGGCCCCAACGGCCATGAAGCCGCCGGTGCCGAGCGAGATCTGGCCGCAGTAGCCGACCAGGATGTTGAGGCCCAGCGCCGCCATGGCGAAGATCAGGAACGGGATCAGCACGGCATCGAACCAGTACTGGCCCAAGAACGTCGGCGGCATGATGTAGGCGGCGAGCAGCAGCGCGGCAACGAACCAGCGGTCCTGGGCGATGGGGAAGATCGCCTGGTCGGCGGCGTAGCTGGTCTTGTACTGGCCGGCTTCGCGATAAAACATTGTGTCGGTCAGCCCTGATGAGGCACGGATGGAGCTGCGGGGAGTAGGGAGTAGGGAGTGGGGAGTAGAAGGTGCTTCTGATAGCTCAGTCGTCTCGCCATAGCCCCCACTCCCTATTCCCTACTCGCTATTCCCTGTTGCTTAGACGCGCTCGATGATCTTCTCGCCGAACAGGCCCTGCGGCCGCACCAGCAGGAACGCCAGCGCCAGAATGTAGGCGAACCAGTTCTCGATGGCGCCGCCGACCGCCGGGCCCCAGTAGACCTCGGCCACCTTCTCGCCCACGCCGATGATGAGGCCGCCGACGATGGCGCCCGGCACCGAGGTGAAGCCGCCGAGGATCAGCACCGGCAAAGCCTTGAGCGCGATCAGCGACAGCGAGAACTGCACGCCGCTCTTGCCGCCCCAGATGATGCCGGCGGCAAGCGCCACGAGGCCCGCAACCGCCCACACGATCACCCAGATGCCGCGCAGCGAGATGCCGACGGAAAGCGCGGCGGCATGATCGTCGGCGACCGCCCTGAGCGCCCGGCCGACCCGCGTCTTCTGGAAGAACAGCGCCAGCACGATGACGAGGGTCGCTGCCATCCCCGCGGCAAACAGCTCGAAGGAATTGATCAGGATGCCGCTCCTGACCGCCCACACCACGCCGGCTGCCGCCGCAAGTGTGCCGACAAGCCCGAGGGCGATGAACCAGCCGTAGTGCAGCGGCGGCGGCAGGCCGCCGGCATCGCGCTGCGCCTGGCGCCAGCCGAGCCAGGTGGCGGCGCTGAGGAGGGCAACGGCCAGCACCATGGCCAGCCCCGACCACGACAGGCTCGCCAGGAACATGGCGGTCTTGCTCGGCTTGCCCAGAACAAAGTCGGCGTCGGGTCCGAAGGCAAAGCGGGCGAGAAAGCAGACGACACCCAGCACCATCGTGGCGAGCCCGAGTGGACCCGGCAGCACCGACACGGCCGAGCCGCCCAGCTCGTCGATGGACCGCCGCGCCGTGCGCGCCCGCCACAGGACCAGGATGGCCAGGCTGGCGCCGGCCGCTCCGGCAAACACCGCGGCCAGCACAGGCGTGGGGATGGTCACGCCCTTGACGTTGAGCGGCAGGTCGGGAATGCCGATGTCGAGCGCCTTGACGTCGGATCCCCACAGCGCCTCGCCGAAGCCTTCGAGGAAGAAGGTGAGCCCGATGGTGGCCATGAACAGGATGATCTGCTCCTGGTTGACCATGTATCTCAGGATCACGCGCTCGATGACGAAGGCCAGCGCCAGCATGATGAGGCCGGTGAGCACGATGGCGAGCAGCAGGGGCACGCCGCGCTCCATCAGCCCCACCAGCGATAGGGCCGCAAACAGCACCATCACCCCTTGGGCGAAGTTGAACACGCCGGAGGCCTTGTAGATCAGCACGAAGCCCAGCGCGACCAGGGAATACATGACGCCCGACAGGATGCCGCCGATCACCACCTCGCCGAAGAACAGCGGCGCCGTCAGGATCGTGATCCAGGGCTCGATCAGGATGTTGAACAGAAAATCCATCGGCGAACGTGCGCGCTTTCTGCCTGCTCAATGGCTGACGCCGAGATAGGCGTCGATGACGGCCTGATTGCCCTGCACCTCGGCCGGCGTGCCGTCGGCGATCTTGACGCCGTAGTTGAGGACCACGACGCGGTCGGAGAGGTCCATCACCACGCTCATGTCGTGCTCGATCAGCGCGATGGTGGTGTCGAAGGTATCTTTCACGGTGAGGATGAAGCGGCTCATGTCCCGCTTCTCCTCCAGGTTCATCCCCGCCATCGGCTCGTCGAGCAGCAAGAGCTCCGGCTCCATGGCGAGCGCGCGGCCGAGCTCGACGCGCTTCTGCAGCCCATAGGGCAGCCTGCCGACCGGGGTCTTGCGGATGTGGGCGATCTCGAGAAAATCGATGATGCGCTCGACCGCCTCGCGATGCTTGATCTCCTCCCTCTGTGCGGGACCCCAGTGCAGCATGTGCGCCAGGATTCCGCGCCGCATCTTGAGCGTGCGCCCGGTCATGATGTTGTCGAGCGTCGACATGCCCCGGAACAGGGCCACGTTCTGGAAGGTGCGGGCGATGCCCTGGCTGGCGGCGATGTAGGGCCGCATGTCGTGGCGGCGCTGGCCCTTGAAGGTGATCACGCCAACCTGGGGGTGATAGAAGCCGTTGATGACGTTGAGCATCGACGTCTTGCCGGCGCCGTTGGGGCCGATGATGGCGCGGATCTCGCCCTTGCGGATGTCGAAGGAGACGTCGCGCAGCGCCTTGACCCCGCCGAACGACAGCGAGACGTGCTCGAGCGAGAGCAGCACGTCGCCGGCCGCAATGGCGCTGGCGCTCGACGCCACTGGCCTCGGCTCGACGTCGGCCTTCATTCGGCGGCCTCCCGCAGGGGCTCAGGCGTGCGCGAGGGATAGGTCTTGAGGTCGACGATGCGCACGTTGCCCTCGACGATGCCCTTGCGGCCGTCCTCGAACGTCATCTCGGTGGCGACGTGGCACTCCTTCGAGCCGTCGTAGAGCGCGGCGATGAGCGGGGCGTAGCGGTCGGCGATGGACGTGCGGCGGACCTTCAGCGTGCGGGTGAGCTCGCCGTCGTCGGCGTCGAGCTCCTTGTGCAGGATCAGGAAGCGCCGGATCTGCGCCGCCGCCATCTGCGGCTCCTCGGCCAGCGCCTTGTTCAGCTCGTCGATCCGCTTGCCGATGATGTCGTAGACCTGCGGGTGGGCGGCCAGCTCCTGATAGCTGGCGTAGGAGACATTGTTGCGCTCTGCCCAGTTGCCGACCGAGGTCATGTCGATGTTGATGAGCATGGTGACGTAGTCGCGGCCCTGGCCGATGGCGACCGCCTCTCTCACCTCGGGATAGAACTTGATGCGGTTCTCCAGGTACTTGGGCGCGAACAGGGCGCCGTTGTTGAGCCGGCCCACGTCCTTGGCGCGGTCGATGATCTTGAGGTGCCCGCGCTGGTCGAAGAAGCCGGCATCGCCGGTGTGCACCCAGCCGTCCTCGGTCTTGGTGTCCCGGGTTGCGGCGTCGTTCTTGTAATACTTCAGGAACACGCCGGGGCTCTTGAACAGCACCTCGCCGCTGTCGGCGATCTTGATGTCGACATCGGGGCCCGGCCTGCCGACGGTGTCGGGATAGACCTCGCCGTCGGGCTGCAGCGTGATGTAGACGCTGGCCTCGGTCTGCCCGTAGAGCTGCTTCAGGTTGATGCCGAGCGAGCGGTAGAATTGGAACAGCTCGGGGCCGATCGCCTCGCCGGCGGTGTAGGCCACGCGCGTGCGCGAGAAGCCCATGCGGTTCCTGAGCGGCGCATAGACGAAGAAATCGCCCAGCCCATAGAGCAGGCGGTCCTTGGCACCGACCGGCTTGCCGTTGAGGATCGCCTCGCCGCAGCGCCGCGCCACGCCCAGAAAGTAGTCGAACATGTGCTTCTTGAGCCAGCCCGCATCCTCCATGCGCACCATGATCTGGGTGAGCAGGTTCTCGAACACGCGCGGGGGCGCGAAGAAATAGGTGGGGCCGATCTCGCGCCGGTCCTCCACGACCGTCTCCGGGCTTTCCGGGCAGCACACGCACATGGCCGCGGCATAGGCCTGGCCGTAGGAAAAGATGTGATCGCCGACCCAGGCCATCGGCAGGTAGGCGAGCAGGATATCGTCGGCGTTGAAGCCGTCGAATTTGTTGCCGTTCTGCGCCGAGACGATGATGTTCTCGTGCGTGAGCATCACGCCCTTGGGCCGGCCGGTGGTGCCCGAGGTGTAGAGCATCACGCTCACGTCCGAGCCCTTGCCCTTGGCGATCTCGTCGAGCCACCAGCCTTCGGCGCCGGCGTTGGCGCGCATCTCCTCGCGGCCCAGGTCTTGAACGTGGTCGAAGGAGTGCAGGGTGGCCGGATCGTAAGCGGTGAGGCCGCGCTCCTCGTCGTAGACGATCCGCTGCAGCCTCGGCAGGCGGTCGGCAACGGAGATGACCTTGTCGACCTGCTCCTGGTCCTGCACGACGGCGACCTTCACCTCGGCGTGCTCGAGCACGTAGGCCATCTCGTCGGCCACCGAGTCCTGGTAGACGGGGACGGGCACGCCGCCCAGGCTCTGCACGGCGGCGAACGTGGCATAGAGGCGCGGGCGGTTGTCGCCGATGATGGCGACCGTGTCGCCGCGCTCGAGCCCGAGCTTGCGCAGGCCGATGGCGAAAGCGCGCACCTCCTCGCGCAGCTGGGCCCAGGTCAACGTCTGCCAGATGCCGTAGTCCTTGTGGCGCATGGCCGGACGGTCGGCATGCTCGGCCGCGTTACGCAGCAGCAGCTTGGGCAAGGTGTCGAGTTGCGCGACCGTCGCACCGGGTGCGGTGACGGGATCCTTCACGTCCTTGCCTTTCCTCCCGGCCGCCCCCTTCAGGCGGGTCATCAGATTTTCTACTGCCGGCCCATTTGTGTTTCTTGCTCATGGTTCTATCGTCGGCCCGCGCGTCTGACAATCGGACAACGCGAGGGGCTGGGGGCCGGCTCTGCCCTGCGCGAGCTGTCCTAAAGGAAGTGGCGAGCCCTGGCCAAGTAGCCTTTTGGCGCAGAACCAATGCTTGCGGCGGTTAAGCGCCTTGCAGCCCCAACTTTGGGCCGCCGCTGCACTGCACCCGCAACCTTGCCAAGGGACCCGGCGGCCGATGTCTGGGCGCACGCCAGCTTGCCCGGCCGGCGGAGGGCATGGTAGCGCATCGAGCAGAAGGATGCGCCCATTCGGGAGAGTGCCCCATGATCGACTACGGCCATTTCATCGGCGGCAAGAAGGTCAAGGGCGCCGGCGGGCGCGCGGGCGACGTGTTCCAGCCCATGACCGGGGAGGTGCGCGCCAAGGTCGCATTCGCCTCCAAGGCCGAGGTCGCCGCCGCCGTCGCCAACGCTAAAGCCGCGCAGCCGGCCTGGGCCGCCACCAACCCGCAGCGGCGCGCCCGCGTGCTGATGAAGTTCCTCGAGCTCGCCAACCGCGACTACGACAAGCTCGCCGACTGCCTCGCCCGCGAGCACGGCAAGACGGTTCCCGACGCCAAGGGCGACATCCAGCGCGGGCTGGAGGTGGTGGAGTTCGCCTGCGGCATCCCGCACCTCTTGAAGGGCGAGTACACGGAAGGCGCGGGGCCCGGCATCGACCTCTACTCCATGCGCCAGCCGCTCGGCGTCGTCGCCGGCATCACGCCGTTCAATTTCCCGGCCATGATCCCGCTGTGGAAGTGCGCGCCTGCCATCGCCTGCGGCAACGCGTTCATCCTGAAGCCATCCGAGCGCGATCCGGGCGTACCCCTCATGCTCGCGGAATTGATGATTGAAGCGGGTCTCCCCCCGGGCATCCTCAATGTCGTCAACGGCGACAAGGAGGCGGTCGACGCCATCCTCGACCACCCGGACATCGTCGCCATCGGCTTCGTGGGGTCGACGCCGATCGCCGAATACATCTACACGCGCGGCTGCGCGGCGGGGAAGCGCGTGCAGTGCTTCGGCGGCGCCAAGAACCACATGATCGTCATGCCCGACGCCGACATGGACCAGGCGGTCGACGCGCTGATCGGCGCGGGCTACGGCTCGGCCGGCGAGCGCTGCATGGCGGTGTCGGTGGCGGTGCCGGTCGGGCAGAAGGCCGCGGACTTGCTGGTCGACAAGCTGATCCCGCGGGTCGAAAGCCTGAAGATCGGCCCCTCCACCTCCGGCGATGCCGATTTCGGCCCGCTGGTGACGGCCGCGCACTTGAAGAAGGTCAAGGACTACGTCGACCTCGGCATCAAGGAGGGCGCCAAGCTGAAGGTCGACGGCCGCGACTTCAAGATGCAGGGCTACGAGAAGGGTTTTTACATGGGCGGCTGCCTGTTCGACGAGGTCAAGCCCGACATGCGCATCTACAAGGAGGAGATCTTCGGGCCGGTGCTGTCGGTGGTGCGCGCCAAGACCTACGACGAGGGCTTGCGGCTTGCCAACGACCACGAGTACGGCAACGGCGTCGCCATCTTCACCCGCGATGGCGATGCGGCGCGCGATTTCGCCGCCAAGGTCAACGTCGGCATGGTGGGCGTCAACGTGCCGATCCCGGTGCCGCTCGCCTACTACACCTTCGGCGGCTGGAAGCGCTCGGGCTTCGGCGACCTCAACCAGCACGGGCCGGACTCGGTGCGGTTCTACACCAAGACCAAGACGGTGACCTCGCGCTGGCCGAGCGGCGTGAAGGAGGGCGCGGAATTCGTCATCCCGACGATGAAATGAGCCCGCGAGGTGCTGTCTGAGATTTCGGCCCGCGACGGGCCGTGCTATCATCTGCGCTATGAAATTCGACCGCATCACCATCGATCCTGCCGTCTTTGGCGGAAAGCCCTGCATTCGCGGCTTGCGCTTTCCCGTGTCCCGGCTGCTGGGCCTGCTGGCAGCCGGCGAGACGCGGGAAACGATTCTCACTGACTATCCCTATCTGGAGTCGGCGGATATCGACGAAGCGCTCAGGTATGCGGCGTTTCTGGCCGAGGACGAGACAGTCGAGCAGACTACGTGAGATTCCTGGTGGACATGGCCCTTTCGAGAAGCCTGTCCCAGTGGCTCTCCTCGCAGGGACACGATGCGATCCACGCGTCCGACGTTGCGATGTTTCGCGCTCCTGACACTGAGATCATCGCCTTCGCTCGTGCAGAAGACAGGATCGTCGTCACTGCCGATCTCGACTATCCGCGCCTGCTGGCGATCAGCACAGCCGACCGCCCTGCTGTCATCCTGTTTCGCGGCGGCGACTGGAGTGCCCGCGACGTAATCAACAGGATCCAGGCCGTCTTCACCGCGATCCCTGCGAACGAACTGGCATCGTCGCTCGTTGTTGTCGAAAGGGCACGTATTCGTCGGCGAACTTTGCCTCTGTAGGGAGGTGCAAAGCCTCAGATCGCAAGCGGGGACCTACTTGCCGCACTCGGCCGCAATCAAGGCCTTGCCGCCATCGGCCGAGGTCTGGCTCAAGACGATCTTCCAGCCGTTGCGGATGGCTTCGTTCCAGACCGCACTGCCGCAGTGAATGGCGTTCCAGTCCGCGGCTTTGCGCTCCTTCCAGGCCTGGTCCATGGCGGCTGACGGCGCGTAGGTGAAGCGGATGAACTCGACGGTTTTCTTGTCGCAGGAGACTGCCATGCCGGCCTTGCGGGTCACCCTGTCGATCCACACGCCGATGTCCTTTTCCGCGGCCATGGCGAGCTGCCGGGCGACCACGCAAAACTCGCGATCTTCGAAGGCAAAGGCGGGGGCCGCCGTCGCAAGCAGCAGAACAAGCGTGACCACGCCGAGCCCTGGCGGCCGAACACAAAGTGAGTCGTGGCCAGGGTCCGCGCGAGCATCGCGAGTATAGAGAAGCGGCGCCGCCTGCATCAGCATATCCCCTCGATGCATAGGGTGGGCTGCGAGCAACAAGCCGGTTGACTGCGCCTCGGGTCACGCCGAGGCTCGATGCAAAGTAACGCCGAGTGAGCCATGCCACCACAATTTCGAGGCGCCGACATCGTCGCCCGCACGCTCGATGCGGCGGGGCTTGCCACGATCTTCACGCTGTCCGGCAACCACATCATGGCGCTGTTCGATGCGGCCATCGGCACGCGCCTGAGGCTGATCCACGTGCGCCACGAGGCGGCCGCGGTCCACATGGCGGACGCCTGGGGCCGGCTGACGGGCCGATGCGGCATTGCGCTCGTCAGCGGCGGCGCCGGCTTCACCAATGCGGCGGCGGCGCTGTGCACGGCCAGGGCGGCCGAGTCGCCGCTGGTGCTGCTGTCGGGGCATGCGGGGCTGAAGGAGCTGGGGCGCGGCGCGTTCCAGGAGCTGGGCCAGGCCGAGATGGCGGCGCCGGTCGCGAAGGCCTCGTGGACCGCGAGCTCGGCCGCTTCGCTCGGCTCGGACCTCGCCAAGGCCGTGCGTATCGCACTCTCGGGCCGCCCGGGACCGGTGCACCTGAGCCTGCCGTTCGACCTGCTGGAGGAGAAGGTCGACAGCGCGCCGTCGCTCCTTCCCGACGGCGCAGCGTTTGCTCCGCAGCCTCAGCCGCTCGGCGAGGCTACCGCCGCAGCTGTGCTCGGCGCGCTCGCCGAGGCGGAACGGCCGCTGATCCTGGTGGGTCCGCAACTCTGTCATTCCGGCGACCTGTCGCTTCCTGGCGCACTCGAGGCGGCGACCGGCGTTCCCGTCGTGGCGATGGAGAGCCCGCGCGGCCTCAACGACGCGCGGCTCGGCGCCTTCGCCGAGGTCCTGCGCCGGGCCGATATCATCCTGCTGCTGGGCAAGGCCCTCGACTTCACGCTGCGTTTCGGCGACCCGCCGTTCGTCGATCCCGCCTGCCGCTTCGTCGTCATCGATCCGGAGGCGGCCTCGATCGAGCGCGCGGCGCGCGGCAAGCCGGGGCGGCTGGTGCACCACGCGGTCGCCGATGCCCGGCCGGCGGCGATGGACCACTGGGCAGTGCGCTTTCCGACGCATGTGGCGGATGTGGCGCAGGCCATGCTCCTGGCTGCCGGCCGCCGCATCACCGGCACACACCACTTCTCCGGTGCGCGTGGGCGTGTGTGTG
>Ga0209726_10005875_pt1 | contig 14609 bp, 15 predicted proteins | sample Subgrocontami54m_FD_187453 | JGI IMG/M metagenome (GOLD analysis project Ga0209726, IMG submission 187453) | Subsurface groundwater microbial communities from S. Glens Falls, New York, USA - GMW46 contaminated, 5.4 m (SPAdes) (version 3) | ecosystem: Environmental > Aquatic > Deep subsurface >... | reverse complement strand
GGTTTTGGCCAGGAGAGATCGACCTCGTACCGCGGCGCGCCAGCCTGGCCCTGCGATGAGGGCGCCCCGATGATCGCCGCCGCGATGACAAACAGCCCGCATGCTCCCGCTCTCACGACGACGCTTCGTTTCATCTTCATGACGCCTCCTGCCCTGGCCAAACACCTAGGTGGCGACTATAGGGCCGGGCGTGATGAGCGTCAAGAAAGTAGGGGGAAGGGGGAAAGGGGGAAGGCGGAAAGGGGGAAGGCGGAAAGGGGGGAAGGGGATTGAGGATAGTATCTTCCGCGTTGCGCGTAGCAATCCTCGACGATTACCAAGACGTCGCGCTCGCGATGGCGGATTGGTCAAGCCTGGGACAGGGGGTCTCCGTGCAGGCGTTCCGGCACCCGCTCGGCAGCGAAGATGCCATCGCCGAGCGCCTCCGTGACTTCGAGATCATCGTGGCCATGCGCGAGCGCACACCGTTTCCCTCATCGCTGCTCGCGCGTCTGCCGTCGCTGAAACTGCTGGTCACGACGGGACGGCGCAACGCAGCCATCGACATCACGGCAGCGGCGGCGAGGGGTATCCCGGTGTCAGGGACCGGTACCACGCCGATGCCTACCGTCGAGCTCACATGGGGTCTGATCCTGGCGCTCGCCCGTAATCTCCCGGAGGAAGCCGCGTCGATGCGCCATGGCACGTGGCAGACGACGATCGGTGTGGGACTTCACGGCAAGACGCTCGGTGTCATTGGTCTCGGACGGCTCGGCAGCGAAGTCGCCCGCATCGGCAAGGCGTTCGGCATGACCGTCGTGGCATGGAGCCAGAATCTCACGACCGAGACGACTGGCCCGCTTGGTGTGGAGCTCGTTGACAGGGACACGCTGTTCCGGCGCGCCGATGTCGTGACGATTCATGTGGTCTTGAGCGCGCGGACGCGGCATCTCGTTGGCGAACGTGAGCTTGCGGCCATGAAGCCGTCTGCGTTCCTGGTGAACACGGCGCGCGGTCCGATCGTCGACGAGCAGGCGTTGCTGGCCGCGCTGCGGGGCGGCCGTATCGCGGGCGCCGGCCTTGACGTTTACGACGAGGAGCCGCTCCCGGCCGACCATCCGCTGCGTCGGCTCGACAACGTCGTGCTCACGCCGCACCTCGGCTATGTCACCGTCGAGAACTATCGCGTCGCCTATGGGGAGGCGGTCGAAAACATCCGTTCGTTTCTCGCCGGCACGCCGCTTCGGGTCATCCAGGCGCAGTAGTCCGTGTGCGTCTGATCGTCCTGCCTGGCGACGGCATCGGTCCAGCGATCGCGGGCGCCACACGTAGTGGTCGCTCAAACTGGTCTTTACACACGAGTGAAGACGCGCGCACCAGAAGATCGGGCGTCCCGGCATAGACTTTCTCCCGTGACTGATACCGCCTCCGAGCTCGTCGTTCGCAAACACCGCCTCCGCGCCGTTGTCTCATCCTCCGTTGGCACGACCATCGAGTGGTACGACTTCTTCCTATACGGCGTCGCGGCCGCGACGGTGTTCCCGCAGAAGTTCTTCCCCGGCTCGGATCCGTTCGTCGCGACGATGTTGTCGTTCTCGACGTATTTCGTCGGCTTCGTCGCGCGACCGATCGGCGCGGCGCTGTTCGGTCACTTCGGCGACCGCATCGGACGCAAAGCGCTGCTTGTCACCACGATGGTGTTGATGGGGGTGGCGACGACCGGCATCGGGCTGGTGCCGTCATACGACGCGATAGGCATCTGGGGCGCGGTGCTGCTAACCATTGGCCGCGTGGTGCAGGGCATCGCGGTCGGCGGCGAGTGGAGCGGGTCGGTGCTGATGGCCGGCGAGTGGACGGCGCCGAAATCGCGCGGCTTCACGACGAGCTTCGCGCAGGTCGGCGCGCCGGCGGGGATGGTGCTCGCCAACGGCGCGCTCGCGCTGATGACGGCGGTCACCGACAACGAGACGTTTCTCGACTGGGGATGGCGGGTGCCGTTTCTCGCGAGCGTCGTCCTGGTGCTCGCCGGCTTCTACATCCGGATCGGCGTGCTCGAGACGCCCGTGTTCCAGGCGCTCAAGGACACCGGAACGCTGTCGAAGGCGCCGCTTGCCGAGGTGTTCCGGCACAACTGGCGTCAGATCGTCCTGACGGCGCTGCTCCGCACAGGTCAGCAGGTCCCCTTCTACATCTTCACGACCTACATCATCAGCTACGCCACGCAGCAACTTGGCTTCAGCCGCGGCCTGATCCTGAACTTCGTGATGATCCAGGCAACGATCTCGCTGGTGACGATTCCGCTCTTCGGCCATCTCTCGGATCGCTATGGCCGCAAGCTCATCACGGCGATCGGGTGCGCGGCGATGATCGTCTGGCCGTTCATCTACTTTGGATTGCTCGATACCGGGTCGGGAGGGCTCGCTGTCCTGGCGATCATGCTCGCCTTGCCCATTCACGACTTGCAATACGGGCCACAGGCGGCGTTCATCGCAGAAAGCTTCCCGGGATCGCTGCGTTACAGCGGCTCGTCACTGGGCTATCAGCTCGCGTCGATCACGGCGGGCGGGCCGGCGCCAATCGTTGCCGCACTGTTGTTCCGGGAGTACGGGACATCGACCGCGATCGCGGTCTACATCGCCATCTCCGCGTTCATCAGCCTGGTGTGTGTGTTCCTGCTGCCGGACAACGCGGGAGAAGGCGACGCGGAATAGCTCCGGGCCACAGAGACGCAGAGACACAGAGGTGTGAAATGGCTTTCTCTGCGTCTCTGTGTCTCTGTGGCTTGTCTTACGCGCGAGTGGTTGTCGTAGCGCGCTTGCGCCAGTAGCGGGCGATGCCGCGCCAGTTGATTTCGAGCGGGCCTACTTGCTCCATGGGAGCCACCTCACTCTCCGGGACGGAACGCTGGATGTAGGCTTCGACGTCCGATCTGAACAGCGCGTATTTCGCCTCGTCCGGTCCCTCGCCCTCGAGCGCACGACGCGCCATCTCGGCGACGTCGCGGAGGCTGGCCTCGAATCGATCGAGATGATCGCTCGCGCCTCGGTAGGGGCCAAAGTGCGTGATGAACAGCGTCTCCGGTTTCCAGGCCCGGATCTTCGCAAGGCTCCCGGCCCATGCCTCGAGATCGATGTCCGGCGGCGGCGTCGGCGGCAGCGTGAACAGCGTCGGGCCGAATCGAAGACCACCCGTATCGCCGACCCACGCGATGCCGGTCGCGTCATCGAAGTAACTGACGTGATGCGCAGCGTGTCCCGGCGTGTACTGCACGTCGAAGGTGCGCGAGGCCGCGGTGATCTGCTCGCCGCCCCGCAGCACCGTCAGATTCGATTCGGGCACGGGAATCACCGGACCCCAGAGCCGCGCCACCCCTTCGACGCCCCAGAGCTGGTTTGCGCTGTTGACCAGCCTCGAGGGATCGATGACGTGCGGCGCGCCCTTCTCGTGCACGAACACCTCGATTGCGGGGTTGTCCTTCACGAGCAGACCGGTGACACCGGCGTGATCCAGATGAATGTGCGTCAGCAGAATCGACCGGATGTCGTCGAGGGCAATTCCCTGCCGCGCCAAGTCGCCGCGCAGCGTGTCAACGCTGGAGCCGGGACCAGGGTCGATGAGCGCGACACCGGCAGCGCTGGTGTAGACCCCGGTCGCGATCGCGCGCGGAGTGTCGCAGAAATTCAGATCAACGTATGAAATCTCGGAAGCAATAGAGGGCACTCACGGAGTCTAACAAACTCCTGCACTCCAATTCCCAACGCTCAATTCCCAAGGAGACTGGTAGCGCTACGTCCTGGGCATCCTGTGCGGTGGTGGCAGTTTGAGCACACGCGCCTTCACCGCGCGGAACTGCGCGCTGTCCCGCACGCCGCCACGGCGGCGTCCAACGGCCGCGGTGAGCTGCGCGATGCGATCCTCCGGCGACGGATGCGTCGAGAAGAAGACGTCGACCGCACCCGGATCGCGTTTCTGTTCGCGCCGAAGCACGTCGAGGAGCTCGATCATCCCGCGCGGATCCCATCCAGCCTTCGTCATGATTTGCACGCCCACCCTGTCCGCTGCCCGCTCATCGTCGCGGCTGAACTTCAGGAACACGCCGTTGGTCACGAATGTTCCAGCGATCTGAGCGGCGCCCGCGCCGCCGGTGTTGCCGAGCATGGCACCCAGCGCTCCGAGGCTCCACTGGGCGAGCAGCGTGTTCGTCAGTTGATCGGCCGCGTGCCGTTGCGAGATGTGCGCGATCTCGTGGGCCAGCACGCCGGCCACCTGCGATTCGTTCGTCGAGGCGTGGAGAACGCCGCGATTGATCCACACGGGGCCGCCCGGCAGTGAAAACGCGTTGATCTCCCGATAGTCCGCCACCGCAAACGTGTAGGGATACTTCGCTCCCGGAGCCGCCTTCGCAAGCCGCTGTCCGACCCGCGCCACATAGGTGATGACCTGCGAATCGCGCACCACCGCTGCTTTTTTTCTGACCTGCGCGTTCGCCTCTCGCCCGATTTCGATCTCCTGTGGAACAGATACGAGCGTGATCGCGGAGGGGGACACCACAAAGAGAGCGAGGGCAATACCCGTAAACGCGGCGCGGAGCCTCCCGCCTCCGCTGAAGTCGGGTCGCGTTGCGACCCGACCGGCCAGTGCTGGCTGGGCGGACCGCTTTCGTGGTCCGACCTGGCGGGCCGCCGAAGCGCGGAGCGCGAAGGCTGGCTGGGTCCGCGATTTACTCCCTCGGTGTCGGGGCCGCGGGCATTTCATCGGGACGATGGCGGCGGAGGCGGGCATAGGCAGCAGTGAATTCAACGCCGTACATGAGAATAACCGCCGATACGTAAATCCACAGCAGAAAGACCACCACCGCGGCAATCGATCCCTGGATGAATGCCAGCTGCGAGTTGCTGGCAATGTACCAGGAGAAGCCATCGAAAGCGACGCGCCACAGGACACCTGTCAGCACGGCACCGACCCAGACGTCGCGGAAGCGCGTCTTGGCGTTGGGAATGAAGTAGAACACCAGCCCGACCCCGAAGATCAGGATGATCGTTGCCGCATACCGGAACATCCACGTCTGCAGGGCCTGCAGCCAATGGAATCGCAGCAGCATCACGCCGAACCAGGATGCCTCCGCGACCTGGACAGCGGTCACCAGCAACAGCCCGACCACCATCACCAACCCCGCAGCAACCAGCATCAGGAACGAGACCATCCGGTGTTTGAGGAAGCTGCGCTGCTTCTCGACGCCCCACGCCTCGTTGACTGCGCTCGTGATCGCGCCGAAGACGCCGAGCGACGACCAGATCAGCGCGAGGCTGCCTGCGACGCCGACCTGGAGCCGGGTCTGACGAAACGCGTCGAGTTGCGACGCAACGAAGTCGAGACGCGTCGGGAAATAGCGGAAGACGAACGTCAGCACTGCGAGACGCTGGTTCTCGTCCGCAGTGACCGACCCGAGCAGCGAGATGACCAACAGGAGAAACGGGAACAGCGAGAGGAGAGCGTAATAGGCGATGGCGGCGGCGTTCGTAAGGTCGTTGCTGTTGACCAGCTCGACGAGCGCACGCCAAGCGGCCTGGCCCGAGAAGCGAAGCTCCGCACCAAGGCGGCGCAGCGTGCCAGCCGGCGTCACGCGATCATTATGGAGGGGGATTAGGGATTCCCAACCCCTAACCCCCAACCCCTAACCCCTAACCCCTGATCTCCACCTAGGGTCTACCGAATTCGCCGCCCGACCCCGAGGTTGTGCCGAACGATGACCCGGTCTTGCTGCCGGTGGTCGATCCGTTGCCGAACGAGCTGCTCGAGGACGACGAGCTTGAGGGGCCCGAGCCGTAGTCGCTGCCGCTGGCATAGCCGCGCGCTTCATCGGCACCGCGCGTCACCGCTTCACGCGCCTTGCTGACGAGGTCGCGTCCCTGCTCCGCCCAGGTGCCCGCCGCCTCGGAGGCCTTTTTGTACTGCTCGTTCGCGGCGTTGCCCCAGGTTTTCGCCTGGTCACCGATCGCTCCGCGCAGTTCCGCACCGGCTTTCGGGGCCAGCAGCATGCCGAGGCCCGCGCCGAGCACCGTGCCCGTCAGCAGGCCCAACATGAACCCACCGCCGCCGCCGCTGCCTTCGTTGTCGAACCGATCAAAGCTGTCCGCCATTGTGCTGCTCCTCCCTGTGGATTGCCCGCTGTCCAGGTGGGTCACGCGTGCTCCGGCGCTTCGCCGGATCGACGCCGCCCGTTGTGAAAGAAACCATCGACCGCCGTCGTGTCCAGATTTCCTGCGTTCATAATGTCCATTCGATGCGAGGCGAGCCCTTCAATGCGCGGTCCCGCTGCTCGAAAACGACTGCGCACGAGCGGCGTTGAACTCATTCACAACGCGGAGGCCCTCGTTCGCCATCTCCCCGACGTTTTCGATCGTCTTCTGGAACCGTACGAATTCGCGGCGGAGGTCGTCCACGGCAGGCTCCATCCGATCGCGAACACCCTTGCCGGCGTCGGTAAAGAAGAGGTAAGCGGCCGCCGCCCCGATGAGCGCGCCAACCATCGCACCTGCCACCATCATTCGAGAATCGTTCACGCGTCCTCCCTTTCCATGGCCTAGCGCCAACTGGCTTCCAAAACGGGTGCCACGCTACCGTGTCGCGTTATTGACGAACTGGAACGCCTCTCGATCGAGAAACAACGTTAGAGACATACCATCCCAACGATAGCCCTCGGGACTGCCAGGTGCCTCCTCGCCCAAACCGATGAAGCCCGCGTTCTCGCTCGTGTTCTTCGACATGGGGAGCCGTTCCGGGCGATCTCCTCGATCTCGGGACCGATCCCCGATCCCCGATCCCCGATCCCTGATCCCCGATCCCTGATCCCCTTAGTTTAGTTAGCGGCTGGAGTAGAAGGAGAAGACGAGGCGGCGGCGGCCCGTTGCGCGGCGCGCTGATCCTGGATGTCGTGCTTCTTCATCTTGCTGTAGAGCGTGGGCCGATAAAGACCGAGGACCTGCGCCGCCTCCTGCTTGTTCCAGTTGGTTCGCTGCAGCGTTTGTACGATCGCCATCTTCTCGATTTCCGCGAGGGTCCTGTGCGGAGGAATCGTGAATTCCTGGGCGGGGCTCCCCTCTTCGCGGATCGTCTCGGGGAGATCGTTCGGGCTGATCTCGAGGCTCTTGCAGACCAGCACGGCGCGCTCGATGGCGTTTTCGAGCTCGCGCACGTTCCCGGCCCATCGATTGCGGATGAGCAGATGATAGGCGGCCGGTGAGATCGAACGGACGCTCTTCTGATAGCGCTGGTTGAACTTCGACAGGAAGTGATTGCAAAGGAGCGGAATGTCTTCCGTCCGCTCCCGCAGAGGGGGGACCCGAAGCGTGATCGTGTTGATGCGGAAATAGAGGTCTTCCCGAAGCTTGCCTTCTCGGAGCGCCGTCTCGAGATCGATGTTGGTAGCGCAGATGAGTCGGAAATCGACGTGCACCAGGCGATCGCTGCCGATGGGCCGGTACTCGCGCTCCTGCAGCACCCGCAACAGCTTCGTCTGAAGGTACGGCGGCATCTCGCCAATCTCATCGAGCAGTAGCGAGCCGCCCTCGGACATCTCGAAAAGCCCGACCTTGTCGGTATTCGCCCCGGTAAACGCGCCCTTCTTGTAACCGAACAGCTCGCTCTCGATCAGATCTTTGGGAATCGCCGCGCAGTTGATCTTGATGAAGGGGCCCTTGACGCGGTTCGAGTTGTAGTGAATCGCGTTGGCAATGAGCTCCTTGCCGGTGCCGTTCTCCCCCTGGATCAGGATGTTCGCGTCGCTGGCCGCCACGCTCTCAACGAGCTCGAAGAGTTCCTTCATCTTCTTGCTCTGCCCGACGATGTTCGCGAAGCTGTATTGCCCCCGGATCTGTTCCTTCAACTGCTGATGCTCGGCGCGCTCCTGCGTGCGATCGATCGCACGCCCGACAATGTTCATGAGCCCATCCTGACTCACGGGTTTTTCAAGGAAGTAAAAAGCGCCGGCCTGTCCCGCTTCAACCGCGCGGGCAATGGTGCCCTGGCCGCTGATCACGATGATTTCGGGCCAGGGGTCAATCTCCTTCAACCGGCGAAGCAGCGAGACCCCGTCGAGATCCGGCAACATCAGGTCGGTCACCACTACGTCGGGACGCCATTGCTTGAAGATTTCCTCGCCCCGGGTGCCGATGAGCGCCGTACGGACCTCGTACCCCTCGGCCTCGATCACCATCTTCAGCCACTCGGTCATCGCCGGCTCGTCGTCGATCGCCAGGACGCGCTTGCGCCGCTTGCTGGACGAGGAAGGTGGAGTCGCCATGCGTCCCGTGTCTCGCTTTGAGACCGTCACTCTAGCATAATCACGTCCGCATTCAATACATACTGCGTGACGGTCAGCCTAAACCCTACAGCGTGTAAGATTTCCATGCAGGCAGGCTGCCGAAAACCGTTGCCCTATAATGCGGCGCATGGCTGAACCGGATGGAACCGCGGGCCAGACCGTGCGACCAACGCGCGAAGCAGGCGAGCCCACCTTTGCCGAGGCTTCGGCGCGTAAACCGCGACTGTGTCACGGCCAGACAGACGAGTCGATGATCTGCGAGCGTTGCGGCAAAGCCGAAATGTACCGGATGCACGCGGTCTGGCGTTGCCCGAAGTGCGGCTTCAAGACCGACTGCTGTGGGTGGTAATCAGCCGAACGGCCGCCAATGCAGATCATCCAATCCCGCATCCGCACCGACACCCCTGAATACGAAGCCAACTACAAGAAGATGACAGCGCTGGTCGCCGAGCTTCGCGATCGCCTCGCGCATGCACGCGAGGGGGGCGGCGCGCGCTACCTCCAGCGCCATCGCGAGCAGGGCAAGTTACCCGTGCGCGAGCGCATTGATCTGCTCCTGGACGAGGGCTCGCCGTTCCTCGAGCTGTCGGCTCTGGCAGCCTGGGAGATGTATGACAGCGAGGCGCCTGGCGCGAGCCTTGTCACCGGCGTCGGACGCGTCTCGGGCCGTGAAGTGCTGATCGTCGCGAACGACGCCACGGTCAAGGGCGGCACGTACTACCCGATGACCGTCAAGAAGCACGTCCGCGCGCAGCAGATCGCGCTCGAAAACCGGCTGCCGTGCGTTTACCTCGTGGACTCCGGTGGCGCCTTCCTTCCACTTCAGGCGGATGTGTTTCCCGACAAGGAGCATTTCGGCCGCATCTTCTTCAACCAGGCGCGCATGTCGGCTGAACGCATTGCGCAGATTGCGGTGGTGATGGGCTCCTGCACCGCGGGCGGCGCGTACGTACCCGCGATGTCCGATGAAACGATCATCGTGAGGGGAACGGGCACGATCTTTCTTGGCGGACCGCCGCTCGTGAAGGCGGCGACCGGTGAGGACGTCACCGCCGAGGAGCTTGGCGGCGCCGACGTCCACACGCGAATATCAGGGGTCGCGGATTACCTCGCCGAAGACGATGCGCATGCGCTGCAGCTTGCGCGGACCATTGTGTCGACGCTCAATACGCGCAAGGACGCGCCGGGTGACGTCGCGACGCCCGAAGATCCCGCCTACGGGCCAGACGAGATCTTCGGAATCGTGCCTTCGGACGTGCGCAAACCGTACGACGTTCGGGAGGTGATCGCGCGTCTCGTGGACGGATCGCGTTTCGACGAGTTCAAGGAACGCTACGCGCCGACGATCGTGACCGGGTTCGCGCGCCTCCATGGTTTCCTTGTCGGGATTGTCGCGAACAACGGCGTGCTCTTTTCGGAATCGGCGCTGAAGGCGACGCATTTCATCGAACTCTGCAACCTGCGCGGCATCCCGCTCATCTTCCTGCAGAACATCACGGGCTTCATGGTGGGGCGGCAGTACGAGCGCGGCGGCATCGCCAAGGACGGCGCGAAGATGGTGCACGCCGTCGCCAACTCGGTGGTACCGAAGTTCACACTGATCATTGGAGGGTCGTTCGGCGCCGGCAATTACGGGATGTGCGGCAGGGCGTTCGAGCCCCGCTTCCTCTGGATGTGGCCGAACGCGCGCATCTCGGTCATGGGCGGCGAGCAGGCCGCCGGCGTGCTCTCGACCGTCAAGCGCGAACAGCTCGCGCGCGACAACAAGACCCTCGGTGCGGAGGACGAGCAGCAGATCCGGCAGCCGATCCTCGACAAGTACGAGCTCGAAGGTTCGCCCTATTACTCCACCGCGCGGCTGTGGGACGACGGCATTCTCGATCCGGCGCAGACGCGCACCGTGCTTGGGCTGGCGCTCTCGGCTGCGTTCAACGCCCCGATCCTACCGCCACGGTTCGGGGTCTTCCGAATGTAACTGTGAAGAATGAATAACCACGAAGGAACGAAGGACACGAAGTGAAATAATGTTTCGTCCTTCGTGGTCTGACGATGTCCTACGAATTTCTTCTCACCCGGCGCGAAGGCACTGTCGAGTACCTCACGTTGAACCGCCCGGACGTGCGCAATGCGCTCAACGACGAGGTCATCGCGGAGCTCACCGCATGGGCTGCCACGATCAATGCCGACGATGACGTGCGGTGCGTGGTGCTGGCGGGCGCGGGCAAAACGTTCTGCGCGGGCGCCGACATCGCGTGGATGTCGAAGGCGCTCACGTATACACACGACGAGAACGTGCAGGACGCGAACGCAATTGCACGCATGTTCGCGGCCCTCGACACGCTGCCCGTCCCACTCATCGGGCGGATTCACGGTGCCGCGCTTGGCGGCGGCGCCGGTCTCGCCTCCGTCTGCGACATCGTCGTCACCGAGGAGAACGCGGTCTTCGGGTTCACCGAAGTGAAACTCGGCATTCTTCCATCCATCATTTCCCCGTATGCGCTGGCAAAGATCGGACGCTCTGCCGCGCGCGAGCTGTTCCTGACGGGAATGCGGTTCAGCGCGCTACGCGCGAAAGAGATCGGCCTTGTCCATGCGGTGGTCCCCGTCGACCATCTCGACGTCATGGTGACGCTGTATGTCAACGAGATGCTGAGCGCGGCGCCCGACGCTGTTGCCACGGCCAAGGCGCTGATCCCGCGAGTCTGGGCGCGAGGCGCGTCTGATGCCGCCGGGCTGACCGCCGAAGCGATTGCCGCGCGGCGCGTGTCCGAAGAAGGCCAGGAAGGACTCCGCGCGTACCTCGAAAAGCGGAAGGCGAAGTGGAACATCAGCTCCTGAGACAAGCCACGTGGGCTCGGAGGCACGGAGAAGCAACATTTGTCACTCCGTGCCTCCGTGTCTCCGTTCCCCGTGAGATCGAATGTTCCAGCGGATACTGATCGCGAATCGCGGCGAGATCGCGGTGCGTATCATCCGCGCGTGCCGCGAGCTGGGGATCGCATCGGTCGCTGTCTACTCCGATGCCGATGCGCGCGCCCCGCACGTCCTGCTCGCCGATCGCGCGGTTCGGATCGGTCCTGCGCCGCCGGCTGAAAGCTATCTGTCGACCAGTGCCATCCTGAAGGCGGCGCACGACACGGGCGCCGATGCGATTCATCCGGGTTACGGCTTCCTGTCGGAGAGCGCCGAATTTGCGTCTACGTGCGCCGGAGCAGGCATCGTATTCGTCGGCCCTCCGGCGCAGGTAATCGAGCAGCTCGGTTCCAAGATCGCTGCACGCCTGCTCGCTCGAGAGGCGGGCGTGCCCATCGTCCCGGGCGAAACGCCAGCGGATCAGTCGAACGAGGCTATTGCGGCCGCGGCGCGGAGGGTCGGCTTTCCGGTCCTTCTGAAGCCATCGGCCGGAGGCGGCGGCATCGGCATGAAGGACGTGCGCGACGATCGCGCGCTGATCCCCGCGATCGAGCAGGCGCGTCGCGAGGCGACGTCCTCCTTCGGTGATGGCACACTCTACGTGGAACGGCTCATCGAACGCCCGCGGCACGTCGAAATTCAGGTTCTTGCGGATAACCACGGCAACGTCGTCCATCTGTTCGAGCGCGAGTGTTCGATTCAGCGCCGCCATCAGAAAGTCGTCGAGGAAACACCCTCCACCGCGCTGACGCCTGCGTTACGGCAGCGCATGGGAGACGCCGCAGTCGCCTTGGCTCGCGCCGCCGGTTACCGCAACGCCGGAACCGTGGAGTTCCTGCTCGAGGGAACGGGCGATGCGGCGTCGTTCTATTTCCTCGAAGTGAACACGCGGCTCCAGGTCGAGCATCCGGTGACCGAGCAGGTCACGGGCGTCGACCTCGTGCGCTCGCAGATTGCCGTGGCGGCAGGCGACACGCTGCCGTGGTCACAGGGATCGCTGACGCAGCGCGGGCATGCCATCGAGGTGCGGGTGTATGCCGAGGACGCGGCACAAACCGATCTTCCGCAGGCAGGTCCCTTGTTGCTCTATCGCGAACCATCCATGCCCGGAATTCGAGTCGACGCCGGCGTCGCCGAGGGCGGGGAGATCGGGATTCATTACGACCCGATGATTGCGAAGCTGATTGCCAGCGGCGAGACGCGCGACGTCGCCCGCCGCCGAGCGGTCGAGGCGCTTCGCAACTACCCGATTCTCGGCGTCCGAACCAACGTTTCATTCCTGATCGAGCTGCTCGAGCATCCCCGCTTCATCGCCGGCAACATCGACATTCGGTTTCTCGATACCGAGGGCGCCGCGCTGCGGGCGCGCATCAGCACGACAACTCCACCGGAGGTCGCCGAGGTTGTGGCGGCGGCCCGCCTTCGACGAGAGAAGACGGATCCATGGGACAGGCTGCGGGGGTTTCGTGGTTGAGGCAATCGGCAACGGCCGCTACCGCATCGTGTCTGACGATCACAACGGTCTTGCCTATGCCGTGTCAGATCCCGGCCCTTCGACTGCGCCCGGGCCGGGCCGGACATGGGTCTTCCTCGCCGGACGCACGTATGTGATCGAGAGTCAGGATCGCGATGGGCGCGGCCGGCCCCACAAGACTGATGATCACCTGGCGCTTTCCGCACCGATGCCGGCAACTGTGCTCGCGGTAAAGGTCGTGCCGGGCCAGGAGGTACGGATTGGCGACGTGCTTCTCATGCTCGAAGCAATGAAAATGGAGCTGCCAATCACGGCGCCGCGCGCCGGCCGCGTGAAGTCGATCGAGTGCCGCGAGGGCGAGCTCGTTCAGGCAGGTGTAGCGCTCCTGGCGCTTGAATGAGCATACGCAAGCCCGGATCGCAGAAGTGAACGTCAGGCCCACCTTCGTGAATGGGCCGTGCGGTCCCGCTACAATGCTCTGGAGAGCCCTCCACAACGACGATGGAACACGACCTGGCAGTACTGCTGACGGACCTCATCGAGAAAGTCGGGCTGCTCCGCCGCGATCTGAAGCAAAAGGGCGACGTCGAGAAATACGAGGCGCGCCTCGCGCGGATCGACCAGAAGTTTTCGGCGTTGGCGGAGAAGATCTCCGAGACCGATCCCGAGTTCGCGAAAGCTCTTCGCACGGCGTGGCAGATGCCCGCGCGGAGCCTGGCGTTCCGCAACGCCGATCATCGGAAGAGCACTTGACCACGAAGTGCGCGGAGCCCACGAAGGACGTCAATTACTTCGTGCCTTCGAGTGCTTCGTGGTTCAAATCTGGACTTGGGATTTGGGATTTTCTACCGATCCCAAGCCCCGCGAGCCCAGTCCAGAAACTTCTTCTCTGCCCAGTAATTGACGATCTTCGCCTGCGGAATGCCGGCGAGACGCGCGTGTGCGATCGCGATGTCGGCAAAGTCGAGCTCCCGGTGCGAATGTGCATCACTGTCGAGCGCGAAGATGCAGCCCTGCTCGAGCGCCTGCGCGGCCAGCCTGTACGGGACATCCTGCCGCGCCCAGGATCCGTCGATCTCGATGGCCACTTGTCGCCGCGCGGCCACCTCGAACACCTTCCTCCAGTCGGCGACGATCCCCAGGCGCATGTTGAAGACCCGCCCCTGCGGGTGACCGAGAATCGATACGCCCGGCTGCGAGACGGCCGCCACCATCCGTTCCGTCTGATCGATCGCCTTGCGCAGCGCCGAGTGGGGTGACGCCACCACGAACTCGAACTGGCGCAGTTCGTGGGCCTCCATGTCAATCGTCCCATCGGCGCGGATGTTGGCTTCGATCCCCTTGAACATGCGGAACCGCCCGCCGTACTTACCGTTCAGCGCGTCGATCTCCGCATGTTGTTCGACCACGCGCTCCATCGTCATCCCCCCGGCAATCGAGAGGCCGTAGGAGTGATCGGTCATCCCGGCGCAGCTCCACCCGCGTTCGAGGCAGGCGTCGACGATCGACTCGAGCGTCTCACCACCGTCGCTCCAGATCGAGTGCATCTGAAAGTCGCCTCGATACTTCTCGCGCGACGGCGTGCCCTTCCGCGACAGGATCTCGCGGACCGCGGCCCGGCTGAGAAATTGGCGGCGGAGACCGTGCAACCGGGCTACGTCCTCCTCCTTGCCCGAATCGCGGACGGCCCGCTCGACGAGCGCGGAGGTGCCGTCGTGGATGACCTCGCGCGCGATGCGGTCCGTTGTAGGGCCGATCCCGGAAATCGCCTTGAATGTGTTGGCCGTCACCAGCGGCGTGATGTCGCGATCGATGCGGAGCACCGCCTTCGCGGCGCGCTTGTACCCCCACGCGCGCTGGCTGTCGCCCGCGATCGCCGCCATGTCGTACAACGCACTCGCCAGCTCGAGGTTCACGTCG